>Ga0194055_10001026_pt1 | contig 22797 bp, 19 predicted proteins | sample SepL449m_MetaG_FD_155482 | JGI IMG/M metagenome (GOLD analysis project Ga0194055, IMG submission 155482) | Anoxic zone freshwater microbial communities from boreal shield lake in IISD Experimental Lakes Area, Ontario, Canada - Sep2016-L442-9m | ecosystem: Environmental > Aquatic > Freshwater >... | reverse complement strand
GCTCGCACCAAGTCTTTCTAGTAATTTAACAGTTGGTGCGTTTCCCGCTGGTAGGTAAGCACTCACTTTCCAATGGATGTTTTTTGGCAATTTTCCGGAGGCTTGTCGTTCTTGTAGGACGGTAAGCAAGCCAATATCCCCTATTAAAAATCCTCGAATTCCAAATTCAACTGCTCTTTCGACGTCAGCAAGAGCATTATTTATTTGCTCATTACCCCGTAAAGATGAATAAGCCGAAAATTTACTTGCGGTATGTGCTAGCAATCCGATGTCATACCCAGCGCGCGGTCCGACAAACAAGCAAACCTCTACATTGTTTTGCGCACCTAACTTCACCATTTCGCGAATTTCAGATTTTAGTAGCAGCATTCCCCCACTGCCTTGAGAAATTCGATTTACGGTAACTCCTAGATTTCTGGCAGAGTTCAATAGCGCTTCAAAAACTCGAGGGCCCTCAATGGAAGGCACTTCTATGCGAAAGTGTCCACCATCGTCATAGGTACGCATAGCGGTTTTTTGGGGAAGAGCGGTTGTCATGTTACTTTTTCGCCTTCGTGCGGGGATCCTCAAGACCTAAGATCGTCAAAGAGTCAGCGTGAATAATCTGTTCTACCTGTTCAAGAGAGATTCTAGGAAGTTTTGTCCCTTCCAGAATGTCATTTACACCTCGGAGTTTCCGCATTGCATATTCAGGAGTAGTTACTGGGAAATCCGAACCAAATACTAATTTATGCATTGTGCCCCACTCGCTTGCAAAGAGCAGTCCTTCATAAACCATCCAAGCGCGTGCATAGATCGCTGAAACATCAGCGTACACATTTGGGTGCTTACGAATAACCGAGACAGCTTCGCGGACAAAAGGGTGTCCAATATGAGCCATGACAATTTTAAGATCTGGAAATCTCAACGCCACTTCATCTATTACCAGCGGGTGAGCATATGCAATTGGGGCTTCACGTACCGGAGAAGTTCCAGTATGAAAAAGAATTGGTAAATTTAACTTTTCAGCACGACCATAGAGACGAAGTGCCTCCCGACCCATCGGATCAAAACGTTGATAATTTGCGCCCAGCTTTATTCCAACTAATCCAAGTGCCAGAGATTTGTCCATCTCTTCTTGCCAATCATGACGATTAGGATCTACTGACATAAATCCAATTCGACGATTATCATGCTTTACAAAATCTGCAGTATCTTCATTTATTCTATTTGCGTTTGCAGGAGTCCCCACAAATCTTTCAGTATCTGGAACGTGGATATTAAATACGATTGAGATATCAGCCGCTTCCATCCCTTTGGCATAATCGGCAAAACTGTTAGTCGTTTGTACTGGATCTCCATCGTGCCAACCTGAATAAGTGCGCATCTCATCAGCAGGCACCTTTTCAGCATGCGTAGGTGAATGCGTATGAACGTCAACAATCATCTCTGGACTCCTTAATTTAAGTTAATTTATTGAAGAAATTTGTTTAGTACATTTTTAGTGATACGAGAAACGGCCTCATCAACTAGCAGACATGAAATGTAAGTTATCGACCCGGTTGAAAAAACTTGGCCGCCTTTTCCAGGGAAATCCTTGTAAACCATTTCAGCTCCGCTCTCCTCGCCTGGGTTACATCCCATAGCCAAAGAGATGAATCCTTCCCCAGTGTTCGGAGTCCTTTTGTCGGTCTCATGACCAGAAGCGCCACCAGGAACCCGCTCATGCAAAGATTTTTCACCAAATTTGTCGCCGTTTTTAAGTCCGGTTCCGTTGAAAATCCAATGATCAGAGTTTCGGCATTCGTACGGAGCCGCAGTTCCTTCTCCTACATGGGTAAAAATAACGCCAACTAATTTGGCTGGAGATTCATAAGTTTTGTGGAAACGGTTGTCGAATTTACGTTCTTTTCCTTCTAGCCACACTCCCATATCTGTTCCAGCATCTGTGTGGTCTGTTAGATATCGAACGGTGCTGTCATCAACATATTCGACTTCGCAATCAAGCCCATTTCCACCTAAATACATAAATCTTCCATCACGCTCAAATACCCAGTCGCGTACCCGCTCATACTCTTCGCGATACCAATACTCCGGATGCATTTCGGTAAGCAAAACTTTGTAAGCATCTAAATCTAAAGTTCCATCGCGTAATTGCGCATCGCTGTACACGTCATACTCATATCCTTCGCGCTCTAGCCAACCAAGCAGACGCCACATTCCTGGAGCCAAAGTGGACGCCAGGCGACCACCCATTGGATCAGTAACTTTTTCATCTTTTCCTACAACATTTCCATACTCTGGACGTTCGAAAGATATGGGCGGATATGAATCATTTGGATACATCTGACTTGTGGCGGTCCCTAAGTAACGGGCTAAATCCTGACGCGAGTTAATTGTTGGACGGGCAGGCAAACCCTCATCATTTATGTAATTGCTGCGTCCGCCAAAATTGTTGTATGCATTCCAGTTATTTGTGGCTGCCAAAACCGCAATCTTGGCTTTTGGTTTTTTAGGCGCCACAACCCATGGCATCGACCAAAATTCGCCAGCTTCATTCTCTAAATGAATGTAATAAAGGCCAGATTCTTCTGGTGCGGTTAATCTCCAAATCATTAAGGGGTTCGGGAAGCCAACCCGACTAAATTGAACTCCAGTTTGGGAGATATCATCATCTGGAAGCATCTGAATCATCGCTCTTGGACCATGTTCATCTAACCAAGTAACAACACCATGAGATTGTTTTTTAAGACCGTAGCGAAAAAGTTCAACTCGGCAAGATGCTGCAGAATTTATTCGAATGGTGGATTTTTCTCCACTAACTGACCATTTTGGCCACATGTAGCCAATTAACTTATCCGAGAGAAGTCGAAATTTAATTGGCTCATTAACCGGCAATGTTATTTCTACATGTTTAGAACCATAACCTGGTTTGCCAAAAGTCATTCGATAATTTCCAGCAGGTAAATCAGATTCCACAGCGCCACTCATGAAAGATTTAGTGTGGCCAACAAGTTTCTCATCTTTCATAAACTCAACGCTGACATCAGCCAAAGCTAAGTAATGTTCATCACTCACATAACCAATAATCATTTACTCCCCTTTTCATTCCCTAAGAAACGGTTAAGGACATTTTTGGTAATATCTGATAACGGTTTATCTACAAGGAGTGAGGAAATATAATTCATAGATCCAACAGCGAAAACTTCTCCACCTTTGCCCGGAAAATCTTTATAAAGCATTTCTGCTCCGCTACTACCAATGGTTTCCGGATTTAACCCCTTTGCTAAAGAGATAAACCCTTCACCAGTGTTCGCGGTCCTGTTATCCATTTCGTGCCCTGAAGCACCGCCTGGAATCCGTTCATGCAATGAGTTGATCCCGAATTTATCCCCATTTTTAAGTCCAGTTCCGGCAAAGACCCAGTGTCCTTCATTTCTACACTCATATGGGGCGCCAGTTCCTTCGCCATCGCAAACTAATCCGATCAATTGTGCGGGTGACTCATTTGTACTTTTATGGAAGCGATTGTCGAATCTTCCCTCTTTTGGAATTCTCAAAGCAGGGTCAAAGACTCCACCTTCATGAGAGGTGTTGGATTTATCTGTCAAAAAACGCACAGTTGTTTCATCTACGTATTCAACTTCGCAGTCAAGTCCATTTCCACCTAAGTACATAAACTTACCGCCGCGTTCAAATACCCAATTGCGTACACGCTCGTACTCTTCGCGGTACCAATATTCAGGATGTATCTCAGTTAACAGGGTCTCATATGCATCTAAATCTAGCGTTCCATCACGTAATTGATTGTCGCTGTAAAGGTCATACTCAAATCCTTCACGCTCTAGCCAACCTAATAAACGCCACATTCCAGGTGCGCAACTCGAAGCAATTCGACCCGACATTGGGCTAGTTAATTCTTCATTTTTACCAACAACATTTCCATGCTCAGGACGTTCAAATGAAATTGGAGGATAAACATCATTAGGTGATTTCCAAAAAACATTCATATCTTTCGCTGAATAACGACTTAGATCTTGACGCGCATTAACAGTTGGACGGGGTGGAAGGCCTTCCGCGTTTATGTAATTGCCTCGACCTCCATAATTGTTATAGGCACTCCAATTGTTTGTTGCCGCTAAGACTGCGATTTTTGCTGTTGGCTTCCTCGGTGAAACTATCCAAGGCATTGAGAAAAACTCGCCACCTTCGTTTTCAAGGTGCACATAATAAAGACCAGATTTCTCTGGGGCTTCAATTTTCCAGGTCATTCCTGGATACGGAAAACCGATCTTTCCAAATTGAAGACCAGATGCAGATATATCTCCATCAGGAATAACTTGAGTCATTGCTCGAGGTCCGTGCTCATCAAGCCAAGTAATTACTCCATAAGATTCTTTTACTTTTCCATATCGAAAAAGTTCGACTCGACATGAAGTTGTTGAATTTATCCGGATACAAGATTTTTCTCCACTAGTTGACCATCTTGGAGCCATGTATCCAACTAATTTATCTGACAAAAGTCGAAATTTAATTGGTTCTTTTACTGGGAGTGTAACCTCCACATGTTTTGAACCGTAGCCTGACTTGGCGAAAGTTAAGGTGTAATTTCCCGGTGGCAAATCTGTGCGAACTGCCCCTGTTGCCAAAGATTTTGTATCTGCAAGAATTTCGTGATCTTTTTCAAAGACGATGCTCACATCATTTAATGCTAAATAATCTTCATTGCTGACATAACCGATAATTTTCATGAAGACTCATCAGCAAAATGGCACGCAACTTGATGGTCGTCTTTTTTAGATGGATAGAGCTTCAGCTCTGGTCTTTCTGTTGCGCAAATTTCTGGATTTCCCAGCATGGTGCGAAGTGGGCATCGAGTATGAAAAGCACACCCAGATGGCATATTTGTTGGGCTCGGAATATCGCCTTTTAGAATAATTCGCTTTCTTGCTTTTTCTACAACTGAATCTGGAACCGGAACTGCAGAAAGCAAAGCACGTGTATAAGGATGTCGTGGGTTCTCATAAAGTTCAGTAGATGAAGTTAATTCAACGATTCCACCTAGATACATCACCGCGACTCGATCTGAAATATGTCGCACCACAGCTAAATCGTGAGCGATAAAAAGATAAGCAATACCCAAGCGTTTTTTCAAGGATTCGAGCAGATTAACAACTTGCGCCTGAATTGAAACATCTAGTGCACTGATTGGCTCATCACAAATAATTAGGTCTGGTTCAACTGCCAATGCGCGTGCTATGCCAATTCGTTGACGTTGACCACCAGAAAATTGATGCGGATACCGTGAAGCAAAAGCGGGATCCAGACCAACCAAATTTAGTAATTCATCTACTCGATCTTCACCTTGAGCATTTTTCAAAGGCAAATTATGAGTTACTAAGGGCTCAACAAGAATTTGGCGAACTGTTTGCCGGGGATCTAAACTAGAATACGGATCCTGAAAAACCATTTGAACTTTTCTGCGCAATGGCCGCATCTCCTTAGGAGAAAGACCGACTAATTCATGCCCATCCAACAAAATAGATCCTTCGTGTGGATCATTAACTCGAACTATTGCACGGCCAATCGTTGTTTTACCGGAACCGGATTCACCTACAAGGCCTAGCGTTTCCCCTTGGTTAATCACAAAACTCACAGAGTTTACCGCTTTAACATAGCCTTTTGCTTTTCGAATTAATCCGCTTCCAATTGGAAAGTGGACAGATAAGTTATCTACGATTAATACTGGCTCATTATTTGTCATTTACTTAAACTTTCATTTTGGAGTGCGTGATTCTGTGGGTACCAACATGCGGCGTATCTATCCGTTGAGATTGTTGAGAAGAGTGGATTTTCAGTAGCGCATTTGCTTTGCGCATACTCACAACGTGGCTGGAAAGAACAACCAACCGAAACTTTACTCATGTCAGGGGCTACGCCTTGAATTGGTCTTAATTCACTTGTGCGTGGTCGATCTAAGCGCGGAATCGATCTTAACAATCCCAATGTGTAAGGATGATTAGGGTTCGCCAGAACTTCTGCAGTATCTCCTTGTTCAACAGCTTTACCCGCATACATCACCGTTAGTTTTTCGGTAAATCCAGCAACCACTCCAAGATCGTGAGTAATTAGCAGCAAACTCATTCCCAAATCTTTTTGAATATTTGTCAGCAGCTCCAAAATTTGCGCTTGAATCGTCACATCCAAAGCCGTTGTTGGTTCATCTGCAAGTAGTATTGATGGGCTCGCTGACAATGCCATGGCAATCATCGCGCGTTGTCTCATTCCACCGGATAGTTGATGTGGATATTGCTTTACGCGTTCACGCGCCGAGGGGATTCCGACCATATCTAGCAGTTCGATTGCTCGCTCTTCGGCTTTTTTTCCTTCCATTTTTTCGTGTGCTTTAATTTGCTCAACGATCTGTTGGCTTATGGTTAAAACCGGATTTAAACTTGAGAGTGGATCTTGGAAAATCATGGCAATAGAACCACCACGAAGTTTGCGCATAGTTTTTTCGGGTGCGCCGATTAACTCTTCTCCACGGAATTTGACACTTCCCGATGTAATTTTTGCAGTTTTCTTAGGCAATAAACCCAGTAGCGCAAGCGCACTTACACTCTTTCCTGATCCTGACTCGCCAACTAGCGCCATTGATTGACCTTCGTTAATCGTGTAAGTCAATCCCCGTACGGCGCTAACTTTTCCTTGCCTACTATTAAATTCAACCTGTAAATTACTTACTTCTAATAAAGGTTTGCTCATTATCGCACCGACTTAGGGTCAACGGCTTTACGTAATCCATCGCCAATGAAATTAACGGCTAATACAGTTACTACAATCATGACTCCAGATGGAACGTAAATCCATGGTTCGGCTAACAAAATTTGACTTTGCTGGGCCAAATTAACCATCTGCCCCCAACTGGATGTAGGCGGACGAACTCCAAGACCCAAGAAACTCAAGCCAGCTTCAGTCAAAATTGCTCCGGCAATACCAAATGTAGCAACTACCGAAAGTGGTCCAAGCAAATTAGGCAAAATATGATTTTTTAAAATTGTTGGAGTTCTTACACCAATAACTCTTGCGGCTGTAATAAATTCTTGTTCTCGGATAGCTAGAACTTGGCCACGCACTACACGTGCGGAAGTGGGCCAAGTTGCTAATGCGATTACAAATATCACACTTGTCAAACTTGGACCAACAAGTGCAATAAATATAATTATTAAAATTAAACCTGGAACACTCATAAAGCCATCAGTAATTCGCATCAAAATTGTATCTATCCATTTACCTAAGAAACCTGAGAGGAGGCCCACTGTGATTCCAATAGTTAGGGCGACCGAGACAGCTCCTATTCCAACAATCATTGATGTTCTTGCACCAAAAGCGACTCGAGCCCATACATCGCGTCCAACATCATCAGTTCCAAGAAAGTGTCCATTTCCGGGAGGTTGTCTAACCATTTCAAGATCAATAAATTCTGGTCCTTGTGGCGCTATGAAATCAGCGAAAATAGCCATCATGGCAACTAAAAAAATAATAACCACACCCACGATAGATAACCGATACGATCTAAATCTGTGCAGCGCTTCACTAAGATTCGTATTTTTAGTTGACTTTTTTACTTTTGCTGCTTTATTTTTAGCCAAGACGCACCCGCGGATCTGCCACGGTATATGCGATATCGGTAATTAAATTACTGATTACCACAGCGACTGCCACCACAATCACAATTCCCATGACCATAGGCACATCACGACCACCGGCTGCTCTTACTGCCAAAGTTCCCATTCCAGGCCAAGTAAAAACTGTCTCGGTAATAACAGCACCTGCAATTATCTCAGGTACATGCAAACCAACAACACTAATCACTGGGAGAAGTGCATTTCTAAATGCGTGATTAAAAATTACCCGCCGATTGCTGATTCCTTTAGCTTTTGCGGCGGTAATAAACTCTGAACTAAGTACATCTAGCATGCTTGCTCTGGTATACCGAACAAGTTGTGCAGCTAAGACCATAGTTAGTACTGAAACCGGCAGAATCATGTGTTTAACTAAATCTGGAAAAGACTCATCAGTAAGACTGTGCATGTAACCGCTAGGAAGTAAATTCATTTTAACGCTGACTGTGTATATCAATCCAAGAGACAAAATAAAACCTGGAATTCCAGCGATAAAGATTGGAATTGACCCAACAACGTAATCTATCCACGTATTTTCCTTGATTGCCGCCAAAACACCAAAGAAAATCCCAAAGATTGTCCCCAGAAACAAAGCAGTAAAAACTAGCATTGCAGTATTTCCTACTGTAACTTTTAAAACTTCAGCAATATCCATATCTTCGGACGTTGAGTACCCAAGATCTCCTGTTGCAACTTTTCCTAACCAGATTCCATATTTAATTGGGAACGCACGATCTAAACCTAATTCATGACGCTTGGCCTGCATTTCTTCGGGAGTTAATGCTGCGGCTGCCTCAGCTGACAAGCGAGCATCTAATTCATCACCGGGTGCTAAATCCAATCCCAGAAATACAACTGTAAGCGTTACCCATAGAACTACTAAACCGGTAGCAATCCTTCGTAATATCTGAGTTAACAAACTTCTCTCACCCCTTGTTGCTTAATTTCACAAAATTCACTAAAGGTGAAAAGGGAGATCTTTAGATCTCCCTTTTCAGTCTTTTTAGTTTTATTACTTTGCCATAATCCAATCAACGACACCCATAGTGGAATCACGATCATTTGGATAGAGCGCGAAGCTTCCACCTAATTTCTTGCTAACCACGTTATAAGTTTGGCGAGTCCAAGGAATGTAGAAAGGAACTTCATCGTTGATGATCTTTGCAAGAGCATCTTCAATCTTGTCTTGCTCTGCTGGATCAGTTTCAAGCATTAACTTGGCATAGAGGTCAGGAATATCGCATTTTGCATAGAAGGAGAAAATTGGCGTAACGCAATTGAATACGCTAAATCCCTTCCAAGTTGCAAGTCCCAATGCTCCACCACCGTTGAAGGTCAATGCCCAAGTGTCTTTGTCAGCCTTTGGAATACGAGTTTCATTAGCCCATGCAGCATTTTCAAGGACATTGAGTTCGACTTTCATTCCAACTGCCTCTAGAGCCTGCTTCAACGCAACTGACATAGTTGCATCACCTGGATCTCCAGCTAGCACATTGACTTTATATGGCTTACTCAAGTCGGCACCACTCTCTTTTAGCAGCGCCTTAGCTTTAGCCGGGTCGTACTCATACTTTTCTAGATTTCCGCGATTTTGGTCAAAGGAAGGGAACATCCAGCGAACGCCACCTCTGCCCTTTAAGACATTCTTTAGATATGTCCGATAATCAAATGCGAACAGGACTGCCTGACGCACTTTTTTGTCGCCAAATGTTGGATGGTCATCACGGAATTGGAAATATCTTGAACCCGTGGTGTTGTTCCATACTGAATTATAATTTGGGAGTTTATCCACCTGATCTTCCATGGTGGCATCAACGTCAATAGCCAAATCCAACTCACCCTTTGTAAGCATAGGCAATACGTTTGTCTGTGCGACAGCTACGTACAAGAAGATTTTATCAATTTTTGGTTTTCCGCCAAAGTAATTTGGATTAGCGTCAAACTCAAGATAAGCATTTCGCTTGAACTTCTTTAGAGTGTATGGGCCTGTACCAACTGGTTGATCAACAACGAAGTCAGATCCTGCCCACTCTTTGAATGTTAGTCCTGAGTGAACTTCTTTTGGAATGATTGAATACACTGCATCCGTCATTCCTCTTAACCAAACTGCATTTCCTTTTGTAAGATTTATTTCAATATTGTAAGCATCAATTACTTTAACGCCTGATGGAATTCCGGTTAGTTTGCCGTCCAAATCAGCACAACCATCTACCGCTGCCCATAATGCAGGTGCATAACCAATGTAGTTTTTAACGTTCATACGACAGTTGAAACCAACTGTTTCGGCAACATCCTCAGAATCAAATGTTGAGCCGTCGCTAAACTTGACACCTTTACGAAGTTCAAAAGTAATCTTCTTGGCGTCTTTAGAGACAGTCCACTTAGTTGCTAAATCAGGCAAAATAGTTTTTTCATCTTTTGCGATTTTAACTAAGTTATTAAATAGTAAAAAGTTAACAAGATGATCGGTACCAGAGCTATTTCGACTTGGTCCGAAAGCATTTGACCAGTCACCCATGCGCGTCATACGAAGCACGGTTGGGGCTGCAGGTGCAGCAGGTGCAGCAGGTGCAGCGGGCTTTGCAGCAGGTTTCGCTGCTGGTTTCTTAGCAGCAGGTTTGGCAACAGGTTTCTTAGTTGCTGCACCAGCTGGCGAAATTGAAGAAAGGGTTAAGGCTAACGCCGCTGCTAAGCCGACTGCTAAACCTTTCCGGATAACTCTTTGCATACATTCCCCCTTTGAGGATTGCTAACTCAGGAAGCGAAGACGACCCGCGCAACCTGTTGGTGAATTTTGCCTAAAGGTATGCGAATAGGGGGTGTAGGGGTAGGACTAAAATGACCAAATAAATGGCTAAAGTGTTAGTATTTTTAAGAAAGTAACCTTTTGACTAAATAAATTTAGCGTTTAACTCCGGCTTAAGTACGACCCCAAGTCCAGCGGCGTCCGGCAAGTGCACCACACGTCCATCACTGTTTAACGGCGTCTCGATAATCCCAGCCGTGTAGTAATACTCACCGATAATATCTGATGGGAAACGCATTGATAATCCTGGCATAGCACATGCAACCTGGAGTTGTGCGGCCGCCCCAACGCCACATTCACCGTTTGATCCGATTACTGAATCCAACCCAAATGCATCAGCAATTCTTCCCATCTCTACAGCACGGGAGGGGCCGCCGCTTTTACCTACATAAATACTTATTACATCGGCAGCTTCTGCACGAAGTACGGCAACTAAGTTGTCTAGCGTGAAAACACTTTCATCTGCCACAACTGGAATACCTAACTCTTTCAACTCGTGCATTCCTTGCAAATCTCCAGCAGCTACTGGCTGCTCAAGAAAGGCGGGGTTGTGGTCTCTCATCAATGAGACTGCAAGCCGTGCTTCAGATCTGCGGTATCCGGTATTTGCATCAGTTCCGAGGAAAGTATCTTTGCCCACAAGTTGCCTGGCATAAGCAAAACGGTCACCGTCATCTACTGGATCTTTGCCAATTTTTAACTTGAATGCTCCAAAGCCCATTTTTGTTGCTGCTTCATAAACATGCTTAATACGCGCTTTGTCTCCACTTAGTGAAAATTTGATTGGAACTTCAGTTCGAATCGCCCCACCAAGCGCATCGGCCATAGTGATATCTAGAGAACGGGCATACGCATCCCAAAGTGCCGTTGCAACACCAGCTTTTGTAAAGGGACTTGCGGCCAATGCAATTTCAATTTTTGAAAGCAAATTTTCGACTGGTGAAATTGATTGCCCGATCAACGCAGGTGCAATGACACTCTTGATTGCATGCTCAGCCGTTCCGCTGTCTTCACCACTCCAACCAAGAGTTCCGCTGACTTCTCCAATTCCTTCAATTCCAGAGGAAAGGATGATTTTTACAATTAGAAAATTGGAATGATCATGTGTTCCACTCGATCCCTGAACAACAAGGGATGGATGCACAATTGGATCAACTTTAAGAGTTTGAATGGATTTAATTGTGGCCTTAATTGATGGTGATGTCATGGGTGGAGTCTTACATGATGACCAATAGAGTTGCTACTACTTTTAACAATAAATCTTTCAATTAAAATGCGAAAAATTAAGAATTGATCTGGCTTAGAGCCGCCCTAGTACAAATTCCAATGCATTTCGGGTGATTAGCGCGACTTGGTCATCTACAGGTAGAGATGCCGTCCAATTTATAGAGCCCACGCTTATAACAACCCCACCACTATCAGTTGTCCTAGTCACTAATTCAGCTCCCGCACCTTCCCCATTCAATCCTCGTGCATGCAATCTGGTATTTGCTGGCGTACTTGAATCACGCTTATCAGTTTCGTGACCCGAGGCTCCACCTGGGCAACGTGCTACCAGGGAGTTGAATCCGAACTTATCTCCATTTTTTAATTTGGTATTTGTAAAAATTGGGTGATCAACATCTATCACTTCATATGGCGCACCAGTACCCATCCCCGCAAAACTCATTACAACACCTAGTAGCGAACTCTCTACTTCATGGCGGATACCAAAGCGACTTGGAATTAAAGCACCCTCACCGCTGTATGCCCGGTGCGGTAACCAACCTGATAAATCCATATTTTGAACGGTCATTTCATCATCATGTAGATCAACACTGCAGTTGATGCCATTCCCGCCAAGGTAAAGTAATTTACCGCCTTTATTTTGCACCCAATCTTTTAATTTTTCATACATATTTATTGTCCAGTACTCAGGGTGGGTGCTAAGAATCAAAACTTTATAATCTGCTAAATCCAACTCCCCACTATTAAATTGATTCTCCGAGTAAAGATCGTATTCATAACTTTCTTTTTCCATCCACCCTAGTAATCGCCATTCTCCAGCTGCTACATGCTCTGACCCAATTCTTCTGATTGGGTCAGTGATTTTACTTTCAAGTTCTTCGCTGTTTACTGGTTCAGGACGATCAAAAGACAAAGGTTCAAATGAATTTCCTACCCACCAAATCGCCCCCGTTGGCCTGAACCACGGTGATGATTGAGTTGAAGAAACCGTCGGTGCATCAGGCAATTTATTCGCTGCAACATAATTACTACGCCCACCCCAATCGTTATATGCATTCCAACAAATATTTGAGGTAAGAATTGCAATCTCTTTTTCTTTTGCTTCTTTTGCAGGCGCCACTATCCAGGGAAAAGAGAAACTCTCTCCACTCGCTGATTTCAAGTGAAAGTAATACAAGCCACTTTTCTTAGGCGCAATCACACTCAACGCCTCAAGATCAGGTGCGTAATCAAAACGTTCGTGATTCCACTTAACACCAATTTTACTTACGTCCCCATCAGGCAAAGTTTGGGAGTCACCAGATGGGGCAGATGCGCAAAATCTCCCGATATCGCGAATGAACTCTTTTTCCCAGCCATAACGCCATAAAGATATTTCCACTGCTTCATGTGCCGAAAATCGAATTTCGCCAACTTCGCCACCGCGACTCCATTTTGGCCAAATATAACCAACTAATGATTTTGAAAGTAATCGAAATTGATGAGGAACCATATTTTTGGAAATACTTACAGCCGAAATTTTGGATCCGAAATTTGGATGAGCAAGAGCTACTTCATACTCACCAGGTGATAATTCAAGATTTACAGCACCAGATGCACTTGATCGTGCTTCCGTACGTTTCCCGTCATCTATCCGCTTAAACTCTAAATGTGCGTCTGCAATTGCAACAAACATCTCATCACTTACAAATCCGATGACCATTTTTACCTCAACGGCAATTCGTATGCGGTATTTAAATAGATTTGCGCTGCATCACCCATATCTTTTATAGAAATGTATTCATCAGGTAAATACTTCCAATCCCCCGGACCAAATACTAATGACTCAAGTCCGATAGCTGACATATCAGCAGTATCTGTGACAAATGCTTGCGTTGGCATTTTTGTGACTACTTCGATCGCGCTCCCCCTGACTTTCTTGTAGGAATCACTAAGAGCTGTCATCAAAGTGCTATCTTTTTTGCCGACGAAAGATTTTTGAACTGCGGTGAGTTTAATTTTATAGGTGCATCCATCAACAGCAAATTCATCGACTAAATTTTTAAGATCATCGTAAACAGTTTGACGCGTCATATCAGGAAGGGTTCGCACATCACCCAACATGGATGCTTCGGGGGCTATGCATCCTGCGGCGATACCCCCATTTAAAACTCCAACTAACACTCTAGGAAGTTCTGTTAGGACTTCATGCTTTTTGTGTGTCAATTTGATTTGTGGAATTTTTGAATAAATTGCCACAGCGGCACTGAGTGCATCAACTCCATCCTCGACTCTGGAGATGTGCGAAGCTTTACCAGTTACAGTTATCTTGAATTTTACGGCTCCTCCATGTGTGTAAACGACCCCCATATTGGTAGGTTCTCCGCAAATTCCAAAACCTTCAGATGGCCCTTCCGAAGCTAAAACATATTTAGCACCCAGTCCAACGGTGTCATGGTGCATCACCGCATGCAAAATAAGATCTCTCGGTAATGATTTATCTTTTGCTGCACTTTCGATAGCAGCGACCATTGAAGCGAGGCCACCTTTCATATCTGATGCCGCAGCACCAAATAACTTATCTCCTTCAATCCAGCCCTCTAGTGGATCTCGTGACCATCCGCCTAAGTGATATGAGCCATCCATATGTGCATTTATTACCAATGGGAGTTGCGAAGAATCTCTACCAGGGACGCGCACGATGACATTTGGCCTACCGGCGACAACATCCTCATTATGGACATGCAATCCCTTGCTTTGAAGCCGATCTGCCAGGTACTGCGCAAGAGCACCTTCATTATCTCGATCTGATTGGTAACTTATTACATCTCTAGCCAGAGTTAATAAACTTTCGCGATCAATTTGCATTTGATTTGCCATTTCAGGAGCATAAATCTTTCTACTAAGATTTAGTACCATAAAATATCTAATTATTATTAGCTAAAATACTAATAAAAATAACCTTCTCCACTGCCTTAATCTCTGGAATGAACTTAGATTTTCGGGCATACTCCTCGCAAGGCCATAAGAGAGTTAATAGGAGAAATGACATGAACCCAGACAATAATTTAAAGAATTTAAGCCAAGCTCCAGATGCGCCATTTGCCATAACTTTGGCTCCAATTAGGTACATGGGTAAGAATTTTTACGCTTCAGGCCAGGTATCAAAGCGCGGCGATGCGATGCTAGCTACTGGGCTCGTTGGGCGTGATGTAGATATGAAGTTAGCTCAGGAATGTGCATGGCAATGCGCAATAAACGTCTTGGAATCTGTTCAAAAGGAAATTGGGTCACTAGATAAAATTGAGTACGTCGTTCGCCTGGGCATTTATGTAGCCAGTGCCGATAATTTTTCAGAGCAACATCTTGTAGCTCATGGCGCAAGCCAAGTTATCTTGAATGTTTTTGGCCCTGAGCGCGGATCTCATACCCGTACCGCTATTGGCGTGAAATCCTTGCCACTGAACAGCCCTGTTGAAGTGGATGCCATTTTCCGGATAAAGAGTTGATTCAAAAACTCTTCAAGGGTGGCCTAGTTGCTGATGGAACTGGTTCGGCTTTAGCAAGAGTTGATGTCGCTGTTAAAGATGGCCAAATTGTTGATGTCGGCAATCTAGATGTGAGCGCAGACGAAATAATTGACATAACAAATCTCATACTTGCGCCAGGATTTATAGATATTCATACCCATTCAGATCTAACGTTGCTCTCTAATCCACTTGCTCAAAGTAAAATTCGTCAAGGAATTACAACTGAAGTTATCGGTAATTGCGGTTTCGGAGTAGCGCCTAATCCAGTTGGAGAAGCAAGTGATCTTCTTCGAGCTGCAGTTGCATATTTAGATCTAGATCCAAGCATCAAGTGGGATTGGAGTGATTTAGCGGGATATCTTAAAGTTTTGGAAAAATCTGGCACTTCAGTAAATGTTGCGACATTAGTAGGACACATTCCAATTCACGCCTCAGTGGTTGGTTTCGGAAAAGATCCGGCTACCTCAAAAGAAATTATCCAAATGCAAGAGTTGTTGCGCGAGAACATGGCAGCTGGTGCCTTTGGTTTTTCAACTGGGTTGAACTACTCCCCTGTTTCTTATGCATCACAAGAAGAATTAATCGGACTTGCAAATGTTGTCAAAGAGTATGACGGGATATTTGCATGTCACATGCGCGAGTATGGGGACGACTTAATGAAATCTATGAATGAATTACTCAGCATTACTCGGGCTACCGGAGTTCGAACTCAAATTTCACATTTAGTTACCTTTGGAAAACGCAATTGGGGATCTGTTGCCCGCGCGCTTGAACTGATTGATCAAGCAAATCAAGACGGTTTTGAAGTCGATGCCGATGTGTATCCATATATTGCTGGAAATTGTCCACTAACCCAACTACTTCCATACTGGGCGCAAGAAGGTGGCGATGCCGTAATGCGGGATCGCATGAAAGATAAGACAGCCCGTCCGAAAATAATCTCTCATTGGATCGAGAGTGAAGTGATCTGGTCAAACATTCAAATTGCAAATGTAATTCCTGGTCGAGAAGATTTAATTGGCCGAAAAATTTCAGATATCGCTGAATCGCTATCAATTCCAGCGGATATTTTAGCTTTAGACTTGCTCGGTGACATGGGTAATGCCCTCGGGATAATTGCCTTTGGGCGCGCTGAAAGTGATGTCAACTCTGTTTATGCTCATAGCCGTTCAATTGTTGGATCTGATGGTCAATCCCTAGATCCAAATGGTGCGACTGGTAGTGGAAGCCCACATCCTCGTTCATATGGTTGTTACCCACGCCTTATTCATGGCTATACCGGTGCATCTGGTATCTCATTAGAACGAGCAATTCACATTTCAACTCAAGCAGCGGCAAACAAACTTCATCTAAAAGATCGCGGAAGTATTAAAATCGGCAATAAGGCTGATTTGGTGGTTTTTGATCCGCTTGAAATTCGTGATTTGGCAACGTATGAACAACCTCAGCAATATCCGGTTGGGATTCCGCACGTCGTTGTAAATGGCGAGTTTGCCATTAAATCCGGATTACATACCGGGAAATTACCTGGAGAGGTTATTCGTTCTAGGTAAATAATTTAGGGTGTTAGCTGCGCAATCAAAGAACGAACCATTGCCGCTGCTTGAGCCCTATTTTTTACTTGTAACCTTTCATATATCTTAATTGTTTCGTAACGTGCAGTTGATTCACTGAAGTTTAAAGCTTTTGCAATTTCCCGATTTGTTAAACCATCAGCAATCATTTTTGCAATAGAGAGTTGACGATCAGACATATGAAATTTCTCTTGCAAATTAAGTGAATCTTCAAGATTTGTTGAACCATCCATTCTGCCAGCATCTTTTCGACTAGTAATACTTCTATTTGACTCAAATTCTTGCAGCATCATTGATTGAACTATCAAACTCAAGGAAGTAAACAATTGTCGCCCAAAATCATCCATTGCGTGATCATTGTCAAAAGACCAAACTACTGAACCGCTCAAACGTTCTTGATTTACCAAAGGAAAAGCCATTAATGAATTCATCCATGGGATGTAGGAAATCCAAGCACGCAGATAACTGCTATAACAATCTAACTCTTTTCTTGATTCAAGGAAAACTGCTTTACCAGTAAGCATCGCATCTACTGAAGGAAGTTTTTCTTCGATAGTAGTATAAATATTTTGCAATTTAATTGCCTCATTTGGATATCCATGTGATGCAAAATTACGAGCTTGATCATTTTCATCGACGATCATAATTGAGATTGCACGTAACCCTAAATAACTTGGGCTTCTTAAGATTAATGTTTGTAACATTCTGGAGTCTGGGGCTCCATGTCCTAATTTATTTAACCATTCAATTATCCACAGTAAATGAGAGGTGTGATAAAAATTTTCTGGTTCAAATCCTTCATTAAATTCTTTAATCGCTCGTAGCCCCACTAATTGCGCATTTGAAGCAATATGATCAGCCATATTTACCCCTCCGAGTAAAGTTAACGGTAGGTGCTTGAATAGGCTAGGTCAATAGATTTATGGAAGAAATTGTCCGATTTCTAGTAATATATCGGGATTTATTAGGGAGCCCAGGTTGCGGATCTCCCGCTTATGCGCAAGGTCAGATACAGCGACTTCAGCTAATTTCCCATTAAAAGTCCTTGGTAGGTCTGAAACAAAGAAAACTTCTGCAGGCAGATGTCTTGGGGAGCATTTCGCGCTAATTTCCGATCTTATTTGCTTAATGCAACTCTCTTTATCGCTGACTTTTGGAGCAACAACTAGGAGCACAATCCGCTCATCCCCTTTCCATGGCTGAGTGAAAGCAAGTGCGCCCGAGATATCGCTGAGTGAATTTAGCGCGGCATAAATCTCACCTGTGCCAATGCGCACCCCACCCACATTTAATGTTGCATCAGATCTTCCATGGACTACATATCCGCCCTCGGCTGTTCGGGAAATTAAGTCCCCATGGACCCAGATGTTTTCCCATCGATGAAAATATGCTTCTTTAAAACGTTGTCCACTCTGATCTTTCCAAATTCCAAGTGGAACGGTAGGGAAAGGAGATTTACAAACTAATTCACCAATTTGATCTACTCCCGATGAATTTCCTGTTTCGTTCCAACAATCAATATCCATTCCTAAAAAGGCACCTTGCATCTGACCTGCGTAGTAAGGAAGTAATGGATTTGGCCCCATAAATGAACCGACTATGTCTGTACCTCCCGAGAATGGAGAAATCAAAACTTTGCCACCAAATTGATCGCTCACCCATTGTGCAGTTGCTTGCGAAAGTGGAGAACCGGTAACCATGATTACTCGTAAATCAGGCAGATCTCCCAAAACTTTCAAATCATTATGTTGCTCACGGATCAGATCTAACAATCTTGCCGAAAGTCCAAGATGAGTTAATTTCTGTTCGCGCGCAAAGTGAAATAGCCGAAGCGAATCCGGAAATGCCGGTGCCCCGTCATACAAAACTAAATCTGCTCCTGTTGCCAAGACAGATAATTCCCAATTCCACATCATCCAACCGGTAGTTGTGTAAAAACAAACACGATCGCCGGCTTTGATATCACAATGTAATTTCATCTCAACCAGATGTTTTAGTAATACTCCGCCGCTTCTATGTACCAAGCCTTTTGGCGCACCGGTGGTTCCTGAAGTAAATAAAACATAAGCTGGATGATCAAAACTTCTTCTCGTGAAACTTATTTGCGCTGAATTTGAAGTTGCCGCTGACCATAAAACTATTTCTGGTAATTCATTATTTGCGCTTAATCCGATAATTAATTTCAGGGAAGGAAGTGCTTTTGCAACTTGAGCCACCATTTGGCTGCGATCTAACTCTTTCCCCTGCCATGGATATGAATTGCTAAAAACCAAAACCGTTGGTTCTAGTTGAAAAAAGCGCGCCAAAATCGCTTCGGCGCCAAACTCAGGGGACGCAGTAGCAACAGTTGCGCCAACACCAAATCCCGCCAACGTAGTCACTAAAACTTCTATTCCAACCGGAAGAATGGCAACTACTCGATCTGATTCACCAATTCCCTGTTCTTGAAAAGTATTGACTAGCGCTGAAACCATTCCTACTAAATCTTTATGTGTGAAATTCTCTCCAATATTTCCAATATCTGATTCTTTAACTACAGATACTGTCCCACCGCCTGCAAGTAAGTTTTCCAGAATGCTTAATTTTGCATCAGGGAAGTAATTTGCCTCAGGCAATTTACTGGGAATGTGCGAACGATCCCCTTTCTCACCAATCACCCCAAAAAAATCCCAAACCTCACTCCAAAATTGACCAGAATTTTCAACTGACCATTTTTGTAACTCTGATAAATCCTTAATCTGATATTTCACTTTAACTTCTTCAAAGAACTTCTTTAATGCAGCGCCGCTATCTGCATCTGGCACCCAAGTGGGTGTTCTCACCGAGCGGTCCATCCATTATCAATTCCAAAGGAGGACCCACTAATTGAATTTGAATAGGGGCCACATAGATACAGTGCAAGTTGAGCTATTTCTTCTGGTTCAATCAAGCGTTTAATTGCAGAAGGAGCCAACATGATCTCATCTACCACCTGTGCTTCAGAGAGGTTGTTGATCTCTGCTTGCGATTTAATCTGTTTCTCTACCAAAGCGGTGCGCGCATATGAAGGTGCAATTGTGTTTGCAGTAACCCCATGTGGGCCGCCCTCTAATGCAGTTACTTTTGTTAATCCTTCAAGTCCATGCTTAACAGTTGTGTAAATCGATTTGTAAGGAGATGCGATATGTCCATGAATGCTTGATATCCCAATAATTCTCCCCCATTTTTTAGCATACATATGTGGAAGGACTTTCTGGGTTAAATAAAATGGAGTCCGCAGCATCAGCGAAAACATTAAATCTGCTTGCGCAAGCGGAAATTCCTCAATAGGAGCAATGTGCTGAACTCCCGCGTTGTTAATCAAAATATCAATCTCTAAAAGATCTGGGAAGTATTTTTCCGGAGCGCTCAGATCGGCAACTTTTGTGGCAACCTTGAATTCGGCTGCTAACGCCGCAAGAGTCTGTGGGTTTGAATCAACTGCTAAAACATCAGCTCCGGCTTCAACAAATGCAATCACGCAAGATTTCCCGATGCCACTAGCACCACCTGTGACCATCACTTTTTTTCCTGCTAAGAAATCTGACTTCTTGCTCTCCATGATCCCACTCTATCCAGTTGGAGCTTTGCCCTCAATAACTAACTGGAAATCTGGTGAAACCTGAAGTGATTTCGCTGACGAAAGTTCTAGAAAGGAGAACACTTCATCCTCGCTTGTTGAAGGATCGTCAATCCAATCAATAAATGGGTCCCCACTTTTTGAGTTTTTTTCAGCTATAAATTTGCTTATCTTCACTTGATAAATCATCCTCCTAATTAGTACTTTCTCCAACTGTAAAATGCGGTTCGAAGTTGATAAATATCAAAATCGGCATCTACCAGATCTACAAAGAGTATTACTCTAGGTACTTCTTTCCCGGGTAAAAAGAGTAAATAACGATCTCCATGGTTAGCATTCAATACTTTACGCATATTAATGTCGGTATTTAATTGAAAATTCTCTAGTAGTTGCTCTGGAGTTATTCCATGTCTATTTAATAATTTCCAACGAACCTCTTCGGTGATAATTAACTTGGCAATCCAGTGATTCGATTTGCGAGACATCCACAAATCTTGATGATTTTACAAAAAATTTAAGTGTCTAGGCCAACTAAATGTGCGTAAATCTCCATTGTGGATTTTCTTAAATTACTTACGGTGGTGCCCCACTTCGCTAAATGTTCTTAAAACGCGTAATCCGTCACTTGGCCAAACTGACAATGTCGTTATAGAACACGGCGCTGCATCTATGTGGAAAACTGCCGAACCCGGTGCCATTAATGTAATTCTGGCAATCTCGCGAATGACAACATTGTGAGTAACGATGCAAACTTTCTTGCCAACATACTTTGCTGCCACATAGTCAATTGCAGCATCTACACGCTCGCCAACTTCATCAAATGATTCCCCATTAGGTGGTTCGTATCCTGATGAATTGAGCCAAAGTTGAGCTTCAACTGGAAATTTTGCTTTGATCTCTTGAAAAGTAAAACCATCCCAATCACCAAAAGCACATTCAAGCCAAGTTGAATCCTCTTCAATCTGTAAGCCGGTACTTTTACTAATTGCCTCAGCAGTTTGTTTAGTCCGTAACATCGGTGATGCAATCAAAATATCTGGTTTAATCTTGGCCATTTCACGGGCTACATTTTCCGCTTGAGTAAATCCAATATCGTCTAGAGAGGGATTAGTTCCATTTGCACCAGAAAATGCCCTGCTATTTGTTAGCACTGTTTCACCATGACGTACAAAGTAAAAAGTTGTTGCCGCTTCATCAGAGGTTAAGCGCTCAGTCATAAAATTAACTTGCTGGGAAGGATCAGCGTTTGGTGTTACCGCTCCATCCATTGCCCGATTTGCTAAATGATCTGCAGCCGAGTTTTCTTCTCTGGGGATCCAGGTGTAATCAACTAAATTTGGTGCATGGACTTTCCGCGCTTGAGCGGCAAGGATTCGCATATCTGGATGCTTAATCTGCCAACGCCCTGACATCTGTTCAATAACTAATTTGCTATCCATCCGAACATGAATTTGCGCTTGAGGATCAATCTCATTTGCCGCAGTTAACCCGGCAACTAATCCACTGTATTCAGCGACATTATTTGTCGCTGTTCCAATAAATTCAAAAATCTCTTTCAATACAGCTCCAGTTTTAGCATCTTTTACAACTGCACCAAATCCTGAGGGGCCGGGGTTTCCACGTGAGCCGCCATCGGCTTCAATGATTAATTCGCGTGCCATTAAACAAGTCCAGAATCAACAGTACGAATTAAAATTCGCCGGCACTCCTCACAACGAAGCACATCATCTGCAGGTGCTTGCTTGAATTTTTCAGCATCAATCGCAGTTAAATCCAAATGGCATCCAGAGCACCGTTTGCGAACAATCGCAGCAGCACCTACGCCTTCATTACTTGCCCGTAATTTTTCATAAAGTGCCAGAAACTCTGTCGCGATCTTCCCGGCGATCATTGTTCTTTCTTCCTTCAGATTTTTTACATTTACAGCTAATTCACTTAACTGCTTATCTCTACTGGTAGTTAGCACTTCTAATTTTGCATCAGCGTCAGCAATAACAGCCCGATATTCATTTGCTTTACTCGTGAATTCATCAAGCCGCATCATGATTTCTAACTCAATCTCTTCAAGATCATTTACCCGTCGGCTGAGTGAGACCAGTTCATGCTGTAAATGTTCTAGATCCTTTGCAGAACCTTGTCCAGAGGCAAGCCGGACTTCATCTCGGGTTTTTCGAGCGCGCACTTGCTCTGCATCTGCATCCGCTTTAGCTACTTCACGCTTTACATCGGCTTCGTCAATTGAAACCAGGCTAAGTTCACTATCACTGCTTTGCTTTATCGCTTCAAGTTCGGCAATTTGTAAATGTTCTGGAAGATTTTTTGCTCTGTGGTTAAGCAAATCAATCTCTGCATCGACTTTCTGTAAATCAAGCAATCGAAGTTGATCTTCAGGCGTTGCCTTCATGAAAAACTCCACGGG
>Ga0194055_10001025_pt1 | contig 22843 bp, 19 predicted proteins | sample SepL449m_MetaG_FD_155482 | JGI IMG/M metagenome (GOLD analysis project Ga0194055, IMG submission 155482) | Anoxic zone freshwater microbial communities from boreal shield lake in IISD Experimental Lakes Area, Ontario, Canada - Sep2016-L442-9m | ecosystem: Environmental > Aquatic > Freshwater >... | reverse complement strand
GCGGTAAAGACATAATTATATCGATGCCGCTAGGTACAGTAGTTTATGATGAGAATGACCATGTACTCGCAGATATAACTGTAAATAAACAAAAAGTAATCATAGCTAAGGGTGGTAGAGGCGGATTCGGAAATGCTCATTTTATTAGTTCAGTGAGACAGGCTCCAAGATTTGCTGAGAAAGGTGAGCCTGGAGAATATGTGATGGCACGACTAGAGCTGAAGTCAATTGCTGATGTTGGTCTAATTGGTCTACCAAATGCCGGTAAGTCTACTTTATTATCTGTAATTTCAAATGCGCGCCCAGAAATTGCCAACTATCCATTTACTACTTTGACTCCAAATCTGGGGGTTGCTGATATAGACAAACATAATTCATTGTTATTTGCAGATATTCCAGGCCTAATAGAGGGTGCGGCTAAAGGAAAAGGTTTAGGCGATGAATTCCTGAGACATGTCGAGCGTACTCTGGTATTAGTTCATTTAATTGATGCTTACCAGGAAAATATTTCTAAAGCTTATAAGACCATCCAGAAAGAGCTTAAACTTTATTCAATTGATCTGACTGAAAGACCACAGATAATAGTTATAAATAAAACTGAAGCATTGGACGACAAGAGTATCGCAAAGCTGTCAGCTAAAATAGAAAAAATAGCTCCTAAAGGTACAAAGATATTAGCTATATCTGGAGCTACCCATAAGGGCCTAGATGTATTTCTTAGAGAAGTAAATAATTTGGTCAATAGCCAAAAAAAGAAAAAAGCAAAAGTCGAAGAGGTTGAATCAACTTCTATTCCAGTACTTAGACTTAATGACGATGATTCTACTTATAAGATTGCTAAGGGTTCTAAGAGTTTCATAGTAACTGGTAAGAATATTGAAAAGTTTGCATCCAGAACCGATTTTGATAACCCAGATAGTGTTCAACGATTAAGGGACATTATGAAAAAGACTGGTCTAATTCAGGACTTAAGCAGGCAAGGCTTAGAAAGAGGACAGAAGATATATATCGGCAATAAGGGAGAGATGATTTACTAGAAATTATGGGTAATAGTTTTTTCTTTTATGATTTAGAAACTACTGGACTGAACCCTAGAGAAGCTAGAATCATGCAGTTTGCTGGCATAAGAACAGACTCAGACTTAAATATTATCGGCGAGCCTGCAAATTATTTAATTAAACAATCTGATGACTGTCTTCCGAGTCCCGAAGCCGTTCTGGTTACTGGAATTACTCCACAAAAAACCCTTGAAGATGGGATTACTGAAATAGAATTTATAAAGATTTTTAATGAAGAGATTTCAGTACCCGGAACTACTTTCGTGGGCTATAACAATATTAGTTTCGATGACGAATTCATTAGATTCTTACTTTATAGAAATTATTACGACCCTTACGAGTGGCAATATAAAGACGGTAGATCTAAATGGGATTTTTTAGATGTTATTCGAATGACAAGAGCGCTTCGCCCGGAAGGCGTCAAGTGGCCAAAAGATACTGAGGATAAATCGACAAATCGTTTAGAGAGCTTAGCCGCTGAAAATAAGATAGTTCATACAAAAGCACATGATGCTATGAGTGATGTGGAAGCGTTAATTGAACTAAGCAAACTAATAAAATCTAAACAACCCAAACTATTTAATTTTTTGCTTAATATACGCGACAAGAGAAGTGTGAGCGAACTAGTTCTCGGATCAAAACAATTTGTCTACACTGCTGGAAGTTTTTCAGATGATCACGAAAAGACAGTAGTCGCCTGTGTATTGCAAGGAAGTCAGACCAACCAAGGAGCTCTTGTATACGACTTAACTGTTGACCCGAGCATATATGAGTCAATGAGCCCTAAAGAGCTAGCTGAGGCCTGGAAATATAAGAAGGACGCTAAAGATACGTTCAGACTTGCAGTAAAAAACCTGCAATACAATAGGTGCCCATCAATTGCACCAATAACAGTACTAACTAAGGATGATCTGAATCGTCTTAAATTAGACATGACAATTATCGAAAAGAACTATAAAAAACTAATATCTATGACAGATTTCTCTGATAAGGTCATAGCCGCTAAAGCAATTCTAGACGAAAACAGAGATTATGGATCATCCGAACAAGCAGCTTCTGTAGAGGCCAAACTATACGATGGATTTATCGGAGATCAAGACAAACGACAAATGATGAAAATACATGATAAAGATTTTGATTTCGAATTCAAACCAGATTTTAGCGATAAAAGACTCGACCAACTATATCCATTATATGTATCAAGAAATTTCCCTGAGAATAAAACGGATGATATTAATAAGTCTTGGCAAAAACACCGTTTAGAATATTTTTACTCAGGTGGGAAGAATTCAAGAGCAGAGATTTATCATCAAAAAATTTCAGAGATTCTTAGTGATCCAAAAATTACTAGCGACAAGAGATATTTGATGGAAGAGCTCAAGCTTTGGGCAGAAGCGATTATGCCAGTTGATTCCGACTATTAATTATTTTAGAAACTAGGATTATAGCAATCAGATTAAGATATAATCTAATTCCAAAAAAGTTATTAGTTAAAATTGAAAGTACTTTAAAGGTTGCAAGCAGGAAGCCAATACAAAATAGCCATTCATTAAATGTCAGTACTATGTTTGTTCCAGGTATCATACCCAGCACTATGATGTTTTGCATAGTCAATTTTTCCCGCTTAAAATTGAATTACATAATATAATAATAATGACATATAGGCAAGACTATTTTATAAGGGTTATGCTAAAAAAATAGATATTTCCCATAATAATCTCTCAAGTATGGCATTTTGGTCATTTTTGGGGTATAATTGAGCGACTTAAATTATGGCTGATCATATAACAATAAAAGGCGCTAGGGAGCACAACCTAAAGAATATTAGTGTTGTTATTCCACGTGATAAATTAGTTGTCATAACTGGTTTGTCTGGTTCAGGTAAATCTAGCTTGGCATTCGATACTATTTATGCTGAAGGTCAAAGAAGATACGTTGAATCTCTTAGTAGTTATGCCCGGCAGTTTTTGGGAATCATGGAAAAACCTGATGTTGACCAAATTGACGGACTTTCACCTGCGATCAGTATTGATCAAAAATCTACCAGTCGCAATCCGAGAAGTACTGTCGCGACGGTTACTGAAATCTATGACTATTTACGACTATTGTATGCAAGAATTGGCATACCTCACTGTCCAATATGCAACAAACCTGTTGAGCGCCAAACTATAAATGATTTAACAGAAAAAATAACTTCTAGCTCCACAGATCACAAGATTATGGTGCTAGCGCCAATAATTGAAGATAAAAAAGGTGCTTTTGAGCATATCCCTGAGCAATATATGAGGGCTGGTTTTGCCAGGGCAAGGGTTGATGGAGTAGTCTATTCACTTGATGAATTTCCAGTATTAGATAAGAATTTCAAGCACAAAATTGAAGTAATTGTTGATCGATTGGTGAATAATTCCGAGAGTCGAACAAGATTAACTCAATCTATTGAACAGGCCCTTGAAATAGCGTCAGGGAAAATATTAATTGTAGATGATGACGATAATAACGAGGCCCTATATAGCCTAAAATATGCCTGTATTGACCATCCAGACATTTCTATTCCTGATCTTGAGCCACGAACTTTTAGTTTCAACTCGCCCCATGGCGCTTGTCCTGTTTGTACGGGTCTAGGCAACAGATTAGAGGTTGATCCAGAGCTAGTCATACCTAATGGCCGCCTATCTATTGCAGAGGGTGCAATTAGGCCTTTTAATAGATTTAGTGTCGATGCCTGGTATATGAAAAAGCTTCAAGCAGTTGCCGATAAGTACAAGTTTTCTCTTTCAGTGCCAACTTCTGAATTAACTGAAAAACAACTTGATCTAATATTCTACGGAACGGGTGACGAGACTTATCAGATAAGTTTAGGCGGTGGACGTAATTTTACTTCAACTTACGAGGGGGTAATCTCAAATCTTGAACGACGGCACAAGGAAACAGAAAGTGACTTCATGAGGAGAGATATTGAAAGGTTCATGAGAGAACGACCCTGTAACACCTGTCATGGTAGAAGACTAAAGCCTGAAATATTAGCCGTCACAGTTAGCGACGTTTCTATAATGGATATTTGTGAGCTTAGTATCGATGATGCTGTAGATTTTCTCAATCACATAAAGTTGTCCGCAAAAGATAGTAAAATTGCAGCTCAAGTTCTCAAGGAGATACAGGTTAGACTAAGCTTTATGCAGAATGTCGGCCTAAACTACCTAACACTCGCAAGATCAGCCACTACATTGAGCGGGGGTGAAGCGCAAAGAATTAGATTAGCAACTCAAATTGGCTCTGGATTAACTGGAGTACTGTACGTTCTTGATGAGCCCAGTATTGGACTTCACCAAAAAGACAATGCTAAGCTTATAAAAACTTTATTTCATCTTAGGGATATCGGAAATAGCGTCATAGTAGTTGAGCATGACGAGGAAACAATTCTTTCTGCCGATTTTGTTTTAGATATTGGGCCTGGTGCCGGCATTCATGGTGGTCAAATAGTGGCACAAGGAACACCACAAGAGATCAAAGATAATCCAAAAAGTCCAACTGGACAATACTTGAGCGAAATAAAGAGAATATCTGTACCGAAGAAACGTCGCAAAGGAAACGACAAAGAGCTCGTTATAAGAGGCGCCAAGGAAAACAATCTTAAGAACATCAACGTGACAATACCTCTGGGAATGATGGTTGTAGTTTCTGGTGTAAGTGGTTCCGGAAAATCTACATTGATTAACGATATCCTTGCCAAGGAACTACTAGCTAGGCTTCATAGAGCTAATACTGTTCCAGGTAGGCATGATGATATTGAAGGAATAAAAGAACTGGATAAGGCGATTGTTATAGATCAATCAGCCATAGGAAGGACACCTAGGTCTAATCCAGCTACCTATACAGGACTATTCACACCTATTCGTGAACTTTATGCCAATACTCCCGAAGCAAAGCTTAGAGGTTACTCTACTGGTAGATTTAGCTTTAATGTTAAGGGTGGAAGATGCGAGGAGTGCTCAGGAGATGGAATTATTAAAATTGAAATGCATTTTCTGCCAGACGTATATGTTGTTTGCGAGGTTTGTCATGGCAAGAGATATAACCGTGAAGTTTTGGAAATACATTTCAAGGGGAAAACTATTAGTGATGTTTTAGAAATGACATGTGAACAGGCCTTAGACTTTTTCCAGAATATCCCATCAATCGCCAGGAAACTTGAAACATTAGTTGATGTTGGTCTCGGTTATATTAAGTTGGGTCAGTCAGCAACTACATTAAGCGGTGGTGAAGCACAAAGAATTAAGCTAGCCAGCGAACTTTCTAGGAGACCGACAGGTAAAACTCTCTATATACTTGATGAACCTACAACCGGACTTCATATGGCTGACGTAGATAAATTATTAAAAGTTCTTCATGCTCTTGTGGATGCTGGAAACAGCATGCTAATCATTGAGCACAATTTAGATGTAATAAAAAATGCAGATTATTTAATCGATATGGGACCTGAGGGCGGCCAAGCTGGAGGTTATGTTGTAGCCACTGGAACACCTGAAAAAGTATCAAAAGTTAAAACTAGCTTTACTGGCGAATATTTGTCAAAGCTACTTTGATTTTATTTTAGCTGATTTCTTTTTAGTGTAATTTTCGAATAAGTTTTTAGCAATATGATAGAGCATAGGTCCAAAACTTATTGCCACTGCGATACCAATAATTGGCAATAAATATTTATCAATATTTGGTATTTTTTTACCAAGAAAATCTCCTAAAAGCACAATTCCTACTCCCCAGCAGACTACGCCTGAAAAATTATAAATAACAAATTTCTTGCGGTCCATTCTAGCAATTCCAGCGACTACCGGCACAAAAGTTCTGGCAATTGGAACAAATTGCGCTAAAGCTATTGTTTTTCCACCGTTCTTTTCATAAAAATCCTCAGCTTTTTCGACATACTCCTGCCTAAATAGAATTCCATCCGGCTTGTTGAATAGTTTACGACCACCTCTTTTTCCAATTTCATAACCGGTATTACAGCCAGCAATAGCCGCCACAACGACGCATACTATTAGCCAAAATAGTGATATTTGCCCACTTCCAGCCAAAAAGCCTGCGGAGAAAAGTAGAGTGTCTCCCGGAAGAAAAAAACCAAATAGCATGCCTGATTCGGCGAACACCATGAAGCTCACCAGGAGGAGTCCTCCACTCTGAATAATATCTTTTGGGTTTGTCAACAAACTAAGCATTATATATAGACTAACTTATATCTGTTCAAACGTCTATAAATTTGATATAATGGATGAAATAAAAGGAGTTTTAATGTCAGGACAAGAACTAATAGCTTTGAATTTAGATAAAAGAGATGTTCTCGGTAAGTCGGTTAAGCACCTACGTCGAGATGGTATTTTGCCAGCTGTTATTCATGATCACGGTAAAGATAGTCATGTTGTAATGGGTGATTATAGTGAAATTTATAAGGCATACAAGAATGCAGGTAAGCACCATCCTATTGAAATAACACTAGGAAAGGCTAAGTATACTGCACTTATTAAATTTGTTGAATTTAATCCTAAGACCAATAAATTAAATCACATTGTTTTTAACGCAGTTGATGCAAACCAAACTGTTGAAGCAGAAATTCCTGTTCATATAATTGGGGATAGCCCAGCCGTTAAGACTGGACTATTAGTTATTCACATGCTTGATCACGTAGAAGTTGAATCAGTTCCATCAAAACTGCCTGACGAATTAACAGTTGACGCCAGTACATTAGTTGAAATAGGTGACAAATTAACAGTTGCAGATATTGTTGTTCCAGAAGGTGTTATTGTCAAAACTGAACCTGAACATACTATTGCAGTAGTTGAAGAAACAAAAGCTCAGCTTTCTGAAGAATCTGAAGAAGAAGTAGCTGAAGAAGGCGCTGAACCAGCTAAACCTGAAGCAGATTCAAAAGAACAAGATAAATCTTAATAATTCAAAAATATTATTAAGTATTTAACTTGAATATAGGTTTGATATGACTGATCTATTAAAAGCTAAATTAGAAGAACTACCTAGTTTGCCTGGAGTTTATTTCCATAAAGATAAATCCGGCAAGGTAATTTATATTGGCAAAGCTGCAAGTCTTAGAAGCAGAGTAAGGCAGTACTTTCAGACAAGTAGGCTAAGAGATCCAAAGACTATAGCTTTGATTGCAGAGATTAATGATGTTGATTGGATGGTTGTAGAAACTGAGCTCGATGCCCTTTTTCTTGAAGCTGAGCTGATCAGACGCAATCTACCTAAATACAATATTCTACTGAGAGATGATAAAAGCTACAGCTATATACGAATTGATTATGATAGTCAGCATCCCTCGGTAACTCTGACCAGAAATCCACTAGATGACAAGGCTAAATATTATGGCCCATATTTAAACGGCAAAGATATTAAGTTGGCGATTAGAATGCTAAGAAAAATTTTCCCATACTCGACTCATCTCGGACAAATTCCAAAAAGGGCATGTTTGCAGTACCATTTAGGGCTTTGTCCTGGACTAGAGGAAGATAAAACGCCACTTAAAGAATACAGAGCCAACTTAAGGCTTCTCATGAGCTATATTGAAGGCAACAGAGTTAAATTAATAGCTGAGCTTGAGAAAGATATGTTGAAAGCTGCCAAAAATAAGGAATTTGAGAAAGCTAGCTCTTATCGGAATAAACTCTTTGCATTGAAAGCGTTAACTAAGCAAAGACTATTTACCGACAGCGAAACTATAGATATCAGTAAGGATTTAGCGATTACTGGACTTGTCGATTTGCTGACACTTCAAAATACTCCTAGAAGGATTGAGGGTTACGATATCTCACATATGCAGGGAACAGATAATGTTGCCAGTATGGTTGTATTCAAGAATGGGCTTCCAGAAAAGTCTGAATATAGAAAATTTAAGCTTAGGATTCCTGGCAACAATGATTTCGCTCATATGGAGGAAGCTTTAACTAGAAGACTAAGCCCTAAAAATGTTAAAGCATGGGGGCTTCCAAATCTTATTTTAATAGATGGAGGAAGAGGGCAACTGTCTTCAGCTATTAAAGCCAGGAATGCAATGGGCTATTCAATTCCAATGGTGGGCCTGGCTAAGAGAGATGAAGAGATAGTAGTTGATATCGAAGGATCCAACGTTGAGATAAATTACGAAGAAGCCAAGACTCAATTGGCAATAATTAGACCCAGTGATAAGTTCGTTAAGTTAATGTTGCCGCCAAATGCCGATATAGTTAAGCTCCTGCAAAGAATAAGGGATGAAAGTCACAGATTTGCAGTTAGTTACCACACTATTCTCAAGAGAAAAAGACAGACGAAAAGTCTTTTAGATGATGTAACCGGCATAGGTCCTATGAGTCGCAAGAAATTATTGCGTAAATTTGGATCATTGTCTGGCATTTTGAAAGCTAGTCATGAGGACATTGTTAGCGTTGTTGGTGAGCATAGAGCAAAATCTATAGATAATTTAAAGGAAAAGAATGGATCTGCATGACAATGAATAAAATAAAACCGATAGAATTTAACGTAATCGAAGTAACTTTAACATGCGAAACAAAACCTGATCTTTTTTCGCCAAAAGGTCTTGATTCCGGAACCAAGATGTTACTGGAAAGTGTTCCAAAGTTGCATCCTAAATATTCCAAAGTTTTAGACTGGGGTTGTGGATGGGGTGCTATTGGACTAGTTCTGGCTAAGAAAAAGCCTGAATCCTTAATTACGGCAATTGATTCAGATATTGCTGCGATTTCAGCAACTAAGTCTAACCAAGCCAGCAATAAAATTAAAAACATTAGCGTCATTGCTAGTCATGGTTTTGATGAAATTGATAAAAATACTACATATGATCTCATAGTATCTAATCCACCTACACACAGAGGCAGGGAGGTTGTTGATAATCTCATAGATCAAAGCTATAAGTTTCTTTCAAAGAATGGAATTTTAATATTGGTAGTTGAATCAAGATTGAAGCCTTGGGTCGCTAGATCTATGAAGGATTCTTTTGGTGATTTTAAGGTTGTCGATAGAAGCAATCGGCATGTTGTTATCAGCGCTAAAAAGAAGGAAGTATAATAATAATATTTTTTGTTGGTTCAGCTTTTTAAAATGAAATAAGATTAAATGGTATACTAGTATTTCAATCATGCATAATTTAGTTTTCGATAAATCCTTTTTCGTTAATAATAGGCAAAAACTTAGAGAGTTGTTTCTGGGGACAGCTCCTATAGTTATTACTGCCAATGGCTTACTCCAAAAAAATGGTGGTGAAGCACTAGATTTTGTCCAAGACAGCAGCTTCTGGTATTTAACAGGACTCAATGATCCAAATTTAATTCTAGTCATAGATAAGCAGAAAGAATATTTAATCGTTCCTAAATATTCTGAAATACATGATTTTTTTGATGGCAAGTTATCTTTTGAAACAGTAGCAAATGTCTCGGGTATTGAGAATTGCTTGTTCGAAGATGATGGATGGAAGCAGCTAAGGAGCCGAATCAAAAAAACTAAGCATGTTGCAACATTAGCCGCTAACCCAAGGTTTATAGAAAGCTATGGTATGTATTCTAACCCTGCCAGAAAAAATTTAATTGAAAAGATTAAGCTCATAAACCCTAAAATTGAGCTTTTAGATTTAAGAGCTCATTTGGTTACTATGAGAGTGATTAAGCAAGATGTAGAGATAGATGCTATTAAGGAAGCCATCAACACTACGATTGATACTCTGAGGCCGATAATGAAGCCCGCTAGACTAGATAAGTACGATTATGAATATCAAATCGAAGCTGACATCACATCAGGCTTTAGGTCGCGAGGTGCGTATGGCCATGCATTTACCCCAATAGTTGGTTCTGGAAAAAACTCAACAATAATTCATTCAACAAGCAATAACTCGAAAATATCCAATAATCTTCCCATAATACTAGATGTTGGAGCCCGAGTTGGGAATTATTCAGCTGATATCTCTAGAACAGTTGTGCCAGGTAAAGCAAGCAAGAGAATAAAGTCAGTTGTAGCTGCGGTTCAGTCTGCACAAGATCACGCTCTGTCTCTCTTAAAGCCTGGGGTATTGCTCAGTGAGTATGAAGCAGAGATGGAGCATTATATAGGTGAAAAGCTTAGAGAGCTTGGTCTGATAAAGATTATTGAAAAAGATAATGTTCGACAATACTTCCCCCATCTTGTAAGCCATTATCTTGGAATTGATGTTCATGATGTAGGCGATTATGAGAAACCATTAGAAGCAAATATGATTGTGACTTGTGAGCCTGGAATATATATACCTGAAGAGTCAATAGGTGTTAGGATTGAGGACGATATTCTGATAACAGCTGACGGGTGCGAAAACTTAAGCAAGCGCTTGCCCAGAGATATATAGGTGGCATACAATAATAAAATCATGAACGCTTTAAATTCATCATTTGTGAGATTTATTTTAAGATGGATCGTATGCTCGCTGGGTCTTTGGATTGCAGTTGGAATTTTAGGCTCAGATAAGATTAGTTACGGATCTAAAATATCTACCGTCATTGAGGCCGGCTTTATACTAGCAGTTGTTAATGTAGTAGTTAAGCCCTTGGTTGTAATACTGTCCCTGCCCGCAATTTTATTATCCCTTGGTCTTTTTATGATACTAGTTAATGGCTTTATGGTGTTCTTAGCCAGTAAGCTATTTACGCCCCTTCATGTAACTAATTTTTTTATTGCAATTTTAGTTGGCATGATAATAGGGTTGGTAAACTACCTAGTAACAGCTATAATTGAGGAAAGATGAATACATTTAATTACATAACAATAGTATCGATGGCAATAATGACCGTTCTTATACTTATTCAAACTAGAGGTGCATCTTTGGGCGCTGGTTTGGGTGGTGGCGGTGAGGTCAACACTGTAAGACGTGGAACTGATAAATCAATTCACAACCTGACGGTTATCATGGCATTCTTATTCTCTGCATCATTGATATTGGGTATAACTGTCTAATATTCTGAGGCATTGATGACTTCAAATAAATTTAAAAAAGTATTTAGAAGAAGATACTTAAAAAGATTATCTCAATTTGAACAATTGAGTGATCAAACTAGTGATAATTTTGAAAAGAATTTTATAAAAAGACTATCTAGATTAGAGAATGTAAGATTGTTTACTGCAACCTGGATACTAGGCCTATCCCTCCTAATCTTCTTAGTAGCAGTCCAGACTCTTAATCTATCTAATTATTTTCAAACTCTTCAACCTGTGCCTGGCGGAAATTTGAATGAGGGAATACTAGGAGGCTACAGCAATTCAAATCCAATATATGCATCTTCAGCAGTTGATCAATCCGTGTCGAGTTTAGTTTTTGCTGGTCTTATGAGGTACGACAACAATAATCATTTGGTTGGAAGCTTAGCATCCTCATATACAGTAGATTCATCAGGTCTCAATTATACGTTTATTTTAAGACCTAATTTGAAGTGGCAAGATGGTAAGAAGCTAACTTCATCTGATGTTAAATTTACTTTTGATTTGATTAAGTCCCCGGATGCACAATCACCGTTATTTTCTAGCTGGCAAGGTATTACAATCACTACTCCTAATATTAGTACGGTAGTTTTTTCTCTGCCAAATCCACTCAGTTCATTTCCGTATTCATTAACTACGGGCATTCTCCCGGAACACATACTAAAAAGTATCCAACCAGCAAATATGAGAACCATTGATTTTGATACTATTACGCCGATAGGATCAGGTCCATTTAAGCTAACTGCAGTTAAAACTTCCGGAATAACTCCACAGACTTCTAAGCAGACTATTGAACTAAGTGCTTACGAGGATTACTGGCAAGGGCGGCCTAAACTAGATCAAATTAGGATTCAAGCTTTCAATGATCAATCAGCAATGACTAGTAGCTTTAACAGCAAGACAATTGATTCGATGTCTGGCCTAACCGATTTTCCTGCATCCAAAAACAAAAATACTATTATCTACAGTTTTCCTTTAACTGCTGCAAATATGATATTTTTCAAAACCTCTTCTGGGGTATTGGCAGATAAAAATGTCAGAAATGCGCTACTACAAGCAACTAATCAAAAACAGATAATAAGTAGCTTAAGCTATAAGACAAAAGCAGTCAACGAGCCTCTATTAGAAGATCAGCTAGGATATAATAAAGGATATGCGCAGCATTCCTTCGACCTATCAAATGCTAATACTATTTTAAATTCTGATGGCTGGATAATGTCTAAGGACGGTTACCGTTACAAAGGTGGAACTAAATTGAGCATTTCACTTACGTCATCGGATAGTTCCGAATCCTTAAGAAATGCTAATCTTCTAAAGAGCCAATGGAAAGCTGTTGGTCTAGATCTAAAGCTCAATATTCTCAACGAATCAAATCTGCAGTATTCAATTAGCTACCATAATTATCAGGCACTACTCTATGGTATATCGCTTGGTGTCGATCCAGATGTCTATGTATATTGGGACAGCTCACAAGCAGACCCTAGATCACCTTTTAGGCTAAACCTATCAGAATATTCTTCTGCATCAGCCGATGGATCGCTGCAAGCAGGAAGAACTCGACTTGACCCGGGCCTTAGAGTAATTAAATATCAACCATTCCTAACTGCTTGGCAGTCGGATGCACCTGCGGTAGGTCTATACCAGCCAAGATATCTGTATCTGTCTAATTCAAAGATAAATGGACTAGCAGCGAGTTCAATTAATAGTTCAACAGACAGATATAACAATGTAGTTAACTGGGAAATAAGACAAGCTAAGGTTACTAATTAGTTTGATTAACCTGCTGCTAAAGTATAATAAAATTAACATCTAAATCCGGGGATATGGCGGAATTGGTAGACGCGCTAGCTTCAGAAGCTAGTAAACTTAGGTTTGTGGAGGTTCAAGTCCTCTTATCCCCACCATTCGAGTTATTTCTATGATGCTTAGTGCTACTATTAATTCTTTCAGCAATTATACTAGCTCCACCTAAAAAAGCTATAACTCCTGCCAGCCTCAAGTCAGTTATAAAATTAGGACTAATTAATTCATTAGATTTTGAAGTCATAGTGTTCATATAGCTAAAAGCAATACCTGCAGATTCGACTGCTAAACCACCTAGAACCGTAATTACTCCAATTTTAGACTGAACGCTTAATTCGTTACTTAATTCCTTGATAATATTATGACTTTGTTCCGGACTTGGATTTAGGGATTCTTCTTTTGACATGGAGATTATTCTACCATTGAATCAGATTTTCGTCTATTGGATAATTTCGCTAGTTTCGGCTTTTTGATTCACAACATCAATAACATACTGAGCCGATGCAATTGTCCCAAGTGCTATAGATGTATATTCACTCACTTTAGCCCCAATTTCTAAAGCATTAGAAAGCGGAGATTGTTCTTTTCGGCTATCGTTAACTATCTTTGACAGTCCATATAGGCATATGGTCATGTTTCTAGCGGCTTCAGAACGTTTTCCTGCCCAAGATGTATGAAGTTCAAGATTGCCTTTTTTTGCGACTGCCGTAGCTCCTGCGTTAATCGCTTTATGTATTCCATATATTATTCCAGTCCTAAGGGGCAAATATCCTTTTCTTACAATTAGTGGAAGGAATGCAATCATCTCAGCGCTATCTACGAATGCATCAAGTGATTCACCCTTGCTGCTTTTAGTGCCGGTTTTGTCTGCAACTAATCCATCAGCTAAATCAGCAATTCTTCCTATGACTAATTTAGCAAAACCTTTTCTCTCTTTGTTGTTTTTGATATCTTTTGCCCCACTTAATACAAGAGCCGCACCGCTCATAGTAATAATATTTCCTGGAGTAATAAAACCATTTGTTTTGGCGGCAAGCTTCTGCCAATTATTTCTCTGATCCGAAGGTATCTTTTCCCAGTCTGGTATTTTACCTGATCTATGTAAGTTCATTTAGCATATAATAAAAGAAACCTCTCCTTATTACAAATATATAGCAGGGATGCGCTTGAATCGGTGATTAATTTATCTATTTCTAAAAAGTTTAGCCCTGGGTCAATAAATTCGCCTGAATAAGGATTACTCGCTTCTTCGTGTCTAGTATTTGCATAAAACGATAAAATATTATCAAATTAGTTTAAATCATGCTATGATTATGATAAGCAAGTGGTAATTAAAGCTTTCCGAACATATACTTTGTTAATTAATAAAATATAATCCGGTTAGATGATATAACTCGGGTGAAATATTTAATCAAGGTATATTCTATGAAAATAAACAAACATATTGAAATTGTTCGGTGCGGAATTTCAAAATTATCATCAATGGGGCTAAAGTCATGCAACATGCTTCAGTCGGAACTTAGCAAGACATATAGTCGGGTTGAGATTAGCAATGTCAGCAATGAAGCAGATCTAGATAGATTGATCGCCAAAAAACCTGACCTTGCATTTCTAGGGTTTAAGCAGCTAATGAGTGACGATAAAGAAGCTTTATGGATTTGTGAAAAACTAGATGAACAAGGTATTAATTATACTGGATCATCAAAGGAAGCCATGCTCATGGACCATAATAAAGATATAGCCAAAGATAAGATTATTGAATCTGGTCTGTTAACAGCATCATTCTTCATGGCTAGCCCGTCTCAGTTTAAGAACTCAGATGATTTGCCGATTAAATTCCCGCTTTTCATTAAGCCACCGAAAGAGGGTGGAGGAACTGGTATCGATGACAAATCTATTGTTCGAGATTTTAGATCTTTTGAAGATAAAGTCAAACAGATTGATTCAGTTTTTGGTACACCTGCTTTGGTTGAGAGCTATCTAGATGGCAGGGAATTCAGCGTTGCAATACTAGAAACACTGGGTGAAGAAGAAACGCTTGTGATGCCAATTGAGCTTATAGCTGAAGCTAATGCTTTCGGCGATAAATTATTAAGCCGTAAGGTTAAGTCTGAGGATACCGAACATGCGATAATCGTTTCTGACCTCGTTTTAAGAGAAAAAATCACTAAACTTGCGCTAAGTTGCTATAAAGCTTTAGGCGCTAGAGATTATGGTCGAATAGACATTAGAATGGATCACAAAGGAGATCTTCATTTTCTTGAGGCTAATCTTATTCCAGGGGTCGCAAATCACGACTTTATTAGTTATTTCAACAGTGCATGTATCCTCAATGAAGAAATTCACTATTCAGAGATGATCAATATGATAGTCTCACTCGGAATTGCTAGAAGTTTTTCTCTAGATGATGATGACATATTGCTCGAAGAGCCTATGTCGGTTCTGCAGCCTGTATACCTATAGATCGATAGCTCCTGTCATATGATCTATTTCATATATAACAGCTTCTGCTTCCGGTAAGTTATTTCCATACCAGCCTTTGTAGTAGCTCTCATCATCTTCAACTATAATTACAGCTGGAATTTTTTCTGAGTCTATCTCATATCTTTCCGTAAGCTCTGTTCCTTCTTCAGTTTCGAGACTAATCAGCGCAACGGCTGCAGATTCGTTTACCGCGGCATCGATTTGATCACCCAAACTTTTAAGTGCTGCTGTGTCCATTTCCGAACCTATAAGATAAACTACTGGTTTGGATTCGTCTTCCTGAATTCTATTTTGAACGGCCATATTTAATTTCCTTTACTAATTATCTATAATTTATGAATATCTCGAATGGCAGCTTGATCTATTTTATGTATGTCGGTGATTGCATCTTCATCGATCTTACGAACATCACGATAAAATGATCCTACTAATTTAGATATACCAATTGATCCACCGAATATAGCTACTGCCGGCATTATATAATTGTATGGGCTGTAGTCCAGTTCTATGAAGTAAAGTAAAACACTAAACGATATTATAAAAATAGATGCAAGAATGTACTTAAGGATTCCATTTGTAGACTCTCTAAGTAAGACGCAAATTATAAAAGATGTAAAAAGAATAACAGGTATAAATATGGTGGGATCGATACCGACTCGATAGAATACCACGCTACTAGCGAATATATGTGTTATTTGGTATATCATTGCAACTTAAACTCCCCAATTAGACTAAGTGATTTATTGTCTGATCCTTTGACTGATTCGGCTTCATAGGTAATGGTGGGAAGTGGGCTTAAGGGTACTTTAATGTAAAAGGCACCACTTAATGTTTTATTGGAATCAATCTGATTAGATCCAGAGAGATCTGACGCTGATCCGAATGGATGATCATTACCATAGCTTGTATCGACAATAATATTCTTCACTTTGGCGCCGTCAACGTTTGCGCTCAAATTATATAGAGATACGTACATAGCGTCAGATTGATTTCGATTGCCAATAATCATATTAACCCTGACATAACCATATCCAGAGGCTAATGGACTATACTGTAATTCATCCTGCATGCTCTGAGGTAGGGGTGGGTTCTTCTGAACTGAAGTAATCATCATAGAAATACCATTGTATAGATTAATCTGTTGATTTAATCCAGTAGTTTTAATGTTCTGACTAGCTGGAGTGCTGTTATATGAAGCACTAATTTTATGAGACATATCCAATGTTCCATCTGGACGATTCTCAATATTTGGCCCATTATCATTTTTTACTTGATCTGCTGCAGCCTTAGGGTCGAGATATGATCCACCTGCAGCCAAATAGGCTACTTTATTTTTATGCCTAATGCTCATTACGTGGAATGCATAAAAGACATTCAAACTAGATACTAAAATTACTAGCACAGTAGTTATTAAAGAAGCTTTTTTCTGATTACGATGCACCCATGATAGAGTTTTTTCTCCATCCTTAGGAACGTTAATATCGGCCTGCAGAGTAGTTCTGTATGTTGTATATTGGTCATTCTGAGCCATGGCCGGGCTTGCCTGAGGCTGGACAGGAATCTGGGGCTGGGCATAATTTGCTGGATTCAATGGAGGCGTGGGACCAGCAGGATACAAATCACTACTGACTTGAGGTTGTACAGGTGCTTGCGGAAATCCGGCAGGACCAGCAGGATACAAATCACTACTGACTTGAGGTTGTACAGGTGCTTGCGGAAATCCGGCAGGACCAGCAGGATACAAATCACTACTGACTTGAGGTTGTACAGGTGCTTGAGGCTGAGCATAATTGGACGGATTTAGGGGAGGTTTAGGATAGGCGGTATAAGGCTCACTGTGATTGATATTTATATCATTGCTGTCCATTATTTATTTGACTCTTACATTTTTAATTTATGATATAATTTTAGCATAAACATTATAAATAATAGAATTTTTAAGCTTCAGTAGCTTTGATTAATTATAAGGGAGATAGAATGGCGTTATCTGAAGAAATATATCGTAAACTTTTCGTAGAACAATTCCACCTAATAACCCCAAATTTATTTGATCAAATAGTTTTAAATGCCAATCAGCTACAAATTCCTCTCGAACAAATACTTATTGATCAGGCGAATATAAGTGAGGAAAAATACTTAAGTTTATTGTCGCAGGTGTTTCAGGTCCCAGTTGCGGATCTTAAGCTTAGTAGTGTTGACGATGAATTATTCCAGACAATTCCACGAGATTTTGCAGAGTCTAACCTTGTGTTTCCTTTTGCAATTCAGGACGGCAAAGTTTGTATTGCTATGTCGAACCCTTCAGACGCATCCTTAGTTGAGCAATTAAAATCTAAAGTAGGCGGAGATTTACAGATATTTGTTGCAACTAATACCCAACTAAAAAGAGCTCTAATACTCTATGAAGGAGACCTTAAGCAAAAAATTCAATTAGCTGCTCAAGATGCAATTGCGGCGAGTACACAGCATGATGCTAGTGCTCAAAATAATTTAACTAGCGTAGACCCAGTAATTCAATACGTCCTTGCCGCAGCAATGCTCATGGAGGCATCTGATGTACACATACAGCCCTACGAGCAAGAAGTTGTCATACGTTTTAGGGTTAATGGCAAGTTAAATACTTATATTACAGTCCCCGCCGGACTTGCAAGTATTATAAGTGTTAACCTGAAAATAAAAGCCAAATTAAAAATTGATGAGAAAAGAGTGCCACAGGATGGAAGATTTAGCTGTGAAGTTATGACACAGAAAATCAACATTAGATTATCTACGCTTCCTGCAATATGGGGTGAAAATATTGTTATGCGTTTACTCAGCAAGGATACCAAACTATCTGGCATATCTCAGATTGGGCTTCTGCCAAGTGACCAAAAGCTTTTGCATCAATATTTAAGTATGCCTCATGGAATGATTCTTATAACTGGACCAACAAACTCAGGAAAAACAACTACACTCTATTCTTTTCTTCAGCAGGTTGAGCTTGACCGTCTTGATCAGGTAAATATTACTACCATTGAAGATCCAGTAGAGTACAGTATCCCTGGGATAGTTCAGGTTCAGGTTGATGAGGAGATAACATTCTCAACAGGATTACGAGCTATGCTAAGACAGGACTTAGATGTATTGATGGTGGGCGAAATTAGAGATAAGGATACTGCAGAACTAACAGTCAGAGCTGCACTATCAGGTAGGCTAGTTTTCTCAACACTTCATTCAAACGATTCATTTGCTACAATTCCTAGACTTACAGATATAGGCATACCAGCATATCTTGTGGCCTCAACTATCGATGTTATTATTGCTCAACGTCTAGCCAAGAAACTATGTAATTATTGTAAAAAACCATATACTCCAGATGCTGAACTTATAAGTAAGTTATCTCAAGAACATGATTTCATGAACTCAATTGAAATGCTTAAGAAATCTGGCGATTTATTGCCAAACAATAATCAGGGAATTGTCTTTTACCATGCTGCTGGATGTATTGAGTGCGGTCAGTCTGGTTCGATTGGAAGAACAGGGCTATTCGAAGTATTGCCGATTACTACCGAAATTAGAAATGAGGCATATGCCCAAGTTGATAGTGAAAAGATGAAAGATAACGCAGTTAAAGCTGGATTTAAGACTATGTTTACAGATGGAATCGCCAAAGTTCTTAATGGCGATATATCAATTGAAGAATTATTCTCAGTAGACTACTAAAACTATTTATTTTTTAAGCCATGCATCTCTAAAAGCATAAAATGAGTCCTTAGGATTATACCTACTGTTGAACAGGAAGGAATGAGAATCAGAACTAGTTAGCTTTTTGAAAAGACTTCCTTTTTCGGTTACACCAAATTCATCAAAACTTTTACATGATTCTGATTCAATACAGGCTCTCACCATGTCATATGTAATTTTTATTTCTAGCTTATTTTTATATTCATCACTGCCTTTTACGCTATTTAGATTGACGTCAAATTCAGTTATATAAGTAGGCAAGCCAATTGCAGCAAACCGCTTAATATTCTTAATGACATCATTTTTAGAAGGTGGATTTGTAGCATTTATGTGCATCTGCATTCCTATTCCATCAATAGGGATGTCTCTAGATTTAGCAGATACAAGATAGCTAAACTCAGCATTAGAGACGCTATTTTCTGTCTCATTATTAAAGTCATTAATGATTAGTTTGGCGCTAGGGTCAGTTTGGTGTGCCCAAATGAATGAATCATCGATATATCTTGTTCCGCCTCCCGTATTTTCAGCCCACCAATCTTTTAGGCCGTATACGTGTTGATTCCTGGTAAATGCTTCATTCACAACTGTCCACACGTCAACCTTTCCTTTAAAATGATTCATAACATTAGATATATGTTCGTGAGCCATATTTAGTAATTGTTCCTGACTATAATTTCCATTTTTCAACCAGTCTGGTAAAAACTTAACGTCACCCCACATCAAATGATGAACTTGAACTGACATATTATTCTGCTCTGCAAAATTTATCATTTGATCTGCTTTTGCGTAATTATATTTATCTACAGAAGGTCTTAATGTTTTCCAATGGGCTTCTCCGTCAATTGTAAGGAATGAGAATTGGGATTTAACTATATCGGTATATGGACTTTCATTCAATCTGCTTGCGACAACATGAACCCCAGTCTCTATACCATGTATAGATGAAAGATCTTTGATTGGTGGAGTTGGCAGAAGTGGTGCCCTTGGGTCTAAAAACCAATAGCCAATTAAGATGAAAGTTACCAAAATAGGAATTAATATTACGAGTAACTTTTTTGATAATTTGTTTTTTTTGATTGTTCTTTTCATTGGAGTAATGCTAATTATTATTGTCTTTTAATAATGAATCACAGATTCTTTATATTTATAATAGGCTTCATACATAACAGTTTACCAATATGTTGCTATATAGCTAAATCATAAAAAAATCTCTAATAGACTAGGAAGATATTTTCTTAATACAAAAAAATTAACTTATTGAGATAGGATTATGGCACTAGAAGCCGGTAAGAAAAGACTTAAGGCTCCGAGCTTTGATATATGCACACTAGTCAGATCGTCTTTAGATTCTTTCATATACTCTCTATCGGTTGAGCAAAATCGTACATTCCATTGTCCATCATTGGGTAAATTGAGCGAGTAGTTTTCAAAAGATTTATTGCTGAAATTTACAATCACAACGACATCGTCTCCAGATCCACCAGAATTCCATCTGTGGTATGCGATAACCTTATTTTCGTCATTAAAGTGTATAAGATTACAGTTAGGACCAGTTAGGCCACCTGTATTTTTAAGTTTGTTTTTTCTAAGCTCTATTAGTTTTTTGTATGCATTAACAATTTTCTCATTCCTAATAGCGTTTGACCAATTAAGTCCTCTCCAGTCATTAAATTCGCCTGGCTGTAGAAATTCCTGACCCTGGAAAATCATAGGGATTCCCGGGCATGTCATTAGAAGAGTCGCTGCAATTAAGGACTGTTTTCTGGCAAATAAATTATCTGAATTTCCTGGGGCAATAGTTTCGCTAAAATAACTAGATCCATTCGCGGCACTATCATGAGAATCTATGAATATTGTTCTTTGGAAGGGGTCATTGTTCATTCTGCGGCCTAGCATCTCTATAATTCTGGCTAGACTAATTTCACCAGGCTTATCACTCTTCAGAGCTTCCTTGAATACTTGAGGCAAAAATACTTCCCATTGACTGGAAAAACCCGCTCCATTATCTAATATTGATTTGGTAATGTATTCATTATTGCCGACGTCCTCAGCAATCATCAGTGAATTTGGATTTATAGACTTTGCGACTTTATTGATTTTTTGTAGCATTTCCCAGCCATCAGGTAGGTCGTTCGATGGGTCATTATCTTGTCCTTTAACATTTCTCATGTAAATAGTAGAATCAACCCTCAGTCCGTCTACGTGGCAGTCGTGCATCAACATACGGATATTGTCCAGGATGTACTGATTGACTTCAGGCCTACCATAATCTGGTCGAGTATTCCCCCATGGTGTCTCAGCTCTCAAATCGTTATAAAAATATATGCCGCCGTAATTATCTTTACCCCAACCATCAAAACGCCATAAATCTAAGTTAGAATCCGGTCCGAAATGGTTGTATACGACGTCTACTATTACTCCAATGCCTCGCTTATGTGCTTCTTTAACAAATTTCTTAAATCCGTAATGTCCCCCATAAAGACTTTCAACAGCAAAAATATAATCAATACCATAGCCCCAGCCTCTGTCCATAATCATAGTGCTAATCGGCATTAGTTCTATAGCTGTAATTCCTAGTTCAGATAAATAATCCAATTTGTTTACTATAGTCTCAAAGTTTCCATTTATAGAGGGATCTTCACGGTTAAATGTTCCTACATGTAGCTCATATATTATTTGTTCTGTGTTTTTAGGCGCTATATAGTTATCGTTCCCCCAGTCGAAGTTTGTGCTGGCTACAACAGATGCTCCTTGGGAAGTAGTGAAGTGTATTGATCGGGGATCGTTATGAACTATTTTTTGATCATCGTTAGTTATTACGTATTTGTACTCTTGACCAAGCATAGCAACCTTAGAAAAGTAGTGCCAGTAGCCATCCATCTCATTAATCATTGGTTCTTCTGTCCAGTTGTTAAAAGTTCCTACAATACCTAATGAGCCAGCATGGGGAGCCCATACTCTAAATGAGATACCTGATTTAGTAACAACAATTCCCACATTTTTTTTCTTAGCAGTTTTCATAAATAAGCTTAATCACATTATGGGCTTTTAACCAGTTATTATCAAGTAGTGCTTAGCTCAATGTGGATTCGCAATAATATTTTAAAAAAGTTCTAAAAGCTTAATTTTGGGTGAAAATATAAATAAAATGGCCCCAGAAAACTGGGGCCATACTTGATAGGCACTATATACTAAAAAAATTAGTATGCTTTTGACATCATTGCACAAACAGTTGTGCCGCATTTCTCATGATTCCTTTGGCCATAAAACCACCTTTAGCAGTTTGGTGAATCTCTGGTGCTGACAATTCAACGCCTTTTATGTTTCTGTCATAGCGTTGTTTGTTACCAAATAAATACGTAACCTTAAATACTAGACATAACTTATTAAATATTGTATAATTTTATTTATTAAAGGAGAATATTATGAGCGAAAAATTAAATGTATTCAGCGAATTTAAAGGCAACATAGATGAAATACAGTCTTATTTAGATACAGGCTCAAGTTTTTCTGATGAAACCAATGCTGTTATCCGTTCAAAATCAGACTTATATGGTTCTAGTGCGTCGATAATGAGCATTCATGATGATACACAATTGGCACAATCTGAAGCTGATACTTTGCAGGCTCAATATGGATTCGAGGATTATAATGATTATGATTCTTCTGTAGAAAGATATTCTATTGAAACTGTGGTTTTGAGAGGAATTACTAGAATATTAGTTGCAAGAGAAATATGGAGTCCAATAGACAATAAAGGAAGAATATTGGGAGGAATA
>Ga0194055_10001024_pt1 | contig 22848 bp, 26 predicted proteins | sample SepL449m_MetaG_FD_155482 | JGI IMG/M metagenome (GOLD analysis project Ga0194055, IMG submission 155482) | Anoxic zone freshwater microbial communities from boreal shield lake in IISD Experimental Lakes Area, Ontario, Canada - Sep2016-L442-9m | ecosystem: Environmental > Aquatic > Freshwater >... | reverse complement strand
GCATGGGATAATGATCGATGTAATCAAGGATGAACGAGCCAGTGAGTTCAAGCCGCTTTAATAACATTCATCCGGGCCTTGATCTGGAAGAGTCTTTGCGCATTCTGTCTTTACCAGTGGCCGAATTGGAGTCAAGCAGTGATCGCTACATGGCGGCGGCCCAATTGCTCAACTTTCCAGGCTGGCAATCGGAACAGGCCTTGCTTCAGCTGCTCGCAGATGGAGATAAAACGCAAGCAACTCAACTCGCTAAACGCAAAGCCGTGGAGGTGCTGGCGCGGCTTGGTTGCAGAGATGCGATCCAGAGCATTGGCAAGTGTCTGAACAGCGACGACCATTATTTGGTAGAGAATGCAGCTTGGGCCTTGCACCAGTTGGGCTGCCAGGATCAAGGTTTCATCAACCAGATGGTGGCCTTATTGGCAGACCGCCGTCAGAATCGTCGTGTGCTGATTCAGAGTTTGGCCGGCCTAAGGGTCATGCAAGCACTTCCCGAGATCAGCGCTCTACAGAATGATGATAGGCCTGGTGTCCGTGGTGCAGCAATCGCCGCTGTGGCCACTCTATCTGGATCGAAAGATCGGATCCTGAGCCTTGGCGAGCAACTGTTTCTACCAAATCAGATGGACCGGCAGTCGGCTATTCAGGATGTGATTGATGCTGGCGCAATAGAGCTGCTTGAGGAGATTATGCGCACACCTGTATCGCCGGTCTTTCGGATGCGGGCGGTGCGTCTGCTCTGGCCCGAGGCGCAGCCGCTATGCAACGGCCTATCGCTTTTGGACACACTAGATTCGCTGCTATTGGATAGCCCTGAGTGCCTTCAGCTTGTCCACAGCTATGGCGAAAAGCAAGAGAATTTGTTTTTGATTAATGAGTTTTTTGGTACGGATTTTAGTCGCTGCTATCTTGCGCTCCAAACACTTGCCTGCGAACCGGGCGACCGCCTGTGGCCTCTGCTCGAGCAGCGCTGGCTGGAAGAGGCCCACAATGACTATGGAGCTCACTATTTTTTTATTCGCCTATTTGCCATGATAGTTGACTGGGGTGATGAAAAGGCTAAGGTAGAAAATTATTGCGATGATGCCATCTTCAACCGCCGACCGCAGTTTACCAAGTCCCGCCCAGCGGCCATTCTAGCCCTATTAAGTCTTCAGCCCGAACGATTAAATTCTTCTCTAACTCAACTGCTGGACCCTGAACTGGAGGCGAATTGGGAATGTCGCTATGCGTCGTGGATGGCGGCTGCACAAATGATTGGAATGGGCATGTCGATCGGCACTCAACTCGTGCACTTGCACATCAAGACTAATGATCCAAATGCTTTTGTCGAGAGCAAGAAACGGCAGGTGGCTGGGTTACTCACTGATTTCTGAAAATCGTGTCTTTGTGCTTCCATTGCTTGCCCAATAGCTCACGAACGCCTGTCCGGCAGGTCTTGGAACCTTTGCCACAGCACGTAAAATTTTAAAAGTACGCTTTGGCCCCATCGGCCAAGCACCTACTTCTTGTATGGAGGTGATCTCACCCCCTAACGAAAGCAGACAGTGTTCGAATCGATCGATCAGAGATTGATCAACTGTCTCAAAGATAAAGTTAGTCCCACGGCAGATTAGATGCTGTGATCGAATCCAACTTTCCAGCTGATGCTGTGGACTCTTTGTACCCATCTTCCTTAGCTGATCTCATGAATATTCTGGAGCCAGGCTTTATCGAGATGGTCGCCATAGCGATGGGATCGGCTAAAGCGTAGAGGTCCATGCTCAGATCCCCAGAGATAGGCGTGCGTACTCGGGTCAAAGCCGCGATCTCGGCTCAACCAGTGATCCTTGCCAAAATCTACTTCGCTGACAAGATAGGTCAGTTGTCCATCGCGGGGAATCAGGCATTTACAACCCGGCTCCACTTCACCCCTGAAAGAACCATCTTCTTTCTGGCGAAAGACCATCGCGCAGCCTGGACGGGGCAGCAGATCATCTACGACGATCCCAGACAGGAGTTCGGGGCGAGATCCTGCTCCGGCTGTGCGAATTCCGTTACGAAGACCGAAGTTGAGCATCACAAGATGGTCGTCTGCATTGATTAGCTGATGCACTCCCTGACGGTATGGACGCCAAGGATCATAATCATAACTCTGCTCAGAGTAAAACCAAGGGCCACGAAAAGTCTCCCATGGAAAGGGACGAAAGAAAATGTTGATATGAGCGAACTTGGATGGCTCTGCCTTTGCCTGTTGATGGTTGCTGAAACAGCCAGAAATGGTCTGAGCGAAATGCAGTATGGATGCAGAATCCATGGCTCAAGCCTCTATTCTCCTGATTTCCGAGCTGAAGGAAGTCTGCAATATGCCCGATCCCTCTGATGTTCGTAGAACAGAGGATCGGCAACGCACGTGCTCAGAGAGAAACCAGATTCGTTCCTCTGCTATTGATTGACTATAGACAGTCTTGAGGATAAATGTGCCATCATCGAGAAAGCTATAGGAGGCAACTGCCGGCTCCGATTCTGCATAGCCTGTGCTACGCAGCAGCTGCCCCGTTAGTTCGGTTCTTGGAATCGGAATCAGGATGCTGGTTCCTTGAGAAACTGCCGTGGTATCATCTGGTTCCCAATCAGACTCTGCCTGCCAAGTTATCTGAAAAGGGCATGAGATCTTGGAAGGCAAAATAGACTGCATTGCCAGGTAGTCTACCACTTCTTCGTGGTCAATCGCTAGCCGTTCGATACTAATATTGCTGATGACATCCTCAAACTGTCTAAAAGCCAGAGCGTGCGCAGAACGCATCGACCGCCATTGCCCCTCTGAGCGGGCAACGAACTGCTCAATGCTCATAGGCCAATTGCGGGAGTGTGGCGTGCCTATCAGATTCTGGGCGGGCGGCCTGCACCATGTGGACCAGGCTGTGGATCATTAGATCCCTTGCCACAGAAGAACTGGCCTTGATCACTCTGGATGGGACCTGTGTGAACCGAGACTGGGATTGCATTTTGGGTTAGGGAGATCAGGATATGGTGGGAAGAACTAGGCTGTTTCCTTCTAGGTCAAACTGCTTGCCTGTCCCACCATAAACCAGGTTAGGAGTCCAAAAAGCGTCGATCAACCATTTGTAACCGATAGAATTATGCCGCCGCGACGTTGCACACTCTGTAGCGTTGCGGTGAGGCTGCTGAAGGGGACAACGGACACTTGAACAGCTCGGCGGTTCACTCCGGTTGGCGTCAATGTGCTCCAGCTGATGCGATAGCGACGCTGATTGCGGCTAGAACTTACCCCCCGGTTACTACGAGCAGCAGTGGCCGGTGCCGAACCCGTTGCAAGGCTTGCTTTCAGGATCGGTCGTGTACCCCCATCAAAGGCAGCGAAATCACCTCTTAGATTCAGAGAACGCACATAGGTGATATTGCTTTCTCCAGTGGTGGTAGCGGTGGTACGCCAGTGAGGAACGCTGTCGAAACCGAAGGCATTCACGTACTCAGCGGAATAGACATAGCTGTCGATTTCGGCTTGATACCCTTCCGCTGCCAGTCGCTGAACATGCTCGCTCAGTTCTGTCTGGTTGCGCGGAGCTCGGCCCAGCAGGTGTTTGAAGTTGAGTTCAACGAAACGATAGGGTCCATTCTTTTCGAGAAACAGTCTGCGATAGGTGTCTGAGCAGGCAAGGGCGGAAATCAGTCCCTGAACTGTGAGGTCACCTTGGAGGAAAAGACTTTCAGCGGTCGCAACCAGCTGCTCTTCCATCAAGTGTGCATTGCCAAACACTTGCCGGTATGCAGCTCGCAGGATGTCCTGGGCATGGGCTTGGTCTTGCGCTGATGACGTGGTGAGTGTGAGGGTCATTGCGATGAAGAAAACAGCAAAGGGAGAAACGAGTGTTTAAATAAAAGCAGCGGGAATAGCCAGGCTTAGGCAACTTCAGTGATTGAAATGATGCGTCCGCCACGGCGGTGGATGTAGGCCAATTGCGTGGTCATATCCTTACCAGAGACTAGGTAGCTGGCGTTGGGTGTGCGCTGGCGGCCGCCTGCGGGTTGCGCCTGGACGGATATCCGATACCGTTTTGTTGTGGGGTCAACCGAGCCGCTGAAGGCGGAGCGGCGGTTTAGGCGTACCTTGGTGCTGCTCCAGCCGTCTGGAAGAGCCTTGGCACCTAACGAGGTCACCAAGCTGGAGGAAGTTTGCACGCTGTCGCTACTTGAGAAGCCCTGCACCAGCGCCAAGTGACGATTAAATCCAATTTGGTTGCGGCCATTCTCCGTTTGGATTCGGGCGTATGGAACAGTGTTTTCGCCAAACCATTGTTGATATTCTGTGCCATCAAGGTAGCTGCTGATTTCCGCTTCGTAGCCTTGAACGGCCAGCCGCTGGATATGTTCACTCAGCTCGGCTTGGCTAGCAGGCGCGCGTCCCAGCAGGTGCTTGAAGTTGAGTTCAACGAATCGATAGGGAGCATTGCTCTCGAAGAAGCGACGTCTGTATTCCGGTGAACAGGCAACTGCGCGGACCAACTCGCGGGTGCTGAGGTATCCCTCGGCGAACTTGCTTTCGGCGCTGAGTACCCTTTCGCTTTCCATGAGATGGGGGTTGCCCATCACTTGGCGGTAGGTCGCACGGAGCAACCCCTGAATCTGATCGGCTGTGTCTCCCGGAAGACGTTGGAAGATTTCCTGGCTGCGCTGGCCGAGCCCGAATCCCACATACAGATCGCCACGCAGTGGAACGGAATCTCCTCCATCGCTGCTGCTACGACGCACAGGCACAAAGGCTGCGCGACCCGTTCCAGTTACTCCGAATCCTCCAAAACTTTGGGCTCGGTACACCTGGGTTGGGACACTAATCGTGATGGGCTGATTCCTGGCCAGACTCACGAGGAGCTTACTCTTGGAGCCGATCGCGGAATCGCTGCCAGCAAAGTTTTGCTCCAGGGCGGCGATGCGATTGAAGGCCGATTGTGGCGAGCCGGCAGGGCTGTTCCAAGTCCGGATGTAGGGGGCCGTGTCGTCTCCGAATGAACGTCCGTACTCTTCGCAATCAATGAGGGCGTCGATGCTCGCGTCAAAGCCGCTGCTAGCAATTCTCGCCACTTCGGTGCTCACTTCGGCCTCATCCAGTGGTGGGCGACCAAGTAGATGCTTGATTGCCAATTCAACGCAGCGATGGGGCGCCACGGCTTCATAGAAGCGTGAGCGGTAAAAAGACGACTTCGCGAGGGAGCGAACGAACTCTCTAACCGTTAGCTGGCCATGCTTCAGTTGCGATTCTGCAGATTCGAGGCGCTCACTTTCCATCGGCATGGTGTTGCCGAAGACATGCCTGTAACACGCATTTATCACAAGGTTAAGGCTGGATTCATCATCACCAGCCTTGTAGCTAACCGGATTGTCCTGAAGAGGCGTAGCGCCAAAGCTGAGTGCAAAGGATTGGTTGCTCATTAGACCTATCAGAGGGGGGCGAGGGGGAGTGCTGGCTTGGGGAGCGACTATGTATCCAAACAGTTTTGATGGTTCTTAGAGTCGAGTGGCAATCATTGAATAGTCATGCGGGGGTAATGCTGGCGATCACTCCTCCTTCGCGGTGGATCTGCTTATATTTCGCCGACAACTGATCGAAGGGTACGAAGTAGGTGCGGTTCGATTGCTTGTAACGAGAAACCGGCCTCACGTTGTTGGCGCGATACGCTGTCACATCCACTCGATAAATGCGACCTTCTGCGCTAGCGCCTACTCCCAAACGGGTTTGGGCATCCTGGAGATTAGACGATGGCCTGAAACTCCAGCCCTGGCTGTCCGGTGAGGAGGGTGGAATTACTGCAAGCGCTCGGTTGAGATAGGCATTCCCACCAAGCCGCGAAGCCTTACCAGCCAGACTGCCCTTGAGGCTGCTGCTGCTGGCCCCCCTGAGTAACTGGAAGTTCCAAGTAAACTCCTGCATGGTTAGACAGCTTTCCGTCTTCCATCCCCTCTGGAAGGGAACAGTCCACTCACCAAAGGCGATCTGGTATTCGTCTGAATCTATGAAGCTGTCAATGTCTGCGTCATAGCCATGACTATCGAGGCGTTCTGCGTGAGCACGCATCTCTTCGAAATCCGCAGGTGCACGACCAAGCAAGTGTCTGAAGGCCAGTTCGATATAGCGGTAGCGTGGGCAGGCATCGAAGAAACGGGCTCGATAGAGATCGCTCTTGGCGATGTAACGAATAAACTCACGTACGCTAAGCTCACCAAGCTTTAGCTGGGACTCTGCGACCAGCTGGCGCTCGCTCTCCATCACATAGGCGTTGCCCAACACTTGGCGGTAGGCTGCCTGAATCAGCTGCTCTTTGTTCGCATCGCTATCTCCAGGAAGCAACTCGAGGGGTGTTTCGCTGTCGAATCGCTCAACCCCTAGGATTGAGGCGGGGCCGAAGGACATGATACTGCATTCCTGGGATGACCCGAAGATCATCCTATGAAGGCGGCCATTTTGGCCAGTAGATTTACAAATCGCAATTCCGTCTTCGCCTGACTTGCTTGGGGCCTTGGGATATTGCCCCGCCCATTGCTGCGGGCCCATGGCTGGACAGCCCTTTTCCCTTGCGGCAACGAGCAACAGCCAACAATATTGGAAGTTTAGGAGTTTTTAAAGCAGTCCTAGTCCATGCAGTGGGCCGTGCCTGATGATCACCTCCATCATGACTGCGGCAGCCCCAAGCATCGCTACTCGTCCGTTCCACAGCTCAGAGTCGTTGTTCCAGCCCCAGGCCCACTTGTTCTGGGGTTTGAGATTCACCTTGGTGGGTCGCTGAGCAGCTTGATCGAGATCGGTTTCCGTTTCAGCCATCGCCTGCTGCACTAGGTCGGTCAGGGCGGCAATGAACGCTGGATCCGTGTCCAGCGCAGGGACGCGCCGAAAGTTTTTTATTCCGGCTGCTATGGCAAGCTCTCGGTATTCCATATCGATTTCTTCTAGGGTTTCGATATGCTCGCTGACAAAACTGATCGGCACTACCACAAGGTCTTTAACTCCTTGCGCTCCCAGTTCCTGCAGGGCATCTTCGGTGTAGGGCTTGAGCCATTCGACTGGACCAACACGGCTTTGGTAGGCTAGGGTGAAGGGATTGGTATAGCCTAACTGCTGCTTTAGTTGCTCAAGGATCAGCTTGCTGCTGGCCAAGATTTCTAATTGATAGGGATCACCGTCTTCCTCCACGTAGCTCTTGGGCACACCATGGGCGCTGAAGAATACATGAGCAGATGGCGGATCCTCACAGGCTTTTATTTCGTGTGCGATCAAATTAGCCAGCGCTTGGATGTAGCCAGGATGGTCATACCAGCTACGGATGCAGCGGATTGGCAGGCGGCTGAAGGTTGGATCGGTATTGCGCAAGCGTTGCAGCTCCCGGAAGCTCGAGCCACTGGTGCTGATCGAGAAGTGAGGATAAAGCGGCAGCACAACAACTTCATCCATTCCGTCGGCCTTGAGGTCTGCTACAGCGGATTCGGTGAATGGATGCCAGTAGCGCATGGCTACGTAGCTGGTGGCATCCACTCCATGGAGTCGCAGGCTGCTTTGTAGGTCTTGGGCCTGCTGTCCCGTGATGCGTCGCAACGGCGAACCTCCTCCGATCGAGCGGTAGGCCTGCCGTGACTTGCCGCTGCGTAAGCTGCTGATCAGCCATGCGAATGGCTTCTGCATCGCTGATACCGGCAGGCGGATGATCTCCGGATCTGAGAATAGATTGTAAAGAAAGGGCCCAACGTCCTGGATCCGTTCCGGTCCGCCAAGGTTCAGCAGGACAACGCCGACTCGTGGTTTTCGTTTGGTTGCAGATGGTTCCATGCGGGCTTCAAATGCACGATTGGATTCAGCCATGAAGGCTTTCGCGCGTCGTTCGGCGTGTCAGTGGATTCCAGCAGTCAAGTTCCTGGAAAGCCCGGCCAAGCAGAGATCCTCGAAGGGTGTCGATGTCGATTGCACCTGAAAAGTCAGCCCCGCGAATGCAGCTAGCGCCGCTTAAATCACTGTTTTTGAGCTCTGCATGTCGGAAATCCACATAGTCAAGCTGGCAGTTCAGGAATCGAGTCCCCTCACACAATGCACCTCTCAATAGGGCATGGCGAAGATCTGCTCCAGCCAGTCGTGCCCCTCGCAGGCAAGCACCTGAGAGATCAGCTCCGCTGAGATAGGCACCCATTAACGATGCTCCTTCTAGATCCATGCCGGCAAGATCTGCATTGTTGAGAAAAGCCCCATTAAGCCGTGCCTGCGGGCCGATTGCACCACAGCTCCGGAAATCAAAGCCGTGGGGCCATATTGTGTGGCTGTCATAACGAGCCAGGCGTAGATCCGTTTCTTCAAGTCGGCAGCCATGAAGGTTAACACCTCTGAGATCTACTCGGCATAATCGCGCCTTGGAAAAATCCATCTCACCAAGTCGTAGGTTGCGCCAGTCGGCTCCCCTGGCATCAATTGGACCGGCATGTCTATCGTCAGGAGGTTTCTGCTGTTCGGGCGTATTGCTGTAAAAGGAGAGTGAAGCGATGGGGGAATAGGAAGCCATGATATCTGATGGGTTGATGTTTTGCTTGGTTAATGGCGACTTCGTTGTCTTTGCTGCCTTGTGCTTCCAGTCAATGGATCTCCAGATTGGAGCCGAAATGAAGCCCGAACTCTTTGGCAAACCTGCTGTTGCTGGTGTCAGGAATTGTGCCAGCAATGAGATCATAGGGGGACCTCAGTGTCTGAACTGGATCGTTGGGGTAGCTTTTGGATCATCTGCTCAAGATGAAGCAAGGCCTCTCTTAAAATTGATGCATCACTTGGGCTGGCGTATGTAGAATAGTCTGATACTGCCTCAGACTTCAGAAATCCTATCGCCAGCGCCATGCTGCTGATTGGCACGGCTAACTCTCGATACAAATCGCTAAGACCCTGTACACCGCCAGGTTGTGTGAACGCTGGGCGGCCTGCCGCAACCGCATAAATGGTCACCCTAAGAAAGTGCCAACAGTCGCGCCAACACGCTTCCGCTCTTTCCTCAGGGTATAGTGCGCCACCGGGCAGGTTCAAGCTTGGATCTTTCTCAAGCAATCGATTCTTGGCAGACGTAACGAACTGCGGAGTCTTTGACTGAAGCCGCTGGAGATTGTCAGCATCGACAGCCGAGAATCTACAGATGACTCTCAACTCATGATCGCTTAATGGCCGAGCCGCTTCATCTGCTTGCTTAAATATGGCACGAATGGATGGGGGTAGAGCTTTATCGTACATCAAGCCAAGTATGCGCGCGTTGATGCTCAGCTGCCTCAGTTTTTCGTCCATGGAATTACCGGCGTGGCAACAAGGTGGCCATGGCGTTCAAGGTAAAGAGCCCAGGTAACACTTCCGGCAATACCTGGACAGTTCAACAGGAGAGAATTTACCACGTCAGAGTTTAGGCCAAGAGCATGCAAAAGAACTCTGCAATCATCCTCATTCTTCACTGTAGCAGGGCGAATTGCTGCTCCAACAACCCAGCTCAGCGAAGTGTCTTCAAGTGGTCCTGTCGAACTCAAGCATGCCAATAGGAGATTTGTTTCCTTCCCAGCAATATGCCTATACTCTGATTTCCAAAGCTCAAGGTTGTGAGAAGTCAGGGTAATACGAAATCCAGGTTGACTCGCGTCAGGTATAAGGTCATCTTGGCCTTGATGGGAGCCGATCAGTGCATGCAGCTGGCCAAGGGGATCTCTCATCTTAGTTCTCGTTGTGGGATAAAGGTCTTGATTTGGCTGACTTTCAAAACATGATAGGAAGAGCAATCACTTGGGTCATCAGTTGACCAGGATTCCAAAGCCCGATTGATGACGGTAGTTTATTAACGCAATCTCATTTTATTGTGCACCAGTGCTCAGCATGGCAGCTGCAATCCAAAGCACGAGTCCCGCGACCACAAAACCACCGGTCGCCACTGTATTCTGCCAGAGCTTTTGAGCCCATGGTGCCGGGGCGTTGGCTAGCCAGGCCGGTCGTTCGCCAATCGCGTTATTCCAGACCACCTTGGCTGGAGCTCGCATGGCGGCTTTGTCTCTCCAGACGCTTTCGTAGCGGGGGGCCTGCTGGTTGAAGGGCATGGTCCCTAAGGTTTGGCCCGGTAAAGTACGTGACCTCTGATAGGGAACGGTATTATATCCAAATGTATCCATGTATTCTTCCGAATCCAGGAGTGAATCAATAAATGCTCCGAGACCATGTTCTGCGATCATGATGGAGTAGGCGAGCCGTTCATCATTTCCGTGTACAGGGCGTCCGAGGACTCGGTTTACTACCTGCTCAACCATGCGGTAGTTGCTGTTGCATCGGTAGAAATCGTCGCGGAATTTGCGAGACAGTAGAAGACCCCGCACAAAATCCCGCATCGTGATTTGTCCGTTCTGTAGCTGCGACTCAAGCGCTGGCTCACGGTCAACTTTGAAGGCGTGAAAGAAGATCTGTTTGTAGGCCTGTGCAATCTGGCTCTCAACGTTTCCTTTGCCACTGAGCAGGCCGTTTCCTGACTGGAACGCACGGCTGTCCTGATCTTCCGGCGTCAAAAAGCTGTTTACCCGCGCGTTCATGGTAATCAGCTTAGTGGCAAGAAGCGGAAGGGGCATCGGAGCATGAAATCTGATTGATTATCCAATGCCTGCAAGCTGCATCAGATCCGTCAAGACGAATCTACATCAAGCTTCATGCCGATTGATCTGGTCAGCTGATAGCCGGCCTTGCTTGAGTGAATGGCCTGTCCAGCTGAGGCTGGAATCAGGCAATAAAAAAGCCCCGAAAGGGGCCAAGGTGAAGATCCATGAGGATCCTGCAACACCGGGTCTGGGATCAGATCAGAGCGTTGATAGCGTAATCGATGTAGTTATTGGCGATGTTTCCGGGATCTCCTGAAATGCCGTGGTTGGCTTTGATATAGTTCAGTGCTTCGACGTACCAAGAGGGTGACAGTTCGAAGGCCCGGTTGATTTCATCGAGGCCAGCGATGAGGTACTCATCGATGGGGCCAGTTCCACCAGCCACTAGACAGTAGGTGACTTGACGGAGGTAGTAACCGATGTCACGGGCACACTTGGCTTTGCCGCGTGCGTCCGATGCATAGTTGCTCCCTTGCATCTGGGTGGTATAGGGGAACTTGGTGTAAACGGCTTGAGCAGCACCATTGACCAGTGCATCGGCTTTGGCGTTGAGTGCTTTTGCGGCCTCAAGGGCATTCTTGGCCCGCTCAAAGCGACCAAAGGCGGCGTTAAACTCGGTTTGAGATAGGAAGCGGCCCTGAGAATCAGCGGCGGCAACAGCCTCGGTGAGGGGGGTCTTCATTGAGTTGGAGAAAGGAGAAGTTTAACTTGATCAGGAAAGCTCAAGGACCGAATGCAGGATTCAGTGAATTAGCTGACTGCAGCTGCTGCGCGGTCGAAATAGGTGCCCACTTCGGACATGAGGGCCGTGCAATCTCCTGAGGTGATGCCGTTGCGATCATTGGCGATCGAAATTGCAGCATCCTTCATGTTGCGGACGCCTTCTGCGACGGACGCGCCAGGCACGCCGAGAGCGAGATATGTCTCACGCAAGCCATTAAGGCAACGGTCTTCTAGCACCGAAGCGTCGCCTGCAAAGATTGCGTATGTGATGTAGCGAAGGATAATTTCCATGTCGCGCAGGCAGGCAGCCATGCGGCGACTGGTGTAGGCATTGCCGCCAGGTGCGGTCAAGGATGGTTGCTGATCGAATAAAGCGCGAGCAGCGTTGGTAACAATGGCGGATGCACTAGAGGTGATCCGATTGACAGTGTCTAGGCGCTTGTTGCTCTCAGCGACCATCGATGCGAGGGCATCGATCTGGCCAGAGCTGATGAATTCGCCGCGGGCATCAGCCTGGGCAACGACCTTGGTGAAGGCGTCGAACATTGAGGAGCTCCATGGTCCTGACGGTCGATGTCAGGAAGTGGTTAGGGGGGAAGGGGTGTGACCGCCTACGCGATGCACGGGGTGAATGGCTGGTCACCAGTCAAGGCACCCAAACCGCTTCAACCCTCGTATTGTTGTTGCTAGCACGGCCCCCCCGAGAAACACTTAATAAACGGTCACCGTGCCGCCCAAAGGCATTGCGGCGCAATGCTTTGGGTGACACGGTGACCGCTCACCTGTCTGGGCCATTTGGAGCACCGCCAAGCATGGCGCCAGCACTGGGCGCTGATCGCTGCAATAGTGAGTGACTTCCATGGCTCATTGCTGGCCTCCTAACCTCGTCCATGTCATGGCGATGGAACTGGAACACGCTCCGGCCTGGCAGGGTGTAGTCGCCGCCGGAATGGGAGCTGACCTGTCGCTTGGAATCAGCGTTATGGGTCAGGATAACCCAGCCTCGGGAACCGGGTTGCAGCAGGAGCATCCTGGCCGCCGATTTCTTTTGCTTGACTCTCTCGGAATCGTTCCAAAGCCGTTAGCTGGCGCACCGTCGCTCAGCCGATACCATCCGGCATAATCCTCGTGGGCTCTGCGATGGCCGCCCAATCCCCACCAGCCCAGACTGCATCCCAGCTGCAGCGCCGCCTAGGTGAGCATTTCCAGGCCCTTAGCCAGGTATCAGAGGCGATGATCTATCGCTTGCTCGATCTGGAGGAACGGCTGGGGGTTTTGGAAGAGCAGCTAGCAGGCTTGAACGATCGCGATGATCAGGTTAACCCTGGCCTGGGTATGGAAACCGGCGAGATTCTGGCCCTCACCGAGGCGCGGCTAGCCCGCCTGGAGGACCTGCTCGTCGGTCGCCGCCCACTGTTTGGTGGCTCCAGCGGCTCTGGGCATGGTTCTAACTCCGGCGAGTCCGCAGGCACCCAGGCCGGGATCAACGGGGTGATCAGGGCTGGGGTGACCCCGGCCTTTCGGGAGGCGGCCTTTGATCCCTTCCCGGAAGAGGAGGAGCAGTCCTTCATGGATGACCCGATCGCTTGATGATCAGGGGCGCTTGAACCCCAATGCGCCCGAACGTCAGTCCTGGAGCCAGTCGCGCGGTAGTTCGGCGCTGTAGTCGTGGGTGCGCTCGAACTCAAAGGGGCCAGCTAAGGAGCCCCAGAGTTGCTCGTGGCTGCGGGGGTCGTGGCCCTGGTCGATCGTGCGCATGCCCTGGCCATCGAGCTCGAAGCTGCTGATCAGGTAGGCGGTGGCACCCTTGCGTTCCACCAGGCAGCGACAGCCCGGTTCCACCTCGCCGATGAAGCCGTTGGTGGTTTCTTTCACCAAGTAGGTGCACCCCTCGAGCAAGCGCAGGTCATCGGAACGGATCTGCCGGCGCCGTTCGGCATCCTCCACCGCGCCCCAGAACCGCTCGGCGTTGTGGAGGGCATGGTTGTGGATGATCAGGCCGTCACCTTGGCGCTCGGCCCGCAACACCCGGATGCGGTAGGGAGCCACTGGATTGATGGCGTACGACTGCTCCAGCAGCAGGGAGCCGGGGGCCAGCTGGGGCAGGGGCCGGAACTTCACCAGAATGTGGGCGAAGAGGGGCGGATTCTCGAAGGCCTGTTGCTGATTGCTGAAGCCTGCGCTCAGCATCCGCACTAGGCGGCCCAGGGAGTTGCTCATGGTGGCGAACCGGTGACCCGCCTGGGCAAATTACAGGCCAAGCAGGCGGATCCGGAATTCGGCCACCTGGCGTGCCATGGCTGGGTCGGCCTCGGCAAAAGGATGCTCCTTGAGCTGGTCGAGCACCGCCTCCAGCAGGGCCTTCGCATGGTCCGCCGGGGTGGGTGCAGGTCCGCTGCTGAGCCGCTGCCAGGCCTCATCGAAGGCTTGGCCAAAGCTATCGGCGTTGTTGAAGCTCCGATCCGAAGGGGGCTGCTGTTGCATAGCTTGGCCGTGATGCCAGGACCCAGATTTGAACTGGGGACACGGCGATTTTCAATCGCCTGCTCTACCAACTGAGCTATCCCGGCCCGTCGCCGAAGCGACTTTGTGATCTTAGATCACCACCCGCCGCCCCACTCCAGGGGGTGCGGGCCAGGCAGACCACCCCCCGCACCCGCCAGCCCGTTTGCTGCAGCGCTTTGGCGGCGCTGGAGACGGTGGCACCGCTGGTGAGGATGTCGTCCACGATCAGCACCGGCCGGCGATGGGCCTCGCCCGCGGCCGGGGGCCTGAGGCAGCGGAAGGCGCCGACCTGGTTGGCCAGTCGCAACGCCCGGCCGAGGTGGTGCTGGCCCAGCACGGGCCTGGAGCGCTCCAGGAGATCGGCCCGCCCCAGCTGGGGATGCCGTTGCAGGGCGCGGCAGAGGAGGCCTGGAAGGGGATTGGCCTGGCGTTTCCAGCTGGGGATTGGCACCAGAAGCGGTCGTTCGTGGCTTTCGGTGGCCACCGCCAGCCCCCGGGCGATCCCCCCGCCGAGGGCCGCCACCGCCTCTGGCCGGGGGTGGCGCCGCAGATGGAGCAGCAGTTGCCGCAGGGGACCTTCGTAGTGGCCGGCTCCCCACCAGGGCATGGGGTCTTGGCCGACCAGTCCAGCGACGGGAAGGCAGAGGCTCTCCTGGCAGGCGGGGCAGGCCGTGGGGGTGGCTCCCCTGGGCTCACTGAGGGGGGCACCGCAGAGGCCGCAGGGGGTGATCAGAAACCAGTGGAGTGGCAACATCGGCGATGCGCGGCTGCCGCCAGGGTTCCCGGGGGCAGACGGTAGCCACTTGCGCTCAGCTGGCCTGGGGCTCCTGGGGCAGGGCCCGCAGCATCGTCACCAAGGTGCGGTGGGCATCCTCGCTGTCCTGGAGGGCATGGTCGAAGCGAATCTCCACGGTGGTGCCATCCACTTCCAGCCGCATGGCTTCGGGGCCCACGGCCAGCATCCTGGCGCTGCCGGCAGCCGAAAGGCCCCCGTAATGGCGCGCGTAGGCCAGCACCGCGGCGGCGTGGTCAGCGTTCATGTGTTGACAGATCCGATCGCTCACGGCGGGGGTGAGGGGGTCGGCGGCCATGAGTGGAAAACGTGGTTGCGCTGATTCTGGGGGGGCGGATCTCGCCGCGGTGGTGGTTGGCTTCAGGCTGCTGCGAAGCGTTGCCACAGCAGCAGGCCCAGCCGCACGGCGCTGAAGCCCACGTAACCCGCCAGCACCACGAACAGGGCCATGGAGACCACGGTGCGCAGGCGTTCGTTGCTGGGGCTGGCCATGGGCTGGGGAAGGAACTGCTCCCCCCCATCCTGACCATGCGCACCCCATGCTGTCGTCGCTCCAGGCCGCGGAGAGGTCCTGCCGGCCGTTCGTTCACTGGCAAACGCCTCAACGCTCCTCGATCAGCGCGCCGAGGGCGAGCTGGGCCATGCCCCGGGCGGCGCTGAGCCGGGGTCGGTTGAGCACGGGCACCCCTAGGGCCCGCTCGCGGATGCGGCGCCACTGGGGGTTTCGGGCCCCTCCCCCCAGGGTGATGACCCGCTGCAGCCCAGGCGCGCCCAACTCCCGCAGGCGCCGCCAGCCCGCGGCTTCGATGGCGGTGAGCCCCTCCAGCAGCCCCTGCAAATAGAGGGCATCGCTCACCGGCCGTGGTTCCAGCACCGCTTCGAGGTTGGGGTTGTCCACGGGAAAGCGCTCTCCCCGGCTGGGGAGGGGAATCAGCTCGAGTCCGCTGGGGCGATCCGGATCGATCTGGCGGCTGAGCGTTGCGATCTGCGGGTCGCTGAAGAAGCGTTGCAAGATTCCGGCCCCCGCATTCGAGGCTCCCCCCACCAGCCATTGGTCGGCCACCCGATGGCAGCTCAGGCCAGGGCCCTCCAGGGGGCCCGCCACGAATTGCTTCAGCACCAGGGTGGTGCCCAAAACCGTGATGCCATCCCCGGGGCCGGGGGCCGCCGCCAGCACCCCCGCATTGGCATCGGTGCTTCCTGTCACCACCCGGCAGGTGGATGGCAGCTGCAGGGCGGCCGCCACCGCGGGGGCCAGGGGCCCTAGGAGCCTGCCGCTGGGTTGGATGGCGGGCAGTGCTCCCGACCATCTCTGGCCCGCGATCGCGCCGCACCAGGCCCTGGTGCTCAGGTTCCAGCCCAGGCGCAGATTGTTGCCCTCCTCGCCCCAGCGCCAGTCGCCGAGGAGCCAGCCCATCAACCAGTCGGCCTGGTGGCGCAGCAACAGCGATGCCGCCGACCCCAGCGCCTCGGCCCGCTCGAGCAGTGCCAGGGCCCGGGCCAGGCTGCCGCTGGCACTGGCAGCCGGTCCACCACCGGCGATGGCGGCGGCTGCGGTGGCCTGGGCGGGGCAGGCGAGGTGGTACGGAAGGGCCTGGTGGAGCGGCGGCGGCAGCAGGCTGCCATCCGGCCGGCAGAGCAACAGGGTGCCGGAGGTGCCGTCGATGGCGATGGCGCCGATCCGGCTGCGGTAGGGGGTTGGGATCTCGGCCGCCAGGGTTAGGAGCGCAGCGCGCCAGCCGTTGGGGTCTTCGAAGAGAGCGCCATAAGGAATGGCCCCCTCCCAGAGAAGCTCGGTGGGGGCCAGCGCTCCCCTAGGGGAGTCCACGTGGGGCTTGTCTGGCGCGGCACCAACCAGTGCCAGCCGGGCGCCGCTGCTGCCCAGGTCGAAGCCCAGGGCAAGGGGCACCTCGGCGGCCGGGGGCTGTGCTGGGCCTGGGGCCAGGGTCAGGCGGGGCTGCCTACCCGGCTGGCGGTGGCCTGCTTCAGGTTGGCCGCCACGGTGCCCACGTCCTCCCAGGGAAGCTGGAGGTCGGCTCGGCCGAAGTGGCCATAGGCGGCCACGTCCTGGTAGAAACGGCCCCCCCGTTGGCTCGGCAGTTCCCGTAGGCCGAAGGTGGCAATGATCGCGCCAGGCCGGAGGTCGAAGTGCTCCTGCACCAGGGCCGTGAGGTCGTCGTTGCTGAGCTTGCCGGTGCCGAAGGTCTCCACCAGGATGCTCACCGGCTTGGCCACGCCAATGGCGTAGCTGAGCTGAACCTCGGCCTTGCGGGCCAGGCCCGCGGCCACCAGGGCCTTGGCCACATGGCGGGCGGCGTAGGCGGCGGAGCGGTCCACCTTGGTGGGGTCCTTGCCGGAGAAGGCCCCGCCGCCGTGGCGGGCGTAGCCGCCGTACGTGTCAACGATGATCTTGCGGCCCGTGAGGCCCGCATCCCCCTGGGGCCCCCCCACCACAAACTTGCCGGTGGGGTTCACCAGGAAACGGGTGCTCTCCTTGTCAGGCTTGAGCGCGAGGTCGGCGGTGGCGGGTCCCACCACCTGCTCCCACAGGTCTGCGGCGATGCGCTCCCTGACGGCCTTCTCCTCGGAGATCCCATCAATCTCCGACTCGTGCTGGGTGGAGATCAGGATGGTGTCGATCGCCACCGGCTGGTCGTTTTCGTAGACAACGCTCACCTGGGTCTTGCCGTCGGGGAGGAGGTAGCCGAGGCTGCCGTTGTGGCGCACTTCGGCCAGGCGGCGGGCCAGGCGATGGGCCAGGCTGATCGGCAGGGGCATCAGCTCAGGGGTTTCGTCGCAGGCGAAACCAAACATGATCCCCTGGTCGCCGGCACCGATCAGATCCAGGGGGTCGCCGGCATGGTCATCGGCCTCATCCACCCCCTGGGCGATGTCCGGAGATTGCTGGTCGAGGGCGATCAGCACGGCGGCGCTGCGGGCATCGAAGCCACCCGCCCGGGCACCGCTATAGCCGATTTCCTCGATCACACCCCGCACAAGGCTGTTGAAGTCGACCCGGGCATTGGTGGTGATCTCGCCGGTGATCAGGCAGAGCCCAGTGTTCACAACGGTTTCGCAGGCCACCCTGCTGGAGGGATCCTGGGCGAGCACCGCGTCCAGAACGGCGTCGCTCACCTGGTCGCAGATCTTGTCGGGGTGACCTTCCGTGACTGATTCCGAGGTGAAGACGTAACGGCTCATGGGCGCGACGGACTGAACGTGGCGGGAGTTTATGACCTGAACCCGTCGTAGCCATGTGGTGATGGACACGACCTTGGGCGGAACGGGAGCTGTCGCCGCACCATTGCCTCCCGCTCAATCCGCCGCAGCTTCGAGCTCATCCCAGTGGTGCAGCTCAGGCCAGCCGGGTTCCAACTCGGGGGGCTGCTCCCAGCCGGCGCGATAGCCGATCACCACCGGCACACCGGCGGCGCGGGCCATGCGCAGATCGCTGTCGGCGTCGCCGATCAGGGCGCAGCGTTCGGGCTGCACCCCCAGGTCGGCGCAGAGACCATGAACCGCCCCGGCGGCGGGTTTGCGGGGGTGGTGCTCGGCGCTCCAAAGGGCCTGCTCGAAGCGGTGTTCCAGGTCGTGGCGCTGGAGAAAGCCCCGGATACCCTCCTCATGGTCATTGCTGATCACGGCGCATCTCAGGTTGGCGCGCTGGAGGCGATCCAGCAGGGCGGGGAGCCCTGCGGTGGGGCGGGGAGGGCTTGCGCCTCCGGCGCCATGAAGGCGATCGGTCTGGCGGAAGGTGTCCTCGGCGATGGCGAGGGAATCGGGCCAGCTGAGGCCCACCTGGGCGAGAGCCGTGGCCGTGGCGATCAGGTTGTGGTCCCGGGCCGCAACCGCGGTGATGCCACCGGGATGGATGCCGCTAGCGCGGAGGCCGAAGGCTCGCTCCAGCAGATCTCTGAGTTCGCGATGCCGCTCGGGTGAGTGGGCCTCCAGGTCGGCCAGGACCAGAGCGCAGTCCACCCGGGCCGCCGCCAGGGCCTGGAGCATGGCCTCACTGTGGCTGAGGGTGCCGTCCTTGTCGAAGAGGACGGCATCGATGCTGGAGATGCCTCCGGAGGGAGGGCCGAGGGGGACGCCCCGCAGCAGCAGGTGGGCCATGGCCAGGAAAAACCCGGCAGCCAGAGCCGCCGGGTGAAGGGAACGGGGATGGGAAGGGGAATGCCGCCGGGATTCAGTCGAGGGTCACACCCAGAGGTTCACCTTCCTCGGCCTGCTCGAGCAGCATCTGCTTGTAGCGGGCGGCCATCTCCTCGGCCTTGTCGAACACCTTCTGGGGATCGCTGAGCATGTCGCCCGGCTCCGGCTCGAGGGCCTTGGTGGAAAGGGAGATACGGCCCCGCTCGGCGTCGAGGTCGATGATCATCACCTTCATCTGGTCGTTCACATTGAGCACAGTGTGGGGGGTCTCGATGTGCTCGTGGCTGATCTCCGAGATGTGCAGCAGGCCGCTCACACCGCCGATATCGATGAAGGCGCCATAAGGCTTGATGCCCCGGACGGTTCCGAGCACCACTTCGCCCACCTCGAGGCGATTCATCTTCCGTTCCACCAGGGCGCGGCGATGGCTGAGCACCAGGCGGTTGCGCTCCTCGTCCACTTCCAGGAACTTGAGGGGGAGGAAGTCGGCCACCAGCTCCTCCTTGGCCTTGCGGGTGCTGATATGGCTGCCCGGGATGAAGCCCCGCAGTCCTTCCACCCGCACCAAGGCGCCGCCGCGGTTGGTGGCGAACACTTCGCTATAGATGGTGGCGTCTTCCTTCTGGAGCTGCCTGACCCGTTCCCAGGCTCGCTGGTATTCGATGCGGCGGATCGAGAGGGTGAGCTGGCCGTCCTCGTTTTCTTCGCTGAGGATGAAGAATTCGCGCACCTCGCCGGGCTCAAGCACATCGGAGAGGTGCTCGACCCGGTTGATCGACACCTCCTGGAGGGGCATGAAGGCGGCGGTCTTGGCGCCGATGTCGATCATCGCGCCCTTGGATTCGAGCGCGAACACGGTGCCGTTGACGACGTCGCCGGGCTTGAAGTTGTAGTCGTACTTGCTCAGCAGCGAGGCGAAGTCTTCGAGGGTGAAGCCCACGCCTTCACTGTCACGACCGGCGCCCCGGCTGCTGGAGGCATCGGCGGAGGGAACTTCCTCCGGAATCTCCAGATCGAAATCGGCTTCAGCCTCGTTGAGAGCGGCTTCAGCGTCCAGAACGCCGATGTCGGAGGTAGTGCTGGTGGGGGTCACGGTCATGGAGCAATGGCGGTCTGCCGCAGGCAGTGCGAAAGAAAGCGCCACGGCTGCCCGCCAGCAGCGCGTTCGCGACCTCACACTCTACCCAGGCGTAGGCCCCAAAACCTCCAGATGGCTTTCAGACCACCACAGCCAAATGCTCCTTGCCGCTGAAGCCGGGCGCGTCGCTGCCTCCTAGTCCCTCGAGGGTGGCCACGAAATCACTCACGCTGCGGAACTGCCGATAAACAGATGCGAAACGCACGTAGGCCACCTCGCTCATGCCCCGCAGCTGCTCAAGCACCAGTTCACCGATCTCGTTGCTGCTCACCTCGCGGCTGCTGCGTTGCTGAAGGGCAACTTCGATCTCATCCACCACCCCCTCCAGTCGGGCAGGCTCAAGGCCGGTCTTCTCACAGGCCCTTAGCAGGCCGTGCAGCAGTTTGGAGCGATTGAAGGTTTCTCGGCAGCCATTGCGCTTCATCACCGTGATCGGCACGGTTTCGACCCGTTCGTAGGTGGTGAAGCGAAAATCGCAGTTAAGGCATTCGCGCCTTCTCCTCACGCTCCGCCCAGAATCAGCGGCGCGGGATTCAAGCACCCGGCTATCGGTGTGTTGGCAGGAGGGGCATTGCATGCCCGACTCTCAGGCTTGTCGTCCGAGTGTAGACATTGATTCCCGGCTTGAGAAGGGAGGTTCGCCCGATCGGCTGCACCATCAGAAAAAAAGCCCCTGCGAAGCAGGGGCTGAGATGGCGTTGGATCCGATCGTTCACTTGCCGATCTTCGGGGGATCGCGGAAGGCGATGGCGAAGAACAGGGTGGAAATGGCCAGAGCCAGAATCAGGATGTAGGCGAAGCTCTCCATGGGGAGTTCTCGGTAGGGGAGGGCAAGGACCGGTGGTCAGCGAAAGCGGGCCGGAGCCTGGCCTCAGCTGAGGGTGGAGCCTGCCGGGGGCACGTAACCCTCGGGCAGACGGCGGGTGGAGCGGTCGCCCAGCTTCTGGAACAGACCGAATTCGACCTGTTCGCCCAGATCGGGATCGATACCGGCGAACACATCACGGTAGAGGGTGCGAGCACCGTGCCAAATGTGGCCGAAGAAGAAGAGCAGGGCGAAGGTGGCGTGGCCGAAAGTGAACCAGCCACGGGGCGAACTGCGGAAGGTGCCGTCGGAGTGGTACTTCTCGCGATCAAATTCAAAGGCTTCACCGAGCTGGGCCTTGCGGGCCAGCCGCTTCACATCGGCGGGATCGGTGAAGGTCTGGCCGTTGAGGGCACCGCCGTAGACGGTGGCCTTGACGCCCTGCTGCTCAAAGGCGTACTTCGCTTCAGCTCGGCGGAAGGGGATGTCGGCGCGCACCACACCGGTTTGATCCTGGAGAATCACCGGGAAGTTCTCGAAGAAGTTGGGCAGACGCCGCACTTCGAGCTCGCGGCCTTCCTTATCGGTGAAGCTGATGTGACCCAGCCAGCCGGTGGGCAGGCCATCACCGTTCACCATCGGACCGACCCGGAACAAACCCCCCTTGGCGGGACTGTTGCCGACGTAGTCGTAGAAGGCAAGTTTCTCAGGGATGCTGGCCCAGGCCTGCTCGCGGGTGGCGCCATTGTCGATGGCGGTCTGAACGCGACGGTTGATCTCGGTCTTGAAATAGCTCTGGTCCCATTGGTAGCGGGTGGGGCCGAACAGCTCAATGGGCGTGGCTGCGGCGCCATACCACATTGTGCCGGCCACCACGAAGGCGGCGAAGAACACGGCCGCAATCGCACTGGCAAGAACGGTTTCAATGTTTCCCATCCGCAGGGCCTTGTAGAGGCGTTCGGGCGGCCGGGTGGTGATGTGGAAGATGCCCGCGATGATCCCCACAATGCCGGCGGCGATGTGGTGGGCCACGATGCCACCGGGATTAAAGGGATTGAAGCCCTCAGGTCCCCAGGACGGTTGAACTTTCTCAAGATGGCCGGAGACTCCGTAGGGGTCTGAGACCCACATGCCCGGACCGAACACGCCGGTGAGATGGAAGGCTCCGAAGCTGAAGCAGCCGAGGCCGGCGAGCAGCAGGTGGATGCCGAAGATCTTGGGCAGGTCGAGGGCTGGTTCACCGGTGCGTGGGTCCTGCCAGATCTCGAGATCCCAGTAGGTCCAGTGCCAGATGGCCGCGAGGAAGAGCAGACCACTGAAGATGATGTGGGCTGCGGCTACGCCTTCGAAGCTCCAAAAACCAGGGTCCACCCCGGTTTCACCGGTGATGCTCCAGCCGCTCCAGCTGCCGGTCACGCCGAGGCGCGCCATGAAGGGCATCACAAACATGCCCTGCCGCCACATTGGGTTGAGGACAGGGTCGGAGGGGTCGAAGATGGCGAGCTCATAGAGCGCCATGGAGCCGGCCCAGCCGGCTACCAGAGCGGTATGCATGAGGTGCACAGCGAGCAAGCGGCCCGGGTCGTTGATGACGACTGTGTGCACCCTGTACCAGGGCAATCCCATTGGGGTCAGGTCTGGGTGTGGTGGAGATCGTAGGTGTTGCCGCCGGCTTCACGGGGGCGCTGGTTACGGACCGCAACTGCGGGATTCCAAGATGGGAGTTTCTGCGCGGTTGTTCCCATGCCTGTGATCCGGTTTGTGCGTGAAGGCCGCGATGTGGAGTGCTACCCCGGCGAGAACCTGCGGGAGGTGGCCTTGCGTGAGGGCATCGAGCTCTATGGCCTCAAGGGAAAGCTGGGGAACTGCGGTGGCTGCGGCCAGTGCATCACCTGCTTTGTGGACGTGGTGCCGGCCGGATCTGCGGTGGCCCTGAGCCCTCGAACCGGGGTGGAGGAGCGAAAGCTGATCCGACGACCCCAGACCTGGCGGCTGGCCTGCCAGGCCCTGGTGGAGCATTCCGTGCTGGTGGTGACCCGCCCCCAGGCCGGCGAGGCCGGCCTGGGGGCGGGTCACCACCAGCACGGAATGCTC
>Ga0194055_10001022_pt1 | contig 22859 bp, 19 predicted proteins | sample SepL449m_MetaG_FD_155482 | JGI IMG/M metagenome (GOLD analysis project Ga0194055, IMG submission 155482) | Anoxic zone freshwater microbial communities from boreal shield lake in IISD Experimental Lakes Area, Ontario, Canada - Sep2016-L442-9m | ecosystem: Environmental > Aquatic > Freshwater >... | reverse complement strand
TCGCCGAAAACTCGCGGTACATCGTGGAGCACCTTGGCGACACGGTCTCGGTCGAGATATTCGCCAACCAGCGAGCGGAGTTGATCGATCCCGTGGCCGATTCCGGAGTGGTGCGCACGTGGCGCGACCGGTGGGATCCTGACCTTACTGAACTCGAGGACGCGCTCCTCTTGGTCGATGCGGACGTGCTGCACATTCAGTTCAACTTCGGGTTCTTCGAGTTCCAGCACCTGGCCGGATTCATCGAACGCCAGCCACCCGAACGCGGCGTGGTGCTGACCCTGCATCGGACACTCGACTACGACGACCGCGGCGAGCTGCTGAGTCTGCGCCAGATCGCCGACACCCTGCGGCGTGCCGACCGGCTCATCGTCCATCAGGGGATCGACGCCCGCTATCTGGCAGAGATGGGTATCGAGGAGAACGTCAGCCTGGTTCCGCTCGGTGCGGCTCTGCCGCCGGCCATCACGCCCGGGGAGGCCCGCGAGGCCCTCGGTTTCGGGACGCGACCAGTGGTGGGAACGTTCGGGTTCCTCTTGCCGCACAAGGGAACGTTGGAACTGGTGACTGCCGTCGATGCCCTCCGACAGGAGTTCCCGGACATCCTGCTGCTGGCGCTCTGCGCCGGATATCCGAACCAGGAGTCGGCGCAGTACGAAGCTGGCATCCGCGAGGAGATCCGTGCTCGGGGCATGGAGCAGAACGTCATGCTGATCACCGAGTACCTCCCCGATGAGTCGGCCAGGCTGATGCTGCGTGCCACGGACACGATCGTTCTGCCTTACAAGGCCACGGGTGAATCATCGAGTGCGGCGCTGCGCTTTGTCCTGCCCATGGGGCGCGCAGTGGTCGTGACGGATGAACCGATCTTCGATGATGCACGTGACTCGGTCCTGGTGGCAGCGGCCGAGGATCCACGAGGGATCGAAACTGCGGTCGGACAGGTGCTGCGCGACTCGGCACTGCGATCCGACCTAGCCGCTCGGGCTGACCGGTGGTCCCGCCGGTATCGCTGGGACCGGGTGGTGGCCGAGCACAGGGACATCTATGCGGCTGCTGCACGCGCCGGAGCATTGCGAGGTGCGAACGAGGCCACGCCGACGGCACCCGACAAGATCTCGAGCGCGGCGGTAGTTTTCTGAATCAGCGTTGTGCTGGTCTTGTGTCCGAGCCAGGACTGCGCTGTAGCCCGGGCCATTGGGTGCATGGTTTCCTACCCTCCACAGTGACCTGCGCGCCTCGAGCCGTGGTGCTGGCTGTGGCCTGCTGATGAGCCTGACATTCCCCCTGGATCCTGGAGCTTCCCCAGCCGCTCCGGCGTCACTGCGGGGCTGTCTCCATGGCCTAATGACGTACCACCGTCCATCCTCTACGATTCAGCGGTGCCAGTTCTTGTGACCCACGACGTGCTTCCCTCGGATGATGTAGCCCGAGAGGCGCGTCGTGCCGGGGCATCCCTGGTGCAAGCCCCTGGCACGGCAGCGCTCCGCGAGGCTGTGCAATGAGCCCCAGCCTGCGGTCCCCGCAGATCCGCTCGCTCGATCTCCCTGGCCGCCGCATTCGCCTCTGCAGCCTGGTGGAGTCCGACTACCAGGCATGGATGGAGGTCCGGAACCGCTGCCGCGACTGGCTCGTGCCCTGGGAGCCCCGATCCAAGGGAGCCCCACTGCCAGCCGAGGACAAGTCGAGCTTTCAGGCCCGGTGCTCCATGCGCGAGCGCGAGCGGCAGCTCGGATCCGGATTCGGTCTCGGGATCTTCTACGACGGACGGTTCGCCGGCGAGGTCACGCTGTCCTCCATCCAACGTGGACCCTTTCAGAACGGTGCCATCGGCTACTGGATCGACAAGGACGTGGCCGGCTTGGGGCTGATACCCGAAGCCGTCGTGGTCGTGCTCCAGTTCGCCTTCGAGACACTGCGACTGCACCGGGTGGAAGTGGCCGTCATCCCCCGCAACACCTCGAGCCGGAGGGTGGCCGAGAAGCTCGAGCTGCGCGACGAGGGCACAGCAATCGGCTTCCTGGAGATCAACGGCGAGTGGGAAGACCATGTGCGCTACGCCATGATCTCCGACGAGTGGGCCGTGCGGGCCCCCGCCCTGCGGGCGGAATGGCTGGGCCAGTACTAGCTCTGATCGGGGCTACTGGGGATCGGCCGTAGCGGCCAGTCGGTCCGAACTGGTTCAGGCGTCGACGCCGCGGACCACGGCCGGCGAGTGTCGGAAGAACTGCTCGACATCTTGCTCGTATCGATACCCCGGGGGGACCGACCCAGTGGCGCGCCGGAGGTTGTTGGCCCGAGCGAAGCTGCGAACCGCCCCAGCCGTCGAGTAGCGGTAGTCGAACCCGGCTTCACGGAACTTCGAGGTGTCCACGCCGCGTCCATAGCGCATTAGGCCCTCCATCTCCGGTGGGAACTGGACCCGGCTCAGGCGCTCGAGCGGAGCGGCAAATAGGCGGGGTCCGAACGGTGGGAGCGGCAGTAGGTGGGCACCGCTGATCGCAGCCACCTCGCTCCAGGGGATCTTTCCCTCGCCGGCCACGTTGAACACCCCGGGGATCCGATTCTCCGTCACGAACTCGAGGGAGCGGACAACGTCGTCTTCCTCGACGAACTGCACGAGGGGGTCGAATCCGGCGATGCATGGGAGGAGCCGACGACGAAGGTCGTAGCTGATCGGGGTGATGATGTCAGTCCCGAGCACGTTGGCGAACCGCAGGACGGTGACCGCCAGGTGGGGGTTGTCGTCGGTGAAGTCGCGCACGAGCGATTCCACCTCGATGAGCGACCGCTCGAGTTTGGTCCGCACCGGCCCCGTGCGGGTGTCCGCTTCGCTGAACCAGGCCGGATCCTGCTCGGCCGAGCCGTAGACGTGGGTGGAGGACTTGATGATGACCTTGCGCACCGAGGTCCCGCTGGCGCCGGCGGCAGCCAGCAGGTTGAGGGTGCCGATGACGTTGATCTCATGCAGCGTCCGTGCTGGCACGGTCACTGAGTTGGTCTCGAGGAAGGTGTGGACGATGGTGTCGACCTGGGTAGCCCGCACGATGCGGCTCAGGATCGAATACTTCTGGTCCGACCGGACGAACTCGGTGCGATCGAGCGGCACCCGGGGCTCTTTGGTTCCGAGTCCGAGGATCATCTCGACGTCCGGCTTGGCTTCGAGCGCCTGAGCCATGCGCCCGCCCCAAAACGTGTCGAGTCCGGTGATCAGTACGCGTCGACCCATCAGATCAACCGAACCAGATGCTGCGGCGTTCGCGCAGCATGTCGTGGAGGGTGTCCTGCATCGATGCTCTGATGCGCTCGGCCTCATCCATCACCCTGCTGCGTGAGTAGCGATCGAGGCCAGGTTCCACATCGAAGGTGATCGGGTCGAGGACCCGCAGTTTGAACTTGGCCGGAAAGTACGTCACGTAGCCCAACGGGCCGAGCAGGAGCGAGTTGGCCGTGACCGGGAAGTACGGAAGGTTGAGCGCCTTGGCCACCTTGGTGAGGCGGAACACGATGGGCATCGACTCCTCGGCGCCGACCACAGCGATGGGGATGATCGGCACACCGGCTCGCATGGCTAGCTCCACGAATCCGCCTCGTCCGAACCTCCGCAGCCGGTAGCGGTCGGCGTACGTCTTCGAGGTGGCCTTGGTACCTTCCGGAAATACCAGCGCCAACTGCTGCTGGTCGTGGAGGATGCGATAGGCGTTGTCGGGATGGGCGGGGACGCCACCCGATCGTGACCACATGGTGCCGAGCACGGGGACGGTCCGGAAGAAGTAGTCAGCCAAGCCGTAGACGGGCCGTCCAAGCTCGGTCTCGATGCCATGCATGATGGCGGGAGCATCCGAAGGGACGGCTCCGGCATGGTTGGCGATGAGCAGCGCGCCACCATCGGTCGGGATCTTCTCCAGGCCCTCCCACTCCACACGGAACCAGTGCCGGTAGATCGGGTCGTAGAGGCGGCGGATGATCGAGCGCATGTGCTCGCTGCGGCCCCACTCGTCGACGTCGGATCGTCGAGGGTCCTCGAACCCTTCGACGTCTTCGTCCACCATCGGGCGCCGGGGGGCAGCCACGGGCAAGTAGGAAAGGCTAGCTCCAGTGGTCTCGGGTAGGTCTTCGACCGCAGCCGCCCAGTCGGTCGATGCGGTCGATGGAGTTGGGGAGACACGGTCGACGATGGCGTCGATGAGGTCGCGGTCGTCCGGCCCTCCAGATGACTGAGCGGCCGAACCGGTGGCTGAGGGCGCCGCTCCCCTCATATCGCTTGGATCATCACTCACCTGGTCGATGGTACTCGCAAGGTATCCGGCTTTGGCTGCTATCGGCCAGATGGCTTCGCACCGGCTGCATCGAGGAGCCCGGCCAGCGGTCCGAAGTGGGCCAGACCGTCGAGTGTCAGGGCCCGTCGCGCTACCTCTGCGGGTACCGTCTGGAGGCGTAGTGCCTCATGGGCCACGGAAACGTCGGCCGGGTCGACCATGGCCAGCAGAGCGGTCACGCCCGTTCCGTCCGGGATCACTGGAACCGGGGCGCCGTCGAGCACCTCGGCCAGGATCGCCGATACCTGCCCAGCCAGAACCGCAACAGAAGCACCACCATCAGCCGGACGAACGGTGAGGGTCGGCACCGGGGGGCCGGTCAGCATCCCTCGCCTCGAGCGGTAGACGTCTCGAAGCATGGTGACCGAGTCATGGAGGGGGTGGACGGTGCTGCCCTCGACATGCTTCCAGTGGACCGGGACTTCAGTAATGGTGAGGCCGAGTCGGCGGGCCCGGGCCAGGATCTCCACGTCGAAGGCGAAGCGGTCGATGCGAACCAGGTGGAAGAGGAGGCGGGCCACCGGCGTGCGCAGCGCCTTGAACCCGCACTGGGTGTCCTTCAGGCCGAGTCCGGTGCCCGAAGTCACCAACTCGTTGAACAGGCGTCCCATCAACGAGCGCACCACATAGGTGGTCTCGACCATCGAATCGGGCAGGGCGCGGCACCCGATAGCCAGGTCGTGGTCTTCGAGTCCATCGAGGAGAAGCGGAATGGCCATCGGATCGATGGCCATGTCGGCGTCCATGTAGGCCGTGTACAGCGAGCGTGCGCTGGCCACCCCAGTCCGGACTGCGGCCCCCTTGCCCTGGTTGAACGGCAGACGGATCACCCGGTGGTGAGGGATGCCAGCCAGCAGTTTGGTGGCCTCGGCCGCCGTCTGGTCGGTGCTGCCATCGTCGATGACCACCAGCTCGGTCTGCTCGAGGTCGATGGCACCTGCCGATACGGCCGCCTCGAACCGCTGCATGCCAGCTTCGAGGCGGTGCGCCTCATTGAAGGCCGGGACCACGATGGTGAGCTGGAGCATCGGCGGTCCGTTCGGCTCAGGGTCGGGAGGCACCGACCAACCCGAAGTACCAGAGGGGATTGAACGTCACCACCGTCCCGGTGTGTGCGGCTTGGATCATCGTCTGGGCGCCATAGGCGGTGGCCTTGCCATCGAGTGTGGCCCCGACGTACATGACCACGTGGTCGATGCCGGTGCCGTCCATGTTGAAGAAGAGCAGGTCGCCCGGCTGCAAAGCCGTGAGGCTGACGTGGGGGAAGTTCGCATATTGCAGGGCAGCCGAGTGGGGCAACGACACACCGGCGCTGGCCCAGGCCCGCATGGTCAGCCCCGAGCAGTCGATACCGGCTGAGCTGGTGCCTCCCCATGCATACGGAACCCCCAGGTAGCGCATGGCGCCATGCACGGCGGCTAGACCGGCCGCGTTGGTTCCCCCGGAGGCTGACACCGGGCCGGTGTTCACGGGCGAGGTGGTGGGCGAGGTGGTAGGTGCAGTGGTGGCGGTGGTGGCCGCCGAGGCGGCACTGCTCGTGGACCCGGCCCCGGCCGAGGCCGCCGCTTTGTTAGCGGCATCGTTGGCACTGGCAGCCGCAGCACTTCCTCCACTGACCGTGCTGGCCACCTGGGCGGCTTGGGACGCCTGGGCGGCTGCAGCCTGTCGATCTGACGGGGTGGTGGCTTGGGCGGCGGCGGCGGCAGCGGCGGCGGCCGTAGCGGCCGCCTGCTGGGCGATCTCCTGGGCCAAGGTTCCCTTCACCTGGTCCAGTGTGGCTTGCGATTGGAGCGCGGCGGCGTTGGCTTGTTGAGCGGCCTGGTTGGCGGCGGCCGCTTGGGTGGCTTGGCTCTGCTCTTCGGCCTGCAGTTTGGACTGGGTAGCAGCCAGGGAGCGTTGGCCGGACTGCACCTTTGCCACCTCTTGGGCTAGGTCGCCGATCCCGAGGTGCTGGTAGAGGGCGCGGGTCTGTGCACTACCTGATGGTGCAGCAAACATGCGGGCGATGGCCAACGAGGACGTCCCCTCGATGTAGGACTGCACGACGTCCTTGCGGAGCACGGCGCGCGCCGCATCGAGCTTGGCCCGCTGGGCATCGAGCGAGGCGTTGGTGGCAGCCAGAGCCGCCTTGGTGGCATCCAACTGACTGCTGGCCCGGTTGTAGGCTTCTGTGGCGGCACCAAGGGCGGCCTGCTGCTCGGCGATCTGCGCCCCGATGGCTTGCGCCTCACCGGCGGCGATCGTCCCTGGAGCCGGGACGGTAGTCGTAGTCGTAGTCGTAGTCGTAGTCGTGGTGGCAACCCCAACGGCCCCCGCTGGCTCACTTGCCGTCAGAGGGATCATGCCCGTGGCGGCGGCGCATCCCGTGGCGATGGCCAAAGCGATCACGGCAGTGGGCCGACGGCGCATGCGCACCGAGCGGTGCGGGGCTGGGCCTCGGCCAACGAGTCCTGCCCGCAGGGAGGAGCGCGTGCCTGGCGCTGCCCTCATCGTGCCCACCGGCGCACAGTACCGCCCTCGACCCCAACGAAACAAGGACGCGTGGCTACATAGGCGCAGTTCAGTGCGTATGTCCGCCTCGTGGGGCTTTGGGTGTCGTGGGTGTCTTGGAGAGGTGTCATGTGACGTCTGCCCTGGGTCGGTCTCCGCCTGGGTGCCTGCAGAGTCTATGGGTGGGTAAGTTGGTTGTGTCATCGACACAATTCCTGTCGAACTGGAGGTCGGAGTGGTGGACGGTGTAGTCGAGGTACGAGGCGGCCGAGTGCAGGGCACAGAGCGTGGTGGCGTCTGGGCGTTCTCCGGCATCCCCTACGGTGCGCCCACCGGTGGCGAGCGACGCTGGCGTCCACCTGCCCCACCCGAGCCATGGGTCGGGATCCGGGAGTGTGACCGGTTCGGCCCGGCGGCACCGCAGTCCCCGGGGACGATGGAGCAGGCGCTCGGGGGCACCCTCGAGGAGTACTCCGAGGACTGTCTCAACCTCAACCTGTGGACCCCGGGGCTCGACGGTGGACGCCGGCCGGTGATGGTGTGGGTCCACGGTGGCTCGTTCATGACCGGCTCGGGCTCGGGTGGCCTCTATCGGGGCGGTGTACTGGCCAGCGAGGGCGACGTCGTGGTGGTCACTATCAACTACCGCCTCGGATTCCTCGGGTTCCTGGCTCATCCGGCCCTCGACGATCCTGGTCAGACCTGGCTGGATGGGGCCGAGTGGTCGGGTGTGGGCAACTGGGGACTGGCCGACCAGGTGGCCGCCTTGGCCTGGGTGCGCGACCACATCGCCGACTTCGGTGGCGATCCTGACAATGTGACCCTGTTCGGCGAGTCAGCAGGAGGGATGAGTGTGGCCACGTTGCTGGCCGTCCCTGCGGCTGGTGGGCTGTTCCACCGAGCCATCGTGGAGAGCGGGCCCCCCTACACGTGTTCGCCAGACCTGGCCTCTGATCGGGCGGAGCGGTTGGCCGCCCACCTTGGCGTGGAGTGCACACGGGAGGCATTGACCAAACTGCCGGCCGACGTGCTCGTGGCCGCGGCCGGAGCGCTTTCCGATGTGGCCGGCGAGAGCGAATCGGGTCTCCTGGTCACTCCGGTAGTCGATGGGCGGTTCCTGCCTGTTCCTCCGATAGTTGCCGTAGCCAGCGGATCATCGGCCCAAGTGCCGCTCCTCATCGGTACCACGCGAGACGAGTCGGCCTTCTTCGTCCTCGGGAGCCCGAAGCTGATGTCGTTGGACATGGAGGGTCTGCGCCACTGGATGCGGCGGGTCGACCCCGACCCCGAGGCAACCGACAGCGTGATCGCCGCCGTACAGACGGCCCGGGCCGAGCGAGGCGAGTCGGTGGAGCCACGCGACCTGTGGTCGGCCATTGCCACCGAGGTCGTCTTTCGAGTGGGCACGGTCCGGTTGGCCGATGCCCACCGCGCTGCCGCTGGTACAGGGGTGGGCACGTTCTGCTACCTGTTCACCTGGGAGTCACCGGCCTTCGGCGGGGTGTTGGGTTCGTGTCACGCACTCGAGATCCCGTTCGTGTTCGGGACGGTGAAGAACCCGATGGTCCAGGGGTTCTCGGGTGGGGGAGACGAGGCCCTGGCGCTGTCGGTGTCGATGCGCCAGGCCTGGACGTCGTTTGCTCGTACCGGCGTGCCCGTCTGTGACATGGCGGGTGCCGGATCGCAGCCGTGGCAGCAGTGGGAGATCGACCGTCGTCCGACCACAGTGCTCGGTCCGTGGCCCGGGTCTGATGGACTCGTCCATCCGGTGGATGCTCCTCGAGTAGTCGAACTGGTGGCCGTCGATGCAGTGGTGGGAGAGTACCCCGGGCACCGCTCCAACTGAGGACTCCGTGGGACGCCCAGACGTCGATACGCGCCCCGAAGGACCGCTCGGCCGGCGGTATGGGCCTACAGTCGCATGCACCAGGGGACGTAGCCCAATTGGCAGAGGCAGGGCGCTTAAACCGCCCCCAGTGAGGGTTCGACCCCCTCCGTCCCCACTACCGGTCGTGGCGACCTACCATCACCAGGGTGCCGTCCGATTGCCCCACTGCAACCGTCGCACTTCTGGCGTCCAGTGGCGTCGCCCGTGGTTGCCAGTTTGTACCCCGCGATCCAGCCGACGTGAGATCGCCTCGATGAAGCGTGCTGATGTAGATCGGGTGTTCGTCACCAGGCTCGCCATCTACCTGCTCGGGACCGTCTTCACCGGAATGGGGATCGCTGGGCTCCTGCAGGCCCGGCTGGGAACGGACCCGCTGGATGCCATCAACGCCGGGGTAGCGGCCAAGACCGGCCTGTCGGTGGGGGCGTGCTCGTGGATCAACGCTGGACTGGTGCTGGTGCTGGCCTGGATCTTGGGGCGGCGACCCAAGGTGGGCACGGTGCTGGTCGCCTTCTTCATCGGGCTCGTCATCAATGTCGGCCTCGTGGTACTGCCGTCACCGCAGGGCATTGTGGGGAAGGGTGTCCTGGCCGCGTTGGCGCTGGCCATCCTCTACCTAGGGGTGACCGGGTACGTCTTGTCGGACCTAGGGGCGGGATGCCTCGAGGAGCTCATGCTGGCCATGGTGGCGAAGGGGGCAAGGATCCACCGTGCTCGATGGGGGATCGAGGCGGTGCTCTTGGTGATCGCCCTCGTCCTGCGAGGACCGATCAACGTCGTCACGGTGATCTTCGTGGCCCTGACGGGTCCGGTGCTGGCCTGGACCATCCCGCACATTGCTGCTTGGCTCCGCGTGCCCCTGCCGCATCACGACCCCAACATTCCCTTGGGAGACATACGGTGATGGTGTCGTGATGGATTCGGATCCGAGGGCGATCCTGTGACGGGGAGGACGACGTGACCAGGAGAATGCCGGCGGAATGGGAAGCCCATGAGGCCTCCTGGATGGCGTGGCCCACTGAGGGTCCGAGCACCTTCGACCTCGATGCGGACGGGGTGGAGGCGATGCGCCGAGCCTGGGCTGCCGTGGCCGGTGCGGTTGTCAGATTCGAGCCGCTGCGCATGGTGGGCGATCCAGGCGACATCGATGGCGCTCGCCGTCTGCTCGACCCAGCCATCGACCTGGTGTCAGCCCCGCTCGACGACTCCTGGATCCGCGACATGGGTCCGACCTTCGTGCTCGACGATGGTGCAGTGGCCGCCGTGAGTTGGCGCTTCAATGGATGGGGGGCCCAGGGTTGGTCCACCTGGGACCAGGACGCCCTCATCGCCGATACCGTGGCCCAGGTAGCCAACACGGCGGTGATCAGCTCATCGATGGTGAACGAGGGCGGTGGGATCCACGTCGACGGCCGGGGCACCATTCTGTTGACCGAGACCGTGCAGCGCGGTGAAGGACGCAACCCAGACTGGTCCCGCGCTCAGGTCGAGGCCGAGATGGCCCGCACGCTTGGCACGAGCACCGCCTACTGGCTGCCCCGTGGACTCACGCGGGACTACGACGATTTCGGCACTCGGGGCCATGTCGACATCGTGGCCTGCTTTGCCGGCCCCGACACCCTTCTCTTCCACGACCAACGGGATCCGTCCCATCCTGACTTCGAGGTGAGTGGCGAGGTGGCCGAGATACTGCGCGGCATCCCTGGGGTCGAACTGGTGGCCGTGCCCGCTCCGACTGTGCTCCGCGACGGCCGGGGCTGGGTCGACTACAGCTACATCAACCACTACGTCGTCAACGGCGGGGTGATCTTGGGGTCGTTCGACGATCCGTCCGACGAGGTGGCGGCCGACATCCTCCGACACTGCTATCCGGACCGGGAGATCGTCCTGGTCGACGCCCGGCCGATCTTCGACCGCGGGGGTGGCATCCACTGCATCACTCAGCAGCAGCCAGCCTCGGTCATCACGGACGGCTGAGCGTGGACCTCACCCCGACCGAGACAGACCGGCTGCTGCTGCACCTGGCGGCAATGCTGGCTCGCTCTCGTCGCGACCGGGGTCTGCGGCTCAACGTGCCCGAGACCATCGCCGTAGTGGCCGATGCCGTGGCCGAGGCAGCCCGCGACGGACTCCGGGTCACTGAGGCGCTCGAGGTCGGACGCCGGGTGGTCGGACCCGATGACGTTCTGCCCGGTGTGGCCGACATCGTGACCCAGGTCCAGGTGGAGGCTGTCTTTTCCGACGGGTCCCGCCTGGTCACCGTGCCCGATCCGGTAGGTGGTGGCCACCTGGGAGACCAGGCGCCCGGCGCGGTCATCGTGGCTGCCTCAGACCCCGACACTGCTGGCGACGCGGGAGTGGCGGATACGGACGTGGTAGTGGTCGAGGTGACCAACGAGGCCTCGGTAGCGATCTCGGTCACCTCTCACTTCCACTTCTTCGAGTCCAACCCCCGGCTCCGGTTCGACCGACGGGCCTCCTTCGGGCGACGCCTGGCGGTACCAGCGGGGGCCGTTGTGCGCTTCGACCCCGGTGCGACCAAGACGGTGGAGCTCGTCCCGTTCGGGGGTCATCGCGTCATCATCGGATTCGCAGGCCTGGTCGACGGCCCCTTGGATGCGCCAGGGGCGTTGGAGCAGGCACTCGAGCGAGCCTGGGCGTGCGGGTTCGCTGACACCGGAGCCCCTGACCGTCACGGCTCCGACAGCGCCTCGGGCGCGGCGGCTCGATCGATCGAGTCGATCCACGCACGGTCGATGCGTGGGTCGGGTGTGACGTCGGGTGTGACGTCGGGTGTCTCGTCAGATGGCGACGCGAACCCGAGCGGCACAGGCGTCACCGACAGGGACGGCCGATGACTCGCCGCTACGTAGGCAGCGAGGACCGGGCCGTCAACGGTGCTCGCCTGGGTGACCGGGTCCGGTTGGGCGATACCGGGCTCGAAGTCGAGGTCGAGGCCGACGACCGTGCCATAGGCGATGAGCTGCTGTTCGGCTTCGGTCGGACCGGTCGGGACGGTATGGGACTGCGTGCTGTGCGCACCTCGGAGTCGTGCGACGTCGTCATCTCCAATGTGCTGGTGCTCGACCCGCTGCTTGGGGTGCGGGCCACCTCGATCGGCATCCGCAACGGCCGGATCGCAGGGGTGGGCCGAGCGGGAAACCCGGACATCACCGACGGCATCGACGTGGTGGTGGGCAGCGGTACCCAGGTCATTCCCGGTGAGGGGCTCATCGCCACCGCCGGAGGTATCGACACCCATGTCCACGGGATGACTCCCCGGGTGTTCGAGGCGGCCCTGGCCAGCGGCATCACCACCATCCTGACCCAAGAGCTCGGCCCCATGTGGGGCGTCGGGGTGGGATCACCCACCGTGCTCCGCCAGGGATATGCCTCCTTGGACGCCTGGCCGGTCAACGTGGGCGTGCTGGGTCGAGGTTCGTCGGCCCACCGGGACCCCCTGTTAGAGCAGCTCGAAGCCGGAGTGTGCGGCTTCAAGGTGCACGAGGACACCGGGGCCCACCTGCGCACGCTGGACACCGCATTGGATGCGGCTGAGGAGTTCGACGTGCAGGTCTGCCTGCACACCGACGGACTCAACGAGGGACTGACCGTCGATGACACGCTGGCCGTGACCGATGGCCGGGTGGTGCACGCCTTCCACGTGGAGGGGTGCGGAGGAGGCCACGCCCCTGACGTACTGCGCCTGGCCGGAGTCGACCATGTGATCGGCTCCTCCACCAACCCCACCCTGCCCTACGGCATCAATGCCTTGGACGAGCACGTGGCCATGATCGTCAGCGTCCACGGACTCAACCCAGACATCCCCGGGGACCTGGCCCTGGTGCACGACCGGGTCCGCGCCGAAACCATGGGCGCCGAAAACCTCCTCCACGATCTAGGGGTAATCCCCATCACCAGTTCGGACGCGCTCGGGATGGGCCGCGCCGGAGAGAACTGGCGGCGCACCTTTGCCGTGGCTTCGGTCACCAAGGGCGCACCCGGGGCCGAGTTGGTCGATCCGACCGGCCACGACAATGACCGGGTGCTGCGCTTCCTGGCCAAGATCACCATCAACCCAGCACTGGCCCACGGCCTCAGTCACGAGATCGGAAGCCTGTCGCCGGGTCGTCTGGCTGATGTCGTGCTGTGGCCTCCGGCATCGTTCGGCGCCAAACCTGCCCTCGTCATCAAGGGCGGCCTGCCCGCCTGGGGACGCATCGGCGATCCCAACGCCACCACCGAATCGGCCCAGCCCATGCGCTATGGCCCGCAGTTCGGCGGCATGGGGGCCGCCCCGGCCGAGTTGTCGGTGCTCTTCACCAATATGGCGGCCACCGAAGCCGAGTCCGATCCATGGCCCACTCACAGGCGCCGGGTGGCCGTCCAGGGCTGCCGCGACATCCGTCTTTCGGCCATGGTGCGCAATGGGCGCCTGGGCAGTGTCGAAGTAGACCCGGTGTCGGCCCAGGTGACCTTGGACGGGGAGCGGATGCACTTCGAGGCAACCGATGATGTGCCGCTGCAGCGGCTCTACTTCCTCTAGGTCTCTGGAGGCTTCTTAGATGGACCCATCGTGACGGTGACCGTGTGGGGCATCGAGGTGTGGATCCTCTTGGTGCTGGGGGCTATCACGCTGGTGGCCGGGTTCGTCCAGGCCACGGCCGGATTTGGATTCGCCCTGCTGGCTGTGCCGCTGATGGCACTGGTGATCCCGCCCCAAGCAGCCGTGGTGATTGTCTTCTTGCACGGCACCGTGTCGAGCCTGCTGATCGCAGCCCGCCACCACGACCACATTGACCGACCCGAGACGTGGCGCCTGAGTGCAGGAGCGGTGGTGGCCATGCCGCTAGGTGCGCTCATCTTGATTACGGCATCGGCCGGCGTGCTCCGCATCGCACTTGGGGTGGCCACTTGTACGGCCGCGCTGTGGATGCTCCACCCCGCCACCAAGCGGCGGGCTGATCTGGTGGTCCGCCCGTCGGCCACCTATGCCGTCGGGGCGCTCAGCGGCGTGCTCAACACGGCGTTGGCCACCAACGGGCCCCCGCTGGTCGTCTACCTGCGGGCGCGAGGGATGGCGACCGATGCTTTCCGATCGACGCTGTCGGCCGTCTTCACCATCTCGAACGTGGTGGGGCTGGTGATCCTGGTGGTTTCAGGAGCGGTGCACCGGCCAGCGGTGGCCGCCTTCGTCCTCACCCTGCCGCTCGGATTGATGGGCTGGGCGGTGGGGAACACCGTCTCGGGGAAGCTCCACAACAACCACTTCATCCATCTGGTGGACATCGTGCTGTTGATCAGCGGAGTGCTGGCCATCCTGCGGGCCTTCATCGGCTGAGCGCGCAGCGCCGTCCCGGTCGAACTGGTCGCTCAGGTCGCTCGTGTCGCTCGGGTCTCGAGCGCCAACGCCGAGGCGAAGGCGGCGATCACCTCGTCCTTCGACCACGGAACGGGGGACATGGTGATGAAGTAGTCGGCCAGCGCGAGGTCGGCCAGACCGTCGAGGTCGTCCTCGGCCAGGTCGAGGCTCGACAACACGGGAAAGTCGAGTGCAGCCAGAATCCGCCGCACCGCACGCACGGCCCGGCTCCCGTCAGCTGTCCCGTCGTCGGGCTCGCCCATTGCGTCGGCTACCCGCTCGAGCCACTGAGGCACATGGGCACGTTCGCGCTCGAGTGTCTCGGCCAGGACCAGGCCGATGGTGAGGCCGTGAGGGACATGGCGGATACCGCCGATGGCCTGGCCGAGCGAGTGCTCAGCCGCGCAGTCCGAGATGTTCATGGCCAGCCCCGCCATCATCGAGCCGCATGACATGGCAGATCGCGCTGCTGCGTCAGAGCCGTCCCGGTAGGCGGCCACCAAGGCGGGCGTCATCATCCGCACCGCTTCCAAGGCGATGCCATCGCCGATCGGGGTGCGCACCTTGGCCACCACGGCGGCTATGGCCTGGGCTAGCGCGTCGATACCGGTGTTGGCCGTCATGGTCGGCGGCATCGAGTGGGTGAGCAGGGGATCCACCAGCGCGTACTGAGCACGCATGTTGGCGTTGGCGATCCCGTTCTTGCGACCTGCCTCCGGATCGGACACGACCGATCCGCCTGATACCTCGGAACCGGTGCCAGCGGTGGTAGGTATGGCCACCAGGGCCACCTCAGGGACGGGGAACCCGGGAGACTTGGCCAAGAACTCAGCGAAGGTGCATCGCAGTTGAGCGCACAGTCGGGCGGCCTTGGCTGTGTCGATGACCGACCCGCCGCCGATGGCCACCACCGCGGTGGCTCCTGAGGCGAGGAGCGCGGTGGTGGCGGCATCCACCATGGCGATGGTCGGTTCGCCCGCCGTCTTGTCGAACCGAGTGACGGTGAGTCCGTCGCGTCCAGTGAGCTCGGCCAGGAGCGCGCGCACGGCTGGGTTGTGCTGCTCGATCCCCTCGTCGACCATGAGGAAGATCTGAGTAGCGCTGAGCTCGCCCAGTACGTCGGGCAGGGTGGCGGCGACGCCTTGGCCGAAACGGACCTTGACGGGCAGATGGTTGGCGAAGGTGGAGATGATGTCCATGGGGCCTCTAAGCGTAGGTGGGCGGTCGGGTCCGCAGTTCGAAACGGGCAGGCGCACCTGGCTCGTCCAGCATGGTGCACCCGCGCAAGGTGACGGCTGTCTCCCCCGTGGCTGGGTGGATCAGAACGAAGCGGCGCTGACCGCGGTCACGATGGACGACAGGTAGCCAGCGGTATTCGGCGAGGAGCAGACGAGCATTCCTGTTGGTGCGGTCACCAAGAGGGACTGGGTGTCCCCTGGGGGGTAGATGCGGACCTTTGCCGCCGCAGTGGAACTGGAGCATGGCGGGATGCCGGGATTGGTGACGGCTAGCGAGGCAAAGGCGTTTCCTCCACCACCGAGGGTGATGGTGGCTGGCTGCCCGCTGGCCTGGCGCTGGGCGGCGGATCCGATCTGACTGCCCTTGGCGTCGAGGAACGACACCCCGGGGTAGCCGAAGAGCGTGCAAGCAGCAGATCCGGTGTTGCGGAAGGTGATTTCGTAGTGGCTGGCGCCGGCCGATCCGTCAGGGGAGCCGAGGTTGGCCGTCAACCCACTGGTGTGGCAAGTGGGGATGCCGGTGGTCGTCGACGTCGACGATCCTGTCGACGAGGTGGTCCCAGTCCCACCCGATGTGGTCGGAGGGGCCTGCGTAGTGGTGGACGACGAGGACGATGAACTCCCACATGCGGCTAGCCCCACAGTGAGGGCGCCGATGGCGATCAAGACGAGCGGGGATCGACTACGGCCACGGCGAGAGGTGGCGGTCGATGGATTCAGCTGTCTGCGGTTTGTGCTCACCCGACCATCATGGCGGTTCCCGGCACGTCAGGAAAGCGCGATGCAACAGAGTGGCGGCCGTCCCGTCGGTCTGCCCTTCGCCACTGGTCCGTCCCCGGATCCCGGTTATACCACCGAGGAGGCACGCAGGGCCTAACCTGGGTAGGTGGTCAATCTGAGTGGGTCCCAGCTGGCACTGGTTGTCGTGTTCGCCATCGCCCAAGCCGTGCTGGGGTACTTCTTGTCCGAAGCCGACCGCCGGAACCTGGGTCGAACCCCCTGGGGCCTGCCCTCGCTGGTCTGGGCGCTCATCTGGTTCCTGAGCCTGCTGGTTGCCATCATTCTCTTCGTCATCGCCCACCGGTCCGAGGTCCGTCGCGGCGCGGTCGGGGCATATGGCACACCAGGGCAGATGCCCCCCAGCCCTGCCGCTGCCTCGGCTCAACCGAAGCGGGTGGGTACCGATTTCCCTGCCTATCCGAGGCCGGCGACCGGTGATGTGGCAGTAGGCGCACTGGTGCCGCCCTCCAACTCGACCCCGCCGAATGACCAGACGGCGACCGGACTGGGTGCGCATGTTCCGTTATCGATGTCGCCGCCCGAGTGGCAGCCTGACCCGAGTGGACGGTTCCACTATCGCTGGTGGACCGGGCAGGAGTGGACGTCGTACGTGTCCACCCTCGGCCAGATCCAGGTCGACACCAGCCCCGACCAGCGGATCGGCCCGTACTGACTCAGCCGTACCGACCCAGCCGTACCATCTCAGCCGTACCATTTCAGCCGTACTGATCGGCACACCATGAGCGAGGGAGATCCCATGACCAGTCTCGATATCGACGACGTCGTCCACCACGCAGGCGAGGACGATCTGCCCTGGGTCGATGCCACCGGAGGTATCTGGCTCAAGGTGCTCCGGGTGGATCCGGCCGCTGGCATCTGGGTGGTGCGGAACCGGTTCGAGCCTGGCGTGCGCCTCCAGACCCATCGCCACACCGGACCGGTCGACGGCTACACCGTGTCCGGGCGCTGGCACTACCTCGAGTACGACTTCTACTCGACCGCCGGCTCCTACATCCGCGAGCCCGCCGGCTCGGTCCACACCCTCGATGTCCCCGCCGACAACGACGAGGTGACCGAGATCCTGTTCATCATGGAGGGGGTCAACCTCAACCTGGGGGCCGATGGCTCGGTGGAGAGCGTGACCGACGGCAGCGGCACGTTGGCGGCCTACGAAGCGCTGGCGCAGATGCAGGGCTTCAGCCTGCCGCTGCCCGTCATTCGCGCCTGACCGTGGCCGACGACGTCTCACCCAGCGCTGGCAGCACCGCGGCGGAAACAAATCTCACCGCCCCGCTGCTGGACCCCTCGTGTTACGCAGACGACCCGTTCCCTCTCTACGCACGACTGCGGGCTGAGGCCCCGGTGGCCCGCAACGACACGTTGGGCCTGTGGATGGTGAGCCGGCATGCCGAGGTGGTGGCGGTGTCGAGGGATCCGGAGACATTCTGCTCGTCGAAGGGCATCATGACCTTCGAAATCGGCTCCGCATACGCCACGCCGCCGACCATGATGCACACCGATCCGCCGGACCACACCCGCTACCGCACGTTGGTGCAGCCCGGTTTCCGTCCCACCTACATGCGGGCCCTTGAGCCCAGGATCCGAGCCCGAGCCCGGGCGCTGGTCGACCGCATCGAACCCGGCATTCCGGTCGACGTGGTGTCCGAACTGGCAGTCCCCCTGCCCCTGCAGGTCATCAGCGATCTTCTGGGGGTGCCCGAAGACGAGTGGCCCCGGTTCTTCCGATGGTCCGAGGCGGTCATCCCCGGTGCCACGGACTGGCCGGAGGAGGAGCGGGCCCAACTCAGCATGGAGATGGTCACCTACCTGCTCGAGGCGGCCGCCGACCGGCGTGCGTCACCGAGGGACGACATCATCAGTGAACTAGGTGCGGCCGAGGTGGACGGTGACCGCCTCACTGATGCCGAGCTCGGGATGTTCTTGGTGCAGCTCTTGGTGGCCGGCAACGAGACGACCCGCAACATGATGTCGGGCGGGCTGCTGGGCTTCGCCGGCGTGCCAGGGGAGTGGGAGCGGCTGGCCGAACGATCCGATACCAGCGTAAACCGGGCCCTGCCGCTGGCGGTGGAGGAGATGCTGCGATGGACCACGCCAGTGGTCGCCTTCATGCGCACGGCAACCCGGGAGGTGGAGCTCGGCGGTCGGACGATCGGCGCCGATGATCCGGTGCTCATGCTGTACGCCTCGGCCAACCGGGACGAGTCGGTGTTCGGCCCGACGGCGGACACCTTCGACTCGGCCCGCGATCCCAACCCTCATGTGGCCTTCGGATTCGGCGCTCACTTCTGCATCGGGGCGGTGCTGGCCCGGGTGGAGGGGCGTATCCTGCTCGAAGAGTTGCTGGCCCGGTTCGGCTCGATCGAGGCTGCTGGCCCGGTGGTGAGGACAGCCTCCCCGGTGATCGCCGGGGTGAAATCGGCACCGGTGGTGTTCGGCGCCCGGTAGGGCGGAACCTTGCAGGCTCGAGCCCGGCCACTTGGAGCCTGGATGAGAGACGCGGCCTGGACCAGGGGAACGCTTGACCTAGGGCGCCAGGACGGCGACCGGGCTGATGGTTCCACATGTTGACCCTGCCGGCTCACCCAGGAGGCGCTGCTGGAACCAGGTCGACACATAGGGGGCGGCGGCTATGCCCGTAGTGACGTGGTCTTGGATCCCACTCGACTTCCTCGGATTGCCGGTGCCCCCGATGTACATGGCCGTGATGGCGGTTCCGGCCGTGCACGCCGTAGCCACGTAGGCAGCAGTGGAACCGGCCAGCACCACACCGTCGGTGGTCTCTTGGACGACCAAGGTGGGAACGGTCGGTGGAGGGGGCACGTTGGCCTCGATCTGCGTTCTCCATGACGGGACGTCGAGCGGGTTCTTGTTGAAGAGGTTGGTGTTGACGAAGAGGCTCTGGATGGTGAGCGCCGCGGCCGCCTGGGTGACGCAGGTAAAGGCCAGTTCGTGGATCCGCGACGCTGAGGCACTCGAGACGGTCGAGGCCGATAGCGACGGGTAGGTCAGCGGCCAGGCCGTCAGCACCTCGGATCCGATCAGCGAGCCCACCAAGTTGTCCCACTGATTGGCGATGAGCACCGGAAGGTCGGCAGCTGGGGCGGCGGCGGCCACGGCCAGCACATGGAGTTCGGGTGCATAGGTGGGAGCGGTGTCCGCGCTCCACAACGCGCTGCCCCCACCTTGCGAATGACCCCACAAAAGAACTGTCGAGCCAGCGTTGGCGGCCGGAATCGTGCGGGCGGCCCGGATGGAGTTGAGGACGTCGTAGGCCGCAGCCGTTCCGATCAGATACTCCTGGGTCCCTGCTGTGCCCAACCCGGCGTAGTCAGTGGCTGCCACTACCCAGCCGGCCCGAAGGAACTCGGACAGACCCTTTACGCTGGCCTCGACGACCGGTGTCCGTGATGGAGCGCAGGCCACACCCATACCGGTGGTGCCGTGGGACCAGGCCACCACCACTCGTCCACTGGGGGGAGCAGCCGGCGCATTCACTCCCGGTACGAAGATCAGACCGCCGCTGACCGCCGGCACCCCGGTAGATCGCTGGGTCCGGTACAGGATCCGCCAGCCGGTGCCTCCCTCTGGCACCCCGCTCACCGGTTGACGCCGCAGCACGGTGCCGAGCGCCTGTTTCTGCCACCCGACAGGTGGGACGTAAAAGGACTGGAGCGCGGCCTGCTGGCGGTCGGTCGTGCGCTCTGTGGTGACATGTCGCAAAGCGAGGAATGCGCCCAGCACTACCAGGATGACCAGCACCGTGGCCGCCAGGCCGATGAGATAGCTGCGGATCCGGTGTGACTTCGGGTGCGTGGTGGGCTCCGAAGTCTGACTGCCTGCCTCCTGCATGTGTGCCTCCGTGACGGGTGTGGGTCGGGTCGATACCGGCGGGCGGGTAGTTGCTCGGGCGATGCGGCCTAGGACGCGTCGTGGACGGCGTCGAGCAGGGCCACCTGCTCGGGTGTCAGTTGCAACGTGGCGGCCTCGCAGTTTTCCTCCACATGGGCCACTGACTTGGTGCCGGGGATGGGCAGCATGACCGGCGATCGATGGAGCAGCCAGGCCAGGGCGACTTGGCTGGGGGTGGCTCCGGTTTCGGCCACCACGGAACCCATCGGGGTATCTGGACCGGTCAGCGCGCCCGAGGCCACCGGAAACCATGGGATGAACCCGATGCCCTCGGCCTCGCAGTGGGCCAGCACATCGGCCGACGACCGGTTGGTCAGGTTGAACAGGTTCTGCACTGCTACCACCGGGACAACCTTGCGGGCAGCCTCGAGCTCGGCCACTGTGACCTGGGAGAGTCCGACCTGGGCCACCTTGCCCTCGGTGATCAGAGCGGCCAGCAACCCGAACTGCTCGTCGGCAGGCACCTGGGGGTCGATCCGGTGGAGTTGGAACAGGTCGATGCGCTCGAGGCCGAGGCGACGCATGCTGAGCTCGCACTGCTGGCGGAGGTACTCGGGGCGCCCCACAGGGTGCCACTGTCCCGGACCTTGGCGGGTGAGCCCGGCTTTGGTGGCGATGACGAGACCGTCCGGGTAAGGGTGGAGGGCCTCGTAGATGATCCGCTCACTCACCTCGGGTCCATAGGAGTCGGCGGTGTCGATGAGGTCGACGCCCATGTCGACAGCCCGGCGCACGGTGCGGATGCACTCCTCGCGGTCGGCCGGATCCCCCCAGATACCGGTGCCGGTGATCTGCATGGCGCCGTAGCCGAGGCGATGGACAGTGGTGGCTGCTGCGGTGCCTGCGCCCATGGTGAAGGTGCCGCTGGAGCGGACCGGCTTGGGGCTGCGGGGGGTGTGGGAATCGGTCATGGATGCCTCCGAGGTGATGGTCGAGCTAGGGGTGCTGTTCGAGATAGGTGCTGGTCGAGATAGGTGATGGTCGAAATAGGGTGAGTGGTCGTTACCGCTGTAGCTCTTGTTCTACACGGCGAGCAGGGCGGGTCAGCGCTTCCGGTAGCGGGGTACTCGCTCATCGGCCCGAGCCGACTTCATCTCGGCGTAGTCGTCGGACGCGAAGACCATCGACTGGGCCACCGCCTCCTCGGCGATGGACCGCTGTACCTGGTCAGTCCCCAGATTGGCAATGGTGCGCCGGGCCATCTTGACAGTGAACGCCGGAGCCGAGGCGATCGTCTCGGCCATGGCCATGGTCACCGCGTCGAGCTCCTGCTCGTCGGCGACCAAGCGGCTGACGATGCCGTGGCTGAGCGCCTCTTCGGCCGTCATGACCCGACCAGTGAGTGCCATGTCGGCGGCTACACCGTGCCCGGCCATCTGGAACAGTCGGGCCACACCCCCCGAATCAGGAATCACGCCGTGGACCACCTCGGGCAGCATCATCCGGGTGCCAACGGCGGCCACCCGGATATCGCACAGCAGGGTGCGCTCGAAGGCTCCGCCGATGACCCATCCCTTGAGGGCGCAGATGATCGGACACGGCATGGTCAGGAACATCTGCGAAGGACGGTGCCCCCGCTCGATGAACTCGAGGTCGGAGATGTCCTCGACCCGGACACCGATCTGTCCGGTGTCGCGGCCAGACGAGAACGACTTCCCTTCACCCCTCCACACGATGGCCCGCAGCTGGGGCATCTCGTGCACTTCGGCGAGCACTTCCCACAGGCGGCGGTCCATCTCGTCGCTCATGGCGTTGTGCTTGCTCGGGCGATTGTTGGTGATGACGGCGACGGGTCCGTCGACTTCGAGGAGGACCAGGTCCCGCTCTTCATCGGTCAGGGGCGGACGGGTGTCGGTAGCGCTGGTGACTCGAGGATCGGTCATTTGGGGTGGCTCCTTGTGGGTGAGGACTGGTCGTCTGGGGCGAGCGGGTCTGGTTGATTGCGAGGGAGTGCTTCAGTCGGGACGCGCAGCGGCGGGCTCGCCGAAGGGGCCTCGTCCCAACTGCTCGCGTATCGGGGTGAAGGCCGGCTGCACCGTGTGGCGGCGCTGCCAGTTGGCGCCGTCGACCACCAGCGAGTGCCCGCTGATGTAGGACGCGTAGGGCGAGCACAGGTAGGTGGCGGCCCACGCCAGCTCGCGGGGGTAGCCGACCCGACCGGCTGGCACCCGGGCGTCTTGTCCCTCGTACTTGCCGGGGACGGCAGCGATGGCGGCCACCTCGTCCTCGTGGGGCATGAGGCCCGGCACCAGCCCGTTGACCCGGATGCCGTAGGGGGCCCACTCGACCGACAACGTCTCGACCAGGTTCTTCACCCCGGCCTTGGCTGCGGCTGAGTGGGCGAAGCCGGGCCCGCCGGTCCAGGCGTACGAGGCACCTACGTTCACGATCGACCCATCTCGGCCCATCGGGATGAGACGGCGGGCGAACTCCCTCGAGCACAGGTAGGTCCCGTTCAACACGATGTCGACCACCGTGCGCCACGCGTTCGGACTCATGTCCTCGGCTGGCACCGGGAAGTTGCCAGCTGCATTGTTGATCAGCACGTCGACTGGACCCAGGCCGGCTTCGACGGCGTCGAAGGCCGCGGCGATGGCATCGGCATCGCGGATGTCGCACGCCACCCCCAATGCACGTCCACCCGCTTCCTCCACCGAGGCCACACCGGCGGCACGGTGGTCCGGGTCGCGGCTGAGCACGGCGACCGATGCCCCGAGCCGTCCGAACTCGGTGGCGATGGATTTACCGAGTCCGGTGCCGCCGCCGGTGACGATCACTACTTGGCCCTCGTAGGTGCCGGCCGGAAGTGCGGATGCGCCAGTGGGCGGGGGCTGGGGGAGTCCGGGGGGAGC
>Ga0194055_10001021_pt1 | contig 22874 bp, 18 predicted proteins | sample SepL449m_MetaG_FD_155482 | JGI IMG/M metagenome (GOLD analysis project Ga0194055, IMG submission 155482) | Anoxic zone freshwater microbial communities from boreal shield lake in IISD Experimental Lakes Area, Ontario, Canada - Sep2016-L442-9m | ecosystem: Environmental > Aquatic > Freshwater >... | reverse complement strand
TTGCCAGCGACCCAAACGCCGCGTTGATGGCGTCGGCCAGTGCACCGGTCGGCTCGCCACCCGCGCCAGGGCCCATGACGGTCCAGAACAGCGAGTGATTGGCATGACCACCGGCGTTGTTGCGGATCACGGTGCGAATGTCGTCCGGGACGGAAGCCATGTCGGAAATCAAAGCTTCGACGGACTTTGCTGCCAGTGCCGGATGAGCTTCCAAGGCCTTGTTCGCGTTGTTGATGTAGGCCTGATGATGCTTCGTGTGATGGATTTCCATCGTCTTGGCATCAATGTGAGGAAGGAGGGCGTCGTACGCATACGGCAGCGGGGGCAATGTAAAGGCCATCAGATTTCTCTCCCAGAGGGGTCGGTGAATAACGGAAATTCCGCGTTCATCAATGTTTCGCGGTGCCTGAGTATTCTAGAAAGTCAGCCGCCGCGATGCAAAGAAGTGGGGTGGATTCAGGAGTTCGAACATCAGCAACGGCCAATGCTTCTTGGAACTCGGGTTCCACGGATCAGCAAGCGGTACCTGTCAAAAGCAGTACTGATACGATCTTGCCGATAAAAATGAGCATTTCGAAAAAGCTTGCGAGATCAAAAGCAATGATCACACGGACGATCCGGTTTCAAATTTCATTCCCGGTGACCTGACATCGGTTTGGATTGAACTGGCTGGCGGGCAAAGACGAGAAATGACGATCTTTGATCGTCCTGATTGAAGCCACGCCAGGTGTTACGTGTCATGCCGTTCGATTTTTCGTATTTAGGTTCCGTCCTGTCGAATGCGGCTCTGCCCATTGCGTTCGTCCTTGCCTTCGCCTATCTGGTGCTGAAGCCTCGACGAAATCGTCGTCCCAGGCGGTTACGAACGGCCTTGCGAGTTCTGCTGGCACCACACGTCTGGCTGAATCCCAGTACCCTGCTCGACTTTCAATATTTTATTCTCGCCTACTTCGCGTTTTCCGTCCTGTTTGGATACACGCTGTTAACAGGATTGGGTGTCCGCCACGCGGCATGCGCGGGTTTGACTCAACTGCTGGGACCGAATGTCACGCCGACAGACATTCCCGTCGTCGTCAAAGGTCTGATCATTTTTGCTCTGTATATGGCATTCGAACTGGCATACTGGCTTGATCATTTCCTGTCGCACAAGATTCCGTTTCTCTGGGAATTTCACAAAGTCCACCATTCCGCCACGGTTTTGACTCCATTCGCCAACTGGCGAGTCCATCCCGTCGATTCGATCGTCTACATGAACATCCAGGCGATAATAGTGGGCTGTACGAGTGGTCTGGTTCAATACTTCGCTGGCGAGTCGTTTTCGCTGACCAGCACAGCGATCGTGGCAGTTCTCCTGTCGATCTACATGGCCCTGTGGGGTCACGCGCAGCATTCGCAATTCTGGATTTCCTGTACAGGGCTGGCAGGCCGGATCTTCCTGAGTCCGGCACATCACCAGATCCACCATTCCAACAACCCGATCCACTTCGACAAGAATTTCGGAGCCAGCCTGGCTCTCTGGGACTGGCTGTTTCGCACACTGCACGTCCCGCAGCGAGAGAACGAACGCATCCGCTTCGGTACCGACGGCGATGCCCACCTGAAACGGCTGATTCCTTCTGTGGTCTACCCGTTCCTTTACGCGTGGAAACAATTCATTGCCATGTTCCGAAAGGCAGATGCAGTCCCGGCAGTCGTGGATCCCGAGACCAGTTCGACAATTGTTCGCGACGAGACCACACGATCACGCGCGGAAGACACACCACGCAATTTGCCGGTTTAGCAGCCGACAACCCGATATGTCGAAGCGATTGGCAATCGAAATGACTATTTCAGGTTTCGCAAGATTGCTTCCTGGCTGATATAGGCGTCGCAGTGGTTGCGGAATTCTTCGCGGTTCAGAAGTTGAGTGACCTCCATCTCGGCCACGACCGGCGACCACAGGGTTTTACTCGTCGATTTGAATCGGACCTCCGCGTTCCCTTTCGTGATGTGAATATTTGGCTCAGTCGCGAATGAGCAATTGAGTCTGTCAGTATTCCAGCCAAGGAACATCCAGACGCGGATGCGACCTGTGATGTCGTCGTACGAGACGGGAACCATCATCTGGGAATCACCTCCGACATCCGAATCATGATCCCAATGGGCACGCCAGTCCTGAAACACGTTGTGATGTTTCACTCCCTTAGAACTGTCGTGAGTGCCACCGACGGAAAATTCTTCCGGAAGCATTCCCAGTTCCAGTTCCGCCGTGATCGCTGCGCCCAGGAACAACTCTTCGATCCCTGTCAATTCCTGGAGTAACGGCGTATTGCAGGGCTTGGTCAACGTGGCGCGAAAAGTCTGCTGGAGCGCGTCAGCACCAAATGCCGCCACCAGGTGTTCTCGTACAAAACGATACGCGGCGGCCCGGCGACGATAGCACGTTGGCAACGGCTCCACAGAAATCAGTGGGTCAATGTCAATTGTGACGGGTGGATTGCACATGGCCCCTCCGTAACCGACCTTCAACTGTTTGACGTGCGTTTCGCGGATGAGAGCCATGGCACCTTTGAAGAGTCGTTCGAGATGCTCGTGATAGCCCGTTCCAGTATCAACCGTTGCGATTCTGGATTCCGGTCGGGAACAATGAGCGGTTCCAACGACCAGATCTGTCGATCGTACCAGCCTGATTCGGCTGTCGGCGGGGTGGCCCAGACATCGCTTTGGATGTCTGGGTTGCAAAGCAACATGAGGGATTGACGGGCGATGTGTGATTCAGCGGTTTACGCGCTGTCAAGCACGACGTTCATTCACTGCTACGCCAGCAGGCCATCAATCGGCTTATTGGCTTCGGCCAGCTTGATGATTTCGCGGGGGACCTGCTGTTCCAGACGTAATTTGCCGACGTCGAACAGAGTGTGCAGGATGGTCGACAGCAGGTGCTCGGGTCGATAGCTGTTGCCGATCGGGCGCGTGGCGTGGTTGTCGGAATGACCGATTACTTGTCCCATTTTCAAACCGCCACCTGCCATCAGCAGTGGTGTCAGTTCGCCGTAGTGGTCCCGGCCGCCGCTGTTGTTCTTCCTGGGGGTGCGACCCATTTCGCCTGTGACGACCAGCAGGATCTTGTCGCTCAGGCCTCGATATTCCAGGTCATCGATGAAGGCACTGACCGCATGGTCCACCTGTCCCCCCATCGGGTAGATTCCGGCCATGTTTTTCGGGCTGTTCCCGTTCGCGTGATAGTCCCATCCACAATCCGACACCGTGACGAAACCGCAGCCCGCTTCGCACAATCGGCGGGCCAGTAACATCTGCCGACCGAGCAGGTTCGAAGCGCGACGCATGTCGTTCCAACGTGTCAGGTCCTCCAGTTTGAACAGGTGGCTGGTGTCATATCGCTGCACCGTAGCCGGATCTTCCTTCGAAAGATCAAAGGCATCGGCGACTCCGCGAGTGATCATTTCAAACGCTTGTCGCTGATAGGCGTCGACACCTTCAAACGAACCATTCACATCCGCCTTACGACGGAACCGATCCAGGTCACTTAGCAGTGACTTGCGATCACCGAGGCGAGCGGGGGTGACTGCTAAACGCATATCCTGCTGCAGGTCACCACCTCCACTCGGATTGAAAGCGGCATACGTCGCACCAAAACTTCCGGGTTGAGTCAGCGTCGGCAAGGCAGATGTTTCAAAGTTGCTCCCGAGCTTCAAGCCGTCACTGACAGCTTCCGGCAGGACCAGTACGTTGGTCGGTAATCCGCTGATCGGGTGATTGTTGCCGCGAACACGGGCATACATCGAACTGACCGTCGCCTTCGTCGGGTTGTTGGCACTGAGAACTTCGCCGTAACTGTGACCGCCGTTTCCAGAACCGTACGAACGCACAATCGCCAGACGATCGGCTCGTTGAGCCAATTGAGGAAAGGTTGCCCCGAACGTTATTCCCGGTAGTCGCGTCTGCACCTCGCCCGTCGTGCTGTTGATTTCGGTCGGGGCGGACATCTTGGGATCGAAGAACTCGATATGCGGCGGACCTCCCTGCAGGAAGAGCAGGACGACCGACTTATCCTTCAAGACCCCCGGAGATATCCCGGCCGAAGCCTGCATGCGCAGCATTTCAGCCAACGACAACGCCCCGGTACCGATGGCACCGACACGCAGAAAGTCCCGGCGCGAATAACCCTGGCAGGTCCGATTCGGTAATGGATCGTGAATCGTGAGCATGCAAAACCTCCACCAAGGGGACCACCCCTTAAACTCATCGTCGAATATTGATGTGATTATGCATTCGAATCTGGTTCAGGAAAAGACAAATCGGGACCTTTTTTCGTTCAGTGAGCAACAACGAGTAAAAGTTACGGGAACCGCGCCATCAATTCTCGACGTTTCCTTGGTGGGCCGGCGCTCGAAGCGAGCTGGTCCCACCCTACTTTGAAAAGGCCATTGACCCGCGAACTCTGAATTCGCCCTCGATCCATCCTCAAAAAAATCCGATTGAGATGCCCAAAACGGTACCAGACAAGTTATTCTTCCTGCGGTACGAACTTCAGGATGGTGTCGGTTTAAGAATTTGGGCAGGGAAATGTCTTCGATGGAAAAGTCGTCGCTCAATCAACTGGCTCCGAATCTGCGTGGCTGTGCGGGATTTCGCGGAATGTCGCGGCGTCAGGCCATTCAAGTCGGCGTTTGCGGAGCACTGGGACTCTCTCTTGGTGACCTGCTGCGACTGGAGTCGCGTGCGGACGACACGAATCAGGCATTTTCTGCTGCGGGCTCCAAGGGGAAACTGGCACCGAAGGCCCTGAGTGTCATTCAGCTTCATCTCGGGGGCGGCTGGCCTCAACAGGAATCGCTCGACCCCAAGCCCGAAGCACCTGTCGAATATCGAGGTTCCTTCGGTGTGACAAAAACGAAGAATGGCGATGTCTTCAGCGACAACTTCGCCAAGACGGCGGCCATCGCCGACAAGATCACCGTCATGCGAAGCATGGTCGGACGGATCCCCGACCATGCCCAGGCGACCTATCATCTGTTCACCGGTTACACGCCGACGGCGGTCATTGACTATCCCCAGATGGGTGCCGTGGTTTCGCATGAACTGGGTGTGCGAGGCGAACTGCCGCCGTACATCGCGATTCCGAACAACCACAGTTTCGCTGGCAGTACGGGTTTCCTGAGCAGCACGTATGGTGCCTTCGACTTGAATGCCGACCCGGGGCAGCGTGGGTTCAAGGTGCGGGACTTCGCCATTCCCAACGGCGTTTCGACAGAACGATTCACGCGTCGCCGTTCGGCAAGGGACGTCATCGAAAAGCAGATTCGCCAACTTGAAGCAGACCCGACGACCATCGACACGATGGACGATTTCTATCAGCGAGCCTTCACTTTGTTGACATCGTCGCGGGCTCAGGCAGCCTTTACGCTCGACGGCGAAACCGAAGAAACGATGCAACTCTATGGTCGTGATGTCGTCGGCCTGCGCGGTCCCGACAACAAGTTTCATCCGAAGGGACTGGCCGAGCGACTGATTCTGGCCCGTCGCCTCGTCGAAGCAGGGACTCGATTCGTCACCGTGACCTATGGAGCGTGGGATTCCCATGTCGATGTCAAAAACAATTGTCTCGATCAGATGCCGGCACTCGATCATGCTATCGCCGGATTGGTCACCGACCTGGACCGGCGAGGGATGCTGGATTCAACACTGTTCTGGGTGACCACCGAATTTGGGCGTACTCCCAAGGTGAATTCGACCAGTGGCCGAGACCACTGGGCTCGCTGCTATTCGAATCTGATCGCTGGCGGCGGATTCGCACGCGGCCTGATCTATGGTGCCAGTGACGCAACGGCCGCAGAACCGGCTCGCGACGCACTGCCACTCGAAGACCTGCTGTTTACGATCTACCATCAGTTGGGGATCGACGCCGATAAGGAACTGGTCGCATTTGGGACTCGCCCCATCGAAATCATCAAGGATGGAAAACTGGTCAAGGGCCTGCTGTCTTGAGGGAGTGCTTCGAGCGACAGCTCGAGAACTGCCACCGCCGCTCCCGTTGATCGTTCGCCAAAACAGTCTGAGATTTCTTGTATTTGAACCCGTTCGGGTTGCGGTTCGCCGGATGATTCGCGAGACTTCTGCCAGTTTATCGGCCACGGGGCCGATCTGATCTTGGACGGAAGAACTGGGTTTCGGAAGGAAACGAAGCAATGCGGCGGATCACTCTTACGACGTTGTTGTCCCTCGGTATTATCAGTTGCGGCATCGGATGCCCAGGCAATAATTCAGAATTCAAGAAGACGGGCGAGCTGAAGAAGGCTCCCCCGGTTCATGAGCATGGCCATGGTGCCAAGGGCCCTCATGGTGGCGGCCTGATTGAACTGGGAGCGGAAGAATACCACGCTGAAATCGTTGTCGATCACGACGCTCATGCCGTGCGTGTCTATGTCCTCGGCAAAGACGCCAAGACGGCAGAACCGATTGCCGCCACCGATTTGACGGTGACCCCGGCCGGTAAAGAAGCTCTGAAACTGAAAGCGGCTCCTCAAAAGACCGATGGCGAAGGGAAGTCGTCTGTCTTCGAATTGATCGACGACGAAGTCGTTCACACGCTCATGGATGCGAAGGCGATTCACGGGAAACTGCAAGTCGCAATCGGCGGCAAGCCCTTTACCGGCGAAATCGATTATCACATCGACGGCTCGGCTCATGACCACAAGGACGATAAGGGCCATGCCGATCACAAGGACGAAGCCGCCAAGCCTGACGCTGCAAAGAAAGAGGACCATCCCGATAAGCCGGCTGAAGCTGCCAAGGATGCCGAGCCTAAGAAATAACGGTCGCCTGCAGTGAAGCGATTCAGCCGACAATAATAGTGCGGTCAAAGGCTGATTCTGGATGATCTCAAAAATCGTCCCGGCCTTTGACGCATGCAAGCTTGATCAAAGTTCCTGCCGGTCCCTGGTACGTTTCTTGTTTTGAACCGAAACCAGGAAGCATTTGAAACGCGGAGGACGCTGAGATCGCAGAGAGAAGGCGGGAGAAGGCAATCACTTGCCTTTTCTCTGCGTCCTACGCGCTCTCTGCGTTTCAAAAACATATCGGTTCTCAAAGATCCCTGAAGCTCATGAAACGCGATTTGGCTCACCCCCAAATCAGAGCACTGACGCTTCACGAGCCTCTGTGCCCATTCGACGATATCTCGTTGATTTGAAGTCCCACATCTCTGTCATCACCATCTTGATTTGAAAGGACTGCGTCATGCCTTGGCGAACCAATCTGCTCCCGTTTCTTGCCCTCATTGGATCGTTCTGTTTCTCTCAAGCTAATGCTGATGATCCGATCGTCCCCCCCGACGCCAAACTCGAAAAACTGTTTGAATCGCACGTGTTGACGGAAGGTGTCAGCGTCGCTCCTGACGGGATGGTCTATTTCAGTGAAATCACTTTTTCGAACAAATCCAAGGATGAAAAAGGGGTGATTGAAGCGGGACACATCTGGAAGTTTGATCCTGCCAGTAGCAAGACATCAATTTTTCGGTCACCCAGCGGGATGTCGAACGGTATCAAGTTCGACGCGGCTGGAAATATGGTAGTCGCGGAAGGAGCAGACTACGGCGGTCGCCGCGTGACTCGTACGGACATGAAAACCGGCAAGAGTTATATCATCGCGGGAATGTTCGAAGGCCGTCCATTCAACGCCCCCAATGACATCACCATCGATGAAAAGGGGCGGATCTATTTCAGTGATCCACGCTATCTGGGACACGAACCGATCGAGCAACCGCTGATGGCCGTCTATCGCATCGACACCGACGGTTCCATTCACAGGATTATCACCGATGCAGGAAAGCCGAACGGCGTGGCAGTTTCTCCGGATCAGAAATCACTGTATGTCGTCAGCAACGACAATGGCTCATCAGGGATTGAACGTCTGAGTGCCGATACCCCTGTCCGTAAAGGAAACATGGCACTGATGGCCTACGACCTGGCAGCGGACGGAACCGCGAAGTTCCGTAAGACGCTGGTCGACTATGCCCCATTCGATGGTCCTGACGGACTGGTCGTTGATAAGCAGGGGAACCTGTACGTGGCAGTGCGAGCCGAGAATCGTCCTGGAATCTGTGTCTATTCCCCCGATGGAAAAGAACTGGCGTACATCAAGACGGAAGTCCCCACCAACGTTGGATTCGGGCGAGGTGCCGACGCGAAACTGCTCTACATTACAGCCGGTTCCAGCCTGTATCGCATTCGACTGAATCGAGAAGGGTATCAACTGCCTGCCGCCAAATAGTCGGATGGTTGTGAACTGCGCTGGAGGCGATCAGGAATTGGAGACCTTCGGTCGGCTGCTTCGGCGGGGTCGGGAGACCCGCGCCGAGCGAGCGTGATTCTTAATCGTGCTGCTCAAACACTGTTTTGGAATATCTGACATTCGAGGAGCCCCCAAGAATGTTGGAACCATCAGCCGGAACGCGTTCGCGTCCGGTTTCGGCCCACCGAGTCGGTCGTGTCGATCTGAACCGGACGCGAGCGCGTTCCTGCTGATGTGTTCGGAGAAACAGCAGCTGGTTATGTATTTACGGTCCAGGAATTCCAATCGATGGAACTCAGGAATTTGAGACCTTCGGTCGGCTGTTTCGGCGGGGTCGGGAGACCCGCGCCGAGCGAGGAGCGAGCGGGTGTTTCAGCAAGGTAAAGAGATTCCCGCCGAACGATGAACAGTGCCGGATGGAATTCATTGAGGTGAGACCTGATGCTGCTTGATGCTTATCTGATGATGGTTCTGTTCGGATCGCTGGCGTTGCTGATGACCTTGGTTGTCCGTGGTAAAAGCATCTTCGTGGTCGGTCCGCTCTGTGCGTTGATTGCAGCCGTCCTCAGTGGCGAAGATCCTGTGGCGCGAATGAATGGCGCGTACATGAATGGGTTTTCGGACTATATTCGCAGGTTCTATCTCTTCTTTGCACTTGGGGCCGTGTTTGGCAAGCTGATGGAAGAGTCTGGAGCTGCGATCACCGTGGCCAACCGCATGGGAAAATCACTGGGGACGCAGCGAGCCTGCCTGGCAGTTGTGCTGGCCTGCGCGTTATTGACCTACGGCGGCGTCTCGCTCTTCGTCGTCGGATTTTCGGTTTATCCGCTGGCGGTTCACCTGTTTCGGATGGCGAATCTGCCTCGACGGTTTATCCCCGCTGCGATCGCGTTTGGATCGATCACTTTTACAATGACGTCGGCAGGTTCACCGGAAATCCAGAATCTGATTCCGATCCAGTTTCTTGTCGACAAAGTGACGAAGGAACCACTCACCGATGCGCGTGCGGGTTGGCAGGTCAGTCTGATTGTTGCACTGTTGATGTTTGGTACCGGACAGCTCTATCTGGATCGGGTGATTCGGCGTGCCACGCAACTTGGCGAAAAGTTTGAACCGCGCGATTCCGATCACGCCGCGACGGAAACCTCCGAGCGGGATCTGCCGGGATTTCTCGCGTCGATTGCCCCCCTGGCGACAACGCTGTTGGCGCTGAATGTCGTACCGACGCTTTGTCACACGATCGCAGCCGAACTTGGGGATTCGCTCCTTCAGCGGATTTTGAAAGCCTACCCCGAGGATGGAACACTGGCGATATTCCTGGGAGTGAACGTCGCTGTCATCGTCTTGCGAAGGCGTTTGAAAAACGTCTGGGGCTGTTTTGGCGACGGTTTCATCAACGGACTGCTGGCAGTCGGCGCAACGAGTGCCGTGGTAGGATTCGGTATGGCGATGAAGGACTTGCGAGCGTTTCAACTGGTGCTGTCTTGGGTCACTCATCTGCCGGGTGATCCCCTGATCAGTGCCGCACTGGCTGTTGCCGTGATTTCTGCCATCGCCGGTTCGGCATCTGGAGGGCAAGGAATCGCTCTGCCGATCATCAAGCCGATCTACATTGATGAACTTAATGTCGGGGCCCGAGCATTGCATCGGGTGGTCGCTATCTCGTCGGGAACATTGGATTCACTGCCTGCCAATGGCTATCTGGTGATGCTGATCCGAAATATCTGCGGAGAGACGCACGCTCGTGCCTATCCACCGATTTTTGTCACAACCGTCCTGATTCCACTGGCTGGAACGGCAATTGCCATCCTGTTGTTCAAGCTGTTTCCACAGTGGGGCTGATCGTTTGCAGGCGGGCGTTTGACGACCCTTTTTCAGTTTTGGGTGACACGGTCTTGGAGTCCTCGACAAGGCCGTGTCTTCGATGGACGTTGACGATGAACGACGGGTCAGGTCTGGCATATGCAGTGATGCCGCATGTGAACCTGCTCGCCCGGTCTGTTGAGTGGGAATCCAAGATCAGCAAACTGAAGATGGCGAAGAGGGCCGTTGCGAAACGTACCGGAAACCAAATCCTGCACGACCTTGTCGAAGACTCCAAGATCGTGGCACCCATTTCCCAGAATTACAACGATGTTTGCCACATCTTCTTCGGCTTGTGCGCCCGAGACCCTCGACAGTTTGCCGGATTGCATGGTACCTTTCGGCCTGTAGTGCTGCTTTGTAACGTCTCGGACCCGAACGATGTCCTCATCTTCTCCACGGCCTGCCGTGGTGCTCGTCAGCGGCGGACTTGATTCCGCAACAATACTTGCGATTTGTCTGTCGCAGGGATTTGAACCCTATGCCATTTCCTTCGATTATGGCCAGAGGCATCGTCATGAACTGGCGGCCGCCGATCGCGTCTGCGCTGCTGCCGGCGTCCGTCGTCACATCGTCGTCCCGCTGGATCTGCGAGCGTTTGGGGGATCTGCACTGACCGCGGATATCGCCGTCCCGAAAGACCGCAGCGATGCACAAATGTCGGCAGGGATACCAATCACGTACGTTCCCGCTCGAAACACGATCTTCCTCTCAATATCACTCGGCTGGGCTGAAGTCCTGGGAGCGAGTGATCTGTTTATTGGGGTGAACGCCGTAGATTACAGCGGTTACCCCGATTGCCGTCCCGAATTCATCAATGCGTTTCAGTCAATGGCCCGTCTGGCCACCCGATCCGGAGTTGAGGGGGAAGGTGAATGGCAGATCCACGCGCCGTTGATTGATCTGAGCAAGGCAGAGATCATCCGTCGTGGCATGGAACTGGGAGTCGACTACAGCCTGACCCATAGTTGTTATGACCCCGATTCCGAGGGCCGGGGCTGCGGCCACTGTGATTCGTGTCAGTTGCGGTTAAAAGGATTCGCCGATGCAGGCCTGACCGATCCGGCTCCGTACGTCAGCCGCTAAAGGATGGACACCTGATCGCGAATTCACTGACAGCCAGTCCAGGCTCCAAGCCAGATACGTTACTACCTCAGATTGATCCGGGGGCCTCTGGGATTCGCATTGACCTGCAAGACAGGCTGTGTGGTAGAACCAAGCCACTGGTACTCGCTCCACACATTCCCGAGGCATTCACGATGAAACGATCGGTTCCTGCCATCGCGTTGGTCCTGGCCCTCATCAGCAGTGCCCACGGCCAGTTTTCATCGTCCAGTCCTCTGAGGCCGAGGCCGACGTCGACGCAATCGATCGACGAACTTCTGCTCTTTTTTCCTGTCAAACATCCTTCTGGTGACTGGGCACCCAAAGATCTTGATTTCAAGGATGTCGAATTCATTTCGGCTGATAAAACAAAGCTGCATGCCTGGTATTGCCCCTGTGACAACCCCCGTGCGGTGATCTTGTTGTCGCACGGAAATGCGGGAAATCTGGCGGGACATGCATCGTGGTTGCAGTATCTGCAGCAGCAGGCCAAGGTCTCGGTCATGATCTATGATTATCGCGGATTCGGACGGAGCGAAGGGAAGCCGACGGTTGAAGGAGTTCTGCAGGATGCCACAGCCGCTCGCGCGAAACTCTGCCAGCTCGCGTCCGTCAAAGATTCAGAACTGCTGTTAATGGGAGAATCGCTTGGTGGAGCAATTGCCGTTCAACTGGCGGCGAAGTCTGCGCCGCGCGGACTAATCCTGCAAAGCACGTTCGCCTCAATGAAAGATGTTGCGACAGTTCATTATCCCAAACTGGCCTGGCTGGTTCCGGCCCACAAGCTTGATTCCGTCAGTGCGATCTCACAATACCACGGTCCGATCCTGCAGAGTCACGGCGACAAGGATGAGATCGTTCCTTTCAAATCGGGCGAAAAGCTATTCCAGGCCGCCAATGAGCCCAAGGTTCTGCTGACGATTTCGAACGCGGGGCACAACAACTGGATGTGCAAAGACTACCTGCAACGATTCGATGAGTTTGTCGATCGCGTGAAGCCAACCGACAAGCGGTAAACAACAGCCCCCAACCAGCCTTGCAAAGCGGGTTCACGCAGAAGCACGGAGCCACAGAGTAGAAATTTATCTGCGGAATTCAGAGGGTAGCCGGACTCGTTTTTGTCGCCCTGCGTGGCTCTGCGAGAGGCCTCATCCGTCATGTCGGACAACTGTCAGGCCACTGCAACGGGGATGCGCAAAGACGACCTGCGACGATTAGATCTGTTTGTCGATGGCATGAAGCCAATCGAAAACGTGGTTCACACGGAGGCACGGAGCCACAGAGCCACAGAGCAGAAATGCATTTGCGGAATTCAGAGAGCAGCCGAACTCGTTCTCGTCTCCCTCCGTGACTCTGTGAGAAACCTGATCCGTCGTGTCGGACAACCGTCACAACCGATATTTCCGTCATCGCATTCATTGAACGGCAGACGCAAATTCTTCGCGCGCCTGCGGCAGGTTTGACGTAGAGTTGTCCATTGTCTGAATCAACGTGCGTCCCTGTTTTCGCGGAAATGATCGCGTGAATCTGCCTCTTGCTTGCGAACTCGAACCGGCTCACAGTGACGACCATGCCGCAAATCTGGTCGAGACGGCGATTCCACGGACAGTGCTGATCTGCCATGCTGACGATGCACTCAATCGCGAGGGACTCGCCCGCTGGCTGGCCGCAGCGACGAATCTCGCGGCAATTGTTGTTCTCGAAGAACCTCCCAGCCGGATGAAGCAACGGATCCGCCGCGAAATCAAACGCGTTGGCTGGTTGCGATTTGTGGATGTGCTGGCCTTTCGGTTGTACTACAAACTGTTTCTCGCGCGGCGAGACCTTGAATGGGAAGAGCAGACCTTGATGCGGCTCTGCTCCCGTTACCCAATGATTGGTCCAGAAACGAAGGTCCTGCACGCGCCATCGCCGAATTCTCCGGAAGTGGAAGCGTTGCTGCGCGATGTCGAGCCCGACATCGTGATCGCACGCTGCAAGACGCTCCTTAAGGAGAGCGTTTTTTCCATCCCGACTCGCGGAACGTTTGTGATGCACCCGGGGATCTGTCCGCAATACAGGAATGCCCACGGCTGCTTCTGGGCACTCGCCCGACAAGACCGGGACCATGTCGGTATGACACTTTTGAAGATCGATCGAGGGGTCGATACTGGACCAGTTCACGGCTACTTTCGCTGCCAGTTTGACGAACAGGCGGAATCGCACCACGTCATCCAGCATAAGGTTGTTTTCGATAACCTGGATGCGATTGGGGCACGGCTACTCGATATTTATCACGATCTGTCTGAGCCGATCGATACGCGCGGCCTTCCGTCCGGCGAATGGGGCCAGCCCTGGCTGACAGCGTACCTGCAATATCTGAAACGGGCTCGTCGAGCCACCAGAACCTGAACAGCGTTGTTTGCTCAAACTTCGAATCAAATCAGCATGTCGATCAATCTTCTTTATCACGATGTCACCCCGACAGGTGCCGACGACACCAGTGGCTTCGCCGGTCCCGCAGCGGCACGGTACAAACTGACTTCCGACGAATTCGCCGCGCACCTTGATCGGATCAGCGATTGCGTGACTGCAGTTCCGGCACGCAACCCACTCGATGTCCTGCGATCCGAGAAATCGTGGTCGATCACATTTGACGATGGCGGCCTGTCGAATGCCACAGTGATCGCTGGTGAACTGGAACGTCGCGGCTGGCGGGGTTGGTTCTTCATCGCCACAGATTTCATCGATCGTCCAACATTCTGTTCGCGCGAACAATTGCGAGAACTCCATGAACGGGGCCACGTGCTCGGCAGTCACTCCTGCAGCCATCCCGAACGGATCTCCAGTTGCACTTCAACACAACTGCTGGATGAATGGTCACGCAGTTGTAGAGTATTGTCAGAGATCACCGGGCAGGTTGTGACCACAGCGTCAGTTCCGGGCGGGTTTTACTCGACAGAAGTCGCCCGGGCGGCATCGCGAGCTGGCATCAGGCTGCTATTTACTTCAGAACCGACAGTCCACGAATTTGTCGTGGAAGATTGCCGAATCGTCGGTCGGTACAACATTTATCGTGGCATGAGTGCCGCTGACGCCACTCGGCTTTTGACCAGCCCCATGCGCCGCTGGCGACAGGCTGCATTCTGGACTGCAAAAAAAGCCGCCAAGACGGTCGCGGGCCCTGTTTACAAAGCGATGCGGCAACGATTGCTGAGTCGGGCGTATTCGTCGTAGCTGGCAACATTGCGGTTGCGGACGACCTGCACGTTTGTCCTTCGTCATGATGTATTCCATCCAGGCGATTGTCGTGGGCATTAGAGCAGTGGTGATCTGATAGAACGAACCGTGTAGTGCACAGGCCTGTTCACCACCGAGACAAGCTCGGTGGGGGCTTTTGCTGTTGTCGTGGTGTGGTTCCCTCGCTGACGCTACGGGTTACCTCTGATCCACCGTCTCGCTTTTTCAGCCTTCTGCAGGCAGCATGGTGACTTCTCACATCCGTTCCGATATAACGATCCGTTGATTTACTTCCTGGCGAGAGGCCGTTTTCAAACGGCCGATCTGCGTTTGTATTACTCCTGCTCGTGGAGGCGCTCATGATCCCTTCGACACGTCGCGCATTTTTGTCGGATGTTGGACGCGGAATGTTGGCTGCCGGACTGGGGGCTTCCCTCGCCAACGATCTTGGGTTTTCAACCGTATTTGCTGCAGCCGGGGCCGATTCGATCCCGCTGGGTGAATATGCGGGACTCGTGGAATTAATGCGGAACACTCCCGCTGACAAACTGCAGCCGATCCTCGCCGGAAAGATTAAAAAGGGTGAAGCGACACTGAAAAGTCTGACGGCAGCGGGGGCTCTGGCCAATGCGGTCACATTTGGCGGATGCGACTATGTCGGTTTTCACACCGCGATGGCGATGTTACCCGCACTGGAAATGAGTCGTCTGCTGACCAGCGGGCGCGGGCCGCTTCCTGTCCTCAAAGTTCTGTATCGCAACTCGCAACAGATTCAAAACGTCGGGGGAGCTTCGAAGACCGAACTCGCAGCGATTCATGCGGCGGAACATGCCCCCGCAGAGGATCTCGGAATCCAGATCCGCGATGCCTGTCGCAAGATGGATGTGAAACTTGGCGAATCACTGCTTGTCAAAGCCGGAAATTCTCCGATCGATGCATTCAATGCTCTTCAACCTGCCATGCAGGACGACATGAATGTTCATCGGTTCGTGTTTGCTCACCGGACGTATGGGCTGGTCGGTCTGCTCGGTGCTGAATATTCGTACTCGATGTTGCGTCAATGCGTCCGGCTTTGTGCTGATCATGAGCGGATGCGGATTGATCACAAACAGGCGGAGTCCCCGATTCGGGCGTTGATGCCCAAGTTGATGGACCAGTACAAACTCGCAGGCTTCAAGCCGGGAACCAGAGACCCCGGTGACGCTGCGGTCGAAGCGTTGAGCCTGGCGATCTACAACGGCCCCCGTGACAAAGCAGCCGAAGCGGCTGCCGGTGCTCTGGCCGACGGGATCAATCCAGAGATTGTGGGCGAAGCAATCTCCATGGCTTCAAATCTGTATGTTTTGCGTCAAGGAAGTGATAAGGGGCGTACGCACGGTGATTCCGCGGGTGTCCACTCGTCTGACGCGACTAACGCCTGGCGAAATATGGCTCGAGTCGCCGAGACGAAGCATGCGATTTCGGGATTGATCGTCGCTGCCTATCATGCGGGGATTCAATCAGCTCCGTTCCAGACTCCACCGTATCCGACAGATGACCACCGAGCGATGATCAAGACTCGCGACGCCAAGGGGTTGCTCGCGGAAGCTGAAGATGCGGTCCGCCAGAATGATCAGGGACGTGCTGCAGCGGCAATCCAGGTTTACGGCGAACAGGCCTTGCCAGTCGACCCCGTGCTGGACTTGATGTTGAAGTATGCTGTCAGCGAAGATGGCCGTTTGCACGGTGAGAAGTACTATCACACCGTGCGAGAAGAATATCAGACAACTCGCCCGGCCTTCCGCTGGCGTCAGATCGTGGCCCTGGCACGGGTGACCGCTAGCGAGTTTGGATACAATCGCGACGACAAGCATGGCTTCCGTGCCGCAGGGTACGAAGAAGCTTGTCGACTGCTGGGAGTGGATGCCTGATCCTGAATTGACAACCTGAGTGACCTCATCTGCGCTCCGACAAGGCACCCATGACTGCAACAAATTCGCCATCATCCCAGGGCATTCCGCCGTGGGACACAGCCGAGCTACCGGAACCTCGCCCCCTGGGATTACGAAACTGGGCCAGTTTTATTGGCCCCGGGATTGTGATGATGGGGATCCAGATCGGGGGCGGCGAGTGGTTGTTGGGGCCATCGATCACCGCCAAATATGGCGGGGGCTTGATGTGGTTGGCTACCGTCGCCATCATTGCTCAGGTCTTTTACAACATCGAGTGCGGTCGCTACGCGCTCTATTGCGGTGAACCGATTTTTACGGGATTCATGCGATGCCGTCCCGGCCCGGGATTCTGGATCGGCGTGATGCTCGTTCTGAATGCCGCGTCATTGATTCCCGGCCTCTCTTCGCACGGGGCGACGATGATCGCGGCGCTCTATCTGGATCGGCCGCCGACCATTGAAGACAAATGGCTGATTGATCCGCTGGCGTATTTATGTCTGTTTGGCGTTGCTCTGCCGGTCCTGATCGGGGGCAAAGTCTACAACATGTTGCAAGTCGTGATGACGGCCAAGGTCGTGATCGTGCTGGGATTCTGCCTGATCATTGGCGTCACCTGTGTCAGTTACGAGAGCTGGTGGAATGTCTTCAGTGGATTCGTCAAATTTGGCAACGTTCCCGTCCAGGATAGTAACGGCAAAGAAATCGTGGTCAGTGCACTCGGGCACCGCTTGGAAACAGGCGAATGGCCAGTTGTCTCGGTCGCCAGCATCGTGATGCTGGGGGCATTCGCCGGGTATGCAGGTGGAGGTGGGCTGGCAAACTCGACCTACAGTAACTTTGTCCGCGACAAAGGCTGGGGGATGGGCCAGCAGGTCGGGGCCATCCCGAGTGTCGTCAGTGGCCACCATGTGACGCTCAGTCATGTTGGAAAAATCTTCGAACTGACTACCGATAACCTGCGTAAATGGAAGGGATGGTGGCGCTACATCCTGACTGATCAGATCATCGTCTGGGCCCCCGGCTGCTTCATGGGAATGGCCCTACCGGCGCTGTTGTCGATGCAGTTCGCTCGGTATACGACGATTACGGACGACCAGGCCAAGGTCGCTCAGGCGATTATCACGTCCGATGGTATCCGGAACGCCGAGTTCTTTTCACCGACACTCGCAAAAATCCTCTGGATTGTCGCTCTGTTTACGGGCCTGATGGTAATGCTCCCCAGCCAGATGGCGATTGTCGATGACTTCGCTCGCCGCTGGACGGATGCCATCTGGACGGCCAACACTCGCGTCCGCAATACGATGCAGCCTCACCAGGTAAAGTGGATCTACTACTCGATCCTCGGAATGTACATCCTCTGGTCGTTCGTCTGTGCATTCCTGTTTCGCACGGCACCGCGGCTGATGACCGATATCATTGCCAATCTGAACAACGTGGCCCTGGGAGTCACTTCGTTCCAATTGCTCTGGGTGAACCATACGCTATTGCCGAAAGTCCTGCGGCCGCGCTGGTACAACACGGTCGGAGTCACTTTGTGCGGATTGTTCTATCTGGGGTTGGCAACGCTGGTCTTTGTCTTCAAGATCTTACCCATGATCAAAGGTTAGGGCTTTTGACCATCGGTTTAAGCTGCCTCAATGAGCAACAATTGTCTGTCGGGATATTTGGGAACTGCTGATGAACCTGTTTGATTTGTCGGGCAAAGTGGCCGTGGTTTCAGGGGCCGCCCAGGGAATGGGCCAGGCAACGGCATTGGCTTTGGCAAATGCCGGGGCCGATGTCGCACTGGTTGACCGCAACCTGGAAGGGGCACACGCGACTGCGACAGAGATTCGGCGTCTTGGTCGCAAGACGCTGACATCCAACTGCAATGTCTCAGACCCCGTCGCGATTGCCGCGTTGTTTCGGCAGGTCGATGCCCAATTCGGGCGAGTCGATTTCCTGGGGAATATCGCGGGGGATGGCCACCTGGCTCGCCCTGAAGACCTGACCATCGAAGATCTTCATCGAGTGTTGCAGAACCTGGTCGTTGGCAGGTTTGCCATGTGTCAGGAAGCAGGCCGCCGGATGCTTGCTCAAGAGCGTGGCTCGATTATGAATATCGGATCTCTGGCCAGTACTACCGCTCTGGGACGCGGCCACATCGCCTACAGCATGGCGATGGGTGCGGTCGTTCAGATGACTCGGGAACTGAGTACCGAATGGAGTCATCGCGGTGTACGAGTCAATTGCGTCACACCCGCACAGGTCATCAACCCGAGCCTGGCCGCTCGTATGGAACAGGACTCGACACTGGAAGGCCGATTCCTGAAGGGGATCCCAGCCGGGCGACTTGGCAAGCCAAGCGACATTATGGGATTGGCTGTTTTGCTCGCTTCGGATGCGTCGGAATGGATCACGGGGGCAATCATTCCGATGGACGGAGGAAACATGGCGATGAATGCCGGTGGAACCCCCGGCCATCAATTGGCGGGAGTCCAATCGTTTCGAGCAGAGGTCCCTAAAACCGGAGGGAGCTGACTCACTTTCAGATTGAGAGAGTCGTGGTTCGCTCCGCGAACCAACGCTTCTTTGTTGACATGACTTCTGAGAACGAGGCGAATATTTGAGGTGCCATAAAACAATGCGGCGTGGGTGGTACTGGCGGCAGCCTTGGGCCGCCCAGTGTTCCGATGACATTGGCCACTGCGCGACCTGTTCAGCGGGACGTTCTGGTCACCCGTAGTCGCCGTTGAACTCAGTGAATTTCCCGAACACTCAAAGAAACGACGAGGTACAATTCTGCAATGCTTTCACCAGACACTGGCGGCCCAAGGCTGCCGCCAGTGTCACCCCATTCGTAGCTGAATTCGAGAGAATTCGCATTTCTTCAATGCATCTCCGAACTCTCACGATTTCGGCTACTCAAGTTCTGCCGTACAAAACACCTTTACCTACATATCCATCGACTCCATCCGAATCGACTTCATACAACCTGCTTCGAGTAGTCCCAGGAAATCGTAATGCCAGCAGCCGACGTAACTCTCCCTGCCAGTGATGTCATCCAGTCGCTTTATCGTGTCATGCAGACAATTCGACAGACCGAGGAGGAACTGGCTCGCTGCCACCAGCGAGGCCTGATCCATGGTGCCTGTCATACGTACGTCGGCGAAGAGGCGATCGCAACCGGTGTTGCAGCCCATCTGCGGCCAGCGGATGTTGTCTTCAGCACGCACCGGGGGCATGGGCATGCCTTGGCAAAGGGAATGCCTCCACGCGAATTGATGGCGGAACTCTTCGGACGTGAAACGGGTTGCTCCCGCGGCCGTGGGGGCAGCATGCACCTGTTCTCACCCGAAATCGGCATGATGGGGACCAGCGGAATCGTCGGCCCCTGTATCCTGCAGGCTTGCGGTGGAGGATACAGCTTCAAGCTGCTGAAAACAGATAATGTCGCGGTCGCGTTTTTCGGCGACGGAGCGTCTAACAACGGGGCCTTCCACGAAGGCTTGAACATGGCCAGCATCTGGAAACTCCCCGTCCTCTTCATCTGCGAAAACAATCAGTTCGCAACGGAAGTCCCGAATGCCTACGCGGCAGGTAACCCGAGTGTCGGCAGTCGCGGAGAGGCCTATGGAATGCCTGGGTTTACGCTCGACGGCAACGATGTTTTAGAGATTCATCGAGTCGCTGGAGACGCCGTGAAGCGCGCCCGCACGGGGGGCGGCCCAACCCTGATTGAATGCAAGACCTATCGCACGCGGGCTCATGCGGAAGGAATGGGCGACTTCACCTATCGGACTCGCGAAGAGGTCGAAGAATGGAAAAAGAAGTGTCCGATCACTCGATTGCGACAAACGGCGAGTCAGAAAGTGACCTCCAGCCAGTTCGACGCGATTGATAGTGACGTGGCTTCGATCGTGAAAGAAGCTCGTGATTTCGCCGAAGCGAGTCCCGTGCCAGACCCCGAAACGGCCACGCGACATGTCTATTCTGAGTCGTCACGACCGATCCCTGCACCTCCCCCCGCGACCCGTTCGATCACGATGACGCAGGCGACCCAGGAAGCACTCGCCGAAGAAATGAAAACCAACCCCAGGATCTTCGTCATGGGAGAAGGAATCGGTGTTCGTGGCGGCAACTTCAAAACGACAACGGGCCTGTACGATCTATACGGCGCGGAACGTCTCTGTGACACGCCAATCTGCGAACGCGGTTTCGTCGGATTGGCCTGTGGTGCTGGAATGACAGGGACTCGACCCGTTATCGATTTCATGTTCGCCGATTTTGTGCTCGATTCTGTCGGCGAAATCATTAACCAGATTGCCAAGATGCAGTATATGAGCAGCGGTCGCTTGAAGATGCCTGTACTGCTGCGAGGTTGTATCGGGATCGGCCATTCTGCCGCGACACACCATTCCGGTAATTACTACCCGATGTACTCGCAAGTCCCTGGACTGCGAGTGGTCGTGCCATCCAATGCGGCCGATGCCAAGGGTTTGCTCAAGCATGCATTGCGTTGCGACAACCCGGTGATGTTTCTGGAGCATCGTGAAATTCTCTCGATCAAGGGACCTGTCCCGGAGGGGGATTACGAGATTGAATTTGGCAAGGCGGCGATCACACGAACCGGGCACGACGTCACAGTCGTCGCCCTTGCACGGATGGTCCATTTGACACTTTCAGTCTGTGATGAACTGGAAAATGCGGGGATCTCGGTGGAAGTGGTCGATCCGCGAACGGTTTCGCCTCTGGATATCGACACGATTCTGCAATCTGTCCATAAGACCGGACGGCTGCTGATCGTCGATGAAACGTTCGGTCCCTGCAGTATCGCGAGTGAAGTGGCAGCTCAGATTGCAGACCGAGGATTCAATGATCTGGACGCCCCGATCAAACGAATTAACGGAGCCTTCACTCCGACTCCGTACAGCCCCAGCCTGGAAAAGATGGTTGTCCCCCAGGCGGAAGAAATTGCCCAGGCGATCCGCGACCTGATGAACGAATAGATTTGGAGTAACGCATGGCTTTCGAGATCACAATCCCCCGACTCGGCTGGTCGATGGAAGAGGGGATTTTCGTACGTTGGTTGAAACGGGACGGCGATGTCGTCACGCCGGGCGAAGCGTTGTTTGAACTCGAAGGTGAGAAAGCCGCTCAGGACGTCGAAGCTGTCGACGGCGGGATTCTTCGCATTCCACCGACGGCCCCACAGCCGAACACGACTGTCGCCGTTGGAGCAGTCATCGGCTATCTCGTTGCAACGGGTGAAGCAACTCCCGGTTCCTCAACAGGCACTGTCACTGCAGCAAGCAATGTTTCAGCAGTAACTCCTGTGGCGAAGGCCTCGTCTCTCGTCGAGCCAGCCACAGAATCCGCGGCTCCACCCTCCGTGCGCCGCATGGCTCGTGAACGTGGCATCAACCTCAGTCAAGTCGCGGGGAGTGGTCCTGCCGGACGAATCCTGGCGTCGGATCTTGTCACGGCGAATCCCGTTGCACGTCAACAAACGAGCCGTTCGAATGTCGCGAGTCCACGAGCCCGACGGATCGCCAGGGAATTAGGAGTCGACTGGAAGGCGGTCGATGGCTCAGGGCGTAATGGTCGCGTCCGCGAACGCGATATTCTCGTGGCAGCGAAGCGACCCAAAACGACGAGTTCAGCGAGTACGAATGTATCGTCATCAGGTGCTTCGATTCCAATAACACGTCATCGCCGCACGATCGCGGATCGGATGACGTACAGCCGCCAGCAAACAGCCCCCGTCACTTTAACGACCCGCATCGATGCCACGAATCTGGTAAGCCTGCGACAACAATTCAAAGCCGCAGGAGGTGACGTCGTTCCGTCGTATTCGGATGTCGCAATCAAGCTGGCCGCCATGGTCCTGGCGCAACAACCGCAGATGATGGCACAATGGGGCGAGAACCAATTGGTGATCCCCGAGGAAATCAGCATCGGACTTGCTGTCGATACCGACGCGGGCTTGCTGGTTCCTGTTATCCGCAACGTCCCATCACTGACGGTCACAGAGGTCTGCAGTCGGACCAGCGATCTGATCCGCCTGACACGTGCCGGTCAACTGAAAGCGAATGACATGCAGGGAGGCGTCTTCACGATTACGAATCTCGGAGGATTCGGGATCGATGGATTCACACCCATCATCAATTCCCCCGAAGCCGCCATCCTGGGTATGGGCCGGATTCGTCGAGAACCGGCAGTGGTCGACAATCAGATCATCCCGCGAGATCAGATGACGCTCAGCCTGACTTTTGATCACAGAATCATTGATGGTGCTCCTGCCGCCCGATTCCTGCAAACAATAAGTCAGGCACTGGAATCACCATCCGCCTGGCTGTTGCGCTGAAAAGAATTCAGATTGAATAACACAACTGTCCGGCTATAAGTCGAACAGCGTCAACTGCTTATGTGGTTGGTTATCTGAGTTCGGTGCTTTTTCGGTGGTCAGGGCCTGAAATATAGGGG
>Ga0194055_10001020_pt1 | contig 22875 bp, 16 predicted proteins | sample SepL449m_MetaG_FD_155482 | JGI IMG/M metagenome (GOLD analysis project Ga0194055, IMG submission 155482) | Anoxic zone freshwater microbial communities from boreal shield lake in IISD Experimental Lakes Area, Ontario, Canada - Sep2016-L442-9m | ecosystem: Environmental > Aquatic > Freshwater >... | reverse complement strand
TCACGCTTGTACTCGGCACTAAACTGACGACGCTCTTTCGACATGCGATGGACTCCTCAAGGTTAAGCATACTTCGCTTTTCCTCGCGCCCACTTTTCTTGGGCAAGTCCATTCTGTGGAAAAGGCTATGGCGAAGATCACAATCATGTCTTCGCATGCTCTTCCCTGCATTTTATCATCTCAGAATGAATCTCTGTGCCCCTCCGTGTCCTTGTATGTTGCCGAAACGAAGTAACGACGTCTTATGGTCGTGGTTTACTGTTAGGGTGGGACTGGCTTCGCGTCGGCGTTTTTTGAAACGACTGATGACTCGCAGGAAGTACCGCTGATGGCTCTGCAGACAGAGGAGGGAGAGCCCCGCTGTTGCCACCGCCGTAGGGAGGATTGAGAGACGTCGCAACCTGCTGACAGACGAATCGCTGATAAACATCCGGCGATTCCAGTGCTCGATCCACTCCCATTAGACTCTGGCGCCAATTCAGCTTCTGGTGCAGGTATGCCTGAGCCTGATGGGCGGTCTCTGCTTCACGCGCATCCCACAATCCGTCGGCCGAGGCGATCGCTACCCCTTCGCCCGGACTGATCATGATTAATGACAGACCGACGCGCGGAGGAGGGTAAGGGTGGTACTGGGTTACCTGACCGAACAGGATCGCCTGAGCATCATGTTGCCTGGCGATCCGCAGCAGTTCCAATTCGTCGAACGACCCGCGTGCAAACACGTCGCGCGATCGAGCAGCACTGTCTTCCTGCGTCTCCATGACGACATCGAACCGGCCTGCCCGTTGCAACTCAGCCGCAAGATTCTGTTGCATTTCCGCCGACGCTTGAGCGAATGCTGTCTGATTCGCCATCGGCATCAAAACGACTCGTTTGACCGTCGTCCAATCAAAATTCGGTGCCACAAACTGCTGATATGGTGCCGGCTCCGTCGGCATCACCGTTTGCACTGGCCGATGACGCACACACCCGGAATGAATGACCAGCAGAGGCCCCACCAATAACCCCAGACATTCCCGCCGGGAATAAATTGGCGTAACCAGACTACCTGGACCCGAATTCTCGCGAATTCGTAGATCCAGTTCGCTGGTGGCATTCTGCCGTTCCTGTTCCGTGGGCATAAAATTCATCACTCCTCGGATTCATCCGGCAATCCGCTGGTCCCATCGGACTCCAGCAGACGCTGAAGGAGTGGTGCCATTGTCTGTAACAGTGCTGCGTTATCACGTTCTGCATCGCGAACTTTGTCCTGCAGCAACTGTACCTGTTGCCGCAGTCGCTCCAGTTCATCCTTGGCAGTCGCAACTTCCTTGCGCGCTGATCTGATCTCACGAATGGCAAGCAACAGTTGATCGTCGCGGTGTTTCAGAAGCTGATTCTGTTCGGCACTCTGCTGGCCGAGCGCATCGAGTTGTCGTTCCATTTCGCCGATCGTTGTCATCAGCCGCATCGAGCGTTCTGTCGCGGTCTCCCCGGGCGACAGACGCAAGTGATTGCCGAGGATCATTGGGGGGCCACCACGATCGGTCGGAAAGTTGCCGCCACTCACCACAGGTTGTCGATGAGGAATCAGCGATGGACCCGGAACCCCTGGCAATGGATCGGGCGGCGGAAAACCCTGTGACGGGTCTTCCAGTTGATTGTAGCTCGCCTTTGAGACGTTTCCGGTGATGGGAATATGTCCCAGCGGAGAAACGGTCCGTGGAGCGTCCGTCGTTGTTTCGTTCTTTTTGCCGATCCCAAACGGATTCAGCAGGCTGGAACTGGTTGAGCGAGCAACTGTCGATCCCGGACGGACCTCGTTCGGCACGGCAGCGCGTGCGGGTACCTGTGGCATATTTCGTCGCCGGGCATGGTCATAGGCAAAGGGCGGCACCTTTCCCGCAACGGCCTGAGGTGGCGACGTCACTCCGGGTGTCGGCCTTCCGACTGTCACCCCCACTGATCTGTTCGGCGAATCGTAAATACCCGGCGAGTAATTTCCGGGCGAGGGCGGAACGTGCGAGTTGGCATCCATGAATTCACTTTGAGCAAACATGCTGGCTGGTAGGGTTTGCGACAAGATCATTGCCGCAGCTACCGCCATCGATCGCCAACCCGTCAATGACAGGTCATTCGGTGATCGCGAGAAAGTACGAGTCATCAGTGACAGTCTGGTTGATTGCAACATTAGACGGTGCCCTCTTTCGAAATTATTCCGCCACATAGGAGCACCAGATGCGAAACTTCTCGCCACACGAACAGGTGACATCGATTGCCTTGACCAGATCCCCTTCGCGCACCAGGTCGATCGTCGGCTCACCTCCCGCATGATGCCCCGCTCCCCCCGGATGCGAACTTCCCACTCGAGCGGTCTCGGACGTCTGGATCACTCGATGCGCAGGGAGTACCGGTTGAGCAGCGGCGCGCAGGAACTTGTCGATTCGAGCAGACATGGCTTTTCTCTCAGGTATCGTCGTTATCATGGGCGTTGACGTATTCGCGAAGATGATGCTGAGCGGCAGCCAGCAACCGCGATACTCGAGATTCGGAAAGTTGCAGAACTGCCCCGATTTCCTTCAGGCGCAGATCCTCCGTGTAATACAGGGTGATCACCAGACGTTCCTTTTCTGGAAGAGTGGCAATCCCTTTCGCAAGTTGCTGTTTCTGTTCTTCGCGTTCCATCGCACTGTCGATGGCCGCTTCACCCTTGTCCGGATCCGTTTCCAGTTGTTCCAGCGACCGGACATGGATGAACGGCAAGGCGACCAGTGCATCCAGGACTTCATCAACCGTCAATCCAGTGGCGCGTGCCAGATCTTCTGCAGAAACAGGTGCCGGCAGTCGTTCGTGGGCTTTGGAAACGAGAGAGACGCGTCGCATCATTTCCTGGGGCAAAGGACAATTTCGCCGTGCCTCATCAATGATTGCCCCGCGAATTCGGAGTGCCGCAAATGCCTTGAAATCGACTCCACGAGTCGCATCAAACCGCTGGGACGCTTCGACCAGACCGAGGACTCCGGCCGATTCCAGGTTCTCGACATCAACACCAGCAGGCAGCCGTGCGGCGACTTTGCCGATGATGTGACGAACCAGCCACAGATGGTCAACGACAAGTGCGTCACGAGCCGTCTGTTCGGCCGTGCGCGAGTACTCCTGCAGTTTGCGTCCCACAGCCGCTGACATGCTGACGCGCCCATCCATGGGTGAAAAAATGAATTGCCACGCTGGCAATGACAAAGCAACGACCGACTCGATCAAGACAGGGAATGGGAACGGCGGAACGGCCGGAAAAGGCCATTCTGCCTGTCACCATAACCCTCTTGAACGAGTATTGAGGATTGTGTGCAGAATCAGAATTGCGTCAACATGACCCCGCGCCGCAAGCGGTCAGTCCGGCTTCAATTGCGGCGAATTGCCGTCACCTGGCATCACAATCGGCAAAAACTGCGGACATCCTCACTGCGATCAAGATTACTAGCAAGTTATAAAACACAAGATGCAAGCTTTACGCACGAATTACGTCCGGACCTTCTTGTACGGCATTCTTTCACCACGAAGGGCACGAAGAGCACGAAGGAATCAGTGACCGAAATGCTTGATTCCATCTTTGAGACGGATGTTGTTGAAGTTGATACGCCGGTATTGATGTTGGTCAGTTTCATGTAGTTTAGCAGTTGGGCCTTCGTCGAATTCCACCTTCGTGATCTTCGTGTCGTTCGTGGTAATCCCATTCCACCGGGGATTTGATTCTCAATGGGCTCTTCCCGGAGTTCGTCTGCAGATCGTTTTTTCATCGATCAGAATATCGCATCAACGAATCATGATCAGCCAGTGCGGCATTGCACTTCCTTCGCAAGCCTTTCAGAATACAAATGTTCGGGCCTCGCTTTGTCCATGGGTGTGGACTTTCCTTAATTTGAATGTGGATCGGTTGGCATGACCAAGCGGATGATCGGACCCTTTGAGGTGGGGGACCGGATCGGCGTCGGAGGTATGGGGATCGTTTATCGAGCCACGTACACCAAGAACGGCGCGCCGGTGGCGCTGAAGGTCTTGTCACCGGAAGTTTCAGACTCGGAAGCACTCCAGAAGCGTTTCGAACGCGAAATCTCCATTCTCAAGAAGCTTCAACATCCCAACATCGTTCGCTATTACGGCGGCGGACGGTTTGGTGCCCAGCGTTTCTATGCGATGGAACTGATCGAAGGGGGCTCCGTCGAACAGTATCTGAAGGACAAAGGGAAACTCCCCTGGGAAGAGGCCCTCGATATCACGATGCAGGTCGCCAAGGCCCTGGAACACGCTCACGAAGCGGGAATCGTTCACCGGGATCTGAAACCTGCCAACCTGCTGATCACCAAGACCAACCAGATCAAGTTGACCGACTTCGGGATTGCTCGCGATACCACGGCCACCGCTTTGACTGCCGCTGGCAAGACTGTCGGTACCTACGCGTACATGGCCCCCGAACAGATCCGTGGCAAACCACCCGTCGACAAGAAGACCGACCTGTATGCCCTTGGCTGCGTTCTGTTCGAAATGATCTCGGGTGAAACTCCGTTTCTCAGCGAGAATCAGGGTGAGATGCTGATGATGCATCTGCAGGAAGAGCCTCCTCGCATCACATCGCTGGTTCCGAACTGCCCCAGCTTTGTGGAAGACCTGATTTTCCGCTTGCTCGAAAAGGACCCCAACGAACGTCCCTATGATGCCCTCGCATTGCAGGTTGAAATCGACGAAGTCCGCAAGAAGATCGAGCAACAGCGCAGCATCGCGGCCGAGACCCTGGCGACCTCTGCCGGAACTGTTTCAGGAGGGCGGTCACCTGAGGAACTGAAAGCCGCACTCGGCAAGAAGAAAAAGAAGAAGAAACAAGCGACAGGTCCCTTCTACGAACGAACCTGGTTCCTCGCGCTCTGTTTAAGCCTTGTCCTTGGTTTTGTCGTCTGGCACTTCCTGCCCTGGAGTGAAGACCGCCTGATGGTCGAGGCTGAACGATTGATCAAGTCGGAATACACGTCGGATCATATCAAGGCCCGCGATGACTATCTGAAGTTGCTGCTGACGCGTTATCCCGCAGGTCGACATTCGTCACAGGCGAAGTCCTTGATTGTCGATGTCGACAAGAAAGAAACCGTGACGCAGATGCGTGCCAGGGTGAAACAGCGTCAACCACCCGCCAACGAAGCCGAACGTCAGTACCTGAATGCCGAGAAGTACCTTGCGTTTGGTGATCATGTCACCGCCCAGCGAAAATTTGGCGCGATTGTGGACTTGTTCAAGGCCAAAGATGAATACATCAATTACGTACGCCTCAGCCAGGACGAAATTGACAAGATCATCGCAGCCACCGGGAATGAATCGCTCGCGAGTTTTCTGAACAAGCGACTGCGTGATGCCGATACTGCTCGACAATCTGGAAAATTGAGCGAAGCGGAATCGATCTGGACCAGCATCAAGACGCTGTACGAAGACAATGCCGAAGCGACCGTACACGTCACGTTCGCGAAGAAGCGGCTCCGTGACGAAGATCCTGGGCCTCCGCCATGGGCGAATGAGCCTGAATCAAAATCGGAGCCTCAGAAATAGCGTGTTTTAACACGTGTATCGGGGATGGCCGTGCAGGCCTCTCCCCACATTCCGGCGGCTCATTCGGGCCGTCCTATTCGTCAAAGGAGTCGATAAATGAATTTGAAAGTGGCGTTGGCAGCAGCCGTCATGACAGCATGTGGCGCGGCCCAGGCGTTGGCATTCCCTTCGATGCCGAAGTACCTGGTTGATGGCTACAAGAACGACAAGGACTACAAGCCGTTTATCGAGACCGTGGAAGGCCTGAAAACGAAGTGCGATGTCTGCCATAAGCCGGGCGCAGAGAAGAAGGCCAAGGGTCATGGACTGAATGACTTCGGCAAGGTCTATCACGACCGCTTCAAGCCGAAAGACTTTAAAGCCGCCGACATGGAAAAGAAGACCGACGACGCCATGAAGGTTTTCAAGGACGCCTGGGAAAAGTCTATCACGGAAAAGAACGCCGAAGGCAAAGTCTACGGCGATCTGATCAAGGCCGGAAAACTGCCCGGAAAGAACGATTGAACCGCTTGGTGTGATCGGTACATCAGCACGAATCCGTCGAAAACGGCGTGCATGGGAAAGCAGAATTCGCACGTCATTCCCGCTTGTGCGGGAATGACGCTAGATCTCAGTCAGACGTTGGGTTGAGTCGCCGAATTTGTCGAGGCGTACGCCGGCCTTGTCCATCAGCGAGAGGTACAGGCTGCACATTTTGCGGTTGGGTTTATCGAGGTAGTCGAGGACTCGGCCGGTCTTGATTTGACCGCCCCCTCGGCCAACCATCACCACGGGCAACTGTTTGTTTTCGTGGTTGCCGGTCATCATGCTCGACATGTAGAGGATCATACTGTTGTCGAGCAGCGTTCGGTCCCCCTCCTGAACCGCGTCAAGCTTCCCGGCGATGTAGGCCAGTTGCTGCGCGAAGAACTGATTGACCTTCAACCAATCGGCACCGTCGGTGTGCGAGAGCAGGTGGTGAATCATGTAGTCGATCCCCTGTGTGGGAGATCTCTCTGACGTGAGATTCGGAAACCGCAACGAAGAATGATCGTTATTGAGCTTCAGCGTGCAGACTCGGGTCGTATCCGTGCGGAAGGCAAGGACCAGGATATCACACATCAGACGCATGTGCTGGTCGATGTCCTGTGGAATGCCGTCGGCCGGTCGCGGCACGTCAGGTTTTTCCAGTGTGGGTCGCCAGCCTTGCAGTCGGCCTGCTTTGCCCGCCTGATCGATGCGGACTTCCAGTTCGCGGACCGATGACAGATACTCGTCAAGCCGCTGGCGGTCCGACTTGCTCACGGTGTTTCGCAGCCCTCGCGTATCTTCGATCACGGCGTCGAGCACGCTCTTGTCGGTCTTCCCCGTCTGGTCGCGGAACAGTCTGTCGAAGGCAAGGGAGGGATAAAGTTCGAGTGGCGTTGGGGTACTCGATGAATTCCAGGAGATATGCGAGCTGTAAATCATCGAGTAGTTGCCGTGGATGGCGGCGATCGAAGGCTCACAGCCCAGCGCCAGGCTGGGGACTTTAGTCTGGGTCTTCATGGCCTCCGCGACAACCTGATCGCAACTGATCCCGGACTGGATCGCGCCACCAGGAGCCAGATGGGCTCCGGTCAAAAGGTTGCCGGTCTGGCAACTGTGGATGCCGCCGATCAACGCCTCTTCGTTGTACAGCCCGCGCAGGAACAGCAGCTTCTCACGGAACGGGTGGAGCGATTCCAGCACCTTTCCGAGTTCCATCTCCTTGCCCTCGCCTTTGGCCCACCACTCTTTGCTGTGGAACCCATTACCCGAAAACAAGCAGGCAAACCGAACCGGCGGCTCCGACGATGTGTTCTTTGGTTTGTCGTCCCCCCACACCGTAACGGATTCCAGCCAGGGGAGAGCCATTGTGACGCCGACGCCATGAAGGAATGCACGGCGGGAAACGGGTTGTGTGGAACGGGTTGTCATCAAAATTCTCCAGCCAAGTTATCAGGCGGTATTTGGATTAAAGCCGATGTTGATACCAAAGAAAGGATCGAGTGTGCGGAGCAAAGAACGGCGTTGGCAAGCTACAGGAAAGAAATCGAAGTGTACGAACCAATACGTCGTCGTCATAAACATTAATGGCATCAATGTCGGTATCGATCTCGAGCAATCGATTGATGTTCGGAGGGACATTTTCCGTTACGCGAATAATAAACCGCTCCGAGTTTCCGAAAACCCATGCGTATTCGATTTCGGCATCGCCACCCCAAAAGAAACAGTAGTAGAACGCAACTGGAATCTTGGTTTTCAAACTGAGGTTCTTGGCGACACGAAGAACGCTAACTGGCGGAAATCCTGGCAGTTCAAAATTTGGAATTTTTTGGGCGATGACGAGAGGAGAGAGCACGATTTCCGTGTCGGAAGCGATGTCAAATCGTTCCCAAGACAAAATATCGTTGTCATGCCATTCGGCTATGTGGTCAGTGGGATCACAAATGGGGCGGATGAAAACGAGTCCTTCGGGGGGGATGGAATGCGCCACCTCAGGGGTATGCCAATTGTGGTGGATTGGATTCGTGACCCAATAGGCGTGATCGGCAAATAGAGGATCACGCTTGATTGCGGCAAGAATCGAGGGGTCGCCCACTGTGATGATCTGACTGGCATACCATGTCATATTTCGGTCTCTTGCATGCCGTGAGGATGTTGAATATTCACTCCGAATACTCACTTCCACGTATCATTCGAAACTGTGAACTTCCGACAATTTTTAGCACTACGGTTGAGACGCGGCCTTCGTTGTTATTCAGTTCGGACACCATCTCGTCCAGCAGGGCCGTGTCCGAGAGTGTCACTGCACGTCCGAGGGCATATCCCAGCAGCCGACGACAAAACAGCCGCGTGACAACGTCCTTCTTCTTTGTCAGCAGATAGGTCCGTAATCCGTCGATTCCTTCGAACTCGGTGCCATCTCGAAGCTTTGCCTTTGCATCGACCTCCAGCCCGCCGAGATCCTTTTCTCGCAGCCGCCCGATGGGATCGTACTTCTCCAACGCGAATCCGAACGGATCAATGCGGACGTGACAGGCGGCACACGATGCCGACTTCGCGTGCTTCTCGACCTGCTGTCGCATCGTCAGGCCGCCTGTCCCTTCTTCCTCGGGGAGGCGCGGGACGTCGGCAGGCGGGCGGGGAAGTTTCTCGCCAAGCAGTGTTTCAACAACCCAATTGCCGCGAAGCACTGGACTCGACCGCGATGCTCCCGCCTGTCGAGCCTGCACGCTGGCGAGTCCCAGCACCCCTCCGCGACCAAATTTCTTCACGCCGTCGACCCGTCGCCATTGCGGGCCACTGATGCCTGGGATGCCATAGTGCTTTGCCAGTGGCTCGTTCAGAAACGTGTAGTCCGCATCCAGGATCTGCATCACAGCGTGGTCGTTTTGGAAAAGGTCCTGAAAGAACAGAATCGATTCCTCATAGACGGCTTTTCGGAAATCGGCGTTGAATGTCGGGAATAGCGTTTCGTTTTTCTCCTTGAATTCGTCGAAGCCGCGGACGTGAATCCACTGTGTGCCAAACTCGATGGCCAGCGACCGCAAACGGGCATCTTTGAGCATCCGTCGAGCTTGCTCGGCGAGGACCTGTGGATCGCTGAGCCGACCCGCCGCAGCCAGTTGTCGCAGTTCGTCGTCGGGGGAGCTTGACCACAGGAAGTAACTCAGGCGTGTCGCGAGTTCGAAGTGATTGACGGGGCGCGGCTCTTTCCCCGCAGGTGCCTGCTCAATGCGGAACAAAAACGCGGGGGATACCAACACGCGGGCGAGCAGATGATGGAACGCCTCTTCATGCGTCTGCTCCTTCCCGCGAATCGTCGTATACAGGGCGAGTAGATCGGCTCGATCTTTTTCACTCAACGGACGTCGGTAAGCTCGGCCTGCGAACTCGAGCAGGCTGTCGAGTTGCCGCGCGGCGAACGATTCCTCCCGCTTCATCAATTCGTCAGCCCGCTGCTGGAACGATGGTCGCTGTGCCTCGAAGAAATCGAAGAGCGCCTTCGGCTGGTCTTGCGTCACGAAGCCCATGAAGAGCGGCAGGTAGTTGAGTTCGGCGACCGACTGACGGCTGATAAACTTGTGCTCGTTCCAAAGATGTTCGAGCCGTCGCTGTTGCTCATCGTCCAAGAACAGCCGGATGAGCGGTTCGTCCTCGCGATGGAACATCTTCAGGCAAACGACCTCGTCGTTGGGGATGACCTGTGGGAAGCACAGGAATAGTGGGAAGGCGCGACGGAATGCTTCATTCCCCTGGATAAGCCGCTTGAATGCCGCACTTTCCGGAGAAGCCGCCACCGGGCCGGAACCCCAACCGGAGTCCGTTTCGAGCGGAGCCGTTTGGACTCGGAATTGAACGACTCGCTCGCCGGGTACGCCATCGAGTCGCCCATTCACGACAAACTCGCGACCGACGAACAAGGCGATCGGCAGCCGAACTTCGGTCACCGAATCAGCCGCGACGAAGAGACTCGACTCGTCCACCGGCTTGCCACCCGATCGTGTGCCGAATCGATCCTTTGGAAGTCCGTACGTCGGGGCATTTGGCCTCGGTTTCGTGAGCTTGCGAATATCGAGTCCCGTGAGCAACGGACCGTCGATTGCCAGCAGCTTGTCATAGAGTGCGCGGTCGGAGTCGTTCGCCTTTGCAGGTTTCGGTCCGGACAGCAGGGCCTCCACCTGCGCGGCGAGCTTGCTCACATCACCTTGTCGAGCGGGATCGATAACTGCCTGTCGCCATTCTCCCAGCACTGAGTCTGCAGGAATCAGCTTGTCAACCACAGAGCCGCTGCCGACTTTCGATGCCCCTCCGACGAAACTCCAGGTGTCAGCGTTGCCGTGTTGATCGGCATGCGGGTTTCCCGCGAGGAAGCTGTCGGCGACATCCGCAGCCAGATTCCAGATGCGTTCGGGCTTGTGGTCGGCTTTTACAATCAAGTCGATCTCAGTCAGGTCGCACCCGTGGTTGCCGTTTCGTGCATCGACCGCCAGTACGACCAGATCACCCTTCTCGACTGCCAGCACTTTTTCTGGAGGCTTCGCTTCTTTACCAAGATCAATGGCTCCCTCACCCAGAACCGTCGCCTGACCGGTCCGGCGGTGTTCGAGCCACCACGCGACGCCGTTGCCGCAACTTGGATGCGCATGAGTCACTCGAACTGTGACTCGCACACTGCCCGCCAGCGGGCTTTTCCAGGTGACACCAACGAATTCCTTCGGCAGTGGATGAACCACGACCGCGTGTGGCGAGACTCGACCGGGAATCTGTTCCACTGTGTCCGACGAATTCGTGACCACGACCGGAAGATCAGACCCTTTCTTGCGCCACCCATTAATCGACTTCTTCTCATTGCGAGTCTGTTCCTCCAGCAGCGATATTGGCACTGCAGGGACCGTCTTGACAGTCTGGTTCTTCACGAGTGCTTCGAGGGCCAGTACCTCGACCCAACGCTTCAGGAACGCAGCGTCGAGACTGTCCTTCTTCGCTAACTCCTCCAGTGACGCACCGTGATCGATGGCTTTCACCGCAGCGGTCAGATACTTGGCGCTCCCTTCGAATACCGAAGGGTAGTCCACCTCAAAAGCGGGGCCAAACTCGGCATAGTCCCGCAACAGCAGCGGCGGTTTGCCTGCAGCCTCGAATCGCGGGCGATGCCAAACGATGTTTCCGCCCCCCGCTGCCATTAATTCGCGCGAGGCGAGCGAAAGCACGACCTCGGCTTGTCCTGGTGAAGGTTTGACTGTCACTCGTAACGGGACCGATTCGACCGCCGGGGAATCAAAGGGAATTTGTCGAGATGGATTCTCCACGAACGCGCCGCTCTCGTCCTTTCGAACGTAGCTGCCAACTCGAGCCGTCTTCCACAATGCGTTCTGCAACGCTGCGATCTCATTCGCCAGAGCGGGCACATCTTTGTCCGCAGCCGCACGCCAGCGAGAACGGACCCCGTCGAGTACAAACGACGGAGTCTTGTCTTGCAGCGTGTGCCACAGGTTTCTGAAGTATCTGGGATTCAGTTTCTCCTTCGCGGCGACGTCTTCAGGAGTGACCTTGCCGCCGAGTATCGCGTCGCGGTGTCGAACGCTCGCTTCCAGATACCGCTGGACCTGCAGTCGTCCGTCGCCGCCGATATGTTCGTTATAGAAGCCACGCAGTCGGGCTGTACTTTCATCAGTCCAGTCGCGTCGAGTCTTCGTAGGCGAAAACCGGAATCCATCAGGCAGCAAGACCGCATGTTCCGCGATGTCTCTGGCCGCGTTCAGATACTTGTTGAGCAACGTCGGCGAGATATCTGACAGCGACTCGGCAGCATTCGTAAATCCCTCACCCGCAGCTCCGTCCACGGGAAACTCACGCGTCGGTCGCAGATCAACCCCGGTGAGATCACGAATGGTCGCGTCGTACTCCGTGTTGCTCAGTCGCCGTAGCGGAACGTGACCTGGATCACCCGCCCGAGCACGCGCCTCGGCGTCCAGGAAACGACGAGTCCAGTCGACCAGCCGCTTTCGCTCCTGAGGAGTCGGCTGCGGCTTGTCTTTTGGCGGCATCTCGTCCGCCTCAAGCTGCTCGATCAACTGCTGCCACGGCAAAAGATCTTTGCGGACCAGATCGACCGATTCGAACCGTTCCAGATCGAGACTTCCTTTCTTCACTGCTGCCGAGTGGCATCCCAGGCAATACGACTTGAGAAGCGGTTGAACAACTGCGGCGTATTCCTTCTTCGGGTCCACATCCGACTCTTGCGCCGTACAGATTCCGCCGGACAATCGCGTCAATAGGACGAGAAAAGCCAAAACGAAAGCGAGACGTACGCCCCGTCTCATCGAGAGTGATCGCCGGTTTGGCCTGCTCATTGAGGTCTCTTTACTTCCAACCGAATCGCGATTTGTCTGAATGAAGAACTGCTCCTGAACTGAGAACGCATTACGGCTTCAATCCGCTGAGCGGATGTTCCAGCACCGCGTTCCAAGCCAGTTCTTGAAGCAGGAGGTTGAGTTTCTCTTCCTGATCGCCAAGTTTGGACTGCTTGAGAATCTCTGGCACCGGCAAGCCGACAGGGCTGCGACGGTAGATTGTGGCGAAATTGACATAGCCGACCAGCGCCATGAGTGGCGGCTTCCCGTGTCCGAGTTCATCCGTGAAGAGATCTTCCTGGACCTTCAGCCCAGGAGCCTCACCCGCGATGATCTTCTCGCGTAAAGCGATGACTGCTTGGGGCGCCGGAGCCACATAAAGAACCGTCTTCCCAAACTTCTTGTTCAAGTCGCGCACGTGCTCATCCATTTTCTGGAAGTGCTCGGCATGGCGTGTTCGAAGTTCGTCGCCGGTAATGGCGTTGTGATCGACTTTGGCGGGCCGCTTGGTGGTTGGCTCGTAAATATCCCAACGCAACCAGATCGGTTGAACGATGACCCGGATCTCTTTGTTGTGCTCGAGAGCCAGCGCTGTGAAATTCTCAATCCCCGGATCGGGAAGGAAGATTGGCGACAGCGTCAACACATCGACGTTGCCGGTCTTGAGTGCCATCTTGGCGGTGTTCTTGTCTTCGGCAATGTCCCAATGCTGGATGGTGCGTGATCCGCCGATCGAGGAGAGCCCCACTTGGTTGTGGTTCTCGATTCCCCCTTTTTTGCACAAATCGGCAACGATCCCCGGCACCCAGACATGGAAACTATGCCCGCAGGTGAAGACCCGCTGGCCTTTGGTGACTGGCTCCACCAGTTGCGGTGTCTTCGCCGCTGGCGCCTTGTCCTGAGACTCTGCCGTGCGAACGACCGACACTAACGCCAGCAGCATGAGACTCGCAAGCCCCATCCGGATGCTGGTTCGAAACTGTTCACTCATGAGGAAAGTCTCCTGGAGTTCGTTGGGTTGATCGGTGAAGGCTGGTTACGGGTTGCCGCTTGACTTGTTCACTACGGTCTTTTTGTGCTGATGCACTTTGGCATGATTGCTGCCGTTGATGGTATGCAACGTGGATTTCGCGACGGCTTTCTTCAACGAGTCCAATAGCGAGTTCCGTCGGGTCTTCGAATCTACACGCCAACACTTGTTGCCACCAGTGACTACTGATGCGTCCCGGCAAAGTATTCAGGTTGGGAACGTCAGCGACTGGGTGCGATTCTGCTGCGTAAAACTGGACGCTAGCGAGTTCCGGTTTTGAGCATATTGGATAAGTGGTCGCCCTTTTGAAGCTGTGGGTGACAAATGCGGTGACTGCTGAAGCGTAAGCAATGAGGTTGCAGCCAAAGAATGACACAGGGGCATCATCGTGACCGATAGGTCCGATGATGCCCCGTGAAGGATCGAATTACTGCGAAGTCTTATCGCAGGGAGGCCTGTCGGCTTCCCCAGACGGTTGCGGCCGTCGGCGCGGGAACAAATCGGCCGCTGCTGGCACTGGAGCGTGGACTGTAGTTCCGAGCCTCTTCCATCGGCATCGGGACCGACTTGGAAGCGGGGGACTCATAGCTTTGGCTGGCTGCAGGTGTCGGCGAGGCTGACCGCGAAGGGATCGTCTGCCACTGTTCTGGCTGTGATTGAGGGATCTGAGCCGACTGAGGCAATGGAACCGAGATCGTTGGCAAAGTGGCAATCGATGTCGGGGGTTGAGCGTACTGGATTTGTGGGGCCATCGCCGTCCCGATCGGCTGCGGGAAGTACTGCGGTGCAAATGCCGTTGAGAACGGAGCATCACACGTGTTGCAGGAACTGGCCGCCTGGAACGTGACCGGAGGTGGAGCCCATGTTGTCATGGGAACCTGTTCGGTGACGTGGTGAACTGTCTGGACGGGAACCAGTTGAGTCGAAATCTGTGGAACACGCTTGGTGACCTGGTACGGCACTGCGCGGGTCATCGCCTGTTGCTGGATCACGGTCTGTGCCACTTGCTTGGTCACTGGTTTGGGGACATAGACCATCTGGTATCCCCCTTCATCCACGGTGACCTGTTTGTACGTCGTAACGGGGACATTCTGCATGACGGTTTCGTTGCGAACATGGGTTTCGACCACGTCGCGGTACGTCGTCACTTGTTGTGCACGCATTTGCGTCTGCACCACAGGACGGGTCTGTGCGCAGGTACAGCTTGCCTGCGGCATCTCGCACGTATCACAGCAACCATGACCATGACCATGACGACGGAAGAGTTGCGCATCTGCCGGACCGGGCATGACAGCAACCGCTCCACCCATCAGCATCCAGGCCAACAAATATCGCCTCATCGAAATCACTCCTCTGGCTAACAACTCTGCCGACGAACATCGGAACTGCATTCGTCCGTATCGTCTGTAGGATCGTCGAAACCCCTACAATTGCTCCAGACGATACAAGCTTCCACGAGGGGAAATCGGTGGAGAACAACCGCCAGATCGTAGAATCACGGCAGAACCTGCCTGTAAAAAATCGTCGGTCGGCAGTGATTGCCGACTGGTTTGATCTCGAATTGAAAGTCCCTGTCGGAATTGGATCGACTTCTGGGACGGAATTGAAAAGCGGCTGACTCTGTTGAATCACTGAGAAGAATTCCCATACTGGAAGAATTCCCTTTACCAACGCCCGAATTCTGCTCCTCAATCCAGATACGATTACGATTTGAAATGGCCAGGCTGTCCGCAGTTGGCCATTGCCGAACACAGAAACGAGCCGATCCAATGACTGCTGAAACGACCATCGAACATGTCCTTTGCGTCCCCACTCTGCTGTTTCATGAACTGGGGCATTTTCAGGGGTTTAACGCCAAAGTTGACAGGTACTTACAGACGCTGCTGGACCCCGCGCACACCAGTTTTCGGCCTCGTAACGAAGTTGAAGAGGATCCGAGTTACAAACAACTGATCCCCTACTGCATTTTCATGCACGATGGGAAGGTGTTTAACTACCGCCGCGGTAAGGCGGGGGGAGAAGGCAGACTGCACAGCAAACGATCGATTGGCATCGGAGGGCATATTTCCTCAACCGACAGTATGCAGGGAGACCGCCGTTATCAGGAGGCGATGCACCGGGAAATCTCGGAGGAAGTGTTTCTGGAGTCTGGGTTTACCGATCGCTGTGTGGGGTTGATCAATGATGATGAGACCCCCGTCGGACGAGTCCACCTGGGGATTGTTCACATTTTTGATCTCGACTCGGCAAAAGTTCTACCACGGGAAGAGTCGATCTTAGAGACAGGATTCGCACAACCCGCAGAGTTGCTCCAGACGCGCGATCAGTTTGAAACCTGGTCACAGATCTGTCTGGATCATCTCTTTGGACAGGGGTGAGATTTGTCGTTGAACTTTTCACGGCTGGAAAGTTCGATGCAAGAGCCGGCGGAAGTACTGGCGGATCGCTTATTCAAAGGAGTGAACAGCGATGGATATGCATTGGACTCGACGCGCAATGGTAGGGGCGGCGTTGTCAGCAGTGGCGGCCCCATTGGCAGCTCAAGTTGCGACGGGTCAGGAAAAAGCGGCACCGAAAGTTGCGCCGGCAGCTTCCACCGCATCCCCGTCAGCCCCAGCCGCAGCGACCGCTACGGCAGCAAAAGGAAAACTGACAGATCAGTCGCTGGGAAATCTGCTGAAAGCGATGGGCCTGCAAGCCACTGCGTTTGAGCAGCGATACGATTTCGCATTCAAATCCACGATCGAAGACGCCGAATGGGAATTGTCGATGTCTGCGGTGTTGAGCCAGGATGGGTCATCCATCTGGATCATGGCCTGGCTGGACGAACTTCCAAAGTCGGCCGCCGACGTGCCACGAACGGCTCTGCTGCGACTCCTTTCCGATAACGACAAGCTGGGCAAAGGAAAGTTCTTTGCCTATATTGCTGCCAATCGACGATTTGTGCTGCAGCGAGTGATCCCTAACGAAAACATGACTGCAGCATCATTCCGGGCTGCCTTGGATGACCTCGGACAATCGGTCGTCGGGACACATGCAGACTGGTCCGTTGCCAACTGGGCAACATCGACTGCTGCCGATCCAGCGACGGCACAAAGAAGCGGAGCCCCTGTGAAGGGGAGTTCGCCTCAGGCTGCTCAAGCTGGGCCAGCCACAACTCCTGTCAGACCTGCCACTCAGGTGACCGGACAGGCTCCAGCCGCGGGATCGGTTCGACCAGTTCAGTCCGCGGTCAACGATCCAAAGTTCAATTCCACGACGAAGAAGTAATGATCGGTACTGTTCGGCGCGGGTCTCCCGACCCCGCCGAAACGGCCGACCGAGGGGTGGCGGGGGGCGCACTGGCTTTGTAGAAGCCCCCGAACGGAAGCCGTCAGTGAGGCGAACTGCTACCAGCCGCGAGTACGAACGCGTCGCGTGAATAGGATGTCGAATGGTCATCGGCTGACTTCACACGGAGCGATGAAGGCCACTTTTCGCTGGACTTTGTTCGGCGCGTGGGGCTCCTGATCGTCTCTACTCAAGCAATTTCTTGAGTACCGGGATTCGTCGCTTTGCTTCAGCCGCGGCTTTGGCATCGCCCCCTTCCTGGATCACGATTTCCCACAATTCAATGGCGGCCTTGGCCATTTCGGGGCGCTGCTTCGCATACTGATCTGGAAGTTTGCCTGACGCATAAGCGTCGAGAGCACGAACGCGGGCGATCAGGAACTTACGCTGTTCGGCGACGTCATCCTCTTCCCATGGCTTCTGCGGCCGTCCTTCGTATTCAACGAGGATCTGTCGGGCTTTGTTGGCAGACGCAAGATCAGGCCAGCGCGTCATCACTCCCTGAAGCTGCATCAACCCCGAGAACATCGTCTCGCGATTCTTGATCCGTGACTCGCCTTCTTCCAACAGTCCGTTCGCCAACTCGTCACGACTGGGCGCCTGATCGCCGGAAATATGACTGGCTGGATAGCGCTGGGCGAGTTTCCGTCGGTCGGCGACGCCCCCTTCAAGCCATTCGAGTGTCGTCTGCATGGTCTTTGCTTCAGGAATCGCGTGCCCCATCTTGGGGACAACGGTCACCTTCGTTCGGATCCCCATCTCTGTCAGCATTGGCCCGCGGAAACGTTCGACTTCACCGAGATTGAAGTCTCCAGTTCCGGTCAGAAATGCAACGCTTAATCGTTCAATCGCCCGATGCCGCAACCAGGCTTCTTCTCGCAAATCGCCACCGGCACAGACTGGCATGACGCCGCCGAACAGTTCGGGTAAGCCAAACGCTACCTGACAGGCAACACGTCCACCCCCTGAAAACCCTGCGATGTAAGTTCGATCAGGATCGATGCGGAATTGGCGACGAAGATCGTCCAGAACATCCAGGATGATGCGGACGCGGCGCGGCATCGGCGTATTATTGCCAGCACCATAGGGACTCGCGAATGCAATTCCCTTCTGTTTGCAAACCGATTCCAGTGGCCCCCATCCGGCGGGAGAATCTCCTGCGGAAATGAATATCACCAGCGGCAGAGACTCGGACTTCCCTTTCGGCGCAGGAATAAATCGCTCGTACTTCTGCTGGCGAGAATCATAATCACGCAGCCAGTCGGCAGGAGGATCAACGACACTTTGGTTGGAAACGACGAAGGTCCAGTCCAGTCGCGTCGGCTCTGTGACCGTCACTTCCTTCTGGTAACCCGTCTCTGCCGCGAAACCGGTCGCGACAAACAGTGTCAGGCATGCACATGAAATTAACCGCATCGGGCACCTCATTCATCATCTGTCGGCACACGGATCTTCAGTTCTGTTAGTGACTCGATTATCTTACTTGCCGCGCGATGGGACGCCAATTGACTGGTGTTCACGCTAGACTGACGCAGCGGCGATATCTCAGTACTTACTGGTAAAAGACGTGACTATGCCATCGCGATTGCTCTTCGTGCTGCTGCTTACAATTGTTGTCACCGGGAAATCGGACGGGGACGACAATTGGCCTCAGTTTCGCGGACTGGGAGGTCTGGGGATCGGCAGTGGAAATCCTCCCACACGATGGGATCTACAAACTGGCGAGAACGTTGCCTGGAAGACACGCGTACCGGGCCTGGGACACTCAGCCCCGATCATTTGGGGCGATCACGTCTTCATCACAACGGCAGTCAATTCTGAGACTGAAGCTCCGTCCGTAGAAACCGGTTGGACCGGGGGAGCGGGAGAATCGGCGAAAGATACCGGCAAGTGGACATGGCAGGTGATGTCCCTTCATCTGGAAACGGGAAAGGTCCGCTGGGTCAAGGACGCATGTGAAGGAACGCCTGCCATCAAGCGACACCTGAAGGCGTCGCATGCCAACTGCACTCCAGCGACAGATGGCGAATTTGTGGTCGCGTTTTTTGGCTCGGAAGGTTTGTACTGTTACGACTTCGAAGGACGTCAGGTCTGGAAACACGATTTCGGTAAGCTGGTCTCTGGTCCGTACGACGCTCCGACGCTGGAGTGGGGGTTTTCCAGTTCCCCGGTCATTCACGACGGTCACGTCATTGTGCAATGCGACTGTTTGAATGCCAGCTTTGTTGCAATCCTGGATATCAAGACAGGCAAGGAGGTTCGCCGTATCGATCGCACTGGCGAAGTTGCCACCTGGTCGACACCGTTGATTGTCTCGACGACAGACCGCAAGCAGATCGTCTGCAACGGCTATCGCCAGATGGCAGGCTATGACTGGAGCACAGGTGAGCGACTCTGGCATCTCAGCGGCGGCGGCGATGTTCCTGTACCGACTCCACTGTTTGCCGACGGGCTGATCTATCTGACGAACGGCCACGGCCGCAGTCCGATCTATGCGATCACTGCGATTGCCACCGGAGATCTGACCCCTGCCGCCGATCAATCCAGCAATGGCGTGGCATGGTGGACGCCGAGGGATGGGTCGTACATGCCTACACCGCTGGTCAACGGGAAGCGGCTTTACACGTGCAACGATAACGGTCGGCTGGACATGCGAGATGCCCTGACAGGTGACCTGATTTACCGCCAGCGGGTGGGGAATGCCAACAACACCTATTCAGCGTCTGCGGTTGCCGCTGGAGGCCACGTGTATTTTGTCAGCGAACACGGCGAAGTGACCGTCATCGAAGAAGGGGCGGTCTTCAAAAAAGTAGCGACGAACGACTTGGGAGAAATCGTCATGGCGACCCCGGCAATCTCGGGCAATCGCTTATTCATTCGCACCGCGCGCAACCTGTATTGCTTCTCACCAAAGTAGAACAGACCTGCTTGGTCTGAAAGCCGTTGAGTCACAACCACGTAGCAACGTCGCTCTGATTGGTCCGTGTTTTCCGTGTCCGAGTAGCTCCTGAACTAACTGGTTCGGACCGACCTGGCCGAAGTCGAAATGTGGTTCCTGCATTTCGACAGGAACCACTTTGAATAGCGTGCGGTCACGTCACAGACTTGACCACGTTTTCGCTGAGGGCTCGGTTCAGGGCTTTCAAGTAGGCTCGAGCACTGGCTTCGATAATGTCCGTGCTGACATCCTTGCCGTGATAGCGACGACCGAGATATTCAATCTCGACACTCGCATCCCCCTGCGCATCTTCACCACCCGAAACGGCCCGGACCTGGTAATCTTTCAACTCGGCCGTGACCCCGATGATCCGTTCCATGGCTTTAAAAACAGCGTCGATGGGTCCGTCACCGATGACTGCTTCGCGGAACAGATTGGATTCTTCGGTTTTCGAGGTATCGCGCAAGACGATCGAAGCTGTTGGAATCGTTCCGGTCCCGGCACCGACCTGAAACTGAACCAGTTGCCAACGGTCAGCGGTTACGTTCGACTGCTTATCGATCAGCGCGATAATGTCAGCGTCGTAGACATTCTTTTTCTTGTCAGCCAAGGCGATGAATTCATCAAACACTTTCTGCAGACTGGCGTCATCGAGCGTGTAGCCAAGTTCCGTGACACGTGCTCGAAACGCGTGGCGGCCGCTGTGTTTTCCGAGAACCATGTTCTCGCCAATGAATCCTACGTCTTCCGCGCGCATGATTTCATAGGTAGAGCGGTTCTGAAGCATTCCGTGTTGATGAATCCCGGCTTCGTGTGCAAAAGCGTTCTGGCCGACGATGGCCTTGTTTCGCTGGACCAGCATTCCCGTGGTACTGGAAACAAGTCGACTGATGCCACACAGTTTTGGTGTGTTGATCCGAGTCTGCACGTTGTAATAGTCGCCGCGCGTCTTGATTGCCATCACGATTTCTTCGAGCGCTGCGTTTCCGGCCCGTTCACCCAGACCGTTGATCGTGCATTCGACCTGCCGAGCACCCGCTTCGACCGCAGCCAGGCTGTTCGCGACAGCCAATCCCAAGTCGTTATGACAATGAGTGCTGATGACGGCTTGACCGATATTCGAAACGTGCTGCTTGAGATACGAAATCACTTTGAAATAGTGCGTTGGTGTCGCGTACCCAACGGTATCGGGGATATTGACGGTTGTGGCACCAGCAGCGATCGCCTTTTCGACGACTTCGCACAGGAAGGGGAGTTCCGTGCGTGCGGCATCTTCGGGTGAGAACTCGATATTGTCGCAGAACGATCGGGCGAGTTCCACATGTTCAACGGCGGCTCGCACAATTTCCTGTTCGGCCATCTTCAGTTTGAATTGCCGATGGATCGGGCTGGTCGCGAGAAAGACGTGAATCCGTGGCTTGGCGATCCCCTTCAGAGCTTCGGCTGCTCGTTCGATATCTTCGCGGCGGCAGCGGGCGAGACCACAGATTGTCGCTCGATCTCCAAATTGCTGAGCGACTGCACGGACCGCTTCGAAGTCACCCGGCGATGCGATCGGGAACCCCGCTTCGATCACATCGACACCCAGTTCCACCAGTGCTTCTGCAATCTTCAACTTTTCAGGCATGGTCATACTGCAGCCGGGAGACTGCTCGCCATCGCGAAGAGTGGTATCGAAGATTGTGACGGTGTCGGTCACGACGGTTTCAGTCATGGAAATTCCCTGTCGAGATAAACGGAAGGTGTTGGCTGTCAGTCAGATACGAACTAAATTGGGCATCTTGTGGACCACAGCCGCGGACTTCTTGCTCTCGCCTGAAAACAAAAAACCCCGAGGCCGCGAGACCTCAGGGTGAACTTATGCAACGGATGCGACGAAACGTTCCCCGGACCTCGCTTTTCAGCAGGGTAGTAGCAGACCTCGTAGTCCGGGCAGAAATCGCGTCATCGAAAAGCCTTTGTGAAATCAGTGTGAGAGATGATGATATCGGTCGGATCGAGGTCGGTCAAGAACGGTGAAGTTGAACCCCAAATATGGAAATTCAAAATCGACTTCTGAAGACTCCGGAAAATTCCAATCCGTGGAGTGGACCGGATAGGCTAACAACTCCGGACATGTGAAATCTGGAAAGGTTCGGAAGTTGAATCTGGTATGCAATTTCGCTCGCTGAGCCATTACGCGTGGGTACGACGCCTATTTCCTGGCGACGTCGAGGCAGATGAGCCAATCTTCGCTGCGAAGGTAAAGTCGACCGTGCGACAGAACTGGCGATGCCCACATCGGATATTTCAGTTTTTGAAATGATGCCCGGCATGTTTCCTGCCAGCCTTTGCGATCCAGTTTTGCAATCGCCAGCGTTCCGCGTTCCCCCAGAATGAAGTACTTTCCGTCAGCCATCGTCATTGAGCCTCGACCGTAAAACGGCCACGGGACGACTTTGCCCGTCTCTTTGTTGACGATTTGTCCGGTCGCAGGGTCACGCGTCAGATCTCGCAGCATTTCCTCGACGTCTCCCGCGATTCCGTTGGTCTCCCAGAGCCTTTCGCCCGTTTCGACGTCGACGCACTGCAACATTCCTTCATTTTCATGGCGACCGCTGAAACCATACAGGCAACCGTCGTGGTGAATTGGCGTCGACCAGTGAGTCGACATTCCTCGTTTGTCGCGCCATAGAACTTCGTAGCCATTTCCATCGGACTGGACTTTGAGCATCGCCATCCCGGTTTCGTAGGCGGCGGACAGGAAGATCTTGTCGCCGATGACGACCGGACGAGCGGCGTTGACGGAATCGCGGATTCGAGAGCGGAACCAATACTTGAATCGCACTTTTCCGGTGGAAGGATCGAGCGACACTAATCCCTGGCGAACCAGACAAAGCAGGTGCCGCTGGTTATGGATCGTGACCGCAATCGGTGAAGAATAACTGACCAGCATTTCCTTGTCGGTCCATTCCAACGGCGGGTTCCCCGGGTCGTCGGTTTTCACGCCGTCCCAAGTCTCTTTTCCGACACTTTCCCAAAGAGTCTTCCCTGTCGCCGGATCAAACGAAACCACACCCGAATTGGGTTGGCCACCGACGAGCACGATCAACTGGTTTCCTTCGAGGATCGGGGTGCATCCTGCTCCGAAGAAATGACCCGGGACC
>Ga0194055_10001018_pt1 | contig 22914 bp, 18 predicted proteins | sample SepL449m_MetaG_FD_155482 | JGI IMG/M metagenome (GOLD analysis project Ga0194055, IMG submission 155482) | Anoxic zone freshwater microbial communities from boreal shield lake in IISD Experimental Lakes Area, Ontario, Canada - Sep2016-L442-9m | ecosystem: Environmental > Aquatic > Freshwater >... | reverse complement strand
TTCGTCTTCATGTGTGAGTTCTTCACATAACTCAATGAAGTTGGGTCGTGAAATTGCGATGGCCTGGTGATCTTTGGGCGGGTCGCCGCGGAATGGGGGAGTGAAGCCAGGCTGATAAGCGACGTTTGGGTCGCAGCGCACTCCAAAAAAGTTTTGTACGCGACGTTCGGTCGGCAAACCGTTGTCATCCCATCCCATCGGATAGAAAACCGACTTTCCGGTCATACGTTGGTATCGAGCGATGGTGTCGGTGTGGGTGTACGAAAAGACGTGACCCATGTGTAGCGAACCGCTGACCGTCGGTGGTGGCGTATCAATTGAATACACCTGATCGCGAGATGCTGAACGTTTGAAGGCGTAGACACCCTCATCTTGCCACCGTTGAGCCCATTCGGTTTCGATGCCGTCAAGGGTGGGCTTTTCGGGAATTTGGGTCGGATCAAATGCCGATTCGGTCACTGCCATGGGATGCAGGTTATAGGTGTCTTGGCCGTGGGGGCGTAGGCTCGTTTGTCATGTTCAGGCTGTACGACACCGCAACTTCAGAGGTCCGCGAACTCGTTTTGCGTACCCCTGGAAAAGTTGGTATTTACTTGTGCGGCCCGACTGTGTACGGCCCGCCCCATCTTGGTCATGGGCGAGCCACATTGGTGTACGACATTCTGCGTCGTTACCTCGAATGGTCGGGTCTTGAAGTGCGTCTGGTCTCCAATATCACCGATATTGACGACAAGATCATTGATCGCGCCAATAAAGAAGGTCGCCCATGGGAAGAAATTACCCACAAGTGCGAAGACGTGTGGTTCAAGGCGATGGGCAAACTCAACGTCCAGCGCCCCACTGATGTGCCGCACGCGACTGACTACGTTGAATCTATGGTTGCCATGATTGGCGAACTCATCGGCAGAGATAACGCCTACGTCACTGAAGACGGCGTTTATCTCAATGTGTTGAACGTGCCCGATTACGGGCTGCTTGCTCACCAAAATCTCGATGACATGTTGTCGGGCGGCGGCGATCGCGAAGTATTTGGCGCGGGCAATAAAAAGAATCCTGCAGACTTTGCTTTGTGGAAATTCACTAAGCCTGGCGAACCAGCGTGGTCGTCACCGTGGGGCGAAGGTCGACCTGGTTGGCATAGTGAATGTGTCGTGATGAGTCTCGACATTTTGGGCGAAGGGTTTGATCTGCATTGCGGTGGCATGGATCTCAAGTTTCCGCACCACGAAAACGAACGCGCCCAAGCGGTTGCTCTTGGAAAGACGTTTGCTAATCACTGGATGCACAACGGTTTCGTCGTTGACACTGAAGGCGAAAAGATGTCAAAGAGTTTGGGTAATGTGGCCAATCTGCTTGATCTTCTAGATCACTACGATCCGCGCGCCTATCGCTTGGTTTTGTTGCAAACGCACTACCGCGGTCCGGTTCGTATTGGTCAAGACAACATTGATGCTTCAGTGAATGCTTTGGCCGGACTTGATTCTTTCGCGGCGCGCACGTCGGCTGTTTCGCAAGGTGCCACGCCCGATGTCGAAGTCATTTCTAAGTTCCGAGAATTCATGGATAACGATCTCGACACTTCGTCGGCCGTTGCATTGCTCTTTGAAACAGTTCGTCGATCCAATGCAGCGCTCGATGCCACCGACCAGAGCGCATCGTCGTTGTCGGCTGCTGTGAACGAGATTTGCCGAGCGTTTGGTTTAGATCTCAAGCAAGCTTCGGTAGTTCCATCAGATATTGCCGACAAGGCCGCGGCTCTTGACGCAGCACGTGCGGCTAAAGATTTCGCAACAGCAGATGCCTTACGCACCGAATTAACTGCTGCTGGTTGGATTGTTGAAACGAACAAAGAAGGTACCACTGTCCGTCGTTGACGTATGGTGAAGCATCGTGTCAAAGAAGTCCGCCAGTCCTCGTGAAAAAGCCGCCAAGGTCCCGTTGCCGCAAGGTTTTGGCACGATTTGGCTAACCGTTGCGCTTGATCTTGTTGGTTTTGGCATCGTTGTTCCTATTTTGGGTCGATATGCCGAGCGTTTTGGTGCAAGCGGTCTTGAAGTCGGACTGCTGTTTGCATCGTTCTCATTGGCGCAACTGGTGTGCGCTCCATTGCTTGGACGACTCTCCGATCACATCGGACGTAAACCAGTCATCATGATTTCGTTGCTCGGCACAGCGGTCGGTTCATTTGTCACCGGAGCAGCTGGCGCATTGTGGGTGTTATTCCTTGGCCGCATTCTTGACGGCGCATCAGGCGCAAGCGTGGCGGTTGCCCAAGGTGCGGTTACTGATTTAGCTCCTCCATCAGAACGTCCTCGTTTGTTGGGTTTGTTAGGTGCTGCATTCGGAGTTGGGTTTGTCGTTGGTCCGGCACTTGGTGGATTGGCTTCGCTCGGCGGTGAACATATTCCATTCTTTGTCGCCGGCACAGTGGCATTGATCAATGCAATCGTGGCGTGGCGGCGCTTGCCTGAAACTCGACCAGCCGAGGTGCGACAGGCCGCTCGCGAGGCTGCCAAAAATGACACCGAAGCCAAAGTGCGCCTGTGGGGATTGGCAGTCGCTGGCTTTACCGCCATCGTTGCTTTCAGTGGATTCGAAGCAACATTTTCGCTTCTTGCTGGTGATCGCTTTCGTTTGACCGAAGGCGGAGTTGCGGCGATATTCGTTGGCGTTGGTGTTGTGTTGGTAGCGGTACAAGGCGGGTTGATTCGACCCATTAACGCCAAGCTCGGAACGCAGCGTTCGTTGCAAGTTGGCTTGGTTCTGAACAGCGCCGGTTTGATTGTGTTGTCTGCTGCCAAAAACTGGCCACTCTTAATTGTGGCATTGGCTTTGTTAACAGTTGGCCAAGGTTTAGTAACGCCCAACTTGTCGAGTTTGGTATCGGGTCGTGTTCCCGATCATCGTCGTGGTGAGGCTCTTGGTTTTCAACAAGGGGTGAACGCAATTGGCCGAGTTACTGGCCCTGCACTCGCTGGCGTGTTGTACGACCATATATCAATTGGTTCGCCGTATCTGGTTGGCGGAGCATTGTGCGGAGTCGCCTTGGCTGTTATTTCTTCAAAGAAATAACGAACTGATTAGCGGTATTCGGTAAACGTGCGCACGGTGGCGAATACGCCATCGAGTGCAGCAAACACTGGTGTACTTGCAACCAACTTTTCTTGATCGCCATACAGACGAATACGCCCAGTAATAAAGGCTTGTTGTGCGTTCAACTTGTCGGTGGCAACGGCGGTTGCTGTTTCCCAATCTTGTTCAAAACGCACGTCTTCGGGATACGCCGCACCAGCACCAAAAGTTGCTCGACCATCGGCAACTTGTAGGTGATAGGTGACATCACCTTCGGGTCCACCGGTCACGGTTTGAGTAATACCAACAGCATGATCGCTGGCAACCGCCGCCATTGCTTCATTGGCTGCCACAGCCTTGGTAAGAGCATCGATCCACTCGAGGCTCAAATAGCGAACGGCGTTATTACTCATAGCGTTTAGTCTGCCAGCGAAATTCGTTACTTGCGATCGGCGCGACGGTGGCGAAGCACTTCAATGAGCATTGGTGCGACCGAGATCAACACGATGGCGAGCGAAGCCAATTCAATATTGTCCTTGACCCAAGAAATGTCCCCGAGGTAGTGACCAAGTGTGGTGATGCCAACTCCCCAAACAACTCCACCAATGATGTTGTAGGTAATGAATGTGCGGTAATTCATTTTGCCGACGCCAGCAACAATAGGGGCGAAGGTGCGCACAACAGGAACGAAACGCGCCATCACTATGGTTTTCGGCCCGTGTTTTTCTAAGAAGTCATGAGCCTTTTGTATATGAGATGGTTTGAACAAACGACTTTGTTCACGTTGGAACAGACTTGGTCCAACTCGCCGTCCAAACAGGTAGCCAACTTGGTCGCCAAGAATTGCCGCGAGCGCAACCACGATGGCAACGAGCGGTAACGAAGGGAGCGAATCAGCCTTCACGCCTAGAGCAGCCGGGCCAGCAGAGGAGGTTAAGAAACCAGCGATGAATAACAACGTGTCACCAGGCAGAAAGAATCCGACAAGCAACCCCGATTCGGCGAACACGATGGCGGCCAATAAGAACAGTCCGCCACTTTGTAGCCACGACTCAACATTGAACAAAGCAAGCATGTGACGACCTTAGTTGTCGAACCATCGACGCAAGTTGTCACCCATCCGTATAAACAAAAGAGGCGCCCTTGCGGGCGCCTCTTTCACTTCTTTACAAAGTTGCTGATCAGTGAGCAGCAACTGATTCTGCAGGTTTTCCGTCGGTCAACGAAGCGATTCCGCTTGAACGACGACCAGAGAAGATGACTGCTCCGATCAGGATGAGCAAAGCGACGCCAGCAACGACGTAACGGATGCCGTTGTCGGCCTGCGTGATAATCGCGGGAAGAATCAACAATGAAACCAGGTTCATCACCTTGATGAGTGGGTTCAATGCCGGACCAGCGGTGTCCTTGAACGGGTCACCAACAGTGTCACCGATGACCGCGGCCTTGTGAGCATCGCTGCCCTTGCCGCCATGATTGCCGTCTTCGATGTACTTCTTAGCGTTGTCCCAGGCTCCACCAGCGTTGCTGAGGTAGTTGGCCATCAACTGACCGACCAAGATGACCGCGGCCAAGAATGCGCCGAGGGCTTTCCAGTCGATTCCGAAACCAATGACGACTGGTGTCAGCACGGCCAGCAAGGCTGGGGTGGTGAGTTCACGCAGTGAAGCCTTGGTGCAGATGTCGATAACGGGGCCGTAGTCGGGCTGCTTGGTGCCGGCCATGATGCCGCCGTCAGCGAACTGGTTGCGCACTTCTTGAACAACAACTCCAGCGGTACGGCTCACGGCACGAATCGCAAGGGCTGAGAACAAGAACGGAACTGCTCCACCGATCAAGAGACCAATGAAAATCTTGGGCTCAGCAACGTTGATTGCCAGTTGCGGCAATTTGAAAACGCCGTCGGCAAGCTTCTTGACGCCATCAACGAGTGGCACGCCCATGTCGTCTTTCAGGTTTGCACCAGCAGTCTCGATGAACGAGGCAAATAAGGCCACAGCAGCAATCACTGCTGAACCAATAGCAAAGCCCTTGGTCACTGCCTTGGTGGTGTTACCCACTGCGTCAAGGGCAACCATGATCTTTTCGGGTTCACCGTGGAATTCGCCAGACATTTCAGCGATACCAGCAGCGTTGTCGCTGACGGGGCCGAAGGTGTCTTCAGAAACGATGACGCCAGTTGTTGCCAACATTCCCATACCGCACAAGGCGACGAGGTAGAAGCTGAAGGTGAGGTTTCCGCCACCAAGACCGATGGCAGCACCGATAGCAATCGCAATGGCAATAACGGCGTACACCGAACTTTCGAGACCGAATGCGGTACCCGACAAAACGACGGTGGCCGGACCGGTCTGCGTGGACTCAGCGATTTCCTTCACCGGACGGTAATGCGTGCTGGTGTAGTACTCGGTGAGGCGTGACACCATCTGCGCCAAGATCAAACCAATGGCGACAGCACCAAACACTCGCCAACCAGCGCCACTGAGGGCAGTGATCTTGGTGTCGGTTCCGGTGTACTTGTCGTTGCCGACATACGCCAGAGCCAAAGCCAAAGTTCCGATCAAGGTCAAGACACCAGCGACCAAGAAGCCACGGTTGATGGGCTTCAAGGCATCGGTTTCGTCTTCTTTGGCCTTCACCGCGAAAACGCCAGCAATTGAAGCGATGACACCAATGGCACGAGCGGCCAAGGGGAACACCAAGCCAAGTGCGGGGTTGAGACCGATTGAATTGAATGCAGCCACGCCGAGAATGATCGAGGCCACCAAGGTGACTTCGTAGCTCTCGAAGAGGTCGGCAGCCATACCGGCGCAGTCACCCACGTTGTCGCCCACATTGTCGGCGATGGTTGCAGGGTTGCGGGGATCGTCTTCAGGAATACCTGCTTCGACCTTGCCCACCAAGTCGGCGCCGACGTCGGCAGCCTTGGTGAAAATTCCGCCACCAACACGCAAGAAGAGTGCCAAGAGCGAGCCACCGAAGCCGAAGCCCACGAGGATCACTGATGAGGTGTTTTGGAAGGCCATGATGATGCCAGTGGCACCAAGAAGACCAAGACCAACGGTGAACATACCGGCCACACCGCCCGTGCGGAATGCAACGGTGAGGGCTCGCGGCATGCTGCCACTCAAAGCGGCAGCGGCGGTACGAACGTTGCCCTGGGTTGCCAAGGTCATACCGATGTAGCCGGTTAGGCCCGAGGCGAAACAGCCCAAAACAAAGGCCGCGGTGCGCCACAATCCCGCTTGACCAAATGACAAAGCAACGTCCCCACTTGGCTTCAGGATCTTGGTCGAGGTGACGAACACGATGGCAGCCAACGGCACCAAGATGACCGCAATGGTCTTGAACTGGCGCTTGAGGTAAGCCAAGGCACCTTCTTGAATGGCTTTGGCGATTTCGCGCATCTTGGGCGAACCCTGATCTTCAGCGAGGACTTTACGAACGAGGAAGAATCCGACTCCGAGGGCGAGAAGTGCAGCTGCTGCGGATAACCACAAAACAGCCCACTCACCACCTTTGAGAGTGAATTGCTGCCATCCGCCTTCTGCGGCAAATAGTGAAAACACCAGTTAGCTCCTTGGGACACGATGGGGGTAGCCCGGTTGGCCACCCACCAGGGGCGAATGAATTGTAGATAATTTGCGACCCTCAGAGCGACATGACACGGCATTAGTGGCGGGAAACTTTCAGAAATTTTTGTGAGGGGGTTTGTGACGGTTGTCGATTAGGGGTCTTTTTCGGCGGTTGATTTCAGGGCAATGGGCAGTCGGGGAGTAGCGTCTCAGCGGGTTCATCGTGCGATGAGCTGCATTCATTTTCGAAAGGCGCAGGTCACGATGGCGCAGACAGTGATGAAGAGAGGTCCGGTCTCCGGAACCGCAATCGAACGAGCAGCTCGCAAGCGCAAGCCGTTTTTGATTGATCTATATGGAACGGCCGTCGGCAAGAAGTACGTCATGGCGATCACTGGAATTGGTTTGTTGGGCTTCGTGCTCTTCCACATGATCGGCAACCTGAAGATGTACTTGGGTCAAGAAGACCTCAACCACTATGCGCACTTCCTTGAGCGTTTGTTGTACCCAATTCTTCCCGAGAAGGGAACGTTGTGGTTATTGCGCGGCGGACTCATCACGATGGCAATCTTGCACATTCATGCGGCGTACTCGTTGACAGTGCTGAACAAGCAGGCACGTCCTGTGAAGTACCAGAGCGAACGCGATTATCAAGTCGCAAGTTTCGCAAGTCGCACGATGCGCTACACCGGCATCATTGTTTTGTTGTTCTTGATCTGGCACTTGCTCGACCTCACCTTTGGTGCTGGTGCAGCGAACTCATATGTCGGTACAAAAGATGCCAATGGCGTCAAAGACGTGTACGGGGCAGTTGCATTTAGTCTCAACCGTGTTCCCGTGGCCATCTTCTACATCTTGGCCAACATCGCACTTGGTACTCACTTGTTCCACGGAGTTTGGAGTTTGTTCCAGTCTTTGGGTTGGAACAATCCACGATTTAACAAATGGCGTCGAGCCATTGCAACAGCTTTTGCCACGATCATCGTCGTTGGCAATGTTTCGTTCCCCATTGCAGTTCTTGCCGGCGTTGTCGGCTGACCGGTACGTACGGAATTACTAGGAGATATTCAAAATGACGATCACACTCAATTCCAAAATCCCCGCTGGTTCGATTAACGACAAGTGGAATACCTACAAAGAAGATGCCAAGTTGGTTGCGCCTGGTAACAAGCGCAAGTTCAAAGTCATCGTTGTTGGTTCGGGACTCGCTGGCGCATCAGCCGCGGCAACCATGGCCGAACTTGGTTACCAAGTTGATGTATTCACATTCCACGACTCACCGCGTCGCGCACACTCAATTGCTGCACAAGGTGGAATCAATGCGGCGAAGAACTATCAAGGCGACGGAGACAGCGTTCATCGCTTGTTCTACGACACCATTAAGGGCGGAGACTTCCGTTCACGCGAGGCCAATGTGCATCGTTTGGCAGAAGTGTCGGTCAACATCATCGACCAAATGGTTGCCCAAGGTGTTCCATTCGCTCGTGAATACGGCGGAATGCTCGACAACCGTTCATTCGGTGGTGCACAAGTAAGTCGTACGTTCTACGCGCGTGGTCAGACCGGTCAGCAGTTGTTGCTTGGCGCGTACCAGCAACTTGCTCGCCAGATTGGTCTTGGCAATGTGCGCATGTTCAACCGTACTGAACTGGTTGACGTTGTCACCATCGAAGGTCGTTGTGCTGGCATCGTGACTCGCGACTTGGTCAATGGCGAAGTTGTTTCGCACTCGGCGCATGCAGTTGTGATGGCAACTGGTGGATACGGAAACGTGTTCTACTTGTCGACAAACGCAATGGCTTGCAACGTGACAGCAGCATGGCGCGCTCACCGCAAAGGTGCAGCATTCGCGAACCCGTGCTACACGCAGATTCACCCAACCTGCATTCCACAGAGCGACCCCACACAGTCGAAGTTGACACTCATGTCAGAGTCGTTGCGTAACGACGGCCGCGTGTGGGTTCCACAGAATCCAGATGAAACCCGTTCGGCTGCACAGGTTCCTGAAGCAGAGCGCGATTACATTCTCGAGCGTTTGTACCCGAGTTACGGAAACTTGGCACCACGCGACATTTCGTCACGCGCTGCTAAGCGTTCGGTTGACTCGGGTCGTGGCGTTGGTCCTTTGAAAAATGGCGTGTACCTCGACTTCAGCGATGCCATCAATCGTCTTGGCAAAGATGTTGTAGAAGAGCGTTACGGCAACTTGTTCCAAATGTACGAACGCATTGCTGGTGAAAATCCCTACGACATGCCCATGCGCATTTACCCAGCAACGCACTACACCATGGGTGGTTTGTGGGTCGACTACGAACTCATGACCAACATTCCTGGTTTGTATGCCGCCGGCGAAGCGAACTTCTCCGATCACGGGGCAAACCGCTTAGGCGCTTCGGCGCTGATGCAAGGTTTGGCCGACGGTTACTTCGTGTTGCCGTACACAATCGGTAACTACTTGGCACCAATGTTGAACAAGCCAATTCCGGGTACCGATCACCCAGCATTCAAAGAAGCCGAGATGGCTGCACAAGCTCGTTATCAGGGTTACGTCGACATCAAGGGAACTCGTTCACCCGACTACTTCCACCGCGAAGTTGGCCGCATTATTTGGGATTACTGCGGTATGGAGCGCACACAACAGGGTCTTGAAAAAGCTTTGTCAGAGTTGCCAGCATTGTACGAAGAATTCCAAAAGGATCTGCGAGTCACTGGTGATGCCGAGAGCATGAACCAGACCCTTGAAAAAGCTGGTCGTGTTGATGACTTCTTCCAATTGGGCATGTTGATGTGCCGTGACGCTCTCGAGCGTGATGAAAGCTGTGGCGGTCACTTCCGCGCCGAGTACCAGACCGAAGAAGGCGAAGCGATGCGTGACGACGAAAAGTTCGCCCACGTTGCTGCCTGGGAATGGACCGGCGACCCAACGAAGTCAATTCGCCATAAAGAAGAACTCAATTTTGAAGCAATTCACCTAGCAACACGGAGCTACAAGTGAGCAACCATCTCAAGAACCTCAAACTCAAAATCTGGCGCCAGTCAGGTCCGACCGACAAGGGTCACTTTGAGGATCACATCATGCCCGAGATCAGCGACGAAGCGTCGTTCCTCGAAATGCTCGATGTGCTCAACGAAGGACTCATCAGCGAGAACAAGTTGCCCGTGGTCTTTGACCATGACTGTCGTGAAGGAATCTGTGGAACTTGTTCGTTGATGATCAACGGTCAAGCCCATGGACCAGAGCGCAGTACTGCAACGTGTCAGTTGCACATGCGTAAGTTCAAGAGCGGCGACGAAATTGTCATTGAGCCGTGGCGTGCCGCAGCGTTCCCGATCATCAAAGACTTGATGGTCGATCGTTCGGCGTTTGACCGCATCATCGAATCAGGTGGATTCATTTCGGCGAACACCGGTGGTGCCCCCGATGCGAACCTCATTCCGATTCCGAAGAGTGTTGCGGATGCGGCAATGGACTCGGCGCAATGCATTGGTTGTGGTGCGTGCGTTGCAGCGTGTCCCAATGGTGCAGCCAACTTGTTCACTGGCGCCAAGATTGCTCACCTGAACTTGTTGCCACAGGGTCAGGCCGAGCGTTACAAGCGCACCGAAGCCATGGTTGAGACGATGGACGAGTACTTCGGTTCATGCACCAATCATGGAGAATGCGAAGCGGCTTGCCCGAAAGAAATCTCAATCGATGTCATTGCGCTCATGAACAAGGACTATCGCAAGTCCAAGCTCAAGAACCGCAAAGAAATCTCCCGAAGCTAATTTGCTATGACAACCGTTTGATAACGGTTTGTCGCAACCACATCGCCGCTCACAAGTGTGAGGTCGAGCACTACCAGACCTTCCGCAAACGGTGCTGTGATCATGATGTGCCCAACCAAGGTGCAGTCGTCTGCGGCAATCGCGCCTTCAAACTTCCAGACCTGCGGATCACCAGTTGATTCAAGGTTCGCCGTCACTATGGCATCTTCGAGTTCACGATGAAGGTCGCTGACGACGTGCAGTGCAATTCGTAGTTGGTCGCCAGGACGCATCGACAGCGGTAAACGATCGGCGGTCACGATAACTGGGCGACATGCCTCGGCAAGTGCGGTGTATCCCAATTTAGGAACGCGTTTGTGGTCAAGAACGCTCCACGAAATCATCGGCATCGCATCGTTTAAAGCAAACATGCAAAATCCACCCGTTGGCCGGTACTTCAATCGTCGCAGAGTTTCGATGTGGTAGCGAATGACATCGGCTTGGTATACCTGCGTCGCGAAACGCCAGTCATCAAAATTATCGAATGCGGCGACCGGAACATGATTTTCAAAGTTGCCCCGCTGCATACCAAATTTGTTTTCTAAATTTTCCCAATCGAGATTGGGCCATGCTGCAGTATCAATGAATTCTGAAGATTCAGGAACTGCTTGTGCGCCAAACTCGCTGACGAATCTCATGAGGCGCGGAATCTTGGCGGCAAAGCCAGGAAGATCTCGTTCATCACCGTGATACCAGCCGAAGTACAAATGACTGTCGGTGCCATCGAGAGTCGGTAGATGTGGCAACACTCCGCTGTGTGCAATGACTGGTCGCGTGACGTCAGCCTTTTCAAATGAACGCTTGACCCAACGGTCAAGAACACTCTTGTTCCACGTAGGAAGTTGATGCCCTGCAAGAAAAGGAACGGCCATCTTTTTGAAATCAAATGACTCACCAGGAGTGACGCTGAATGTGAACGGTTCGTTGTGCGCACACCAGGTCATGATTGACGGATGATGTCCCAAAAGGTTGACGGCCTCTTCGGCTTGGCGCACTGCTTCACGGCGAATTTGCCGGGCGTAACCCCATTGCAAAGGGAAGTCTTGCCAAATCAACATTCCAAGTTCATCGGCAGCGTCGTATAACTCGGAGCGAGAAATGTGTCCGTGTACGCGAACGAGATCAAGTCCAGCCTCGCGAGCCAGTTCAATATCGCGACGTAGTTCAGTTTCGTCGGCATCGCCCAACATGGCGCGAGTAGGCGCCAGATTTGCACCTTTTAGAAATATGCGTTCGCCATTGATCGAATAGACCCAATCTTGAACAGCAACTTCGCGCAACCCTGTGCGCCGACTGACCGAATGGCTGACTGTGCTGTCATGCACAACCTCAACTCGGATGTCGGTGAGATTTTGCTGACCCATCGACCACGGCCACCACAATTTTGGCTCGTCGATATCGACGTCCCAATCAAGAGTATTGATACCACTCGCCAACGATTTTTCAATTTCGTCAACAACTTTGTTATTGACGTATGTGACGATACGAACTGGCAGATCACCGTTGCTATCAAGTCGAGCACTCAGACGGACATTGGCGCGAGCTTCGTTGGCATCACGACAGAGAACGCGTAAGGCGTCCATGCGAACTGGCCCAGATCGTTCAATGCGTACTCCACGCCAAATTCCGCCTGGATTGAAATCGGCTTCAATGCAATCCCAATGTTGAAACACCCCAGTGATATTTCGCTTAGCCTTTTTGTCGCGCTGGGGACTGCATGTCGCTCCGACGGCTAATACATGTTCGGTGTCAAGCGATGCAAGAGCGGTGATGTCGTATGCGTGAGGGATGAAGTAGCCCTCGGGGTCACCTAAGTACGCGCCATCAAGCCATACGTCGCCTTGATAAAAAAGTCCATCGACAACAATGAATCGCCGTTCACCAGCCCCAGGAACGCCAAGTTCAAAATCTTTGCGGTACAAAAGCGGTCCGTTTTCGGCGGCGAAGAGCGGGTGTGATTGCCAATGGCTTGGCACGTGAATCGTGGGCCATTCTTCATCGTCGGTATCAAGCCCAACGCTGGTGCGCAGGGCATCATCAGTCGCCTTAGTGACACGCCATTGACCTGAGAGATCGAGAGATGTCCAGATCTCATTCTCATGCTCGGTCGATGTTGTCACACCTGAGACGGTAGTAGAGAAAGGGCACGACCACTGCGTTTCAGCAACGGCGGATTACTCTCAAGATATGTCAAATTCTCAGGCACCCTCAGCGGCCAATATTCGTGAACTGAAAGCATCAGGATGGGTATCGCGTCCCGTCAAAGAAGAGATGCGTCGCAATGCAGTTGCACGCATCATGGCTAAGCAACCCTTGTTTGAAGGAGTCCTCGGTTACGAAGACACCGTTATGCCGCAACTTGAGAATGCGATCTTGGCCGGACATGACGTGATCTTTTTGGGAGAGCGTGGTCAGGCCAAGACCAGAATGATTCGTAGTTTGACCGGACTGCTCGATGAGTGGTTGCCCATCATCGCGGGCAGCGAGATTAATGACGATCCTTATAACCCCGTCTCTAAGCACGCCCGCGATCTGGTTGAGCAAAAGGGCGACAAGGCGCCAATTACGTGGGTGCATCGCGACGCGCGATTCGGCGAAAAATTAGCGACTCCCGATACATCAATTGCCGACCTCATTGGTGAAGTTGACCCGATCAAAGTTGCCGAGGGTCGTTACCTCAGCGACGAACTCACACTGCATTACGGTCTCGTACCGCGTACGAATCGTGGAATTTTTGCAATTAACGAATTGCCCGACTTGTCGGAACGCATTCAAGTTGGTCTGTTGAACATTCTTGAAGAGCGCGATGTTCAAGTTCGTGGCTACAAGATTCGTCTCCCCATTGATGTGTTGCTCGTTGCTTCAGCGAACCCCGAGGATTACACCAATCGCGGTCGAATCATTACGCCGTTGAAAGACCGTTTTGGTAGCCAGATTCGCACGCACTATCCGCTTGAGGTATCGACTGAAGTACAGATCATTCGCCAAGAAGCTCGTCCGCCAAGCGTGGGCGACATCAAGGTTTCAGTTCCGGCATATATGGAACACGTAGTCGCGACTTTTAGTCAGTTGGCACGTAGCAGTAGTCAGGTCAATCAACGCAGTGGTGTCAGCGTTCGTCTGAGTGTGAGCAACTATGAAGTAATGGCAGCGAATGCTTTGCGACGTGGTCTTCGTTTGGGTGAAACCAATGTTGTGCCCCGAGTTTGTGACCTCGATGCCTTTGCGGCATCGACTGGCGGAAAGATTGAAATTGAAGCCCTCGAAGAAGGTCGCGAAGGACAAGTGTTGCGCGATCTGATTAAGGCTTCTGTTCTCACCGTTTATCGCCAAATGGTGCAACCAGAACTAACAGGAGCTGTGCTCACTGCTTTTGAAGAAGGCGTCGTCGTTCACACTGGCGAAGATGTGCCTTCCGAAGAACAGGCGATGCTCATCGGCAATATTCCGGCATTGCGTCCCATTGTCGATTCGCTGATTGAAGGTGATGACAGCGCAGCCAGTGTTGCGGCAGCAGTCGAGTTCATTCTTGAAGGAATGCACTTGTCAAAGCGTTTAAACAAAGACACCAGTGGTCTTGGCGGCGGCACATATCGCGCTCGCTGAGAACTATTTGTTGAGTTTTGTTTCGATTTCTTTGAGTGCACCGATCACGCGATCGGTTTCGCTGCGGTGCTCGTGAACGAGACGCACTAGCCAGAATCGCATGAAGCGGGCAATCGAGTAGCGAATAAACAATGCAGTGCCAGCGATGACAAGTGCAAGACCGATCAGCGTGCCCGTTGCCAAGAATGCAACTTGGTCACCCAAATTTGTCGTACCACTTGCTTGGAAGCCACCGAAGATCGCAAGTCCGACACCGGCAATGAGGCCGAGTGCACCCAAAATCAATAGCCAGCGTTCGCGATCGGCACGTGCGCCGCGCAACTTCAATTCGCCGATTTCTTCGGTAAAGGTTTGGATTCGATCTTCGTTCATGGTCGTGTCCGTTTCTTGTGTGTAAGAGAATTATGAACCTAGATATGCGCCGGCAAGTACATCTTCGCCGATCTCAGATGCTTTGCCAGATACTTGTACTTTTCCGTGAGCTAAGAGAACAGCTTGATCAGCAACACCGAGCACTGTGCGGGCAAACTGTTCGACGACTAAAACCGAGACTCCTTCGGCGGCAATTGCAGCAACTTGCTGATAGAGCTCGGCGACAATCAAGGGCGCTAGCCCCATTGATAACTCATCGAGTAACAAAATCACTGGATTGGTTGCGAGGGCTCGGGCCAATGACAACATTTGCTGTTCGCCACCCGACATAGTTCCGGCGAGTTGCGTACGACGTTCAGACAGACGTGGAAAACGTGAGTACGTACGTTCTTCGATGTCTGACAACTTGTGACCGCTAAATGTGGCCATCAATAAGTTTTCACGAACGGTCAGGTTCGGAAAAATTCCCCGTCCCTCGGGAATTGTGCATAGACCGGCTCGGGCGAGCGCACTTGCTGCGGCTCCAGTGACATCACGTCCACCGACAATGAGTTGTCCAGACGTTGGGCGTAACAAGCCACTGACAACTTTGATCATGGTGCTCTTACCCGCACCATTAGGTCCGAGCAGGGCAACAACTTCACCGCGACCTACTGAAAGATTGACCCCGTGAAGGACCTCAATTGATCCGTACGAGGCACGAATATTGCAAAGTTCAAGAATCGGGTTTGTCATGACGGCGCTCCGAGATATGCGTGAAGCACCTTGGGGTCGTGCTGAATTTCGTTAGGCGTTCCGTTAGCAATGATGAAACCAAGATCGAGAACAAAAATTCGATCGCACACATGCATCACCAAACTCATGTCATGTTCAACCAGCAGAACGCCAAGTCCGTCGGCAGCGAGTTCGCGTAGTAGTACGCCGAGTCGATCGCTTTCGGCTTCATCGAGACCAGAAGCTGGTTCATCAAGAAGTAGCAAACGCGGACCAGTTGCAAGAGCACGAGCAATTTCAACAAGGCGTGCTGAGCCAGTGGGAAGATCGCCAGCGGTTTGTTCTGCTAATTCACTGACCCCAACTTTTTCAAGCAGATTGTCAACTGTCTCGTCAATGTTTGTGAGTGCAGCAAGTTCAGCGGCAACTCTCACGTTGTCGCGTACCGTGAGCGAACTAAACAATTCAAGGCGTTGGAACGTACGCGCAAGGCCGCGTTTGGCTCGGCGGTGTGGAGCTTCGTTCGTCACGTCAACTCCGCTTACCTGCACCGAACCAGCCGTGGGCTCTTGCATTCCGCTGATGACGTTAAACAGCGTTGTCTTACCGGCACCATTGGGACCGATGAGGCCAGTGACCTCGCCAGATTGGACATCAAGGTCGACCCCGCCAACCGCCATGATGCCACCAAAGCGAACCATGACACCACGAACTTCAAGAAGTGACATCAGATCACCACGCCTAGTTCGCGTTCGGCATGATCGAGCTCTTCATCGGTAAATGCAGTGGTCAAACCAATGACATCGGGAGACGCGCGGTGTACTCGGGGAGCGTGTTCGGTTAGGCGCTGTGCGCCGACTCCGAACAAAGTGATGAGCAGAACTAATGCGATGAGACGCTTGCCAGTTGAATCAACCGCGTTATCCCAATCAATTGAAATCGCGACGATGACACCGACCGCGAGATAGGTGCTGGCGATGATTTGACGAGTTCTGGGTGCTTGCATAATCCCGACCAGGTTGGAAGTGACGGCGAGCAACCAGAAGACGCTACTAATAAAGAACGCCCAATGCGAAATGACGTATTGAGCATCAAGAATCCAGATGACAATTCCACCAGTCGCCGCGAATGCAAGAAGTTTCCAACGATTGGCGAGCGAGCGAAAGGCATCGGCAATCTGGTTCGCTGCTCCACTCGGATTGCGGCCAAGAGTGACACCGATTGTGCCAGGAAGAATCTTGGTGACGTTCTTGAGCGTGGGAACGACTGATGCAAGCACCGAATTACCACCAAGCATCAACCCGCCAAATAATGCGCCTCCAACAGTTCCGACTCCGCCAACGACTGCGAGCAACACGATGGGCAAGCTTTGTGTGAAGTCATATTGCTGCGGGCTTACTTTGTCGCCGGCTAATGCACCTGCGCAAGCAGCGATGCCCGCAGAGATTGCGAATGCTGCCAGCTTGGTGCGGGTCAGACTCATACCTAAAGTCGCCGCCGCCGCCGGAGAGTCTTTGAGAGCAATGAGGCGGCGTCCTAGTCGGCTCCGTCGAATTGCTACGACACCGAGACCCAATAGTGAGAATGCCACCGATGCCAAAATCAAGCGACCGCGTGGCGAATTGATTTCAATAAATGGAATGTCGAGCACCGGTACTGCAATGTTGCCACTCATAAAGGTTTGTTTCTGATTAAAAACAAGTTTTGTCACCAAGACTGCGAATGCTGCAGTTGAAAGTGCCAAGTAAATTCCGGAGAGTCGAATAGCGGGAAGCGCAACTAAGGCCCCGATAAGGGCAACGATCACAACTACTGCGATCAACGTCAGTAAATTCCCATCACCCGGAAGTTTTGACATAGCGATCGCACCAAGGCCCGCAAAGGTCAAAGGAGCGAGCGACATCTGGCCGGCGTATCCGGTGAGCGGGACGAGCGACAAAGCCACGATCGCGAAAGTAAATCCATTCAGCAGTAACAGAGTGTTGGAACGGGTGAGCATCCCAGAAATAGCAACCACGATGGTAATCAGCGAAACAGCACCCAGCACTGAAGTGCTCCAGGCCGGAACTTTATTTTGCTCGCGAATTCGCACGACGCCAGCCCGCAATCGACTTTGTGGACGAGCCAGAAGTGCAACGAACAAAACGATTGTCGGGATTGATGCGCGCATCCCAGAAATTCCGAATCCCATTATTGAATGTGGGAACCATGACTTGTCGGAAAATTCAAGATAGTACGCGTCAAGCAAACCCAGCACAGCGGCTCCAGCAAATGTCATGGGCAGATTCTTTAAACGACCAATGATGGCTGCTGCGTACGCATTGATGACTAAAAGAACGAGTGGCTCAATATTGAGTTGCTGTTCGCCAGCAAGCAAGATTCCGGCGAGACCAGCAAGCATTGCACTGAGTGCCCAAGCAAACATTGCAACACGATCTGGTCGACCGCCGTTGAGTTCGGTGAGCGCACGATCATCAACGACCGCACGCATCGCAACACCCATTCGTGTGCGAAATAACAAGAGTCGCAAAACAATGGCGACCAAAATGGCGCAACCAAATGTAATGATTTTGTGCCAGCTGATATTGATGCCGAAAATTGAAACCTTGTTTCCTTCATAGAACTTTAAGAAGGCCTCACGGCTTGAATCGCTTGGCCAAATCCAGTTAGCGATTCCGATCATGAATGCAAACAACGCAACTGTCACCGACAGGCGGACAACTTCTGATGTGCCTTGAAGTCCCCGCATCACGAATCGTTCGGTGATCACCCCAAAGAGTGGACAAAGAATGAACAGTGTGATGAATAGGGCTAGCGGCGCGGGCAGGTTCCAGTCGAAACGCAACTGCCAATAGGTGAACGCCGCCAACATGCCAGTCGCGCCATGGGCAAGATTGAAGATGCCCGACGTCGTGTAGGTGACGACGAGACCACTTGCCACAACCGCATAGATCGCGCCCGTTGACAATCCGATGATTGTAAACGTGAGGAACTCTTGCATGGGTGGTCAGATCAATTCTTGAGTCGTCAGTTATTACTTAGTTTGGTCGCGTCGGGTCAACGCCCGACGTGACATCACCGAAGTCGCCCACGATTTCAACTGCACCATTTTCGTCGCAATGCCAACCGCCGCCGTTGTCATCGGCCGAACCCACCTCTGGATAAATGCGAGCCCACTTGCCATCTTTAACGCCCATGATGAGCCCACATTTTGGTGCAGTCTTGGCAGCCGGATTGGTTTCGCTGTGCAAGCCACCGCCCGTCCACGACGTGATCTTCATGCCTTCAGCCAATACACATTCACGTTCGAGGACATTGTTGTTGTTATCAAGACACGAGTTAGCAGCTGTCACAAACATCAACAAGGCAGACGTTGCTTGCAATCCAAGACCAGCGATACGCCCCTCTGGGTTGTACGTCGCCATCATGTCTAAGTAAGAAGCCATACCTGGGAAATTTTCGGCCTCTTCAAAAGGCGCGTACATCGTTCGGGCTAGGAAGCCTTCGTCGGAAGCGGCGTTACCTTCGGCGACCATCATTGAGCTGTAGAAGTTGGCATCGTTTAGCACGACATCGGGTACATAACCGACCTCGCGCATTGCTTTGTAGAGCAACACCAAGTTCGAGTCTGTCCCGACAAATGACAAGTATGTGATGCCATCGGACTTCAACTTTTGCGCAAAGGGAGTCCAGTTGGCTTCGCCGGCAGGGCTGTACGTCATCATCGAAGGTTCGCCGAAACCACCTACTACCTTCATGGTTGCTGCTAATTGATCGGCAACGTTCTTAGTTGTTAAGAAGTCACCGTAGAGAAGTGCAACTTTCTTGATGGCCTCGGGGTAAGTGGCCTTGGCCCAGTTAAGCCATTGTGCTGGCTTTTCGTTTGCGGGGTTGGGAATGGGCTGAATCTTTCCGTTGGCCATGGACGCTGTTGCACTGACGGCATAACCCGAGAACGAAATCATTCCGCATTCGTGGAAACGTGGGTACATCTGGTCATCAAAGACCCAGCCACCACCGGCCATTGCGAACACTTCGCTACATGCTTGTTCCATTGCTGGCGGAACCGAGAACAATTTGCCGTCAAGGTCGACGATCTCAATCGGAAGACCGCGAATGCCACCTTGGGCATTGCACCAACCGGCAAAAGCCTTGGCCGCATCGAGCATTTCGAGAGTGGTGCCAGGTGCGCCTTCATAACCATGATCGTTGGCGGTACCGAGCTTGATGGTGTCGCCACCGTTTTGCCCATCGGCGAACGTGGGGACGCCTGCGTCTGTTGCTGGACCACACGGGCTCGCCATGGTTCCGAACATCGGACCAGTAGGAGCGTCTGTCGTTACAGGTGCATCAGTTGCAGACGGTGCGTCGGTTGCTGCTGGTGCAGCGGTGGCAGGTGCCTGGGTCGTGGCGGCGTCGCCACTGTTGCGATTTGAGCAACCAACCGTTGCGAGTGCAACCAAAGAGAGTGCTGCAAATGTACGACCAAATTTCAATGATCTCGTCATGTCTTCCCCCTACGACAATGGAGTCCCCATGACCCATCGACATCTTTGACACTAGCAACCTTGATCCAAAGTAGAAAACGGAAGAATTTAAAACAAGAGTAGGAGAATCGGCGTGACGATAAGTAACGAGCTGTTGAGGCGTGCTAAAAAATGATGGTGTCTGGAACTACATCTCATTCAATGGTGGGCGACGTCTTTGTTGCTCCACTAGAAGTTGCTTTCCCCTATAAACGAACAGTCGGAACATTGCTCTCGCGGTTTTTCACTTCGTTGTCTGAATGTCGACTCGAGGGAACTCGCGGGTCCGACGGGCGGGTGTACTTTCCACCAGCCGAGTTTGACCCAGTGACTGGCGCTCAATTGACCGAATGGGTATCACTATCCGATACCGGAACGGTGGCGACTTGGGCTTGGCAGGCCACCCCGGTCGAAGGTCAGCCTTTAGCCCATCCTTTTGCCTGGGCGCTGATCACAATTGATGGGGCCGACGTACCGATGTTGCACGCAGTCGATGCTGGATCCCCCGACAACATCGCGATTGGTACGAAAGTTAAGGTCCGCTGGGCTCAAGATCGACCAGGCGGCGTTACTGATATTGCTTGTTTCGATGTGGTTGGAGGTGCGTCATGAGTGAAGCCGATGGATTGGTACGACTTCGTCAACCAATCGGCGTGACCTACAACTGGTCAGCCGGTCCTAATGCAACCAGTCACTTGGCAGGCCTCATGGCTGGCATATTCGTCGGCAAGAGGTGCCCGAGTTGTGCACTTGTGTATTTCCCACCTCGTAACGGTGTGTGTCCGAAGTGCGCCAAAATTTTGGCGGGTGACGTTGAGGTTGGACCAAAAGGAACAATCACGACTTTCTGCATCGTCAACGTTCCGTTCTTGGGACAGAAAATCAAATTGCCCTATGTGGCAGCGCAAATTTTGTTGGATGGTGCAGACATTTCAATGCAGCATCTCATTCAAGAGTGCGAAGCCGAAGATGTGCGCATTGGAATGCGTGTTGAACCAGTGTGGAAAGACAAATCTGAGTGGGGTCCTAGTTTGGAAAACGTTCAACACTTTCGCCCCACTGGAGAACCAGACCGCGCGATGGGTTCAGAATCGGGGGCAAGCTGATGGCACTACGAGATATTGCAATCGTTGGAACTGCGCAGCGTCCAAGTGAAGTGAACAGCACCTTCACATCGGTAGAAATTCTTTTGCCCGTCATTCAGCAGTTGCTTGACAAAGTCAAAATTGAACGTAGCGAAATTGGCTTCTGGTGTCACGGTTCATGTGACTACATGAGTGGTCAGCCGTTTAGCTTCGTTGCCGCAGTTGATGCAATCGGTGCTTGGCCGCCGATTATTGAAAGCCACGTTGAGGCCGACGGAGCCTTTGCTTTGTATGAAGCATGGGTGAAAATTCAAACTGGTGAAGTTGATGTTGCTCTTGTTTTCTCAAATGGAAAATCAACATCTGGACCAATTGACCAAATTCTCAGTTTGCAAACTGACCCATACATGGTTGCGCCGCTCAAGCCCGGTTTCGATGCGTTGGCTGCACTGCAAGCCCGTGCATGTCTTGAAGCTGGTGTTGTGACCGAACGACAGATGGCTGAAGTTGCGGCCCGAAGTCGACGTGATGCGCGTAACAACGCGGTTGCCTTCACGAAGGGCAATGAATCAGCCGACGAATTGTTGGCAATGCCGTACACATTGAATCCACTGCGTGCTCACGACTGCGCGACTCCGGTAGACGGGTGCAACGCAGTTGTTTTGGCTGCGGGCGACGTTGCCCGTCGATTAGCCGAACGTCCAGCGTGGATTCGTGGAATTGATCACCGTATCGATACGCAACGTTTAGGTGCTCGTTCAATGATTGAAAGTTCTTCAGCAGCGATTGCGGCCCAAAAAGCGGGAGTTGCGAAAGATCGCATTGATGTTGCAGAGCTTCATGCTCCGTACACGCATCAAGAGCTGTTGTTACGAAATGCAATGGGTTTGAGTGAATCAACGCACATCAATCCAAGTGGTGGAGCATTAGTGGCGAATCCGGCGATGGCGGCGGGACTAGCACGATTTGCTGAAGCAGCCGAAAGCATTTTTGCTGGTTCGGCCGATCGAGTTTTGGCTCACTGCACAAGTGGACCGATGTTGCAACAAAATTTGGTATGCGTCATGGAAGGTGAGTGACATGGCTGATCTTTGTGCAGTCGTCGGTGTAGGTCAAACGAAGCACGCTGCTTGTCGTGCTGATGTTTCAATCGCTGGTTTGGTGCGCGAGGCAGTTGACCGTGCGTTGGCTGATGCCAACATCACGATCGCTGATGTCGATGCGATTGTGATTGGCAAGGCACCAGATTCACTTGAAGGTGTCGCAATGCCCGAACTGTGGCTGGCCGATGCGTTGGCCGCTCATGGCAAGCCGGTGTTCCGTGTTCACACGGCTGGTTCTGTAGGCGGATCAACTGCAATAGTTGCGGCGCAACATGTGATGGCCGGAATTCACGGAACAGTTTTGACAATCGGCTTTGAAAAGCAAAGCGATGGCAATGCAATGTGGGCATTGAGTGTGCCGATCCCGTTTGGTATGCCAGTTCATGCTGGTGCCGGCGGTTACTTCTCGCCGATTGTGCGTGGATACATCGGTCGTTCTGGAGCCCCCAAGCACATCGGTGCAATGGTCGCAGTGAAAGATCGAACGAACGCGTGCAAGAACCCATATGCACATTTGCATGAACCCGATTGGACTCTCGAGAAAGCTCTTGAGACTCCGATGTTGTGGGATCCGATTCGCTTTATTGAAACGTGCCCATCAAGTGACGGTGCAATGGCGTTGGTGTTGATGAGCGAAGAGCGAGCCGACAAACATGCGGGGCGTAAAGCTTGGGTGCACGCGACGGCGATGCGCAGTGAACCAACCGCGTTCGCTGGACGCGAGCAAGTGAGTCCGGTGGCTGGCGAAATGTGCGCGGCCGATTTATGGCGTAAAGCCGGAATCAAGAATCCAGCTGAAGAAATTGACGTCGTTGAGATGTATGTGCCGTTTGCCTGGTTCGAGCCGATGTGGCTCGAGAACTTGGGATTTGCTCCGCGCAACGAAGGCTGGCGCTGGGTTGAAGATGGCATCACTGAAATGGGCGGGTCGCTGCCGGTCAATCCGTCGGGCGGAGTGCTGTCGAGTAACCCGATTGGTGCGTCAGGAATGCTGCGATTTGGTGAGGCGGCGATGCAGGTGATGGGCAAGGCCGGCGAGCATCAGATTGATGGT
>Ga0194055_10001016_pt1 | contig 22944 bp, 12 predicted proteins | sample SepL449m_MetaG_FD_155482 | JGI IMG/M metagenome (GOLD analysis project Ga0194055, IMG submission 155482) | Anoxic zone freshwater microbial communities from boreal shield lake in IISD Experimental Lakes Area, Ontario, Canada - Sep2016-L442-9m | ecosystem: Environmental > Aquatic > Freshwater >... | reverse complement strand
GGGCACTGCCATGGTGCTTGTGCCCACATCGAGCGTCGGGGCGGGATCGGGCTGGTCTTTCGGCAACTGGCCGTTGTGGCCGTCGATGCCCCGCAGATCCCTCACCGTCACCGGGCCTCCCGTGACGCCCAGGGCCGCGAAATCGACTTTGAGGGCGGCGTTCTTCACTTCCTTGCCATTGTGATTGAACGCCATCGCGAACACGCGGCCCGGCAGCTGCCAGTAGGCCACGAGCACCTCGGGGTCGGCGGACGTGATGGCCGTGTTACGCCAGTGGGGCACATACCGAAGCCGTTCGTCGTTGAGGCCCCAGTCGATCAGCGTGTCGCGAGGGCGATAGCCGTCCCAGCCATACCAGTTGCAGTCGTGGAAGCGGGTCCAGTCGTAAAACCCGCGCCACACGCGGCCCTTCCGCACCGGATCGGTGATCTGGTTGATGCTCATCCAGGTGAGCGGGACGCCGTAATTCTGCGGCGTGTTGAGGGCCCGCATCCGGTCGGGGGGATAGTTGTCGACCCAGTCGCGGGTGGAGGCGTCGTTCATGAAGGCCCATTCGCCGTCGAGCCCGGCGGCCACCCATGGAAACGCCACGAACGGAAAGCAGTTGCTCGAGTGCACCGACACGCCGCCCGGCGCCAGCCCGAGTTCGTCCTGCAGCGATGCCAGCCGCATCGAAAGCTTCCGCAGGTTTAGACCGTTGTAGGTCGGCTGGAGCCGGCCGTCGGGCAGTCGATAGGCCATCCCGTTCTGCTCATCCGACCAGGCGCGGATGAAGAAGATGTCCCAATAGATTGATCGCAGGCCGCCTTCGGTGAAGGCCCGCTTCGCCAGCCAGAGAAAATAGTCCTGCTGCGACGGGCAGATCGTGTTTTCATTCCATTCGGGGCGGAAGTAGTTCTCGACGGCGTCGTCGCCCGACCGCGTGCCGTAGCCCATGAGCGCCAGCGAGTTGTGGACGTATTCCTTCCGCCGGGCCGCCAGCGGGTCGAACGGCTGCTGCTCGCGGACCTTCGCATCGGCCTTCACCTTGAACTCGCCCCACACGCGGCCCCAATCCGCAGGCGGGGCCGGTGCCGAGAGCCACTGCGTGCCGTTGTAGGAATTCTTCGTGGTTGCGTCTGTGTATTGCTTGTGCGGCCCCGAGAACGTGCCATCTTCGGCATTGATGGTGGCCCGCCAGCCCTTCGGGAAGGGCTTGAAGGGGGTGGCGTTGTAGGTGAACGTGAGCGATCGCGAGCCGGTCAGCTCGGCCGGCTTGCCGATGATGTTGTTGCGGAGCACGACCGCGGCCTCGGGGCCCGCCTCGCGCATGAGTTCATGGGCGGCCACGTCGTTGGCCGGCATCCAGCCCTCGTCGCTGTCGGCCCACCAATAGAAGCCGCGCTCCTCGTTGCCGATCCAGACGTCGGGATAGAACGTGCCAACGGCCAGGCCGGTGCCGCCCGCCCCAAGCTGGAGCGTGCTCCAGAGCCGGCCCGTCTTCGCGGCCGGGAGAACCTCCGCAGAGAGCGTAGCGAAGTTGCCGCCGGGGCCCATGCAGTTGAGGGCCTGCGCCTCCTTGCCCGAGAGTGGAAACTCGAGCCGCAGGGCGTCGAGGGCCACGGGCGCGTTGCCGGCCGGGGCATAGGTGAGGTTCACCGTCACGAGGCCGTCCTGCTCGACGCTGCCGGCTGTCGTGAAGACCAGCCCCGCGCCCGTCGCCTTGCCCTTGAAGGCCACCCGCCATGGCTTCTGCTCGGTGATCTCGAGCGTGCCTGTCAGATCGATCGACTGGTCCTTGCCGCCAATCACGGCGACGATCCGCGCCGGGGCGGCGAGCACCGCCTTGCCGCTCGACATGATCGCCCGCGGCAGGCCGACGGCATCGAGCGCGAACGAGCGGCCCCAGACGCCGACCGCATTCTTCTCGACCGTGAGCGGCGTGAACGGCTTGATCACCCGCTCCGTGTTGCCGATCGGCTGGTTCCACCAGCCGGCGAATTCCTTCGCCTCGTCGAGCTTCTTGAACGACCGCTGCACGGGGCCGAGCGACTTGCCATTGGTGAGATCCATCGTCACGGCAACGGTGTAGCCGCCCGGCTGCAGCTGCGGGAGCTTCAGGATCGCTTCGAACGCGTTGTAGGCAATGGTGGTCAGCGTGCCCGAGACGATTGGAGTGGTCTGGCCCTCGCGGGCGACGCTATACCGCACCTGCTTCGCGCTCCGTGGATCGTCGAGATCGTTCGCATCGGCCACGAAGCTGACGTTGTTGCGCATGGGATTGAAGCCCACGGTCACTGGAAACGCTTCCGTGGGCGGCGTGTACTTCACCCAGTTGTCGGGATAGCCAAGCGTGAGGAAGGCGTAGTAGCGGTAGAGCTCGCGGCCGTCCTGCACAACGCGAAACGACACGGCACCCGGGTTTTTACCGAGATCCCCCGGCAGCTTTTCATTGAGGTGAAACTCCGCCGTTTGTCCCGGCGCGACCTCGAGCTTCGTCTGCTTCTCGAGGAGCGCGACGGGCTGCTTCGGATCGGCGAGGTTTTCGATGCGGGCCTCCACGGCGAGCGAGACGGGCTTCGCCGTCGGGTTGTGGGCGGTGATCCGCGCCGCGGCCACGCCGTCCTTGAGGCCGGGGAGTTCATCCATCGTCACCTGCACGGCGGGCGTGTTTTCGACGAGCGTCATCGTCGGCCAGCCGGTCGAATCGAAGTAGCTGCTGCCCAGCGGCACCGCGGCCTGGAAGAAGCCCGGAATGTGGTTGAAGGCGAGCAGCATCTTCCAGGTGTCGCCGGCGCGGTTCGGGCCGACCAGCTCAAAATCCTTGGCCGGCATCACGACCTCCGCCTCCCACCAGCGGCCTCCCTTTGGGGCGGAGCCGGCCTCGGTGAGCCGCACGGCGGTTTTGAAGCGGGGCCGCCAGTTGCGGAAGATCTGTCCGACCGACACCCGCCCGAGGTCGCCGTCGGACCCGAAGCAGGTGATGAAAAACTTGTAGGAGTTGTCGGTCGCGCCCTCGGGGACGTTCTTGCCCATCGGCCGGAGGTTAAATTCCATCCCGTCGTCGAAGGCGTTGGCCGTGCCCGGTGCCCGGCCGCTCACCCGCGGCTTGTAGTCGGGCATGATCCAGGTGCGGCAGGCGACGTAGAGATTGTCGGCGTCCCACGCGAGAAAGTAGGTCGTGGGACGCATGATGAGCTGGTTGCCGCCAGGGTTCTGCGACGCGAGGCCGCCGATCGCGAGCGCCTCCTTCCACTCGGCCGGATCGATCGTGCCGTCGACGACCGGGGGCTTGGCCATCTTCGGCACGGCAAAGACGCCCTGCTTGTCGGGCGTGATTGTGTTGCCGTGCTGGGCGAGGGCCGTGGACCCGCAGACCGCCGCCACGAGAGCAGACGTCACGACGAAACGGCGGAAATAGTCATGACGGTTCATGGTGGTCCTTCTTGGAGGGAATCACAAAGCGGCGGTACGGCGACAAAAACCGTAGGGCGCAGGGTGGGAATTCCTCACTGTAATCCACATTTCAACCGCGCTCCCCGGCAGCCACCATGGCCCGATCGGGCAGGAGGGCGTTTTCCCTCGCTTGCGGCACGGGCTTCTCGCAATACACGTCCTCGCCCGCCTCGGCCAGCAAGTAGGTGCAGATTGGCAATCTGCACTGCGAGAAGCCCGTAGCGCAAGCTAAGGGAATCCGCGTTGCATCACCGGGAGGCAGCCCGCATTCCCTCGGCTTGCGCTACGGGCTTCCAAGCAGCGGGGCGGTTATATTTCATGGTCATGGAGAACCACCGTCTGTTTCACATGCGTCTTATCCTGCGGGGGGTGATCGCAATCGCGGCGGCCTGCGCCGGGCTCTGCGTGCCTCACGCCGGGGCTGCCGATGGCGGGGCCCCGGATCTTCTCCCCATCGCCAAGGTGAAGGCGACCTCTGCCACGCTCGCCGGCGACGCTCGGGCCGTGCGGGTGCGCGGCGTCGTGAACTGGCGCTACCCCGCCGGGAATGCGATGTTTCTCCAGGACGATTCCGACGGCATGTTCGCGGTGTGCGCTGCCGAGCCAAAGCAGCACTGCATTCCCGACGACGTGGTCGTGGGCACCGAGGTGGAAATCGAGGGCGTCATGGCGCCCTCCGGGTTCGCCCCGAACATCCGCTTCACTTCCCTGCGGTCCCTCGGCCAGCGTCCGCTCCCGGAGCCGGTCGTGCAGGATCCCGCCCGATTCTTCAGCGGCGCCGACGACAGCCGGCTGATCGCCGTGAAGGGCATCGTGCGGGGAGTGTACGACGAGAAGAACCGGTGGCGTCTCGTGGCCGAGACCGATCTGCGCACGTTCGACGTCGAAATCTACAAGGCGGCGATGCCGGCCGATTTTGGCGAGACGCTCGATACGCTGCCCGACTCGGTGGTGAGGTTCGTCGGCGTGGCGGCAACCGCCTACAACCCACGGGGGGAGTTTCTCTGGCCGCGGGTGTGTGTGTCGAAGTCGGAGTGGCTCACGGTGATCGAGCCCGCGAAGCACGAGCCGTTTGCATCGCCATACGTGCCGATCGACGCGCTCGCCCGCTACCGGCCGGATCCGCCGACCGGCCATCGGATCCGCACGGCCGGCACGGTGGTCCATGCGGTCCCGGGCAAGTCATTTTTTCTGCAGGATGGTTACTGCGGCACGCTCGTGCGGACGCAGTCGAAGGCGGCTGTGCAGCCCGGCGATCGCGTGGAGGCGGCCGGGTTCGTGGACCGTCGCGGCCCCGTGGCCTGCCTCAATGACGCGGTCATTCGCGTCATCGCCTCCGGGGCCTCGCCGCAGGTGATTCCCATCGCGCCCGACGCGATCATCGCGGTTCAAGACATGGCCGTGACGAGGGGCGTGATGGCCGATCCCGGCGACTACGAGGGCTGTCTCGTGCAGTTTCCCGCGCAGTTGCTGGAAAAGAAGGTGTCGAACGAAGCGACGACGCTGTTTCTGCTCGCCGGAAACACGACCGTCGCAGCCATCTTGGACGGCGACAATCCAGGCTTCGCAAAGGAGCTCGCCGTCGGCAGCGATGTCAGCGTCACGGGCATCGTGCAGGGCCTGTATGAGCAGGCTCCCACGCGGTTTCCGCTCAACCGTCCGTCTCGCTTCACGCTGCTCCTGCGATCCCCCGCCGACGTGCGGCTCGTGCGGGCGGCTTCCTGGTGGACGCGGCAGCGGCTCGCCATCGCCGCCGGCGGACTGGCGGTCTTGGCGGTCGCCGCAGCCGGGTGGGCCGGAATCCTGCGGCGGGAGGTGCGGCGGCAGACGGCCATCGCGGTCGAGCAGGAAACGGCGCGGCGCGAGGCGGCGGCGGAATACGAAGCCACCCTTCGCGAGCGAAGCCGGCTGGCCGCCAATCTCCACGACACGATCCTGCAGACGGTGACGGGCATCGGTTTTCAGCTGAAGGCGGGCATCGGGAGCCACGAGGCCGCTCCCGGAACGCAGAGCCTGCTCGACCATGTCACGCTCGCACACAAGATGGTGGACCATGCCACCTCGCAGCTCCGCGGCACGGTCTGGTCGCTGCGGTCGCTGCCGCTCGATGGGAGTTCGTTTTCGGAGGCGCTCACGGCTCTCGTAAGGAGGCTCGGCGAGGGGCAGGAGGCCCGCATTTCGCTCTCCGTCAGCGGCAATGCAGACGACGTACCCGACATCGTGGCGGGCAACCTCCTGCTCGTGATCCAGGAGGCGTTCCACAATGCGCTCATGCACGCCGCCCCGCGGCAGATTTCCGTGCGGGTCGACTGCGGCGGGCCGGCCGGCATCGCCATCGAGATTCACGACGATGGCTCGGGGTTCGACCTGGCGGCGCGGGGGGGGCCTTCGACCGGGCATTTTGGCCTGGAGGGCATGCGGGAACGGATGGAGCGACTGCACGGGACGTTGGTCGTCGAGAGCCGCCCCGGCGGCGGCACGACCGTCCGCGGCTCGATCGCCGACGCGGCCCGTGCCTACCACCTGCCCGACCGGGCCATGGGCGAGGCCGTTCGCTAGCCTCCACAATCCTGGAATTCTTTGCGAGTGTTTTGAGGAGTCATGGCTGACCGCGCGAAAATTCGGCTGCTGCTGGTGGACGACCATCCGGTGCTGCGGGCGGGGCTGGCCAGCCTCCTGGCGATCGAGCGCGATCTGGTCGTGGTCGGTCAGGCCGACAATGGCCTGGCGGCGCTGACCGCCTGGCCGCAGGTCCGGCCCGACGTGGCCCTCGTGGATCTCTTCATGGAGGGGATCGACGGCGTCGAGACCATCCGGAGGATCCGCCAAGTCGATCCGAAAGCCCGGGTGATCGTGCTGAGTTCCTCGGATGCCGAGGAGGATGCAGGGCTTGTCATGGCCGCCGGCGCCCGAGGCTTCGTGAGCAAGACGGTCGGCCACGAGCAGATCGTGGCCGCCATCCGGGAGGTGCACGCCGGCGCGACGGGCGTGCAGCGGGGCGTACGGGCCGATCCTCGCGGGCCGCGGTCGGAGCTGCTTTCCCCGCGAGAGATGGAGGCGCTCGGCCACCTGCGGCAAGGGAGCACCTACGCCGAGATCGCCCGGGCGATGGGCATTTCGGAGCGGACGGCCAAGTGGCACGTGGCCGCCATTCTCACCAAGCTCAACGTCCACGATCGGGCGGCGGCGGTGGCCCGGGCCTTCGACCTGGGGCTACTGAAGGCCGCTCGGCCGCCGATGTAGCAAAAAACGTCGGCGACAACCAGTTTTTCACCGCCATCGCCGCTCCAGGGCTGGAACGCCGCCGGCTGCGATTTTTTTGAGGCCACCTGCCCGGTCAGGCCATAGCGGCGGCCTGCGGTCTGACCTATCAATGACGATGCAGAAACAGGGTCGCCAGGGCGGGATAGGTCGCTTACGTCGCGACACTTTTCACAGCCAAGGGAAACGTCATGAAACACATTCCGTCTTCTCGCCGAGCGAAGCGTTGCGGGATTTTTCCTCGCGGTTTTACCCTCGTCGAACTGTTGGTGGTGATCGCGATCATCGGCACGCTCGTCGGACTGCTGCTGCCGGCCGTGCAGGCGGCCCGGGAGGCGTCGCGGCAGTCGACCTGCATGAACAACATCAAGCAGCTCGGGATCGGTCTCCACGCATATCACGACGCGAGACGAAAACTCCCGCCCGGAAGCACGACCAGCAAGAGCGGACAAGGCCCTGACGGATTCAGCTTCCTCATGTTGATAACGCCTTACCTGGAAAACCGGCGGCTCTACGATGCCGTCGACCTTACCAAGTCGTGGACGAACAATGCGAATTACAATGTCGCCAAGAATGCTCCCTTGGTTCCGGAATACGTCTGCCCCTCGGCCAGGTATCGCACGCAGCCGTGGCCCAGTGATTTCGCAACCGGCAGCAACACCGCCGGCGTGACGCATTACTACGGCATCATGGGCCCATTGGGCACCAAGCCGAACGGCACCGCCTACCGATCGGGGGCCGGTACGACGGGCTGCCAGCCGACGGGTTCAGGGGGAACGGTTGTCCCGTCTGCGTCGTACGAGACAAAATATGGCGGTATCGCCTGCGACGGCATGCTGCCAAACTATATCGAACGAAAATTCTCGGATGTCACCGATGGCCTGAGCAAGACGTTTCTCGTCGGCGAGATTTCGTGGACGCAGGGCGAAACCCAATCGACAAACCCCTATCGGATATGGTCCGCGGGCCTGTGTACCGCGAGTACGGGAGGGACTCACTGGTACCAGTCGTTTTCGACGAAGGTGATGAATTCGCAACTGTTTGAGCTTTCCTACGACTCGTCGGTCACTGCGAACACGCATGCCAACGACCTCAGCTTCGGAAGCGAACATGGGGGCCGCAACGGCACCAACTTCCTGCTCGGTGATGGGGGCTGTGCGGTATGTGACGAGCGGCGTCACCGCGGATGTGCTGCGGTCCATGTCCAGCGGGAACGGTGGCGAACAGGGGGTCGTCGAATGATGCCCATCCCCACGCCCCGCTCGATCCTGCTCGTCGTGGCCAGCGCTGTGCTCGTTGTGGTCGGCTGCCGGCCGGTGGAGGAACCGGCCAGGTACCGCGTACATGGCCGCGTGACGTTCGACGGCAAGCCTGTACCAACCGGCAGGATCGTGTTCTCTTCGGATGCGGCTGCCGGCTTCACCGGCAAGGACGGCTGGGCGCCGATCGCCGCAGGAACGTTTGATACAGCCAGCGGTGGCTACGGAACGGCCGGTGGCAGCCTGGTCGCGAGGGTCGAGGGGGGCGAAATACCCACGGCTCAGCTACCGGAGGGCAGGCTGCTCTTTTCCGAGTTCGAAGTGCCCGTGGTTGTTTCCGGTTCGAGCACGGAACTGAACGTCGCTATTCCTCGCAGCGCAGGCGGCACGAATGCTGCTCCAGATCGTTGACGGAGCAGCCGCCAGACGGCCGGCACCGGCCCCGTCCACCTGCCCGGTCAGGCCATGGTGGCGTGCCGGTCCGTGTTCTAGTTTCACCGTCATGAATCTATTTCACGGCCACGGCATGCATCACACGCTTTCTCCCGTCGCACTGCGTTCCGCCCTCGCCGCGCTGCTCGCGGTTGCAACGTCCGTGCGGGCGGAGGTGGCGATCGAGCAGGCCGTCGACAAGTCGGTGGGGATCACAACCTCGGTCTATACGGCGCAGATCGATGCCAATGGCAACCTGGCTGAATTAAGTGTCAAGGGTGCCAAGGGGCTCGCGCACCAGTTCGGCGATCCCGGCAAGCCGCCGGCCGGCGCCCCGTCGATCAATATCGTCGGCCAGGTGGTGGCGGTGCGGTCCGGCACGGCCCGCGTCGAGTGGACCTTCGGCGAAGACACGGTTGGGTTTCTCACCGAGGGCTACAACTTTGAGTGCCTGCTCGATCCGGCGGTGAAGGCGATCGTCGCGCCGAACGGCGGCGGCGGGGCGCTGGGCAAGTACAGCGGCGGTTGCACGGCCATGGTGCTGGCCAACGACCTCACCATCGCGTCGAAAGTCCCCATGCACGTCCACGAGCGGCGGTTCATTCCCGCCGGCTACATCAGTGGCGGCATCAAGCCCGGCGCGCAGATCGCAAACGAACTCCGCCTGGGCACGCCAGCCGATGCGGCGAAGCTCCTCGACGGCGTCCGCATCAGGCCCCATGACCACACCGGGCGACCACTGTCCGTGAATGAGCAGGTCCTGCCGACCCCCATGCCGGCAAACACGCCGCACGTCATCACGCTCGTCCAACGAAATTTCGGGAAGGCGGACCAGTCGGCGGAGTACCGCGTGGCAGTGCGAGAGAAGCGGGAGAGCGGCAAGGAGGTCCTGGCCGCAACGCTGCAGACGGTTCTGCCCGGCGAGGCCGTCGAGGAGCAGATCGTGTCGCTGCCGGCGCTGCCGCCCGGTTCCTACGTGCTCACGGCGGCGGCCTGGCAGGCGGGCGCTATGGTGAAGGAGTCGAAGCTCGAGTTCGCCGTCGGGGCGGATGGACCGGCACCGGTGGTGACCACCGCTCCGACTATTCCCGCAAGCGTCCCGCTCGGGCTCTGGGCAGACCGCCGTCCTGTGTCGCAACTCTTCCTCTCGCAAAACCATCATCGCACTCCCGCCAACCCGGATGGCTATCTCAACAAGGAGCAAGACACCGTCACCCCGGCGGGGAAGGCGGCCTTTCGGAAGAATCTGCTCGCGTATGCCGACACGTGCATCGGCATCATCAAGGAGGCAGGCTCGCAGGGCATGATCGTGTGGGATCTCGAGGGATACAGCCGTCCGGGGTTTGTCTATGTCGGTGATCCGCGCCTCCTGCCGACATATGCCCCGGCGATGGATGCGGTGGCGGACGACTTTTTCCGGAAATTCAGCGATGCCGGCCTGCGCACCGGCGTGACGATCCGGCCCATCAAGATTTTCCCGATCGAGGGTGAGGAGAACATCAAGAAATGGGGGACGATGGGCTACGTGCTCTATGACGACCAAAAGGACGACGTCGCCAAGGAGATAGGCGACCGCATCGCCTACGCAAAGAAGCGCTGGGGCTGCACGCTCTTCTACATGGACTCCAATGGCTATGAGACCTGGGAGAACGGCAAGAAGAAGGGCGTGACCATCCCCGCCAGGATGCTCGAGACACTTCGCGACATGCACCCTGACGTGCTGATCATCCCGGAGCACGCCACGCCCGGCGGCTACGGGTGGGCCGGTCAATATGCAGAGCTGCGGATGGGCTCGAAGGGCACGCCGGCCGAGGAACGGCATAAACATCCCGGCGCCATCACGGTGCTCTCCTGCGGCGGCGCGAGCGACGAACTGGTCTTTGCCAACTGGGAAGCCGTGGCCGCGAATGTTGCGCGGGGCGATGCCCTGTTTATGGAGGGCTGGTATCCCTCGGGCGGCAACCGGATGGTCAAGGATCTCTACCGGCAGGCTGAGTGGCTGCGAAAGCCTGTCGCGCCGCCGAGCGATGCCTCCGTGGCCGACCTCCAGGCGTTGGCGAAGAACGACGATCCTGCCACCCGTTTTTTTGCGGTCCGCGCAGTCGCGGCAAAGGCAGACCCCGCGGCAGCGTCAGCCCTGGCGGCGGTGCTTGAGACGGAGAGAGACTGGCTTGTCCGAAAGGAAGCCATCGCGGCCCTTGGGGCGATCAAGACTCCTGAGGCCGTCGCCGCCCTGGTGTCGGAACTGAAGAAGGCCGCGCCTGGTCATTCGTATTTCGCTCGTGAGCAGGTGCGCCAGCTCGGAGCGGAGGCCCTGCCTGTCGCGATGGAACTCGCCCGGAGCGAGAAGCGTCAAAACCGGATTGACGCGGCCAGCCTCCTGCGGACGATTCTCACAAAGCCCGCCCTGGATGCGTTGCGGGCACTGGCCCAAGACAAGGATCCCTTCGTGAAGGACAGGGCAGTCGGCCATCTCACCGCCCGGCTCGGCTCGTAAACCGAAAGGCAAACCCTCATGCACCGCCTGTATCGCTCCATGGCCGCCTGTTTCGCCCTCGCCGCGCTGCTCGCGGTTGCAACGTCCGTCCGGGCGGAGGTGGCGATCGAGCAGGCCGCCGACAAGTCGGTGGCGATCACAACCTCGGTCTATACGGCGCAGATCGATGCCAATGGCAACCTGGCTGAATTAAGTGTCAAGGGTGCCAAGGGGCTCGCGCACCAGTTTGGCGATCCCGGCAAGCCGCCGGCCGGCGCCCCGTCGATCAATATCGTCGGCCAGGTGGTGGCGGTGCGGTCCGGCACGGCCCGCGTCGAGTGGACCTTCGGCGAAGACACGGTTGGGTTTCTCACCGAGGGCTACAACTTTGAGTGCCTGCTCGATCCGGCGGTGAAGGCGATCGTCGCGCCGAACGGCGGCGGCGGGGCGCTGGGCAAGTACAGCGGCGGTTGCACGGCCATGGTGCTGGCCAACGACCTCACCATCGCGTCGAAAGTCCCCATGCACGTCCACGAGCGGCGGTTCATTCCCGCCGTCTACATCAGTGGCGGCATCAAGCCCGGCGCGCAGATCGAAAACGAACTCCGCCTGGGTGCGCCGGCCGACGCGGCGCAGACGCTCGCCAGCATCGAGATCAAACCGGTCGGCAGCGACGACCGCAACGCGCCGAAGACGCTGCTGGGGGGGGGCAACGCCGGCGGCAATCTCGTGCATTTTCCCGACCCGAAGAAGATCGCGTTCACGTTCGCACAGCAGAATCTTGGCACATCGCGCCTGTCGCTCGAATATCGCGTTACCGTGGTCGATCACTACGTCGCCGGCAAGGAGGTGGCGTCGTTGACCCGCCAGGTGACGTTGCCGGCCGAGACGAGTGACGGGGAAGCGATGACGCTGCCGGAGTTGCCGGCTGGCTTCTATTACCTGACCGTCGCCGCCTGGCGAGGGGAGGCCAAGCTCAATGAGACCAAACTGACCTTCACGGTGGATCTGCCGCACTACGCACGGCAACTGACGCGGCCTGCCGATTTCAAGGAGTTTTGGCAGAAGCAGCTCCAGCAGCTCGCGGACACGCCGATGAATCCGGAGATCGTGCAGGTGTCGGCGGACGGCAGTCCGCACAAGGCGTACAGCTTCACGCTCGCGATGCCGGGCGGGTGGAAATTGCCGGGCTATCTGGCCGTGCCCGCGAAGGTCGGCAGTGGCCCGGCTAGCCTGAATTCCTGGCTCCAGCCGCAGGTCAACGGGATGATCGAGGCGGCGAAGAAGCCCGACTGGGACCCGAAGGCCGACGCGGTCGTCTGCTACATAGTTCTGCCGGAAGACGCCACCTACACCCGCTGGACGGCCGCCGACGACAACAACCTGCTGCAGTGCACCCTGGGGTATGTGCGGGCTGTGGACTACCTTGCCACGCGGCCGGAGGTAAACCCTGCGCGGATCAAGGTCAACGGCGCCAGCCGTTCCGGCCCGTTGGCCTTCATCACCGCCGCGTTGCGGCCGAAGAACGTCTGCGCCGCCGATGTCATGATCGCCACCTCGGCCGGCATCAGCTGGATCGACAAGCCCTACTACTCCTGGGGACTGCCCGGCGGCTACAACCCCAAGGATGAGAAGCAGGTGGCGGAGTTGGCGGCGAAGGCGGCCTACGTGGACCCCGTGAACCACGCGCCGGACGTGAAGTGCCCCTTCGCACTCAGCTACGGCGTTGACGACACGCTCTCGCATCCGCAGGGGATCGAGGCGATGTTCTCGCTCTCGCCCGCGGCCTGGAAGCGGATCAGCCGCGATGGCGGCGGGCACGGCTACAGCCCGGGCTTCCAGAAACTGCAGAAGGACCTCGCGGCGGAGGTGCAGGCCACCGGCACCCAGGCCGCGAACGAACGGATTCTCAAGGACCACTGAGCCACAAGGCGTGACGCCGTCGCCAGTTCGGTACCGGCCGAGGTGCCAGCCCTGCAGAGCAGACTTGGTGATGGAAACTGGTTCTATCAATCGGGGCAGGTCAGTCGAGTAGTGCCGCTAGGCCCGGCCGATTGTCGAGATCCTTGGTGCCGCTCACGCCAGCATCGCGGAACTCGTCGACGACCTCCATCCCGTGGAGCTTGGCGTACTTGGTGATGGCCGCGGTCTGACGGTCCCAGGCATCCCCGTCCACCTGCCCGAGGCCGCTGCAACGGAGGCAGCTGACGGCCTTGGGGGGAGCCTTGGATTTCATCTTCTTCGTGGCCCGTTGAAAGCGTCTTTTGGCAAAGACAGCTGCGCATCTCGTCGACCGCGTCATTCCCCCGGTGCCCGTGCGGCAGTGGGTGATCTCCGTACCGAAGCGGTTGCGCTGCTTTCTCGCTGACCGGCCCAACGCAGTCGCGGCCCTCACGAGGATCTTCATCTCTAGAGTAGAACGACTGCTTTGTACTGCGGCGGGCCCGACCCGTGACGGTCACAGGCCGAGCGCGGCTCGCCCGCGACTCGGTGCCGTGTCGTTTCTGCACCGCTTCGGATCGGCTCTCAATAACCACGTGCATCTCGATGCGTGCGCGATCGAGCGACTCTCCGTGATCCGCGGCCCAGCCGGCCGCATCACCCAAGTCCGCTACGTGCTCCCGCGGCACAAGGCGGCCTACTGGGTCGGGGGGGGTCGTGGGCGGAAGTCCACGCGCCCGGGGGTCAATGGCGTCGTCAAACTCTCACCATTCGATTTTCTGGACAGGCTCTCGGACCTCATGCCGTCGCCGCGCAAGCATCGGCACAGGTATCACGGAGTGTTCGCGCCCAGTCAACCACCCCCACAACATCAGCACCCATGCCGACCCAGTTCAGCATTGGTGTCGATCTCCATCGGCATACGTGCGGAACCGGTACATTCTCTTCTCTATCTCCTTTAGAGATCTCTTCTTATAGATAGAGGGGTACCCTCCAGCCCACCTGCCAGTACCCTGACAACCCCTGATAGCAAAAAAAGAGCGGCCCGGTTTCCCGAAGCCGCTCTTTCTTCAACCCACCAGCCACTACCCAGCCCACACCCGACAAGCCGCCCGATAGCCACACGAAGCGCAGCTCATCGTGCTCGGCGCTGGATAGAACACGCCGCTCTCGATGGCCCGCCAGACCCGCTCCACGCCCGCCAAGGTGCGTTTCACTGCGGCTGGCTCGACCTCGCGGGTGTGCTCCTCGACAAGCTGGAGAAGCTCGCCCGGAAGATGCCGCAGCCCTACGAGTTCGATCTGCTTCACGCCGACGGGATCAGGCACGCGGACTTGGATGCCGGTGTGAGAGTGTTGAACGAGCTGATCTTTGAGTGCCAGCGGAGCCTTGAGGGCATCGAGCACGCGAGGCTGGACTTGGAGGCGAGAGGGTGGGCGAAGGGGCAGGGGTTGAGGGAGTGAGCGGCGGGCTTACCTGACCGCCGGCCAGCTGGGTGAACTCTTCAGGGCCCCAGAGTCACAGGCTGCATCCAGTCCGAGCCGCCTCGGCCGTTGCCTCAGCAATGGCTTCCCGCCCAGCCGAAGCTTGCCGAAGTGCCGCTGGCCGACCTGTCCTTTTTAGCCCGGGTTGCCTATCGCGGGGGCGGTTCTTGAGGAGGTTCGACTATGACATCCCAGGTCATCTGGTCGGGCACAGTGAACGAAAGCCCGGAGGTCTTGGGGTTCTTGAACCTGTCGTGAATCCGGTGAACGACCTTGCCGGTGGCGAAGTCGAGCAGATCTGAGTCGAGGATCGCCACCTGCCACGTGCCTGGCCGCATGCCATCCCGATCCTTCAACGTGCCCATCCGGAACGTGCCGTCGGCATTGATCCGCCCCCGGGCGCTGCGGCCGTTGCCGAAGTCGATGGCGACCCGGCCGGACGAGAGCGGCGTGCCGTCGGAAAAATGCACGCGGCCTGATACCCGGTGGAGATTCGACCTACCGCAGGCCGTGCAGGCGAGCAGGATCATCGCAGCCACCAATAGCGATGCTCGAGACGGCGTCGCCCGTTTGCGAGTGTCGCAGTGGGCGGAGGTCGCCTGCTTGAGCTCATGCATCACGGCAGCGCCTCCGAGCTGCCGTCCCGCCGATCTCCGAGGTTACTCAGGACGGTGTCGCTGATGTCCACCGACACCGTTCGCACCGCTCCATCCGCCATGAGGAAGTTGCAGACGCCGGGGTGCCACGAGCCGGTCGTCGTCTGCAAACTCCACTCATCCGCTGAGCGGGCAATTCCGCCGATGTTCACGGCACATGTCATCGTGCCAGGCGTTCCGATCCCGAGCGACGTCAGGGGCGGATTGTCGTAGCCATCCGATCCGCAGCTGCCACGCGCGGAGTAGCAGAGGGCCTTGCCAAGGTCGATACTGGCGATGTGCTTTTCCGCCAGGATCGCGGTTTTGCTCAGCCCATCGGAGACGTCCTTGATTTTGCTGCGGGGCTGCCAGCCGGCGTAATTCGTCGTCGCGGTCGCCGCCTTGTGCGTGATAATGTCGCCGCTGCCGTCGGTGGGGCCCATGGCCAGGTTGAGCACCTGCCGTCCCAGGCCAGTCAGGTTCTTCGCCTGGCCGGAGATGTAGTTGCCTTGCTTCGTGTTCAGCCAGATCGAGGATCGGTGATCGTTCTGGTGTCCGTTTCCGGTGTTTAGGAAAACGATGCCGTAGTCGATCGTGGCATACCGTATTCCACCCGATGTAGCCTGGCGAAATCCGCGGGTCGGACAGTTCTGGTACGGGATGCGGGCCGTCCGCAGGGTTGTGTAGTTCTTGAGCGATGTCGCGTTACCGAGGCCCGTGCCTTCAGGGTACATCGCCTGGCTGTAGTCGATCTGCTGGGCGATCTCGTTCTGCTCGGCGTAGGGAAGGATCAGCCCGAAAAAAGGAATGCCCTGCGGACCGCCGTTGTTGTTCCAGTCGCTACCCGTCGAGGACGGCGGGAATGCCATGCGGGCGCTCTCGAAGTTGTGGGTGGCGATTCCCATCTGCTTCATATTGTTGATGCAGGCGGACATGCGGGCCGACTCGCGGGCCGCCTGCACCGCTGGCAGGAGCAGCCCTACGAGCACGTCCCCTTTTTCCCGTCACGGCCTCGCCAGAAACGCCAACAGATCGGCCATCCGCTCGGGCGAAATCGCCTTCTCGAACCCCTCCGGCATCAGCGACCGGCCGGTGGTCGCGAACGTCTCGATGTCGTCGCGCAGGAGCGTATGCACCTGCCCGTCGGCGGCCGCGAGCGTGATGCTGTTGCCCGATTCCACCTGCACGAGTCCCGTGAAGCTGCGACCATCCTGCGTGGTTGCGATATAGGCGACGAACTTGTCCTCGACGGCGCGGTTGGGATCGAGGATGGCCTCGAGCAACACCCGCGGCGACTTCTCCCGCAGGCCGGCAAGATCCGGGCCCACCGCCTTGCCCACGTCGTCGAGCCGATGGCAGCCGGCGCACTGCGCCACGAAGACCTCACGGCCCCGCATAGGGTCTCCCTTGGCCTCCGCCGCCACGGCATACTGCGACACGATCACGCCGCGGTCGCCTGACTGCATCGCGCCCAGTTGTTTCTCTGCCGCCGTACGAATCGTGGCCGAAGGATGCTTGAGTAATTGCTGCCGGCGGGCGGGGTCGAGCGCCGTGGCAAGCCGAGGGTCGGAACCGATGCGATCAAGGAGCGCCGCCGCCCACTCCTCCCGCGACACGAGTGTCTGGATCGCGCGGGACTTGAGCGCGGGCCCGAGCGACGTGCACCGCTCCGCGAGGATCGCGCCCGCCCGCGGATCGGCTGTGCGGGCCAGTGCATCGATCGCCGCGGTCGCGATTGCCGGCGACACCGCCGACGAGACGAGCCGCGCGAGCCGGTCGAGATCCTCGCTCTGCCGCTCGTCCTGCCGGCCGACGATTCCCGCGGCCGCCTCGCGGAGCGGCTCGGCCGCGGCAGGGTCGTCTACGACCTGTCGCGCGCGGGCGAAGACGGCGTCGAGTGCAGCCAGCGATCGAACGCGGCCGCCCTCGAAAAGCCCCGCATCGAGCAGGGACGCCACGACCGCGAACTGCCGGCCAGGATCGTTTGCAAGCCGCGGCGCCCCAAGCTCGGCCGCGGCGAGCGCCGCGATCTCACCGCCGTCGCCTCCCGTGCATGCGGCGAGCACCTGAGTGAGCAGCCGCGGTTCGGCCGGCGGATCGGCGACGAGCACCCCCGCGGCGACCGCCGCGGGATGGCGAGTGGCCGAACTGAGGACCGTCGCCACGAGGTAGGGGTCGTCACGATCGGCGAGGAGCATCTCGGCCAGCACGCGGCCGCTCGCGGGATCGGCCGATTCGCCCAGGCTCGCCGCCACCTGCACCCGCACCTGCGGATCGGCATCGTTGGCCAGGCCGCGGACGGCGGCGTCGAGTGAGGGCGACGCCTGCAGCCGGGGCTCCGCGAACCGCACGGCCAGCCGCCGCAGGGCGGGGTGCGGGTCGCGGAGGCTCGCAAGCAGACTCGCATCGGTCGCGGCGTTCATGCCGGCGAGCGTGGCGAGCCCCGTCACCCGCACCTGCGGCCGGGAAGCTTCCGCGGCGAGCTTTTCGAGCGCCGGCAGTACCGAGCGATCACCGCGGTCGACGAGTAGCTGTTGCGCGGTGTCGCGTTGCCAGCCGCTCGGGCTGTCGAGCGCGGCGACGAGTTCCGCCGCGGAGAGCGTGTCGAGCCGGACGGGCTTTCGCGGCCGGCCATCGGCCGGATAGATCCGGTAGATGCGGCCGCGGTCGGCGCCGGCCCGCAGGTCGGCATTGGCCGCGATCGAGCCGGCGATCCACTGCGGGTGCTCGATGTAGAGTCGATACATGTCGACGACGTACAAAGCCCCGTCGGGCCCGGCCTGCACCATCACCGGCCGCGTCCAGGTGTCGGCCGAGGCGAAGAACTCGGATGCCTGCTCGTCGGCCGCACGGCTGCTCGAGAAGCTCGACCGCTCGGGCGCGAGCACGCGGCGATGGACGAGGTTCGTGACCGGATCGCAGACGAACGCGTTGCCTGAAAACTCCTCGCCGAGGAGTTCGTCGCGGTAGATCATCGCGGCGCAAGCGCCGCCGAGACCGGTTGCCCGCCGCCCCTTCGCCGGCTGTTCCCCGTGGACGGGAACCGACTCGGCAAGCGTGTAGAACGGACCCTCGATGCCGAAGAGATGAACCCGCGGATCGGGGGCCTTCAGCCGCGGATTTCGCGCGAGCGCCCGCTCGTCGAGGGCGAAGTGATAGAGCGGCTGGCCGTTGTTGCAGCCGAACCAGTTGCCCCAGTCGTCGCGGTTGCGGCCAAACTGCGACGGGCCCGACTGTGTCTGGAGTTCACCGGTGTCGGGCCGGAAGCGGAAGTCGCGGCTGCCAAGCGACGTCTTCGCGCCGGTCGCGACCGACACGATCGTCGTGTCGCCCCCCACGCCCCCGTCGCCGTTGGAGCAGTACATCCAGCCGTCGAGGCCGGGCTTCAGGCCGTTGACGCGGTGCTGCTGGTTCCGCTCGGGAAAGCCGGTGAAGAGCGGTGTGCGGAGATCGGCCCGGCCGTCGCCATCGGTGTCTTCGGCGTAGAAAATCTCTGGGGCGCAGGTGACGAGCACGCCCTTCTTCCAGGGCAGCACGCCGGTCGGGAAACCGAGGTCGTCAAGGAACGTGGTGGCCTTGTCGTAGTGGCCGTCGCCGTCGACGTCTTCGAGAAATTTGATCCGGCCGCCGTGGCCTCCCTTGCCGTCGGTGCCGAGCGGATAGTCGCCCATCTCCACCACCCAGAGCTTCAGATCGGCCCCCCAGGCGATGGCGATGGGATCCCGGACGAGCGGCTCGGCGGCGACGAGTTCCACCTGCATCGCGGGATGCACGCGGATCTGGTTGAGCGAACTGGCGGGTGTCTTCGGCGGCACGGCCGGAGCCGCCGGGGGCGCGGGCGAGCCGACGGGGTTGAGCGTGATGCACCGCACGTCGGCCAGTTCGCCCTTGAGCGGCCCTTCCACCCGCATCTCCAGCCGCGACCTGCCCGCGGGGATTTTCAGCGTGCCCACCGATTCCCGTTTGAGCGACGTCCAGCCGCCGGTCTTGCCGATCTTCCCGGTGAGCGAGGCTTCGCCCACGCGGATGCGGAAGCCGTTGCCGGCGAGATCGTCGGCGATCGCCCATTCGAGCCACACCTCGTATTCGACAGCCTGCGGCGACTCGATCTCCCAGGCGACGTAGTCGGCCGGCTTCTCCCACCATGCGATGCAGGCGTTGTCGGGGTTGATGCGGATCGCTTCCCCGAAAAACCCGGCCGCGTCGGGAAAGAGCACGATTCGGCCGACCTCATTCGGCGCGGTCGCCCGCGGGCGGTTGCCCTCCACCTTCCGCAACGCGGGCTCGGCGGCCGAAGCGGTTGGCGCGCAGGCGGACAACACGACGAAAAGCAGAATCAAAGCACTGGTGCGAATCATGAGCATTTTCTCTTCCTTCACACGGAAAGCCGGTCGAATAGGTTGCGGATGATCCGATCGACGACGTGGTTGCCGGCAGCGAGGCCGTAGCTCCACCCGCAGCTGCCGGTGGCCACGACCGTGCCGCCGCGTTCGTACATCCCAAACACGGCGTTCCCGGGCCCGTCGATCACCTCCGCGGGCACGGAAGCGCCCGGGAGCGCCCCGCGGAGTGCTTTCGCCCACTTGATCGTGTCGTCATTCGTGCTCATCCGGGCCGGCGCCGCGGCGAGAATCTGCATGTTTTTTGGCGTGCCGTCGCGGCCGGTGGGCACGGGCAGGCCGTTCTCCCAGATCATCTCGCAGCCGTCGCACTCGTAGCCCGCGATGCCGGGCTGCGGGCACCAGGCCTCGTCGATCCGCCCGAACGTCTCGTTTCGGGAAAGCCCTGTGCCGGCAAAGAGCCAGTGGTCGGGCCGATAGACGGTGTATTCGCCCGCGCCCGGGCCGGTCTCGTATTCGCCGAAGAAGCCGTTGTAGCCGCCGTAGGGGAAGCCCACGCCCGAGAGGCTGTTCTCCGAACGGGCGACGGCGGAATCGCTCCAGAGCGTCGTGAGGGAACGCGAGTCCTTCGTGCCGAAGACGGGATCCTTGTCATGCGCCCGCTTGTAGCAGGTGAGCCTGCGGCCCCCATCCTCGACCCGCACCTGCCAACAGATCGTGTTGCCGCTCAGAAAGGCGACGTTGCCGCCGTTGCCGATGAACGCCTCGACGTTGTCCCGCATCCCCGCCGACCAGTATTCATCGTGGCCGACGGCGACCACGAGCCGGTAGCGGGCGAGGGCGTCGGGATCGAATTCGATGTCGAGGTTCGCGCAGTAGTCGAGTTCGTAGCCGGCCCGCTCCGCCCAGCGGATGAAGGGCTCGTCCCACGTCCGGTAGCAGGCGAGGTTGGGATTGTAGAAGCCGGGCTTCGCCTTCAGCACCGGCTGCTCGAGGATGAATGGCCGGTCGAACGACACGGTCGGAAACCCGGGTCCCGAATAGAGGCAGGAACCGCCCCAGTTGTTGTAGGCTTGGTAGGTGTTGGTCGCGAGCTGGAAGAGGATGCGGGCCCGCGTGCCGGGCGTCGCCGAGCGGACGATGAAGAAGGTCTGCGTCGTTGCCCCATCCCCGGCGAGCGTGGCGAGATAGACGCCCGACCGCCAATCCGACCCGATCGGCACCTGAAAGGCGACGGGCCACTGGCACCCGCGCGTCGAGGCATCCTTGGGAACGGGATGCTTGGCGCCCGCAATCGCATCCGACTTCCAGGCGACGGTGGGCTCCAAGCCGACACGCGTGATCGTGGCCGTGTAGTGGCTGACGCTCGTCGAGACGTGGAACGGGAGTGACTGCCCCTGCACAACGCTCATGGCGCCCGTGTAGGCGGCGATCGTCGGCTTCGGAGACTTGTCGTCGCGTTCGGCTGCACTGGCCGGCAGTGAGCCGCCTGCGATGGCGATCGCACCGCCTGCGAAGGAGGCCTCGAGAAAATCCCGGCGTGTTGCCGCCAGAGCATCGCTACGCATCAGTTTCGGTACTCCTCGGCGGGGCCTGCTTCGCGGTTCAAGGCGATGGGCGCATCTGCGACCGGCAGCGGCTTTGGGTCGAGGCTGATCTCGCCGCCGCCGTGGCCGACAAACTGGACCGTCTCGTCCTGCGCCCCGCAGTAGTTTGTGCCCCAGGTGAATTTCTGCGGCGACGTGTTGTTGAACCGGATCGGCGTTGCGACGCGCGAAATCATGTTGTCGGCGATGTGGAAGCCATACGAGCCGTCGTCGAGGAAAAGCCCGTTGCACCTCCAGTCACCCTGGCCGACGTCGTGGATGAGGTTGCCGAGGATGGTCGAGCCGGGGGCCACGCCGTCCTTCGTGTAGATCGCGCCGCCGTCGGAAAGCTTCAGCATCACGTGATGGATGTGGTTGTGCTCGACCGTGACCAAAGGCTCACGGCCGGTCGGAAAGCAGAACCAGCTGAAGCAGACGGCCATCCCGCAATACGGCTGCTGCTCGACGAGGTTGTGCGCGATGCGGGTGCGGTGGGCGTAGCTGTTGAAGATGCCGTAGGCTCCCCAGTCCATGTCGCCCGTGTGATGGACGTGGCAATGGAGCACCTCGTTGTCGAGCGGCTCGTCCTCCGGCCGCTGCCAGGCGAAATCCTCCGCGCAGACCGGGCCGTGAGGCATGCCCACGTGAATCCCGTGCCCCCCGGCGTCGAACACCGTGCAGCCGACGACGACGTTGTGGCGGCAGCCCTCGCCGAGCCCGATGCCCGTCGCCCCGACCTGGCTCACGCGACACGCCTCCAGCCGGCAGTGCTCCGCATAGGTGAGGTCGATCGCCGCGGGAATGCTGTATTCGGGAAAATCGTCCCGGGGCCGGATGCTGCCGGGCCGTTCCGGCGGATTCGAGATGAGCGGCGTGTGCTCGGTGCCGTACCAGCAGCCGAGGCCCGGCCGGTAGCCGAAGTCGGGCAGCGGCCACTCGGCATGCGCAAACGCGATGCCATGAATCTCGACATGGTGCACCGGCGTCGCAGGCGTGCCCCGCAGGCAGAGGAGCTTTTCCAGTCGCGGCGCCACCATTTCGACCGCAGCGGGATCCTCTCCTTCCGCCGGCAGGTAATAGACGCGGCCTGCCCTGCGGTCGAGATACCACTCGGAGGGCTCGTCAAGCAGCGAGAGGGCATTTTCGATGAAGCCCGCGCCGTCCACCTCGCTCATGAGCCGCATGCCGCCCCAGTAGTGGGAAAGCAGTCCGGCCGGTTCGTTCAGGCAAACGCGGTTGCCGGCGACTTCACCGATCGGAATCCGCATCGTCGCCCAGCGACCGCCGTTGATGCAGAAGAGTTCAGCTGCTCCCTCGGCCAGATCGGCGGCCAGATCTGCGGGCAGCCGTCTGTCGGCCGGAAGGTCGGCCTTGCTGAATTCGATCGTCCGCCAGCGGGTCACGAGTTCCTTCCGCCACGCCTCGCTTGCCGCCGGATCGGTGAGCGTTTTTGTGTCCGGCAGCGAGGCATCGGTCACGCGAAACGAGGCCAACGCCTGCTTCGCATCCTCGTTCGGCCAGCGGGCACGGGACAGCCGCGTTCCATCCTTCCAGAGCTGGCGAAAGGTCCAGCGGTCGTCCCCCGCAGCCGGCAGATCGACATACCAGACCTTGCCCTGGGCCACGGCCGGCAGCCGGGGCAGGGGGTCTGGGAGCCTGCGCCAGCCGCGGAGGCTGCGGCCGCCGCTCACCACCGGCGTTGCACCAGGCATGCCGCGATACACGACCGGTGCGTCCTCGCTGCCCGAATCCTCGGGTTCGAGCACGAACGGCTCCTCGAGTTCATATTGGCCCTCGTGCAGCCAGATGACACATCCACCGGGCGGGAGCATGCCGTCGTGCGTGGCTTTCCAGTTCCGAATGGCCTGACGGGCCTGCACCAGCCTGGCAAACGGCTTTTCCGCGGTGCCCGGATTCTCCGGCCGGCCATGCCCGGCGACGTGGAACTCAACGGGCTTTCCGGCCTGCGCGGTGGCCTCACCACGGGCGACAGCGGCGGGCACGCAGGCGATGGCGACCGCGACGAGCATGGAGGTCATGAATCGTCGCATTGGGGCTATTCCGTTCGGGCCGTTTCTCGTGCATCAGTTCTCCC
>Ga0194055_10001015_pt1 | contig 22972 bp, 20 predicted proteins | sample SepL449m_MetaG_FD_155482 | JGI IMG/M metagenome (GOLD analysis project Ga0194055, IMG submission 155482) | Anoxic zone freshwater microbial communities from boreal shield lake in IISD Experimental Lakes Area, Ontario, Canada - Sep2016-L442-9m | ecosystem: Environmental > Aquatic > Freshwater >... | reverse complement strand
GGACTCGGTGTCTGACATCGGCAACAATCGGAGCGTTGGCACTCACCAACAATCGAGTTGTCGGAGCCTGAGAAACTCCGACCATCATTCTGGGTAAGCGGTTAGCTCCGGCTGTACATCTCCCCATCCAACATCTTGCGGTTGGGTGTGGGAGGTGGCCCAACACTCCAATCGCAAAAGCAACATCGTGACATCGAGCCCGGACTCCCACAATTATTGGGGTAACTTTGCGAGGTTTGCCTCCCTCGGTTCGCTACTTCATCCAGATGCTCTCCCGGGAAGCGTTGAGCATAAAAATGCCAAGACGGATAGCCTCTACTCGGCAATCTCGAATGTACAGGCCCTCGGACTTGTTGCAGAGGAATTACTCGCCGAGGGCACCACCTATTCGGAGTCCGACTATGCCAATCACGGTTGGCAAGATGGGTACAAAATTGTTGCACTTGTGAGGGAGGATTGTAAGGAAGGTTTCGATTGGGATGCGGTTCGTGAAAGTGTTAAGCACGGGTCCGTTTGGTTGCGATGTGCAGTAGTTCATTTGCATATCGCAAAAAGAGCCATTTGGCTTCTCCTGTTGCAACTGGAGGCATTACCGCCTTGTGTATGGAAAGACCAGTATCGAATTCTCGTGCGAGAAATGGTTTCGGAATTTGGTCGGTTTCACTACTTCCACAAGACAATCTCTGGCTATTCAGAAGATGGTTTGGAACCGATCTATGTAGATAATAAGCCATTCATTCGGAGCTATTTAGAGCGATTAACCAAGGCCTTCGAATTAGTGGATCGGCTAATGGAATTTTGTTTAATTGAGATAGCCCTAGACCCAAGTTGGCTGTCCCCAGAGCAGCGAAAGGAATTCGAAAGGCCTCCGAGGCCGCCATTGCCAAGAGGGCCTAAACAATCGCAATTCATTGTGTTCTTCTGGGAGATTGCCGATTGGAGTTCCCGTCCTGCGCAATGCGGTGGTCGAGATCTGTGTTATCGCATTTGGCCCGAGGAGAGTAACACGGATGTAGAATTCATATTCAAAGAACGTTTGCCCAAGACCATGCATGACACAAACGATTTTTTGTACCGAGAGAAAATTCCGATGGCGTTCCACATCAGAACCGATTTTGTCCTGTTGGAGGGCCTTCAAGAATAGTTTTGAGAACTTACGGAAGTTACGGTTGTAGTAACCGATCCGTAAGTTGCCAGTTGCCATAGTGGTCATCTCTTTGAAAGGAGGTGGCCTATGGCTACTCAAAATTCTGAGCCGCTGGCAGTTGTTCCCGATCCTCGGACGGTCCGAATGGATCTTGGGAAACGACTTCGTGAGCTGCGGTTGTTGCGTCGGTTGCTGCGATTGTGTGAAGAGGTTGAGCGTGAACGCCAACCGCATGGGAATCTAGCACGGGAGGGATCCAACCGTGAGTAATTCCCCAAGCATCATTGCCCAAGTTGAAACCCAGTTTCGACATCTCTTGGCAGCGAAGAATCCGGTGGCGGTTGAAGAGGCCGCTAGGACCGTAGATATCCCCGAGGACTTTGATAAACGCGCGTTGGGTGGCATTACCCTAGCGATGGTCAAGGCGGGTGAAATCGTGGAATTCGGATTCTGTCGGAGTGCAACGGTCCGCTTCAACAAGGCCATCAAGCGGTTATGGATTGCAACGGACAAGTTGCAGGCCAAACCGAGAAAGGGCCGCTCCCGTGGGTGAGACATTGATGTTGAAACCAGCGGACTTGGAAGTGTTGGCCAGGATGTTGGCGGACCGGATCGAGCAACAGATTGGCCCCAAGTTGGTGGCCCGTCAACGGTGCTTGGTGGACCGTCCCACGATGGCCAAGTTGGCGAACGTCGGCACGGCAACACTAGACCGATTGGTGGCATCCAAACGAGTGCCGAGTTGTCTCGTTGGGACTCGCAGACTGTTTGATCCTGACCGTGTGATCGATGCGTTGGTTGGCCCTGCATTGTCTATCGATGCGGACGCCAAACAGGATGCAAACCCGAGTTTGGTTTGCGTCAAAACTTTATCTCTTGAAACGAAAAAGGCCGGGGCACTCTGCACAAGCACCCAAGCCGGAAAGGTAGTCAACCTGTGAGTATTGTAGCAGCGAGCGCGTCCCCTGACCCATTTGACCCAGCGGAATTGGCCAAGCTGAGATTGTCGCAAGACTTCTCGGAACTGAGCCAAGTTAAGCCGGTGATAACCTCGGTGGCGTGTAGAAAACCCCACAAACAAGAGTTTGTACGGGTTCGAGAGGGGGAGGAACATCGGTTCACAACGGGAGCCTTTACGGACAAGGAAACGCGGGAGACTTATCTGGTGACTCCTGCGGTCCGAGAACATTTGGCGGGTGATGTGGTGCTGACGATGTTGGTGGTGTGTGTGAGTCGGAATTCCCCGATTCCGTTTCTATGGCCTCTGACTCTCCCAGGATTGGACGGTCGGCCGTGTTCGTGGCATGTGTCCGCCATTGAAGCAGCACGCATTGCCGAGACGCAATGGGCCAAGGTGGTGGCGGATATGTCGGCCGGTTGCTATGTGCCCAACGTGGCACTTGGCAAACTGCCCGAGCCCGATTGGTCCTCGGTGCCGACGATTGGCGAACTACTGAAACTCTCGTTTCGGGATCGCTTTATTGGCTCGTTGGACCATCCCGTTTTGAAGCGGTTGCGTGGTGAGTTATGACCCATCCCAAACTGTCCGAGTTTAGGATGGTTTGGGTGGTGGACTTTGAATTCCGAGCCCTTCCAGGCGAACGGCCGCAAGCCGTTTGTCTGGTGGCTCGTGAACTCCATTCCAACACTCTTGTCCGTCAATGGCTCACTGAGGATATCCCCGATGAACCGCCATTTGATGTTGGCCCTGACTCACTTTTCATAGCGTACTTTGCGAGTGCCGAGTTGGGATGTTGTTTGGCACTTGGTTGGCCTATGCCGAGCCGTGTGTTGGACCTGTATGTGGAATTCAAAGGGTTGACCAATGGGACGGTCGGCCCTGGTGGCTTGGGACTCTTGGGAGCCTTGACCCATTTTGGGTTGGACTGCATGGAGTCCGTGGAAAAACAATCGATGCGCGAATTGGCCATGCGAGAGGGACCACACAACTCCGAGGAGCGGATTGCGTTATTGGATTATTGCCAATCGGATGTGGACGCATTGCCAAGGTTGTTGGACAAGATGATTGCTGGAATCGATCTTCCGAGGGCGTTGTTGCGGGGCCGTTACATGCGAGCGGTGGCAGCGATGGAACACCGAGGGATTCCGGTGGACCGCAAGATACTTGGTGGACTGCGGGAGCATTGGCCGACTATCCAAACGCAATTGATCGAAAGGGTGGATCCTCGTGGAGAAGTGTTTGACGGTCGGACGTTTAAGGCGGATCGATGGGAACGCTACTTGATTCGCCACAACATCGCATGGCCAAGACTTCCAAGTGGAGCGTTGGCGTTGGACGATGAAACCTTCCGACAAGCAGCAAAACGCCATCCCATGTTGGTCGGCAAGTGGCGGGAGCTGCGGCATACACTTGGCCAGATGCGTCTCTCGGACTTAGCCGTGGGATCCGATGGAAGGAACCGCTGTTTGCTGAGTCCGTTTCAATCGAGGACTGGAAGGAACCAGCCGAGCAACTCCCGTTTCATTTTCGGACCGAGTGCTTGGTTGCGGTCCTTGATCAAACCCGAGGAGGGCCGAGCGATAGCCTATATCGATTGGTCCCAACAAGAGTTTGGAATTGCTGCGGCATTCTCCCAAGACGCCAACATGATGGCAGCATACCGCTCGGGGGATCCTTACCTAGCGTTCGCCATCCAAGCGGGAGCGGTTCCACCTACGGCAACCAAGCAGTCCCATAAAAAGGAACGGGCGTTGTTCAAAGCGTGTGTGCTGGGTGTCCAGTATGGAATGGGTGCCGAGTCCTTAGCGGGAAGCATTGGCGACACGTTGGATGTGGCCCGGGAGCTGTTGCGGTTACATCGCAAGACGTATCCCCGCTATTGGCGTTGGTCCGAGTCGGCCGTTGACCATGCGATGTTGTATCGCCATCTCCAAACGGTGTTTGGGTGGCGTTTGAACGTGGGACCGGACGCCAATCCTAGATCCTTGGCCAATTTCCCATGCCAAGCCAATGGAGCGGAAATGTTGAGATTGGCGTGTTGCCTTATCTCCGAACGGGGTGTTGGTATTTGCGCGCCAATCCACGATGCCATTTTGGTGGAAGGGCCGACCAGTACCATCGATGAAACGGTTGCAAAGACGCAAGCAGCAATGCGGGAAGCATCCGCCATTGTGCTGGGTGGGTTCGAGCTGGAGTCGGACTCGGATGTGGTGCGGTGTCCCGATCGCTACTCGGACGAACGTGGAGTTGAGATGTGGACCACGGTGTTGTCCATTTTGACCGAGTTGGACCCAGTCCATTTTGGAACCAGTCGGAACCAAACGGGACGGGGTTTGGCACCAAACGGGACGGGGTGTCTATCTAATCTTATATCTAGTAATGAATCATCTCTAAATAAGTAGGGTATCTGCATGGATGATTTGGAAGTATTCCGATACTCGCATGATGCGTTTGGGGAGGGAAAGCCAATTGCCAAACCCAAGTCCAAGACGATTGGACCGTTTATTCGTGGTCCCATTCCAATGGATTGGTTGGTTCGAGCGGCACGGATCCCAAGACGCAATGCGGTACTCGTGGGATTGGTGCTATTCCATTTGGCAGGAATGAAGTCCGAGCGGAATGGGCTGGTGTTGTGCGTCGAAAGGTGCAAACCATTTGAACTCGGGAGAAAAGCAGTCCAGCGGGGTTTGGCGGACTTGGAGTCCCACGGATTGGTCCGTGTGGATCGCAGCGCGGGGCGTTGTCCTCGTGTGGATCTTGTGGTGGATTGAGTTAACGAGTTGGCTATCGGTTCGTCGAACGTGTACATTGCATTCGCCAAGACTAGGACCGTACATCCGAAATCCGGTTACCCATACCGGCCCGTCTTGGTGTTTTTCTTCATTATGGGTGTCAACCAATGGGAGTTGAGTTATGGCAAGTCTGCATAGGCAAAGTGGGAACCGTCCTGGTTACAAACTGCGGTTCAGGGACACCGACAATCGGCAACGAGTGCTATGGTTGGGAGATGTTTCTAAGCGGAATGCTGAGACGGTGGCGCGGCATGTGTCGGAGTTGGAACGGGCGTTCAAGGGCGGTGTGAGTCCCGAGCCAGGGACCGCCAAGTGGGCAAACGAATTGACGGGACGGATCCGAGAGCGTTTGGCCGTTTATGGATTCGTGGGTTCCGAGCGCAAACGGGTTGCGGGTGAGGCATCTCGAATGGTCAAACCGTTTTTCGAGTCCTACATTGGCACTCGGACCGACTGGAAGTCCGCAACTCGGTACAAGTATGAACTGTCCGCAAAATACTTTGTTCGGTTCGTCGGCCCTGACCGTTTGCTTGCGGATGTGACACCAGCCGACATTGACGCGTGGCGGATGTGGCTGGTGTCGTCGGCCCTTCCAGCCAAGGGAGAGCTACCCGAACGAGGGATGGCGATATCGTCGGCCAACAAGCACGCAAAGCGGATCAAAAAGTTGTTCGCCCAAGCGGTCCGAGCCAAGTTGTTGGTGGAAAGTCCATCGGCCGACCAACGGATCGGTCCCGAGGTGAACCGCGCGAGGGACTTCTATATTGACCGCAAAACGACCAACACGGTGTTGGAAGGGTGCGATACAGAATGGGGGTTGATCTTTGGATTGTGCAGATATGCTGGATTGCGGTGTCCTACGGAAATCCTAGGACTGACCTGGGCCGATGTGGACCTAGCAGCGGGCCGACTTCGAATTGATTCCGTCAAAACGGGTTTGAGGTTTTGCCCGATCTTCCCCGAGCTGCGGCCGTTGATAGAAGCGGCACGCTATTTGGCTCCCGAGGGAACGAACCATTGCGTCCGCCGGTATCGTGGGAACGCAACCAACCTACGGACACAACTAGGACGGATCCTATCGCGCGTGGGTGTGGTGCCTTGGCCCAAGTTGTTTGTGAACTTGCGAGCCAGTGCGAGAACGGACCTTCAAGAAATCTTCCCAAGCCATGTGTGTGACTCGTGGCTTGGTCACTCAACACGAATTGCCGAGCGGCATTACTTGCAAACAACTGAAAGCCACTGGGAAAAAGCGGTGTCCGGTGGTGTTGGATTAGACCAAAACGGTGGTAACGCCGGTGGTAACATCGGTGCCAATCAAGAGGCATCCAGCGTTGATCAAGATTGCAAAAACCCTGGGATTATCGTGGGTGACTGCGTTGGATTCGCAGGGATTGTTGACATAGTGCCCCCGCAAGGACTCGAACCTTGGACCCGCTGATTAAGAGTCAGCTGCTCTACCGACTGAGCTACAAGGGCAAAGAATCCACGTAATGTACCGACCGATCAACTGCTTGCAAGTGCCAATAGAGTGCAGAACAAGGGGTTCACTCAACCAATCGTGGGAGCGACTGCATAGCCCGACCACACGATACATCGCCAAACCACACGCTGCCCCAACGAAACGCAGTGAATGGCAGTACCCTGCGCCCTTCTGCACAACCTCCACAGATGACATTGAGCAATCCAATTTGCATTCTCCATTTGGCGAACGCTTGAATTCCTCAATGGCTGTGGCTGGATAGCTCTTTCAGCCTGGCTTCATCAGCCGGAGTGCCTTAGCACCCGGTTTTCGGATCGCTCCAAAACAACCGGACGCTGAGGCGTTCCGGCGGATGGATGCGTAAATACCCAAGACCCGATTTTTGCAGATACTGCACGGGATCCGAAAAATTCTACGGAAGCTCAGTTGACCAGCGGGGTAGGTTTTGTCGATACTAGGGATTACGTCATTTTCGCGGGATTGGAGGGAATCGTATCCCATGTGGATGCAAGCCCTCGCGATGCGCTCCCAATTGGCAAATCCTCATGCATTGAGGATTTGATTCGGGACCCGCATCGCGACAAATGTCCAACTCCCGATCCGCATCCCAAATCTTCGGTCGGTGCCATTAGAAGGCCTCGACCTCAGAGACAAGGAGCACGCACTTGGTTTCAGAAGGAGTTTAACGATCGAACGCATTCAGACTCGGGTCAATAATCAAATTCGCATCTCCCCCTTACGCGTCATTGGCCCAGATGGAACTCAATACGGAGTCATCACGGTAGAAGAAGCCATGAGCCGCGCTCGGGACGCTGGCTTGGATCTTGTGGAAGTGGCGCCCAATGAGCGTCCTCCCGTTTGCCGAATCATGGACTTCGGCAAATACAAATACGAAAAGAACAAAAAGTCTGGTCAAAAAACGCACCAGACGAAGACCAAGGAAATTCGCCTGCGTCCAAAGACCGGCGACCATGATGTGTTGACCAAAGTGCGTCAAGCCATCGGGTTTCTTCAGCACAAAGACAAGGTCCAAGTCACCGTCATGTTCCGTGGTCGAGAAATGGCCCACGTGGAAGAAGGACGCCGTGTGATGGAGCATGTCATCACGGATCTGGCCGAGTATTCCAAGCTGGAGCAACCACCTTCCCAGCAAGGGAAGAAGATGATCGCAATGCTTGCTCCCAAGTAATCCGATCGATGGGCCGAAGGCTCGGCAATCGATAGACGGTTTGTCGAACGACTTCAATGATTGAATCGAAACCTGAAGCGTCAGCGAGGGACGGCGTGCCCCTTGCTCGCGCGTTGGGTTTTTGACATTGCCTGGGAACTGGCAACAGCCCATCAAGCCAATAAGTCGAAACGTGCGACGCGGTAACCAGGTCGAGAGTTCCTTGCTGGTTCTTTTTTTCCGATCCCAAATCCACGTCCAACCGCGTGGTTTGATCCGCGCCGTCTGCGCCATCAACACCTCATTCAGAACTTCATCGCCCAAGGCTGATCAATCATGAAGCTGGTTCGATTCTTGCGCCCCGATAACACCCAGGGTTGGGGCATCCAATTAGATCATGGCATTCAAGATCTCTCAGCGGCGGATCAATCGCTTCCCGCTTCCATGATCGAGCTGATCGCCAAGTGGCCTCAATTCGAACCGAGAATCGGCAGCCTAGCCAAGAAACTGGGAACCAGCCAGGAACCTCTGCGATTGATCTGCCCGATCGATCGACCAGGAAAGATCCTCTGCATCGGATTGAATTATCGAGACCACGCAATCGAAACGAATGCACCCATCCCCGAGGAGCCAATCGTCTTTTGCAAAATGCCGACGGCCATGATTGGGCCCAATGAAGTGATCCTCTTGCCGACCTCCAGCCACGAAGTGGATTTCGAAGCGGAACTGGTGGTGGTGATCGGACAAAAGGTCAAGAAAGCGACCAAGGAGCAGGCCGCATCCGCCATCTTCGGTTACACCATTGGTCATGACGTTTCGGCTCGCGATTGGCAAAAGGGGAAGCCTGGCAAACAATGGTTCCTAGGAAAGTCTTTCGATACGTTCGCTCCACTCGGACCGGCCATCGCGATCGCAAACTCGATTCCCGATCCCGGCAACCTGAAAATCCAGTGCCGTGTAAATGGGCAGTTGATGCAGGACTCAAGCACGGCAGAATTGATTTTTAGTCCCGTCCACTTGATCGAGTACATCTCCCAAGTGATCACGTTGGAACCCGGAGATGTGATCTACACTGGCACCCCGGCAGGTGTCGGAGTCGCCCGCACGCCACCCGTCTTCTTGAAGGATGGAGATCGGGTCGAAATCGACATCGAATCCATCGGTCGCCTATCCAATCCCTGTGTTATCGACGACTGAGCCTATCGGAGTGAACCCGCTCGTCTTGGATTCGGAAGCCTTGCGTGCGAATGGGCTCGAATCTCACTTTAAGAGGGGGCAGTAAACGGTTTTATCGGAATCATCCGACAAATCCGAACCGACTTTGGGGCGGGTTATTGGTAGTTCAACTACGCGAGGAGCTGGCGCGGAGGTATTATACCATTAGGTTTAGTCGAGGAGCCGACGTCCCGTCGCGTCTCACCATGGGACGCGATACCCGGTGTGCCTGTTCTCGCTTTCCGGAAAACGGAATGCCTTCGAACACCCCCCAACACGGAGGTTGCAAGGCGACGACCTGGTACGATGCCCCCGTGGCGTTCCTACCGAATCCTTACAAAAACAACGCCCTTTCCAATCGCCATTCAACGTGGACACCTCACACCAGTCAGCCTCCGGAACGCGTCAAGCGAGTTCGCCGATCGCGGATTCAATCGCTGTCACGATCCTTCGGATTATCTTTATCGTCGCTGCGGCCAGCATTGGTGCTTCGCTGGCCAATTCTTCGGTCGTGCAGACCCTGAAACCGACCGACGACAGGTCGTTTGCCACTCCCTATCTCGTCTTTAGCTCTGTCTTGCTGATTGCATTTGCCGTCGTCGCATTGGACATGTGCTTCCCCAAGAAACGGATTGAAATCGTATCGGCGATCTACTTCGGCTTGCTTGTCGGTGCGATTTTCACCAATCTGTTGACGTTAGCGATGGCTCCCATTCTAGAATCGAATCCGTACCGTTCTTACGTTTCTCTCGGTGTTCTGATCGTGCTCTGTTATGCGTGCGTAAGCCTCCTGCTGCAAACCAAGGACGACTTTCGCTTTGTCATCCCCTATGTCGAATTCGCCCGAGATCTCAAGGGAATAAAGCCCCTCATTCTCGATACCAGTAGCGTGATCGATGGCCGATTAGCAGAACTGGCAGATACCAACGTCTTGGACAGCCGTTTGATCATGCCTCAATTTGTGTTGATGGAGTTGCAAGCGATCGCCGATAGCTCGGACAAGCTTCGACGCGTTCGAGGCCGAAGAGGATTGGATATTCTCAACCGATTGAGAACCAGCGATAAATTGGACTTCATGATGTACGACACCGAGCTTCCCGAATTTGATGGGCAGCCCGTCGATATGAAGTTGGTAATACTCGCTAAACATCTCAGCGGAAAGCTTGTGACCGGAGACTTCAACCTCAATAAAGTCGCCAAATTGCACAACGTGGAAGTCATCGATCTCAACCAAGTCGCTGCGGCCCTCCGCCCGCAGTATCTTCCAGGCGAGTGCTTCCAGATCCGAATCGTCAAGCCCGGCGAAGGGCACGATCAAGGCATCGGTTATCTCGACGATGGCACCATGGTGGTGATCGAGGGTGGACGCGATCGCATCAATCAAACCGTTCAAGTCGCCGTGACCAGCACGTTGCAGACCCAAGCCGGACGAATGATCTTTGCCAAAGTCGACCATCAGACTGCGGCGTAGTCGCTTGCTGTTCCGTACGGCTTCAATGATTGCCAGAGTTGGCTTTTCGACGACTCGGCACCTGAACAAAACAGGAATCCGTGGCGATCGTATGAATGGGAACACGGCATGACCGATCTTTCCCTACCTGGCAAAGTTTGCCTCGCAATGGCGCTGATTCTGTATGTTGCCGTACTCATTCTGGTAGGTAGGCTCGCAGGTCGGCGTGTCGTAAATGGTCGCGACTATCTGTTCGCCAGCCGAGAAGTTCCTCTGGGTTTGTCGATTTTATCCTTGCTCGCGACATGGTTCGGCTCCTCCGCGATTCTAGGGGCTACACGCAATGCCTATGAATACGGCATGCAGGGGACGGTGTTAGAACCATTCGCCTGCGCCGCAGCGTTGGTCCTCACAGGCGCGGTGTTCGCGTCTCGGCTTTGGAAACTGGAACTATCCACGCTCGCCGATCTTTTCCGCAGTCAATTTGGACCTTGGGCAGAATGGATCAGTTGCCTGATCCAGGTTCCCACGTTCTTTTTTTGGATCGGGGCGCAGTATCTCTCCGCCGGAGCGATCCTCAACAGTTACTTGGGTATGCCGACTTGGTTAGGGATTGTGTTGGCGTCGGCCGTCACCCTCGCGATCCTATGGAGTGGAGGCATGTGGGCAGTCACATGGACCGATTCGATCCTGGTCGGTGGTTCCATGGTAGGCATGCTGTTGTTGTTCTTCTCAGCAACCAATCAAATTGGCAACGGCAATCCTATTGAGGGTGTTCAAACCGTCCTGAAGGCTTCGCCTCAGGAGCGTCTCCAATTCTTGCCGATTGCCAACGCGACTCAAATCCTCGCGATCCTCGGAGTTTTCTTGACAGGGACTCTTGGAAATATCCCAGGCCAAGACCTGCAGCAGCGCATCCAGTCTTCCGCATCGGCCTCGATTGCTCGCTGGTCTTTTCTATGGGCTGGGCTGATCTATCTCGTGATCGGATTGATTCCCGTCTATATCGGACTAGCATCGCGAGTCCATCTTCAGCATTTGATTGCAGTAGAAGATATCCAAGGAGATAAAGTCCTGCCAATCGCGGCTTCCTACTTTTTAAGTGAGCCGCTCGAAATTCTGCTGGTTATTGGATTGCTTTCCCTCAATCTTGCCGCTGCATGCAGTTCGACGTTATCTCAAACCACGATGCTCACGAACAATGTCTTTCGGAGATGGTTGCGTTCACCAACCCCAGGAACAGATTCATTGGATGACAGCCTTAACTCTCCCATCGCAGGCATAGGATTCCAACGTTTGAGTGCGGTCGGAGTCACATTCGGGAGTCTCCTTGCTGCGTTCTCAGGGGAATCCGTAATGGGGCTGCTAGAACTCTCCTTGGCAATCGTGTTGGTCTCGTTGGTAGTACCCATGTGCTGGTCCCTATTTGGTCAGCCTGCAGGGCCAGCGACAGGCATCTCGGCCATGATCGTTGGGACAATGGTCTGGGGAATCCGACAGCTACTTGATGCGCATCTATCCCAACAGTCGCACTCCGGTTGGATGGAGTGGTATCGAATTGTCCCTGCGGAGCTTCAGGGGTTGATCGCCAGCTTTCTCAGTGCGATCGTGGTCGATCGATGGATTCGGCATCGGCGCATTCCGAAGAAAAAAGAGAATAACCGGACGCTAACGCGTTCCGGCTGATTTGTTACAGTGAACAACCTATCAGCCGCTGTACGCTAGCACCCGGTTTTTTCGTTGCGCAGAACAACCGCACGCTAACGCGTTCCGTCTAATTGCCACTCGGATTGTTCGATTCAGCTACGACTTGATCGTAATACTTTCGGGCCGCGTTGTAGGCGGCTTCTGCATCCGCTAATTCGGATGGGCGGATGAGCTTCTTCTTTTGCTCCCAGCAAACATCGACGGCTCGCCGACACCATTCTGCACTGCGTCGATTCGCTCGAACAGGTTTTCCCTCGACTGTGACAAAAATGGGATTCGAGTGAAGCGAAGGAAACACGCGCACTGCAACCCAACTAGAGCGATCGATCGTGACATCCCAACTCAAATCGTTCCACTGGCCATCGGCCGCGATGACTTGTTTGGCCACAGGCTCTCCGTTGACGACGAGTTCCACGGGCACATTGCGAGAACCCACGATGCGGCTACGTTCTAGATGCCAATAAGGCTTTTCATCCAGTCGACGGCTGGCGATCGCCATTCCGTTGGCATCGGGCTCGACGGGCAGAAATGCCGCAACACGCGTTTGGACTTTCACGGTCCCCTTTGACTCCAACGCCACGGAACTGATTTCGCCGTCACCATTAGGGACTCCAAGTTTTTGGCCATGGATCGAGAAATGCGACAGATGGCTCAGTCCATCCCCGACATAACTACGACCATCGAACAATCCTCGCACCCAATGGTCGTAGGAAAATTGCATTTTTGGATCAAGCTCGACGTAGATACGACCCAGTCCGACCCGCTCGCCGTAGATACATGGGAAGTCCGTCTCCCCACTGATGCGCGTCTTAAGCCCAGCGTTGAGTGCGTGGTACCAAATGTTAAGCTCCCAGATGGGAGGCGTATCTACGGTGCTGATAAAATCGCACGCATCATTCGGTGCTGCCACAATGTATTCATTGGCTCCGATCCCGTCGAAATTAGGCATCGCATAATCGGGCAGTCGATCTGCGGCGCGTCCTTTGGTCGTACTCTTGCCTCCACCCCATGTATTGGGGAGTTCACCGCGTGAACCGTCGGGAAGATAGTCGGGCAGGGCTAACCCCCATCCGCTGTGACTGTATCCGACAATCCCTCCTTGCTCTTGTCCCCATTTCAAAATCGGAATCGTCCAGGTTGGCCACTCTTCGATTTTTTTCGTGTTGGGGTAGTCATCTTCCACGAGATTGAGCAAACAGAGATGCCCTGCATGCGACGAAGGAAATCCGCTGACCTCGATGTCGTATCGCATGAGATGGTTGGAACGGGACAGCTTCGAAACCTTGCCATCAAAAAATTGCTTTTGATTGTACCAGCATGGCCCCCAACTCAGAACACAACCGACATTGAGATCTTCCCCTGTGATGTGGCGCATCATGTCCTCGGGTGTAACGCCCTCCGTAGGATTCTCATAATGAGCACATCCTGCCGCATGAACATGATGATCTCCCGAGAACCATCCCAGGGACGTCATATGGACCCAACGTTGGAGCTGGATCGAAATCGGTGAGGGTTCTTCACCGTCGGGAATAGTGACCTGAACGGTTGTAGATAAATACTCGGGTCCACGCGTCGCAGTAATGGAATAGCTTCCCGACGGAAGAATGACCGTTTCGCCATCGGCTCGGTAGATCTGGGGATGAAAGAAGAAATCAGGTGCGAGTCGACGCGCCGGATTGGGATAAACGCGTCCTCGGGCATCGGTAACCAGAAGCGCGCACGTGGTGGGTCGCCCGTCATGGTCCTTGATGCTCAAGGGGACGGCTTGACTCGACCGCGCACGGAAGAGGATCGGCAGTTCACTTCGGAAACCGAGATCTTGCGTTCCAGTCCCTACATCGAAGGCGAGGGTCGCTTCGCGTAGCCCCTCATCCCGGCTGTAGAGTTGAACCACCCGATACTCAACTTTGAGCCCCGACAGACTCGGAAGAAGAGGTTCCTGTGTAGGGAGTGCGATATCTAGCCATCGCCGTGCGGCTTCGGCCGGAGTGATTTTCATTTCGGGAGCCGCAGCCGAGGTGCTTGGGCGAACCATACTTTGCGATTGCGGACTACTGCAACGCAGTGGCGCCGTGACTCCGGCTCCATTGATGACCTTTACGAGAAAGGTGCGCCATCCTTTTTCGATCAAGTGGGGCAGAGCAGCACCCGCTGTTACTTTGACCCGGCTTTCAGGATTGATACTGACGGTGGCTAGGCATAGCGGATCCAGTTGTTGCTGAAGCATCGCGACCACTTCCCGATCATCGTTGTTGCTGGATGCTTCGCGCAGCGTCGTCTCAACGGATTCTGAAAGGGGCTCTCCCAACCATCGCATCGATTCGGCCAAACGCTGAACCGAGGCCTCGAAGGGCTGCCGAGGGACATCGCGCACAATGTCTTGAGCGAACATGGAACCGCAACGGAGAGTCAGCATCAAGCCGAACCATCCACATAGCCAGAAACGATGCATGGTGAGGAACTCGCTAGAGCATGTCGATCGGATCAACGTCAATCAAGTACAGTGTACCTTCTGGCGGTTTGGTCGTGTTTTGCACTTTGACGAGAACCGCATGCAGCGAGGCAGCATCCTTGGAAACGAGCATGCAATGGTAGCGGTAGTGACCTCGTAGTTTGGGTATCGGTGGCAGAGCGGGCCCGAGCACTCGAACAGCCCCCCCCGTTCGTTGGGCCTCGACACGCGCCTTTTGAACAACGCCTTCGGCTAGTTGCTCGACCAACATCTGCACTTCGCCGCGAAAGATGATCCGCGCGAGAACTCCAAACGGAGGATACCCCAGCGGACGTCGTTGCTCGAGCTCACGATCGGCAAAACCCTCGAAGTCATGCTTGCACGCGGCGAGGATGGCTGGATGCTCAGGCGTAAACGTCTGCACGAGCACTTCGCCTGCTTTGTCCCCTCGGCCTGTACGACCGGCGACTTGAGTCACCAACTGAAAGGTTTTTTCGGAAGCTCGGAAGTCGGGGAAGTGCAGGGCGGTATCGGCATTGATCACCCCTACCAAGAGGACATTGGGGAAGTCGAGTCCCTTTGCGATCATTTGCGTCCCGAGCAGGATCTGGGTTCGGCCAGCCCGAAAATCGGTCAGCGTCCGTTCATGGCTTCCAGGCTTGCGCATCGTATCGGAATCCATCCGAGCGATTTGGGCTTCGGGAAATTTCGCTTGGACCTCCAATTCCAGACGCTGTGTCCCAAGCCCCGAAAATCGGATTCCGTCGAAGTTGCATTTCGGGCAATGGGTCGGAGCTGAGATCGTGTGATCGCAGTAATGACACATGGCTTTGTTGCCATCGCGATGAAACGTCATCGGCAGATCGCAATCGGGACACATCACGACATCGCCACACGCAGGGCATTGGATCGATGTCGAATAGCCGCGACGATTTAGCAAGAGGAGGATTTGCCCCTGTTCGTCCAGCACCCGTCGCATCGATTGCAGGAGAGGCCGTGAAAGGCTCGATGGATTGGCGTCTGCACGATTCACTCGCAGATCGATCGTTCGCACTTCGGGCATTGGGCGATTTAGGATGCGGCGAGGCAGAACCACACGTTGATAAACGCCCGTCTTCGCACGATGGTAGGTTTCCAAGGAAGGAGTGGCCGAACCGAGTACCAACGGAACTTTTTCCAAATAGGTCCGATGCAGCGCCACATCGCGCGCATGATAACGCGGGATCGTCTCCTGCTTAAAGGTTGTTTCGTGTTCTTCATCCAAAATCACGAGGCCCAGTTGCGGAACCGGAGCAAAGATCGCGCTGCGAGGGCCGACGACGACTTGGACTTCCCCACGTGAAATCCTTCGCCATTGAAAGTGCCTCTCTGGACCACTCATATTGGAGTGCAATACCGCCACACTTCGAAAACGATTCTGGAATCGGCTGCGCGTTTGAGGTGTCAGACTGATTTCCGGGACCAGTACGATGGCTTGTCGACCGAATCGAATCGTCCGCTCGATCGCTTGCATATACACTTCTGTTTTTCCGCTACCAGTGACCCCCTGGAGCAGGATCGTGCCATGCTGACCGGAATCGATCGTTCGATAAATGGTTTGCAGAGCCACACGTTGATCGGTCGTCAAGGCGGGCGGAATCGGATCGATCGAATCGTTCGGATGTTCTGTTCCTTCATACGACATCACCCGTTCGGCGAATTGTTCGATGAAGCCCGCATCGCGCAACTTCTTGATGATGCCATCCGAGCATTGTGCCAGCGACCGCAATTGATCGGGTGAAAGAGGTTCGTCGGCTAGGATCAACTGCTGAAGGGCTTGGCGTTGTTTTGGGGGCAACGAGGCCACCAAGCGATCTTCCCTCGCGTTCTCGCTAGGGCGAAGGAGCAATTGATTGCGTGTTCCTGCCCCGCCACGGACACCTGCGGGGATGATTGCCTCGATGACTTGGCCCGCCGGTACGAGATAGTACTGGCTCATCCACCGGACGAGCTCGAGCAAGGATGAACTGCATAGAGGGGCCGAATCGCAGACTTGCAGGATCGGCTTAAAGGCTCCTGGAGGGCGACGGATCGATTCGGTGCTCAGGCAATAGCCAGTGACTTCTCGATCTCCTTTACCAAGCGGGACCAAGACTCGCATGCCTGGCAGCAAGGTAGCCGAAACCGTGTCCGGAATGCGGTAGGAGTAAGGACCGAACGGGGCCTCGGCAAACACAACATTGGCGACGAGCGTTAAGGATTGCGCATCCAACTCCCAGGGGGCCAAATCGTCCGGAAAGAGTTCGCCTTGCCTTTGTTCGCTCATGCCATATTGCCTAGTAGGGTGCCATTGCCCAACGAGGTGCCATTGCCTAGTAGGGCGCTCGCGCGAGGGCCCGATGGACTAAGTCACCCGTTTGTCGATTTCAGCAACGCAATCATCGATTGCCACTCGCCATTGTTCGAGGCTGTCGCGATCGCGGATCGTCACCGTTCGGTCTTGCAATGTTTGCGAGTCGATGGTGATGCAATACGGCGTACCGATTTCATCTTGGCGACGATAGCGACGGCCGATCGCGGCCTTTTCGTCGTAGAAGACATTGAATTTCTTCTTGAGCGCCCCGTAAACTTCAGCAGCGACCTCAGGCATTCCATCTTTCTTGACTAGAGGCAGGACCGCGGCTTTGATCGGTGCGAGCCGAGGATGGAGACGCATCACCACGCGCGATTGCATCTTTCCATCTTCGTCAGGGGCTTGATCCTCATCGTAGGCTTGGCATAGGAAGGCCAACGTGGCGCGATCCGCGCCCGCAGAAGGTTCGATCACGTGCGGGATGAATCGTTCGTTGGACAGATCGTCGCGATAGGACAAGTCTTTTCCGCTCCCTCGGTGCTTCGGTTGCCCCTGTTCGTTGAGTTCCACGACGAGCGGACGGTTTTTCGGATCGAGCTTGCCTTCCGAATGGGATCGCAAATCGAAATCGCCACGATGCGCGATCCCTTCGAGTTCACCGTATTCGCCCTCGGGCAGGAACGGGAAGGCATATTCGATATCGGCTGTGCCACAAGAGTAATGGCTCAATTCATCGGCATCATGTTCGCGCAGACGGAGACGCTCGCCGGCGAGTCCGAGATTCTTGTACCATTGCAAACGGCGGTTGCGCCAATATTGATACCACTGTGCGGAAGCATCGGGATGGCAGAAGAACTCGATCTCCATCTGTTCGAATTCACGCGAACGGAAGGTGAAGTTGCGCGGAGTGATTTCATTGCGAAAGCTCTTGCCGACTTGAGCTACGCCGAATGGCACCCGGATCCGCGTGCTGTCGACGACATTTTTAAAATTCACGAAGATGCCTTGAGCGGTCTCGGGCCGAAGAAAGGCGGCACCTTCTTCGCCGCTGAGGGCGCCTACGTAGGTCTTGAACATGAGGTTGAACTCGCGCGGATCGGTGAGCGTTCCCAGTTCGTTGGCGTCGGGGCCGAGTACAAACGGCCGATCTTCGGCAGTGATCTTGTCCAGCGTGCTGACGCGTGCATCGAAAGAGAGTTTTTCGAGGTCCTTCGTGCGAAGGTTAAAAATTTTGAGGGCCCGGCGTTGCAAATCCTCATCTTCATGGTCTGGCTCGGCCATCGTGGTTACGAACACGCGCTGGGCGTCGCGAGTCACCCACTTGCCTCGCACTTGGTCAAAGCGGTACCGCTTTTTGGTAGCGCGGCAATCGACCATGTAATCATGGAACAAATCGTAGTGACCGGAGCATTTCCAAACTTGCGGATGCATGATGATCGTGCAATCCAGACCCACCATTTCGAAGGTGCTGGGCGCACCCTCTGGCTGCAACAATTCGTTATGGTTTTGGCACATGTCCTTCCACCACGCGTCTTTGATGTTCCGTTTCAGTTCGACGCCGAGCGGACCGTAATCCCAAAATCCATTGAGCCCACCGTAGATCTCGCTCGATTGAAACATGAATCCTCGTCGCTTGCAGAGCGACACCAATTTTTCCATTTGCATGCTGATTACGCTGAGGTTGGTTGAAGGGAAAAGGATTCGATTGAATCGCTCTGCAAGGGATGAGCGATCAATCCAAGGATAGGTTGGAACGTTGTGCAAGTGCGATCCGTTTGTGGCCAGCCAAGTCTCGAACCAGGCTAGCCAATTTCCATCGCGGATCGGATTCGAGGGTCGCCAAACACGCATCGGCGATCATCGGCGAGAGTTCGAAGATCAACCATCCCCCAGAGACAAGCTTCGTGGCGGATTGTTCGATCAAACGATGAATGATTTCGAGACCGGTCGGCCCGGACACGAGGGCGATACGAGGTTCGTGATTGCGGACGCTGCGATCCAGTTGATCGTATTCCGATTCCGACACATAGGGAGGATTGCTGACCACGAAGTCAGCGCTGGCATTTTCAATGGATTCCAGCAGATCTCCATGTCGGAACGCGATCCGTTCGGAGACGGACAATTGCTCTGCGTTGCCGCGAGCCACTTCGAGGGCATCTTCGGAGAGATCGATGGCCGTGAAACGAATGTTCGATGAGAACTTCGCCGATTCCTTGGCCAACGTGATCGCGATGCAGCCGCTTCCAGTACAGACATCGATAACATGGACAGGAGTATCCTGCGCGAGGGACACTTCCGGGGCACGCTGATATTTTTTCAGTCGATCGATCGCTTCAATAACGACGTGTTCGGTTTCGCTGCGTGGGATTAGGCAGGCGGATGTGACTTTGAAGGGGAGGGAATAGAATTCCTTTTTACCTACGAGATACGCCACCGGCTCGCCCGCTGCCCGCCGTTTGATGAACTCCCGAAAGACTGCCTTGACCGATTCCGGAGGTTCTTCATTAAAGGCCGCGTACAAGTCGATCCGCTGGCAACCGCGCGCCTCGGCCAATAGCACTTCGGCATCCAATCGCGGAGAAGCGGAGCCACTCTTCTTGAGATGCTCCGTCGTCCATTGGAGCAAGCGCAGGATAGTCCACGGCTCCGATTGCGTCGTGCTGTTTCCACTCATGCTTTACATCCCTGAAGATCGAAAGCCCATTAGTTGTCCGAGTCGTCCCTGAGCATGGACCGCTCGTATTCGAGCAGTGCATCCGCCACCGGCTGCATATTGCCACTCACGATGGAGTCGAGTTTATACAACGTCAGATTGATGCGGTGGTCGGTCAAACGGTTCTGAGGATAATTATAGGTGCGAATGCGTTCGCTGCGGTCCCCGGAACCGATCAGCGACATCCGTTCCTTCGAGCGTTCTTTCCTTTCGATCTCGCGTTTGGCTTCATAAAGCCGGGTTTTGAGAACACGTAGGGCTTTTGCCAGATTTTTGTGTTGGCTCTTTTCGTCCTGGCACTGGACTACGACACCGGTTTCCAAGTGCGTCAGGCGAACTGCCGATTCCGTTTTGTTCACGTGCTGCCCACCGGGTCCCGAAGCACAGAATTTATCCAGCCGATAATCCTCGGGCTTGAGGTCGATTTCGATGTCCTCGGGCTCGGGCATGACAGCAACCGTTGCGGCCGAGGTGTGGATCCGGCCTTGAGCTTCGGTCTCAGGGACTCGTTGCACGCGGTGGCCACCACTTTCGAATTGGAGTTCGCGATAGGAGCCATCCCCTTCGATAGAAAGGATGATTTCTTTAAAGCCCCCACGTTCGCTGGGGCTCGAGTCCATGATTTCGACTTTCCAATTTTTCGTTTCTGCATAACGGCGATACATCTCGAACAGATCGCGTGCAAATAGCGCCGCTTCTTCGCCCCCGGTACCGGCTCGGATTTCCATCACGCTACGGGTCCGATTGGCATCTTCGCCCCCGACCGACAGCTCGAGCAGTTCGTCCCAAATCTTTTCGCGTTCGGCTCGTATTTGAACCGCTTCCTCCTCCGCCATTTGGCGTTCGTCGGAATCGCTCGATGAAAGCATGGGGGCCATCTCGCGCAGGTCTTCCGAAAGCTTCTTGTAGCGACGAAACTTGTTGGCACTCTTGGACAGACCACCGTGCTCACGCATGATGGTGGCCATTTTTCCGGATTCGCCCTGAAGCACTTCAGGATCGGACATCATCTGTTCGAGCTCGCTGAATCGAGCCAGGGACAGCTCGAGCTGTTCACGGATTTTCATGAGGATGTCGCAGTGTTAGGACAGGGATGCAGGGTAAGCACGTAAGAGGGCGTGGATGGAAACACTGGCCGGCAAATGGAAGGAAGTAGGGGAATGCGTGTTTTGGAGGCGGATCCAAAAAAAAACGCTGCAAGCTGGCACAACGGCAATCTTGCAGCGAACTGAACTTTGGATTGCCATCGACGCTGGGCTTAAAAACCAGCCAAACGATCGATGGGGTTGCTACTTCTTTTTGGGAGCGGCAGGCTTCTTTTGATTTTGGAGACTGGCATAGGTACCAGCAGCAAATTTGGTTTGGAACTTCTCGATGCGGCCGGCAGTGTCAACGAACTTCAACTTGCCCGTGTAAAAAGGGTGGCAAACATTGCAAATGTCGACCTTGAGCTCTTTGCGTGTGCTGCGTGTCGTGAAGCTGTTACCGCATCCGCAGGAAACTTGAGTCTCGAAATATTTAGGATGAATTCCGTCTTTCATGATCGATCTCTAACGAATTCGAAGGGCCAAAAGTGACCAAACCAAGGGGGCTAGGCAACCAATATCGGCTTCCGGCAGTGGGGAAAACCACGTCGCCGAAAATTTGGAATGAAAAAATATACAGGATGACTGGGACAAAGCAACGTCAAATGGAGGGGAAACACAGGCATCGGCCTGATTCGCTCCTCAAGAAACCTGGGGAATTTCAAGGCTGGCCGTTTTTCCGGGAATGCGGCTCATCGGCATCTGACGTCGCTCATGAATTCCATTGGGTGGCTCTCCCGGGTTGCTGAGCGGGTTGGCAAAAGGATTGCTCGGCAGGGAGGAGATTTTGGACGGGGTGGTCGATCCTAGGCACGGCTAGGATTGCGTTCAGAGTGCACTTGCGGCCTCCAAGGAAACGTTCAGCAAACAATCGAACTCCCTAGCAAAGTCGATGGAAACCCTGGCGTGCACTGCACCTTGTCGATCGAAGAATCGCTGAGATCCGGAGATCGGGAAAACCCCTTCGTGCCAGATGTTTGGATGGATGTAGAGCCCCTGACTTCCATCGAACCAGAAGCAGATAAAGTCTTCTGGGCGAATGTCATCTCCAGGCAAAGCCAGTGGGACGACAAAAGGTCGGCGCTCGAGAGGGAAAAAAAGCTGCCCCCCGTCCGGATGATAGTTTGCGTGCCACAACAGAACATTCGACGGAGTGCACGCGTGATTCTCATCTGCCGATTCAGGCGGGACGGAGTATCCGAGAATGTAGTGCCCGCCGACAGCTTCGTTGCGGCCATAAAGAATGTCCCCTTTCCATTCGGCAACAAAGATCCCTTCTTTGGTTCCACCTTCATCGCCACTATCAAGATCCACCGGTCGCCAACCCGCTGCGGGCCAACGAACAATTTCTACTGGACGCGAATCGGGTCCATCGATCAATTCTCCAAAACCAGTTAACGAATCAGCCGTGGCTATGACCATCGGAATAGAAACTCGCGCCAATCCTGGCTTCAATTCAGGATTCAAGTAGTTCGGGATCGAGGGGTTCATGAGCATTCAGAGGGTGAGTACGAGGAATAGATGGACAAGATTGCAATGCAACACGACCATTCTCGCGCGAAGTCGGGAATGATGTGGTTGCATGCGCTATGTCTTACAACGCCATAACCCGTTTGAATACGTTCCAGGAACCATTGATTTTCAGGAAGCAAATGAATTGCCTGATCCGGTCCAAAACATTGACAGAAACTTCACGATCTATTTGGCCTATTTGGTAACGAGCCCACGTTGTTTAAAGCGTACCCATTGCGATACCCCACTCGCGAGCTCTTCTCACCATTCCCCTTGCTCTTCTTCCGATGAAGGCCCCAGATTCCCCTTCACACGGTTGAGCAAATCGGGTGAGGAGTAAAGCCGACCGGATGTCGATACCCATTGGACGTTGCGAGTATTGCGTATGTTCTCAAGAGGATTTCCGTTCACGACGAAGAAGTCCGCAACTTTGCCCGTTTCTATCGATCCGTGATCTCGATCAATCCGCAATGCACGAGCACCGTTGATCGTACCGATCCGAATCGCATCCGCTGCCGAAATACCTCCCCGAACAAATGCGTCCAACTCGCGATGCGCGCCAAAACCAGGCAGATAATTGCCGTTGCTCACATGATCGGTTCCCAAGGTGATTGTCCCTCCCGCTTCATGGAACGCGGCGATAGTAGCTAGTTTGGCCAAGTAGATCTGCACGAACTGAGGGTCGGCTTTGTCTGGCTCTCGCTCCTTCACACTTTTTTGAACATAGGGAGTGAACAGCGAGCCCTCGTCATACCAGTGCCCGAACTCCTCACCCGAGTAACCAAAGTAGCCATAAGCTGTCAACGTTGCGTCAAAGACTGTCCCGTGTTCGATGAACTTGCGAACAATGGCCTGGTACTCGGGCATATCCGCAGTGATCGCACCGAGAGAATCGTAAGCCGAATTGGTTCCCGGCATTGCATCCCCCCCCAGAAAGTGCTCGATGCGATCAATGCCC
>Ga0194055_10001014_pt1 | contig 22978 bp, 25 predicted proteins | sample SepL449m_MetaG_FD_155482 | JGI IMG/M metagenome (GOLD analysis project Ga0194055, IMG submission 155482) | Anoxic zone freshwater microbial communities from boreal shield lake in IISD Experimental Lakes Area, Ontario, Canada - Sep2016-L442-9m | ecosystem: Environmental > Aquatic > Freshwater >... | reverse complement strand
AGGTAAACATTCCTTCATTCCGTGTCTCTGCGATGGACATCATTGATGTTCTTCCAAAGTCATTGGATCTCACACCATTCATCGTGGCTAGCGCTGAACTTGGCGAGAAGGCAGTTCCTGCATGGATTGAGGTTGTTGGTTCGCAAATGCGCATCATCGTTCACTCAGTTCCTGCACGTGCCGTAATCGACACCCAGGTTCAAGAGCAGCTCATCGTTGAACTTTATTCTAAGTAATTTTTAAAAGTCCGCGACTAACAAGTCAAAGACCTGCACGCAGTACCAGTACTACCAAAGCGGAAATCAAATAGTGGATTTCCCCGAAATGAAGAGGAGCAGCAGTGCTAATTGCACAACGTCCCACCCTCAGTGAAGAAGTACTTTCCGATAACCGTTCACGGTTCATCATTGAACCGTTGGAACCAGGTTTCGGTTACACACTAGGTAACAGCATGCGTCGTACATTGCTTTCATCTATTCCAGGTGCAGCAGTGACCAGCATCCGTGTTGCCGGTGCACTTCATGAGTTCACTACTCTTGAAGGCGTTAAGGAAGACCTCACAGATATCGTTTTGAATATCAAGAACTTGGTTTTCTCATCAGATAGCGATGAACCAGCAGTTGTTTATATCCGCAAATCAGGTGCCGGTGCAGTTACTGGTGCAGATATTGCGGTTCCAACTGGCGTTGAAGTTCATAACCCAACACTTCACTTAGCAACACTTAATGGCAAGGGATCTCTTGAGATCGAACTTACTGTTGAGCGTGGCCGTGGTTATGTCACCGCAGTTCAGAACAAGCAAGCTGGAGCAGAAATCGGTCGTATTCCAGTTGACTCTATCTATTCACCAGTTTTGAAAGTTACATACAAGGTTGAAGCTACTCGCGTTGAACAGCGCACAGACTTTGATCGCCTTGTTGTAGATGTAGAAACAAAATCATCAATGAAGCCACGCGATGCAGTTGCATCTGCCGGTCGTACATTGGTTGAACTATTTGGTCTTGCACGCGAACTTAATCTTGATGCTGAAGGTATCGAGATGGGGCCATCTGTTATGGATGCTGCTCTAGCTGCCGATCTTGCCCTTCCAATCGAAGATCTTGATCTAACAGTTCGTTCATACAACTGCTTGAAGCGCGAAGGTATTCACACAGTTGGAGAGTTGGTTTCTCGTTCAGAGGCTGATCTACTTGATATCCGTAACTTTGGTTCAAAATCAATCGATGAGGTCAAGGCAAAGCTTGTCTCAATGGGAATGTCTCTTAAGGACAGCCCAGCAGGATTTGATCCAACGAAGCACCAAAACTACAACGCAGCAGTTGACGATGATTTCGTCGATGCAGATCAGGCCTAGGAGAAATACAAATGCCAAAACCAAGTAAAGGTCCTCGTTTGGGTTCAGGCCCATCACACGAACGCTTACTCCTACGCACTCTTGCAGAGCAGTTGTTCGAGCATGGCAAGATCACTACAACCGAGGCAAAGGCTAAGCGCCTGCGTCCATTAGCTGAAAAGTTAATTACTTTCGCTAAGAAGGGTGATCTTCCAGCACGTCGTCAGGTCATGGCTCAGATTTCAAATAAGAGTGTTGTACATACTCTTTTCACTGTTATCGGTCCACGCTTTGCTGCACGTAATGGTGGATACACACGTATCACCAAGGTCGGTCCTCGCAAGGGTGACAATGCACCTATGGCAGTAATTGAAGTTTTAACTGAGAAAGATAACTAAGTTTAAAAACCTTAGAAATTAATTCTCATGACGGAACCCACTCTCTACCCAGAGAGTGGGTTTCTTCGTTTAAGAATCGATTTAGCCTACGACGGAACTAATTATTCGGGTTGGGCTAAGCAACCTGATCGACGCACGGTTCAAGAAGAGTTCGAAAGGGCGCTTTCAACAATTACCCAATCTGAAGTGGAAACAATTGTTGCGGGAAGAACCGATGCTGGAGTTCATGCCACCGGACAAGTTATTCATGTTGATGTGCCTGAGACAATCAATCTAGATGAGCTGGCTTTTAAATTAAATCGAATACTCGATGAAGATATTCGAATCAATAATGTGGCCGTTGCCAAAGGGGCTTTTAATGCACGTTTTTCTGCTATCCGCCGGCACTACACCTACAAAATTATGGATGGCAATAAGGCCGTTCCGCCGATAAATCGTTTTGATATCACGCCGTGGTATCGCACTTTAGATATTGATTTGCTCAATTCCGCCAGCGCCTTATTAGTGGGGGAACATGATTTTGCCGCTTACTGCAAATTCCGTGAAGGCAGCACCACTATTCGAAATTTGATTCGCTTTGATTGGACCAGAAATAGCGATGGAATTTTGGTTGCAGAACTATCGGCCGATTCATTTTGTTATTCCATGGTTCGAAATCTGGTTGGTGCGGCAGTCTGTGTTGCCGAAGGGCGATTTGGCGCCGAATGGATTCAAGCGACTCTGGAGAATAAAGAGCGGATCTCGGATTCCCTTGTTTTCCCATCCCGGGGTCTGACTTTGCGCCAGGTGGAGTACCCAGATTGAGGCCATTTTGACCCATTCGCGCTGCACGGGTACCCTAATCCTCTGCCCTTAAAAGGGGCTCAGCAGTAATCATCGAATAAGAAGGTAGGCAATAGCGTGCGTACATACAGTCCAAAAGCTGGTGATGCAGTCCGTAACTGGCACATCATCGATGCACAAGATGTGGTCTTGGGCCGTCTTGCTACTCATGCAGCCGTTCTACTTCGTGGAAAGCACAAGCCAACATTTGCACCACACATGGACATGGGCGACTTCGTCATTGTTATCAATGCCGAGAAAATCGCGCTTTCAGGTAACAAGGCAAAGCAAAAGTGGTCACATCATCACTCAGGTTTTCCAGGTGGTTTAACTTCTACTGTGTACGGTGAACTCATCGAGAAGCACCCAACACGTGCAGTTGAAAAAGCAATCAAGGGAATGATTCCTAAGAATCGTTTGGGTCGCGACATTGCATCAAAGCTAAAGGTGTACGCAGGACCAAACCACCCACATGCAGCACAAGCACCAACACCATATGTATTCGATCAAGTTTCACAAATCGTGAAGTAAGGGATGACAATGTCAGAAAACACAACAGCTTTCGATCTCGATGAGGCCGAAGTTCCTACTTCATACTCTTCTTCAACTCCAGCACCTGCAACTAATCGCCCAGCAATTAAGGCACCAGGTCGCGGAACGGGTCGTCGTAAAGAAGCCGTTGCTCGCGTTCGCTTAGTTCCAGGAAGCGGCAAGTGGGTTGTTAATGGAAAGACTTTAGAAAACTATTTCCCAAATAAAGTTCACCAACAGTTAGTGTCAGAACCATTCCGCACAGTTGGTGCTGAAAATTCTTACGATGTCTTCGCACGTATCAATGGTGGCGGAGTTTCTGGTCAAGCTGGTGCACTTCGTTTAGGCGTTGCACGTTCACTTAACCAAATCGACGAAGAAGCAAACCGTCCAGCACTCAAGAAAGCTGGATTCCTTTCACGTGATGCACGTGTTATTGAACGTAAGAAGTACGGCCTTAAGAAAGCACGTAAGCGTTCTCAATACAGCAAGCGTTAATTCCCACAATTTAGCGAAGGAGTTCCAATGGCACTCTTTGGTACTGATGGGATTCGTGGCTTAGCCAATCGTGATTTAACTGCTGAATTAGCTCTGGATGTTTCCGTTGCTGCTGCGCATATTTTGGTAGAAAGTTCATCAAATAAAGACCATCGTCCAACGGCAATTGTTGGGCAAGATTCGCGTGCCTCAGGCGAGTTTCTAGAAGCGGCCGTGGTTGCTGGTTTAACGAGTGCTGGAATCAATGTGTATCGCGTAGGCGTATTACCAACGCCAGCAATTGCACATTTAGTTGCCGAATCACATGCAGATCTTGGCGTAATGATCAGCGCATCGCATAATCCAATGCCAGATAATGGAATTAAGTTATTTGCTCGCGGTGGCGGCAAGTTAGATGATGCAATCGAAGCCCGAATTGAAGCTCGTATGGGTGAAGGTTGGGAACGACCAACAGGAAAAAATGTAGGGCGTGCAATTCAGGATGATTCCGCCAAAGAACGTTACTTAACGCATCTATTGGCTAGCGTTGATGTCCCTTTGAAAGGTTTGAAAGTTGTAGTTGATTGTGCAAATGGCGCATCTTCATTTGTTGCCCCCGAAGCGTATCGACGTGCAGGGGCTGAAGTAATTGCAATTTTTAACCAACCCGATGGTTGGAATATTAATGAAGACTGCGGTTCTACTCATTTACATCAACTCCGGGCAGCCGTTCTTAAGGAAGGTGCAGATATTGGAATTGCACATGATGGTGATGCTGATCGTTGTTTAGCTATTGATGCAGCTGGAAATGAAATCGACGGCGATCATATTTTGACGATTTTAGCCCGAGGTTTTAAAGCGCGCGGCAAATTAAAGGGCAATACCGTTGTGGGTACCGTGATGAGCAATTTAGGTTTTATGCATGCGATGAAAGATGCTGGAATTAACGTTGAGACAACTTCGGTTGGTGACCGTTATGTTCTTGAAAATATGATTGCAAATGATTATTCACTTGGTGGCGAGCAGTCAGGTCACGTCATTATGCGCGAATTAGCTAATACTGGTGATGGCATTTTGACTGCGCTGCAATTATTGCAAGAAGTTGTTCGGACTAAAAAAACTTTACAAGAATTAGCCGCGACCATGGTGCGCTTTCCTCAAGTATTAATAAATGTAAAAGATGTGAAAAAAGAACTTTTGGCGAGCTCTACGGTAATTAGTGCCGCAGTTAAAGCGGCCGAAGTTCGCTTGGCTGATAGTGGTCGGGTTTTATTGCGGGCCTCAGGTACCGAGCCACTCATTAGAGTGATGGTTGAGGCCGCCAGTGATAGCCTTGCGCAAGAAGTTGCTAAACAACTTGCAGATATTGTTAAAAGCGAACTGGGGTAAGTATTTATGTGCGGAATTGTGGGTTACACAGGGCCGCAATCTGCAGTAACCCCACTTATTGAAGGTCTTCGCCGACTTGAATATCGTGGTTACGACTCAGCAGGTATCGCCCTCGGAACACCCAGAAAACTTTTTATTCAAAAGAAAGCCGGAAAGCTCGCCAACCTTGAGAATGAATTAGACGCAACGCTTCCAATCGTTCATTCTGGAATTGGTCATACGCGATGGGCAACACATGGTGGCCCAACTGATCACAACGCACACCCCCACGTAGATAATGAAGGCAAACTAGCCGTGATTCACAACGGCATCATCGAAAATTATTCAGAACTACGTAAAGAGTTAGAAGCCCGCGGCCATGTTTTTTCCTCCGAAACTGATACTGAATCAGTTGCGCACTTGTTGAGTGATCTTCGTAAGAAAAACAACGGCGATCTATCAGCGGCTATGCGTGAGGCTGTGAAAGCGCTTCGAGGTTCATTCACATTGTTAGCTATCCATGCGGATGCACCTGAAGTAATAGTTGGCGTTCGCCGTAACTCTCCGCTCGTGGTTGGGCTTGGCAAAGGTGAGAATTTCATGGCATCTGATGTTGCTGCTTTTATTGATTACACAAAGCGCGCAATTGAACTCGGGCAAGATGAGGTTGTCACGATTACACCTCAATCAGTTGTAATAACTGATCTGGATGGCAAAAAAATTACTCCGAAGGAGTATGAAATTTCTTGGGATGCAAGTGCGGCACAAAAAGGTGGTTTTACGCATTTCATGCTGAAGGAGATTTTTGAACAGCCCAAAGCCGTTGCCGATACGTTAATTGGACGTCTGAGCGACAATAAACAAATTGTGCTTGATGAATTACGCATGAGTGCTGAAGAAGTTCGCGCGCTCAAGAAAATAACCGTGATTGCGTGCGGAACGGCTTATCACGCCGGAATGGTTGCAAAGTATGCAATTGAAAAATTTGCGAAGATTCCAGTTGATGTCGAAATTGCGAGTGAATTTAGATATCGCGATCCAATTATTGATTCGAACACACTAGTTATAGCTATTTCACAGTCCGGTGAAACTATGGATACGTTGATGGCGGTCAGACATGCTAAAGCTGCTGGCGGCCGAGTCTTAGCGATTTGTAATACCAATAGCTCTACGATTCCTCGCGAATCTGATGCGGTTTTATATACACATGCTGGCCCAGAAATCGCTGTTGCTTCCACAAAAGCCCTCTTAACCCAAATGATTGCGGTGTATTTGATTGGACTTCACTTAGCTCAAGTGAATAAGACAATGAGCGATGTCGAAGTTGAAAAGTATTACCTTGAACTATTAGAACTTCCAGGCAAGATTGAACAGATTCTTGAAACGGTGGAACCGCTTCGTGCGCTTACCCGTAGTTTTGCTCAAAATAATATTGTGCTGTTCCTAGGTCGAAATATTGGTTATCCAGTTGCTCTTGAGGGTGCACTTAAATTAAAAGAGCTGGCTTATATTCATGCCGAAGGTTTTGCTGGTGGAGAGTTAAAGCACGGCCCAATTGCATTAATTGATCAAGGAACACCAGTTATAGCGATTTTGCCTGCTGGTCATGAAAATGCTCTGGATGAAAAGATGCTGAGCAATATTCAAGAAGTAAAGGCACGGGGTGCACGTGTCATTGTCATTGCCGAAGAAGGTGCGCACGTTGAAGGTGCTGAGCATATTATTCGAATTCCTGTAACACCTGCACTTTTCCAACCAATTCTTGCAACGGTCCCACTTCAAGTTTTTGCTTATGAAATGGCTGTTGCACGTGGGAATGATGTAGACCAGCCAAGAAATCTGGCTAAATCAGTTACTGTGGAATAAATGCAAACAATCGAGAACCTGCGCAGAAAGCAGATGTTTCGTGCCTTACGGTGGTCGTTACTTCTATTTGCTGGTTTTTTAATTGTTACGCAGCAAGTTGTTACTTACGGTCCTTTGGTTAATATCGATAACCATATAGACCGAACCCACAAACCTCGCTTTACTGGTTTAGCTGGCTTTGCATTAAAAAAATTAGATAATTTAGGTTTACGTGGTCTCACTGCTACGGTACTAATAATTGCCGCAGTTTTTATTGCTTATAAATTTAAAACCTGGAGACCATTAAATTTAGCGGTTCTATCGCTACTTGGACTTAATTTAATTGTAGGTATTTTCAAACTTGTTTTAGGTCGTTCAAAGCCGCGCGATGGTTTTGATCTCTTTCATGCTGGGGGAATGTCCTATCCCAGCGGGCACGCATCCAATGCAGTTCTGTCTTGGGGTGTTTTGGCGTATCTCATTTTTAGATATGCAGGGGTGAATAAATACCGTGGACGTTTAGCTAGTTTAGGTGTCGTTACGGTTTCATTAACTGTTTGCACTGTGTCATTGATTCGCCAAACTCATTGGTTCACCGATCTTTTAGGTGGCTTATTTATTGGAAGTTCATTATTAGTCGCTGTGATTGCAGTTGACCGATACGTTCCCTCTAAGAGCCAACTGCACTAGACTTAATACATGATTGATGGAATCGGCATTGATGTTGTTGATATCGAACGATTCAAGTTGTCTCTTGACCGAACACCGGGCTTATTAGAAAAACTTTTTACCGACAATGAACGCACAAAACCTCTTCAATCTCTAGCTGCTCGCTTCGCCGCTAAAGAGGCGCTAGCTAAAGCTTTAAATGCAGGCAAAGGATTGAGTTGGCATGAAGCTGAGATCATTAATCTTGAAAGTGGGAAACCAGCATTTTTATTTAGAGGTGAAATCGCTGAGATAGTTGATGGCGCAATGGTTCATGTCTCGCTATCCCATGATGCAGGGATTGCTTCAGCTATAGTGATTGTTGAGCGCAATTAATGGGACACCGTGCCGAAGCCCGTATTGATATTTATGCACTTAGTTCCAACATTGCGCGTTTAAAAAGTGAAGCTGGTGTCGATTTACTGGCCGTAGTAAAAGCCGATGCTTATGGTCACGGCTTATTAGAAATTGGTTTATTGGCGGAAAAAAGCGGTGCGGATTGGTTAGGCGTTGCTTTATTAGAAGAAGCGATTGCGCTGCGCACTCACGGTGTGAGAATTCCAATTTTGGCATGGTTAGTGCCACCCGGATCTGATTTTAGTGCCGCCGTTAAGCACGACATTGATGTTGCCGTGGCAAGTATTTCTGCACTTGAAGAAATTTCACGTATTCCAAACAAGCCACGTATCCATATTGAAATCGATACTGGCATGACTCGAGGTGGCTTCCTTGATGAATGGGCGGAGTTACTTAAGTCAGATTTTTCGCGGGTTGAGGTTGTAGGAGTGTTTTCGCATTTTGCTCGCGCTGATGAACCAGGTCAGCAACAAAATGTAAATCAACTCACGTCGTTCAGAACGAAAGTACAGCAGCTAGCTGAAATTGGAATCAATCCACCTATTAAACATTTATCCAATTCGGCAGCCACTCTTTTCGATCATCAATCAGCTTTTAATTTAGTACGCACGGGAATTGCAATGTACGGTTTAACTCCAGATATTAAGAGCTTAGGTGATAGCAAAACACTTTCATTGAAACCAGTGATGCAGCTGCGAGCAAAATTGCACCTTGTTAAAAAAGTTCCAGCAGGTTCACCGGTCGGTTATGGTGCAAGTGCAACAACTAGTACAGATACAACTCTTGGAATTGTGGCTATGGGATATGCCGATGGAATTCCACGAATTGCACAGGGAGCTGGCGTTTTCTTTGGCGGCAAACGGGCACCGATTATCGGTCGAGTTTCCATGGATCAATTTGTTGTAGATCTTGGGGCCGATTCATCGGCACATTCGGGTGATTGGGTAACTGTTTTTGGTGATGGCTCTCACGGGGAATACACCGCCGATGACTGGGGAGCTGCATCGTTATCAATTAATTATGAAATCGTGACGAGAATCGGGCCAAGGGTGCCTAGAATCTACGCACCTCATGTCTACTAATAATGCAGCGTTGCGAGTCGAAGGTGTCAATATCTCCTTCGGCGGGCTGCGGGCTCTCAATGATGTTTATTTAGAAATAGGCACCAATGAAGTTGTAGGTTTAATTGGACCAAATGGTGCGGGCAAGACAACTTTATTTAATGCACTCTGCGGCTTAGTTCAACCTGATTCCGGAAAGTTTTTCCTCAATGGTGAAGAACAAAATTTTCCACAAACACATCAATTAGTTGATCTGGGTATTGCGCGCACCCTTCAAGGTGTTGGTTTATTTGGCGATTTAACCGTCTTAGAAAACGTGATGGTTGGGGCGCAACATCTGGCAACTTCTGGATTAATTTCTGCAGCTTTAGGCCGAAGTGCTAAAGATGAAAAAGAAATTCGCAGAAAATCTTTAACTGCGCTCGAGCGCGTATATGCCATTGGTTTAGCAAATCGGCGTGCCGACACATTGTCGTATCCAGATACAAAACGTGTAGCAATCGCGCGTGCACTTGTCAGCGAACCAAAGATTTTGATGTTGGATGAACCCGCAGGTGGTTTAGGTGCACAAGATATTGAATGGATGAATTTATTAATCCGCAATTTAAGTGCAACTATGTCCGTGCTGCTAGTAGAACACCATATGGATGTAGTTATGTCCGTGTGCAGCAAACTGTATGTTCTCAATTTTGGCGAAGTTATTGCCAGTGGAAACGCTGAAACGGTTCGCCGAGATCCCGCCGTTATGGCTGCGTACTTAGGAACAGGTGCGTAAATGAGCCTTAAAATATCTAACTTAACGGTTAATCACGGCGCAATTTGTGCAATTAACCAAGTGAGCTTAGAAGTTCCCACTGGAAAGTTAGCAGCAATCATTGGGTCAAATGGTGCGGGCAAGACAACGTTATTGAGAGCGTTATCTGGACTTAATCACCCAACGTCCGGAGAAATCTTGTGGATGGGCAACAATGTTGTTGGTGTTAAACCAGAAATGTTGGTGCGCGCCGGAATTTCGCATGTTTCTGAAGGCAAGTCAGTTGTTATTGAGAGCGCTATCGGGACTTAATCACCCAACGTCCGGAGAAATCTTGTGGATGGGCAACAATGTTCTTGGTGTTAAACCAGAAATGTTGGTGCGCGCCGGAATTTCGCATGTTTCTGAAGGCAAGTCAGTTGTTCCGGAGCTTTCCGTGCGCGACAACCTTGAACTAGGTGCAATTTGGCGGCGCAACAAAAAGGAATCACAAGAATCAATCGACCGCGTAGTATCTATTTTCCCACGTTTAGGCGAACGCATTGAACAGCGCTCCGACACGTTATCTGGTGGCGAGCGACAGATGCTGGCTATCGGTCGAGCGATTATGTCTAAGCCACAGCTTTTATTACTCGATGAACCATCATTAGGTCTTGCACCATTAGTAGTAGAACAGATTTTCCAAACCATTCGCGAATTAGCAAATTCAATGAATTTAACCGTGCTCCTTGTCGAGCAAAATGCTATAGGCGCACTCAAGATTGCCGACATCGGAATAGTTCTCAATTTAGGAAAAGTAGTTGCTGCAAATAACGCGCAGACATTAATTGACGATCCAGCGGTACGCGCTGCATATTTGGGGTATTAATCATGCAATTACTCAATACTTTTCTTATTGGTATCACTGCCGGTTCAATTTATTCACTGATGGCCACTTCCATGGTTTTAGTCTGGCGCAGTACGCGAGTGGTCAACTTTGCTCAAGCCGGAATGGCCCTTCTTTCTTCATATTTTGGTTACGAAGCCGTTTCAAAGTTTCACTCTTTCTGGATTGCTTTACCCGTTGCCATGATTGGCGGTGCAGTTTTTTCAGCTTTTGTAGAAATGGTTTTGATTCGCTTATTAGTAAAACACAGCTCAACTGGCCCAATAGCCGCAGTTGCACCGATTATTGCAACCCTGGGATTACTTGGAGTAATTCGCGCAACCGTGAGCATGGTGTGGGGCGGTCAGAATGTTCGAATTATCGGTCCAGTATCAAATGATGGTTACACAATAAATGGAACGACTTTAGTTTTCTCACCACTAAAACTATTAATTTTAGTAACCGTTGTAATTTTAATGTTGGCGCTGACGGTTCTATTTAAGAAGACCAATATTGGTTTAGCTTTGCGGGCATCGGCATATGCCCCCGAGATAGCCCGGTTAGCGGGAATAAAAGTTGACTGGGTGCGTACCTTGGGTTGGGCTTTAGCTGGTGCAACGGGCGCAGTCGCGGGAATGTTTCAGACGGTCAATGGCAATGGAACGCTCTCACCAGATTCTATTGATTTTTCATTATTACTTGTCTCAGGTTTTATTGCCGCGGTGATTGGTGGCCTCGATAGTTTGGTCGGCGCAGTAATTGGCGGACTAGTTTTGGGATTAATGATTTCTTTTGTGTTGATGTATATAAGTGGCGGATTATTTTTCATTGCACCATTTGTAATTCTTTTGCTGGTTCTATTTATTCGACCTCAAGGTGTGTTTGGCGCAAAGGCGGCCCGCCGTGCATAAGCGACAATCCCGTCACATCATTCCATTCATATTAGGTGGAGTAGTTCTTTACTTTGTTAGTGGAATGGTTGATGAACTGCGAGTTTATCAAGGCGCTTCCGTTGCAGTGTATGTGATTGCAATTTCATCAATAATTTTGTTAACGGGCTACTCTGGTCAAGTCTCACTTGGTCACGGTGCGCTTATGGCAGTGGGTGCTTACGCTGCCGCAGTTGCACGCATAGAACTGCATGCCCCAATTATTGTATGTTTCATTATTGCGGTTTTAACTGCAGCAATTGGTGGCGCATTACTTGGCGCAGCTGCTGCCAGATTGTCTGGACCATATTTAGCAGGTGCAACTTTGGCGTTAGCAATTGGCCTGCCTTCATTAGCTAATCAATTTAAGATCCTTGGTGGAGAACAAGGTTTACTCTTCGACGTCGGCTTTCCACCACTTTCATTAGGTCAAGATTTCACGCAATACAAATGGTTCTTTTGGATTGCCGCACTCGCAGCGTTAATTTCAATGTGGGTGATACACAATATTTTGAGCTCGAGGTATGGTCGCACGTGGCGGGCAATCCGTGGCAATGAAGTCGCGGCACAACTCTCTGGAATTAATATCGCCCGCTCCAAGATCCTGGCCTTCACAATTAGCGCCGGAATCGCGGGTTTAGCCGGCGCCCTGCTATCTATGACCATCGGCACCGTGTCCCCGAGCGCATTTCCCCTCACCCTTTCATTTTCTTTGCTGACAGGCGCAGTTCTAAGTGGCATTACGACCCTTGGAGGCGTCATGATTGGCGCAGTGGTTTTGGTTGCTATTCCAGAGTTCGCCGATGCGGTCGCCAGCCGTATGGGTAGCTCAGAGAAAGTAACCACAAACTTGCCGGGCTTCTTGGTGAGTGCGCTGCTGATTGTCACCGTTCTGTTTGTTCCAAATGGACCGGTTGAACAACATCGCGCTCGTAAAGCAAAGAAGGCAGCATTAAAGAAGTAAAAGTTTTACCTCTCGTACTAACCCTCGATGGAAGGAAACACATGAAAGCAATGAATCGCCGGAAACTGATAACAGTTTCAGCGGTACTTGCCGCAGTGAGCTTGGCTGTAACAGCAGTCCCAGCGCAAGCGGCTGAAGTGGGAGTCTCAGGTTCCGAAATTAAACTCGGTATGACACTTCCAATGACAGGTACAGCATCACTTGGTTACAACAAGATTCCAGGTGCAGCAAAGGCGTACTTCGATTATCTCAATGCAAATGGTGGAGTTAACGGTCGCAAGATCACACTCGTTGTAAAGGATGATCGTTATGTACCAACTGAAGCAGTAGCAAAGACCAATGAACTTATTCTAAAAGATAAGGTCATGGCTCTTCTTGCTCCACTAGGAACAGCGAACGTAAAAGCTGTAGCTGCATCAGTTAACCCAGCTCGCCGTGGAGTCCCTGTTCTATTCGTAAATACTGGATTCAGCGGTTTTGCTGATGCAAAGAAGTACCCAACTACTTACGCAGTCTTGCCTTCATACATTATGGAAGCCAAGATCATGGGTCAGTACATTAAGGAAAACTTTGCAGGTAAGAAGGTTGGTCTTCTTTACCAGGATGACGACTTCGGTTCAGATGCGCTCGCAGGATTTAAAACTGCCGGAGTTAACTTTGCCGTAACCGTTCCATATGCATCAGGTTCACAAGGTGCTGCAGCTGCAGCTGGTTGGATTACTAAGTTCAAGGCTGCTGAAGCCGATGTAGTAATTCTTTTCGGTGTATCTAGCGCAACTTCTGCAATGCTCGGTACTGCTGCTCAATTGAAGTACGCACCACAGTGGATGCTTGGTTCAGTTGGTGGAGATGCAACAACAATTAAACTTACTGGTGTTCCAGCTGGCGTGCTTTATAACGCAATCGGCTTCTCTCCAGTTCCAGCAACAACTGATATGAAAGACGAATATGTAAAACTATTCTCTGATATCTATGCCAAGGCAGTTCCTGGATCAGCTTTTGATCTCAACGTACTTCTTGGAATGAATTCAGCATTTATGGCTGCGCAAGCTCTCAAGGCTGCCGGCCCAAATCCAACACGTAAATCACTACTAGCTGCAATTGATAGCAAGGGTTCAACTTTTGCTAACTCAGCGTTAGTGCCACTTGGTTATTCAAAGACTAGCCATGTTGGATTAACTGGTTACTGGGTTGGTAAGTACTCACCAACTGGTGACCTTGCCCCACTAGGCGGCACATATGTCACTTACACAACCGATTCAGGTGCTGGCGCAGTTGTTAAATCAACATATGTGCGTCCAGCAATGCCAGCGAAGGGATTACCTAACTAATGAAAAAAGTAAGAATACTTTCGCTTCTTTCAGTTACAGCGCTTGTAACAACCGTTCTTGTATCAGTACCAGTTGCAGCTAACGCTGCGCCTGCGTGTGATGGCAAGAGCCCAATCCAGTCATGCGTTGGTGCAACATCTGATGGTGCACCGTATGCAATGCAGGTTCCAGCTAACTTCAACGGAACTGTTGCGTTGTACTCACATGGATATCGCTACAACGTAGATATCCCAGCTGCGATTCCACTCATTGGTGGATACAAAGTAACTAACACGCCAGAACCTGTTCCAGGTGGCAATGCCGATGTTGCTAAGTATCTATTTAGCCAAGGTGTGGCAATTGTTGGTTCAGGCTTTGCGCGTCAAGGTTGGAACTTAGATTCAGCAATCAAGACAAACGTTGAATTAATCGACACTTTCAAGAAGCAGTTCCCAAAGACAACCAAGGTAATTGCTTGGGGTTCTTCTCTGGGTGCTGCAATCACTCAAGGTCTTGCAGAAACTCACCCAGAGTTAGTATCTGCAGCTGCACCAATGTGTATGGCATCTCTTGAAGTAGATGCTGAACTCACAATGGCGGGCGATTTCCTTTGGGGCCTCAAGGTCCTCTTTGATCCAACGATTAAGGGTGGAAATTATTCAGCTGGAGCAGCTGGCGTTGCCGAGTCATATGCAGATCTTGGAAAAGTATTTACAGTTATGGGCAAGTTGCAGGCAGCAATTGCAACAGGCGCATGGCCAGATACTTCTTCAGCAACTGGTAAAGCTCTAGCAGCCGCTGGCGTTCCTTCACGAAGTGCACTTTTGCTTCTTGGATTAATGTCAGGAATTCCAACTCAATCAGCACACTTCGACTCAATTTCAGGTCCAGATGGTGCGTTGAAGTTGTCATTCCCATTGGCAATTAGCCCAGCACTTGCAGTTCTAGAAAATGGAACTAATGCTGCAGCACTTGCCGTGCTTGCAACACAAGATGTTGAAAATCAAGTGGGCGGTGCTTACTTCGATAATACAAAGACAAATTACGCAGCACGTATTGACACAGAACGCGTAATTTTCAATGCTGCACTTTCTGGCAATACTGTTATCGATGCACTACTTGGTGCGCTCTCAGCAGCTAATCCAGGAGCGCCACGCTCTGTGGGTAATGCCGCTGCAATTACTAAGCTCGCAGCACTTCAGCACAACACTGGAAAAATCAATGTTCCAACTGTGTTGATGGTTGGCGTTGCAGATCCAATTACTCCAGCTGGTGGTTCACAGCGTGTAGTTGATTTGTATGCAGCTCAATATGCAGCCCAGAAGGCTGCAGCCCAAAAGGCTTACCAGAGCACACATCAATATGTTGCTCCGGCTAACAAGCTACTGATGTTATGGAATACAACTCCAGCAAACTACACAAAGTTTGATGCAGCGGGATCTCCAATCACATCAACTCCAGCAGCTCAAGGTACAAATCACTGTAACTTCACAACTAAGCAGTTATTGCTCGTTGCTAAGTATTTAGTGGAAGCCTCAAGCACTGGCAAGGTTCCAACTGGCGGACGAGTTGCTACAGATGCACGTAAAGCTGGCAATCTCTCAGTCGATAAGGGAATCTACATTCCGCTACCTAAGTTCTACAGCGGAAACTAATACATCGAGGGTAGTAAACGGGGGTCTCGCTAAAAGCGAGGCCCCCGTTTCCTTTACTCTTAACTCCTAATGATTACCGTTGCAACTGCCCAGGAGATGTTTGATCTGGGCATCGCTATTTCTGGGCACTTGAGGGCAGGCGATTTAGTTTTAGTTAATGGGCCACTTGGTGCGGGTAAAACAGTTTTAGCTCAAGGAATTGGTAGCGGCTTAGGGATTAGCGATATCACTTCACCAACTTTTGTAATTTCGCGAGTACATAAAGGTGCAATCCCAATGATTCATGTGGATGCGTATCGATTGATTGATACCGAAAATCCCAACCTCTATTTAGATGATTTAGATTTGGATACCCAAAGCTCTATAACCATAGTTGAATGGGGTGGCGCCGAATCTGCTCGACTGAGCGAAGATCGATTAGAAATCACAATTGATAGAAGTGAAGAAACGCGACAAGTAGATATTAAAGCCGTTGGTGCCCGTTGGGAGGCTTTCGCACTATGACAAACTCATTAGCGATAGATACATCTACATCCAGAACGTTAGTTGCAATCATCAAGGATGGAACCGTGCTGTGGAGCGGTTTTCGAGATGGTGCAACTGAACATGGTCCAGCATTACCCGCGCTAGTTCAAGAAGGCATCAAAGGTTTTCAAATTACTGAAGTAGTTGTTGGCATGGGTCCGGGACCTTACACAGGTCTACGAATCGGAATTGCATTTGCGCAGAGTTTTGCTTTAGCTCGCGCAATTCCAGTTCGAGGCGTGTGTTCATTGGATGCAATCGCCGCACAAGTAAATGAAGCTGAGTTTATTATTACCGTTGATGCCAGACGAAAAGAAGTTTATTGGGCACGTTATTCAAATGGCGCACGAGTGGGTGAACCATCAGTTAACTTTCCAGCCGATGTAAGCGGTGCGACAATTTATCCAGACCTGTATCCAGATTTGAAAGCTCTTGTTGCATTACCTGGAAATATTACTGAGCCGATTTATTTACGCCGACCTGATGCAATAGCAACGGTGGATCGACGATGACAACGTATCGCCAAGCTAATTCCTTAGACATCCCAGTTCTTGTTTCTTTAGATAAAGCGTTATTTCCATATTCCCCTTGGTCGTCAGGGCAATATCGCGAGGAGATCACCGCACCTACTCGCCGTTTTATTGTGGCGCTAGATGCTTCGTTAAGCATTATTGGTTATGCCGGAGTTTTTGCACCCGGGGGAGCCGAAGCCGATATTTTGACGGTGGGCGTAGTCCCGCAGCATCGCGGGCAGGGAATTGCTCGTGCATTAATGGCACTTATCACTGATTGGGCTAAGAGCCAAGGCTCTATTGCAATGATGTTAGAAGTTAAAACCGACAACGTTGCAGCTATTTCTTTATATGAATCCCTTGGGTACTCACAGTTAAATGTTCGAAAAGATTATTTTGGTAATGGTTTAGATGCTTTAGTCATGCGCAAGGATTTGCCATGAACCAACCACTAGTACTTGGCATCGAGACATCGTGCGATGAAACTGCCGTTGGCATTGTTCGTGGGCGAACATTGCTGGCAAATGTGATTGCATCTAGCGTTGAAGAGCATGCACGCTTTGGTGGCGTAGTTCCAGAAATTGCTAGCCGGGCACATTTAGAAGCTATGCAGCCCACAATTGCTAAAGCGTTAGTCGATGCCAAAGTTTCATTAAAAGATATTGATGCGATTGCCGTGACTGCCGGCCCTGGTTTAGTTGGGGCGTTATTAGTTGGCGTAGGTTCGGCAGCTGGCTTAGCCCTTGGTTTGGATAAACCAATTTATGCCGTCAATCATTTAGCTGCACATATCAGTGTTGATTATTTAACGCACGATAAAGATCTAGAACCAACCATTGCATTATTAGTCAGCGGTGGACATTCATCATTATTACAAGTTGATGACATTACCTCTTCGATTACTAAATTAGGCCAGACAATTGATGACGCTGCGGGTGAAGCCTTTGACAAAATTGCACGAGTAATGAAATTAAGTTTTCCAGGTGGGCCAGCAATTGATGTTCTTGCTAAGGATGGAAATGCGAGCGCAATTGATTTCCCGCGAGGACTGACAACTTCACATGACTGGCAAACTCGCCCCTTTGATTTTTCATTCTCTGGATTAAAAACTGCGGTCGCACGTTACTTAGAAAACGTCCCGGATTATGTTCGCGCCGATGTTGCTGCATCCTTTCAAGAAGCGATCGTCGATGTGTTACTTCTTAAATCATTGGCAGCGTGTAAAGAAAGTGGAATTGATTCACTTGTGATTGCAGGTGGAGTTGCGGCCAACTCCCGCTTGAGAGCGGTGGCCGCTGCGCGCTGTGAAAAAGCTGGCATAAGACTTCGGATCCCAGCCCCGGCCCTTTGCACTGATAATGGCGCCATGGTCGCCTCCCTTGGCGCTTTGATGGCCGCGGCTCATCGAGCGCCTAGTCCAGTGGCCTTTGATGCCGATTCCAGCCTGCCAGTAGGGGTAATAAGCCTCTCCTAGCTCGATTTGCCGTTGGGAATAGCCACCTCTAACCTTGCGTTAGCACTCACGGGTCCACACTGCTAATGGGACCTGCACGAGGAAACAGAAGCCGAGATTAACTAGAAGGAGTCAGTACATGGCCATTAAGCCACTTGAAGATCGCATCGTTATCAAGACTAACGAGGCTGAAACAACAACAGCATCTGGTCTTGTTATCCCAGATACCGCAAAAGAAAAGCCACAAGAAGGCACTGTCATTGCAGTAGGCCCAGGTCGCTTTGACGATGGTGTTCGCGTTCCAATGGATGTCAAAGTTGGCGATGTTGTTTTGTACAGCAAGTACGGCGGAACTGAAATTAAGCATGGCGGAGATGACCTATTGGTTCTCTCAGCACGCGACATTCTCGCTGTAATCGAGAAGTAAATGGGAAAATCCCTTCAATTCGACGAACAAGCCCGTCGAGCAATGGAACGCGGCGTCAACATTCTTGCTGACACCGTCAAAGTAACGCTTGGACCTAAGGGTCGCAACGTTGTTATCGCAAAGTCTTACGGTGCACCCATCATTACTAATGACGGTGTAACTATTGCAAAGGAAATCGAACTTTCAGACCCTGCTGAAAATATGGGCGCACAGTTAGTTAAAGAAGTAGCGACAAAGACTAATGATGTCGCTGGTGATGGAACTACAACGGCTACCGTGCTCGCACAAGCTATGGTTAAAGAAGGTCTACGTAACTTGGCAGCTGGTGCACAGCCAATGGATATTAAGCAAGGCATTGAAGCTGCCGTTGCTGCAGTTTCAGAAAAACTTCGTGAACAGGCAACTCCAGTAAGTGGAAAAGCTCAAATTGCAGATGTTGCAACTATCTCCGCACAAGATCGTGCAATCGGTGACTTGATCGCCGAAGCAATGGATCGCGTGGGCAAAGATGGCGTCATCACAGTTGAAGAAGCATCAACAACTGGCCTGGATTTAGAGTTCACTGAAGGAATGCAGTTCGATAAGGGCTACATTTCACCATATTTTGTAACTGATCAAGATCGCATGGAATCAATTCTTGAAGATGCGTACGTACTCATCTCAGCAGGAAAGGTTTCTGCGCTCGCAGAATTGCTACCAATTCTTGAGAAAGTATCGGCTACTTCAAAGCCACTTTTGATCATCGCAGATGACATTGAAGGTGAAGCCCTTTCAACGCTAGTTGTAAACCGTATGCGCGGAGTATTTACTTCGGTGGCAGTTAAAGCCCCTGGCTTTGGTGATCGCCGCAAGGCAATGTTGCAGGACATCGCAACACTTACCGGTGGTCAAGTTATTTCAGCTGAGGTTGGAATGAAACTAGATGCTGCAACCCTTGAAGATCTCGGCCGCGCACGTCGTGTTGTCGTTTCAAAAGATGCAACAACAATCATTGAAGGCGCTGGAGACAAAGGCGCAGTTGCTGCCCGCGTGAGCGAACTTCGTAAAGAGATTGAAAACTCTGACTCTTCTTGGGATAAGGAAAAACTGCAAGAGCGTGTTGCAAAGTTAGCTGGTGGCGTTTGTGTCATCAAAGTTGGCGCCCATACCGAAGTAGAACTTAACGAAAAGAAGCACCGACTAGAGGATGCAATTTCTGCAACTCGTGCAGCAGTTGAAGAAGGAATCGTTGTTGGTGGAGGTGCAGCACTAGTGCATGCCGCCGATGCTCTTGAAGGCGATCTTGGTTTCACTGGCGATAAAGCTGTAGGTGTTCGTTTAGTTCGCAAAGCTTGCGATGAACCACTTCGTTGGATCGCTGAAAATGCTGGACTTGAAGGTTACGTTGTAGTTGCAAAGGTTCGCGCAATGAAAGCCAATGAAGGTTTCAATGCGGCAACTGATGTCTATGGCGATCTTGCAAAAGATGGTGTCATAGATCCAGTTAAGGTGACACGTTCAGCCCTTGCTAATGCGGCATCTATTGCAGCAATGTTCATTACAACTGAAGCCGTTGTATTTGAAAAACCAGCCGAGCAAGCCGCGGCCGAAGCTGCAAGCGGACATTCACATGGTCCAGGTGGACATAGCCACTAATTTCGAAAGAGATTAATAAAAAGCCCCGCAGATAAATCTGCGGGGCTTTTTATTTTTACTCTAGGAGGTGAGTTAAATTTAAGAGGCGTGCGAAATATTTGGTTTGGCGGAGTCGCCTAGAACCGCTAAGCGATCATCTTCAGAAAGACCGCCCCAGATTCCGTAAGGCTCTTGAACAGCTAAAGCATGCTTGCGGCAAGCAGCAATCACGGGACATGTTGCACAGATTGCCTTGGCGGTATTTTCACGGTTGCGGCGACGTGGTCCTCGTTCTCCATCAGGATGGAAAAACATTTCAGAAGGTAGGTCGCGACAAGCACCTTGGTACTGCCATTCCCATTCATCGGCAACGGGACGGGGTAAACGTGATATCTCAGCCATGGCATAACAGTACAACCGCGCCATAAGTTGTTCAAGTAGCAACGCTTCACACCTTGTTCAGGGGCGTGTTTCAACTGGTGAGTTGGCCCACTTCACGCCACGATTGGAGGGTGGCACCAACTCAAGAGCTCCTCACCGTCGCTGCGGTGGCCCGACGGCTAGGCATTGCGCCAGCGACCCTTCGCACCTGGGATCGCCGATATGGCCTTGGGCCCTCAACACATGAGAGCGGTGAACACCGCCGGTACTGTCCAGCGGATGTGGCACGACTTACTTTGATGCGCAGATTAATCACGAGTGGAGTTGCACCAAGTGATGCCGCTGAGCAAGCCAAGAACCACAAAGGGAAAATTAAGATTGAACAAATTGTTGAAGACTATGTCGTCAAAGAAGATCTTGTAGCTTCATTGCATAAGGCAGCCAATGCATTAGATAAGAAATTTATTGAAGCTGCATTGCGCAAGGATTTAGTTGAATTCGGAGTTGAACGTTCTTGGTCTGAAGTTATTGTGCCACTATTGTTTTTAGTAGGTAATGAATGGGAAGCCAGTGGCAAAGGCGTTGAGATTGAACACCTTCTGACCGAAGTCTTAAAAGGAATCTTGCGTGAACACACAGAAGAAGTTAAGAATCCAGTAAATTCTCGCCCAGTCTTATTAGCTTCAGTTGGTAACGAAATGCATTCACTTGCTTTACATGCACTTGCAGCAGCGTTGGCAGAGCGAAAAATTGACACTTATTTTCTAGGATCTAGAACTCCCTTCGATGCCTTATGTGCAATGGTTTCACGTGTAGCGCCACCAGCAATTTTTCTTTGGGCGCAGTTGCCACAAAATGCCGATTCCAAGTTTTTCAATGAAATTCCGACCATCCGACCAATGCCGCGAATTGTGCTGGGAGGGCCGGGGTGGAATCACGAAGAGTGCAAACAAGTCGCCGTGGTTAGCGATTTATCCCATGCTTGTGCTGAAATTGAGCGTGCAGTAGGGCTCTAAAGCCCCGATAGACTTCGGCCTTCATGAGAGTGGATATAAAGGAGGGCAGATGAGCGATAACGATAAAGTCGCGATGCTCGGTCTGACCTATGACGATGTCCTACTTCTACCTGATGCCTCAGATGTAGTGCCTTCAGAAGTTGAAACATCTACGCGATTAACTAGAAACATCACAATTTCGGTGCCACTGGTTTCTTCAGCGATGGATACTGTGACTGAATCAGCAATGGCGATTGCAATGGCTAAAGCTGGTGGAATTGGAATCATTCACCGCAACTTGCCGATAGATGAGCAAGTTACCCATGTAAAGCTGGTTAAAAATGTTGGCCTTGCCGGTGCTGCAGTAGGAGTTGGCGATGATGGTTTTGCCCGTGCGAAGGCGTTGATTGAGGCTGGCGTTGATGTTGTTGTAGTTGATACCGCACATGGTCACCACCGCGCAGTTCTCGATGCAATCTCACGGATTAAAAAGTTTTCACCGTCCACCGAAATTATTGGCGGAAATATTGCAACACGTGCCGGCGCACAAGCACTTATTAACGCAGGGGCAGATGCAGTAAAAGTTGGCGTTGGCCCAGGATCAATTTGTACCACTCGCGTTGTTGCAGGTGTAGGAGTTCCACAAATTACCGCAATCATGGAAGCGGCTAAAGCATGTAATAAAGCCGGCATTCCTTTAATCGCCGACGGTGGCCTGCAATATTCAGGTGACATTGTTAAAGCCATTGTTGCTGGTGCTAATTCAGTGATGCTGGGTTCATTGTTAGCTGGATGCGAAGAGGCTCCAGGTGAACTAGTTGAAATTAATGGCATTCAATACAAGGCATATCGCGGAATGGGTTCATTAGGTGCTATGCAATCTCGCGGTGAAAAGAAATCCTATTCCAAGGATCGCTACATGCAGGACGATGTTTTATCTGAAGACAAACTTGTACCTGAAGGCATTGAAGGCAAAGTCGTATTCCGTGGTTCGGTTGCAGATGTAGTGCATCAATTAGTAGGCGGACTTCGTTCCGGTATGGGTTATGCCGGTGCACCTGACATTGAAACTCTTCGCCGTGAAGGCCGACTTATTCAAATTACTTCAGCAGGTTTGCAAGAGAGTCATCCGCACGATGTAGCTCACGTGGCAGATGCACCTAATTACGCGCAGAAAGGCCGCTCATGAACGAGATTGAACTAGCCCCCGGAAAGCGGGCCAGAACTGCGTATTCATTCGATGACATTGCCATAGTTCCCAGCCGTCGTACTCGCGATCCAGAAGATGTTTCAACAACGTGGCAGATCGATGCTTACAAATTTAACTTACCAATGATGGCTGCTCCTATGGACTCAGTTGTTTCGCCCGAAACGGCAATTGAAATTGGCCGTTTAGGCGGTTTAGGAGTTCTCAACCTTGAAGGTTTATGGACTCGATATGAAGATCCACGTATTCCGCTGGGAGAAATTGCATCAATGCCAGACAAGCATGCAACTAAGCGCATGCAAGAAATTTATGCCGAACCAATCAAGCCAGAACTTATTAAAGCCCGCATTGCACAGATTCGTGATGCTGGTGTCACCGTAGCCGCATCTCTTTCCCCAGCACGTACTGCTGAACTTCATAAAGCAGTTATTGATGCTGGTGTAGATATCTTTGTTATTCGCGGAACTACAGTGAGTGCCGAGCATGT
>Ga0194055_10001013_pt1 | contig 22987 bp, 18 predicted proteins | sample SepL449m_MetaG_FD_155482 | JGI IMG/M metagenome (GOLD analysis project Ga0194055, IMG submission 155482) | Anoxic zone freshwater microbial communities from boreal shield lake in IISD Experimental Lakes Area, Ontario, Canada - Sep2016-L442-9m | ecosystem: Environmental > Aquatic > Freshwater >... | reverse complement strand
CCCGACTTTGTGGGGCAGGTCATTTCCGCCGTCTGTGCTGCGGAAACGGCATTCATCACCATCAATGCCGCCGCCGGGATCGAGGCGAACACACGGCGGACTTTTGAACTCGCCGGCAAAGCTCATCTCGCGCGGATGATCGTTCTCAATAAACTCGATCACGAAAACGTCGATTTCCCCCGATTGATCGCGACGATTCAAGAGACGTTTGGTTCCAACTGCATTCCGATGAATGTCCCTTGCGGAATCGGAGGCAACTTCAAAGGGGTCAAGACAACTCTGTCGACGGGACCTGTCGAACAGAATGGTGCTGTCATCAGTCCCGCCGCAAATGGTGTGGCGATGATGGACGCGATTATCGAGGCCGATGAAGAACTGATGGAACGCTATCTCGACGGTCAGGAGCTCAAATCGGATGAAGTCCTGGGAGGGATCAACAAGGCGATTGGGGCGGGAACGCTGATTCCGATCTTCTGCGTGAGTGCTCGTACGGGAGTGGGCGTTGCGGAACTGATGGATTCGATCGCGGACTTCGCCCTGACACCGGGCGAACTTGTTCGCCATGCTACGGGGGACGGTGGTCAGGATGTCGAGATTAACACCAGCGCCGAGGCACCTCTGGTGGCTCAAGTCTTCAAGACACGGATTGATCCATTTGTGTCGAAGATGAGTTTTATTCGAGTTTTGTCCGGGACGCTGACCAAGGATTCGACTGTCCGCGATATGCGTACCGGACGTGGAGTGAAAATTCACCAATTGCTGGACGTCCAGGGGGGGCAGGTCGAAGCCGTTGAGGAAGCGCACGCCGGGGATGTCGTTGTTGTCACGAAAGTCGATGAGTTTCAGGTGGGGGACACTTTGGTGGGTGGAGATCGCTCGATGGTCCTCCCTTCGATCGAGTTTCCAACACCGATGATCGGGCTGGCGGTGGAGCCGAAGAGTCGCAGTGATCAGCAGAAGATTTCCGGTGCACTGCACAAGATCGAAGAAGAAGATCCGACATTCCGCATCACTCGCGATCCTCAGACGCATGAAATGGTGATGCGTGGAATGAGTGATCTGCATCTGCAGATTGTTCAGGAACGACTGCACAAGCGTGACAAGGTCGATGTTGTCGTACATGCTCCCAAGGTTCCGTATCGCGAAACCTGCAGCGGCCGGGCCGAAGGTTCTTACCGTCACAAGAAGCAGTCGGGTGGTTCAGGACAATTCGCAGAAGTCCATTTGCGAGTCTACCCGCTGCCTCAAGATGTTGATCCTGAAACGTATTTCACTCGACAGCAGTTTGAGAGCCTGCGGGAATTCCATTACGACAAGGAATTGAACTTTGCATTTCTCGACTGTGTTTCGGGTGGTTCCGTTCCCAACCAGTTCATCCCGGCGGTCGAAAAGGGGATTCGCGAGCGGATGGAAAAAGGGGTGATTGCCGGGTACCAGGTTCAGGATCTCGCCGTGGCTCTGTTCTTTGGCAAGGATCATCCCGTCGACAGCAATGAAGCGGCATTTCGAACGGCGGGAAGCTGCTGTTTCCGCGATATCTTTCAACAAGCCAGACCCAGCCTGCTGGAACCTGTCATGCATCTGGAGGTGACCGTTCCGGCTGACCATGTCGGCTCTGTAACAAGTGACTTGAATACGCGTCGTGGTCGGATGGAAGGGATGGATCCGCTGCCGGGGAACATGACAGTCGTTCAGGCTCGGGCGCCGCTGTCAGAACTGATGACGTATGCCCGGTCGCTGTCGAGCATGACGGGTGGACAAGGTTCGTACTCGATGGAATTCAGCCATTACGAACAAGTCCCACCGCATGAACAGCAGAAAATCGTTGCTTCAGCCAAGATGAAGCATGACGAAGAATAGTTGACTTCCGGAGGACGGCCGCTCGTGGCCGTCCTTTCGGTGGATCATTGGTGAATACCTCTTACTTGACGATCTCGTCGGGGCTTTTTACGTCGGATGCAGTCGCGTCAGGATCTGTCACGGGCTTGCCCTTCGATCCCTTTCTCCACTCGGCTACTTCCTGAGCACGTCGTTTCAGGTAAACCAGCCAGCGTTGTGCCCAGACAAATTCCGTGGCCAGGATTGCCAGGCCGGCAGGAATGACGACCGTCGCCGGACCGGGAAGCAGGATCATGGCGATGCCGACAATCAGCACCGACATGCCGAGAACAAAAACCACCAGTTTACGAATGGGGCGCAGAATTCCCGATGTGGTTTCAGTCGGGATTGAAACCGTTGTGACTTCGTCGCTTGTTGAAGGATCGCTCGCGTCCATGAGACTATTGTACGAACTAAGGACGTCGGCAGAACAGGGAGGCTGTCGTATTGTCTCAGGGCCGGGTTTTGAAATGGAGAAGGGCAGAACGATGGGGGGAGAACGATAGAAGAAGCTATCATCGTGATTCTTGATCGTTCTGACGATGTTCTCGCTCTGCGGGAGGAGGAGACCTTCGGTCGGGGGTTTCGGCGGGGTCGGGAGACCCGCGCCGAACAACGGCCCGCGTCGAACTTGTGAACTGGCGTGCGAAAGTTTATCTGCCAATCTGGGCTTCGCCGCGTAATTCCTTGCCGCGATTCAGCAGTTCCTGGTTGGGGACCATCTGTTGTGGTTGCAGCTCGAACGAAGCAGACTGACGGTCGGTGACTCGGTACGGTAGAAGATTGTCCGAGAAGAAGTCAATTCCAGGCCACTGATACCAGGGGGCTCGCACGGGGACCAGTTTTGTCGTCGTTTCATAGCCATCTTTGATCAGCGTCAACTCCCGTTTCCCATAGTAGGTGAAGTCGACGGCGGTCGGGGTATAGCCGATTTCGCGACCTTCCAGCAGGACCATTGCACCGGGAGGATTCGAGTAAACCATCAACCTGCGGCTGACGCAACCGGTCGAATTGAGAGAAAACAATGCGAGAGAGGCAACCAGAACCAAACGGCAGTTCCATCGCATCGGCGCAGCGCTGCTCGACGCATCTTGTTGATGCGGTGCGGATTGCGTTGTGATGTGAGATGTCGTCACGGCATTCGCCCGAATTCAAATGGACCAATTCCCCTGAACAATGGCGGGGATTCTAGTGATGACGGGATTTTGGGCCAATCGCAATATTTCATAAACGTGGCAGGTCTTTTTGAGGATTGAAGTTGCGTCAATCGAGCCGTCTCCCGCAGATCGCGGTGGCGACAGAATTTGCCGTGTGTGCTATCTTTTGCTGGGAGTGTAGCGGTTTTCACACGGGCGAGTAAAAACGAATTCTCCACCGGATGGGCCAGTATCCGAAATGGACCAGTACCCGAATTCGGCGGTGCAGCTACAATAATGTTTACGTGAATTGACGATCGTTACGAACAGACCATCAGAAGGCCTGCGCTGGTCGCAGTTGAAGTTCGCATGCTTTGGGAACAGCAAGTTCGCTATGCCGCATTGACTGATGTCGGTTTCCGACGTCAGAACAATCAGGATGCGTGCGTCGTTCAACTGGCTCCCGATCAGCAAACATGGCAACAACGTGGTCATCTGTTCGTCGTTGCGGACGGCATGGGGGGCCATGCGGTCGGTGAATTGGCGAGCAAGATTGCCGTCGACACGATTCCACATACATTCGACAAGTTACGGCAACTCAACGCGAAAGATGCTCTTTGGGCTGCGATCGAAGCGGCCAATTCCGCGATTTACGAACGGGGAATGCAGAACAAAGACTTCCTGCGGATGGGAACAACCTGCAGCGTCTTGTTGCTCTGTCCGCAGGGGGCAATTGTTGGGCATGTCGGTGACAGCCGTGTTTACCGCATTCGTAACCGACTGATTGACCAGTTGTCGTGCGATCACAGTCTGGTCTGGGAATTGATTCAGCAGCGCAAGGTGCACCCTCGCGATGCAGAACGAATGTGTCCTCGCAACGTCATTACCCGGTCACTCGGCCCGGAACAGGCCGTTCAAGTTGACATGGAGGGACCGTTTCCTGTCCTTCCCGGTGATACGTTTGTCGTCTGTTCGGATGGGTTGTGTGGTCTGCTGAGTGATTCTGAAATCGGCATGATCACCAGCGAATTGCCGCCGACGGAAGCGTCGCGCCTGCTCGTCCATCTGTCCAACTTGCGAGGCGGTCCTGACAACATCACGGTGATTGTCGTTCGCGCAGGAGAAATTCCGGAAGGGGCGGGCGACAGTGATGTTGATATCCCCGCTCGCAATGGAGGAATGGGTTGGTGGGGCTACGGTTTGATGTGCCTCCTCGCCGCTTTCTTTCTGCTCGGTTTGAGCATGACCCTGCTCGATCCGCTGCAACGCGCCGCAGGAATCGGCTTGATCTCGGCATCGGTTGCCTTGTCAGCGACATGGTTGCTCATCAGTCGCATGCGAAAAAAACCTGTGGATCACGCGAGAAGTCCTGATGCGGGCTCGACGATTGTCTGGCGTCCGTATCGCACAGCGTCAGCTCGGATCACGGAAGAGTTTTTGCAGTACCTGGCGCGAATGGAAGGGGAACTGCAAAAGGCTGCGATGGACGAGAACTGGGCGATCGACTGGAAACTGCTGAATGATGTCTATCGCAAGGCTTCGGACTTCCTGACTCGTAAGCGGTTCGCGAAGGCGATGCTGGAATTCAGCCGGGTCTTCGACATCCTGATGGTGGGTGTTCATACTCACCGGAAGCAGATTCAGCATGAGAACCGCTGGGGGAAGGGTAGTAACCCTTCCGTCAAGTCACGTCCGTCGTGAGGCTGACCGCAGCGAAGTCGTATTGCTGAGACACATCATGCAGGACGATCGACCGCTCATCGTGATGCTCGAAGACGATCATGAACGAATCGCGCGCTTTGCAGCCGTGCTTTCAAGAAGCTTCCGCTTTCTCTACTGGCGAACTGCCCACGACTTCATCGCCAATTTCCCGAATATCCCGAAACCACAGCCCGGGAAAATCGTGAATCAAGCCGCGGACGCTCGCTGTTCCTGCGTCGGCGCAGGGACCAGCGAAACTGTCTGAATCAGCTTGCCTCCCCCTTCCGTGCGCTGAAGTGTTTCAACGTGCTCGGAGCTGACCGATACGGATTTCACGCAGCCCAGTCGGATTAGCGTGCTGGCAAACTGTTCTTCAATCGATTTGCCCACGTCGCGCGGTTCAATCCCTTTCTGCGGGATGAACTTCACTTGCAGTTCGTTCTGGCGAACGTGAATCACCTGGAACTGAGCGACACCGTGCGATCGCAGCATCGTGTCGACGACGACCGGCGGGCTGAGCAGTTGCCACGTGCCGCGATCGCTGCGCAGATGAATCTGGCTTCCCTTGCGACTGAAGACCTCGACCCGCGGCAGAACGCTGCCACACGGGCAGATGTCGTTGTTGATGCGAACGCTATCGTCGACGCGATAGCGGATGATCGGCTGGACCTTGCTGATCAGGTTCGTCACGAGGACGTGGTCGGAAAGTTCGCCAGGGCTGGCCGGGTTCCCGTTCGCATCGCGCGGTTCCAGGATCGAGAAATCCGTGTTCAGGTGCTTCTGTCCGAATCGACACTGGGTCGATAGCGGCAGGCACTCGGTCATGCCGTAGTGATCGACCAGGATCGTGTTGGGGAATGCGCGGTGAATCGCATCGCGCGCCATCTCGGTCAAGGCTTCGCTGCCGACGGAGATCAACCCGGGATCGAAGTCGATGTGACCGCCGTCGAGCCGGAATCGGGCCAGCATCTCGACCGCGGTCGGATAGGCATGCATGTACTCGGGCTTGTACTGGTTGAGATCCGCGACGATCCGCTCGACCGAGTTCACGACCGGAAAGAACTTCATCTGGATGAATGGCCGAGCCCACAGTTCTCCGGAACGAGCCGCCTGCCATGTCATCGAATGTGCATGCTCGGCGGCCAGAACGGTGGAGCGGATCGGATAGAGCACCGTGGCGCAGGCCCGTCGCAGCGTGACCCAGTCGCGAATCATGCGGCCGGTCGTCGATCCCCGCAGAATGGCCCAGTCGCGGATTCCGGTCACCATCCACGATGGCTTGCCCGACGTTCCACTCGACTTGTGGACCAGGTATTTGTTCTTGAGAATCGGCAATTCCGGCCGGTGGCTGCCATCGTCGGTGGCGATCACCTGTTTCAGAGTCACGACTCGATCCGCGATCGTGTCGTCGAACTGTTCCATCATGGTCGACTTCGTCGTCGGTGCGATCTGTTCCAACTGGATGTTATTCAGATCGATGTGCTTCAGACGTTCGTGTTGAAACGGAACGTGTTGCCTCGCATGGGATAGCAGCGACTTCAAGCTGCTTTGGCGATAGGCTTCGAGTCGAGCCGTCGAGTTCATTCGATCGCGAGCGAGAGCTCGAAATGCAAATCCATAGAATGTAATCGAATGATACGGCACGCCTGATCCTCCCTGAAAGCGCCTGTTGATCCAAGGGATTATCGGCTAACCGAACGTTGGTGTTGAAACGCCTCCATGAGTAAATCGACAGCTACGGCGGCCAGAGCCCCATTGCTCCTACAATCGCTACACGGGGCCCTCGGATTCCAACTGCTGACGACATTGCTCCAGGATCTTCATCTGCTCTTCTGTGGGCTTTGGAGCACCGACCACTTGTCGGCGGCGTGGAGCAATTCCTGAGCGGCCGAAAGATCGTCGATGTTCTTTTCGAGTAATTGAGAATTGGATCGAGTCGGACTGGTTCCCATTTGCAGTTGCGTTTCAAAGCCGCAACTCGCCTCGCTGATCCGGAAGTGGTCGAGAGCGGGACCGTGGCGGTATGCAGTTTGCCTCTCCTCTCCACTCTGTTGATTTCGTCGCGACTTTCCAACTGGCCTGGTACGTCGGCAATTGACGTACTTTGCTTTTGCAATTCGGGGTTACGTCCCGACGACAACCAAAATACTCCAGTTTCCAAAAAGAGGTGGAATCCGTATGTCGGTTCGGATGCTCATGAAAGCAGCAGTGCTGCTCGCCGCATTCATGGATGTTGCGGTATTGGCGGAAGGACCCGAATCGGAAATCAAACGTGACTCCAAGGAAAACGCGCGAACTGCAAACACAGTACAAACCGCAGAACCCGAAGCGGGGCGGAACTCGGCAAAAGTCGCTGACGCAAATGGAGTGGTGCCGCGAGATCTGCGGGTCATCGTCATCACTTCGAAAGACTCGGAGATGTGCCGACGTGAACTGGAGCGACTGTTCAAAGCGGGTGGCGAATTTGAAGCGATGCGGTCTCAGGGCTGGAAGATCGGAGTCACTCCCGACAACCATATTCAACTGGTCGACAAAGCCGAGGCAGCCGACCTGCTGAAGCAACTCGAAGCGAGCGAATTTCCTGTCGTAGCCTGTGTGAGTGACAATGAAATCGTCCGTTCCTTTAAGGACGGCTGCTCTACCCCGTTGGACGCCTGGACATTTGGCTGGCTGATGAAGGGGATCAATGAGCGACCGAAGGAACCGGTTCCGACGGCGATTCGTGTTGCAACCACCGGGCACTATCCATTGCGTGGAAACCATTGGTCAGTGGACGGCGACACGAACCCCACCAAGGAATCACTGGTGGTTCATCTGCGCGGTGCGAATCACGTCAATCTCTTGAACCGGGAATGGAAGATCGAAGAGTGGTCGACAGAAGAATTGCGTTCACTGCACGATGATCTGCATGAAAAATACGGTCCGCCTGCCACTAATTCTGCTCCCGCTGCGAAAGCGTCGAGCTTCGATCAGTTTTCACCGAATCGCAAGGCAATGGGGAAGTTCTGACAGTTCCTCCGACATTTGAAGGCCCGCACCAAGCAGGTTTAGAGCATCAAACTGAAATCTCGTACGTCGATCAATTTGATTTCAGATCAAAGTCGTATCGAGTCTTGTCGGGCGTCACTTCGACGAACAGCTTGGACTTCTTGTAGTATTTGTCCGGAACTCGTTCGGGTTGCGAGGTGGGTTTCTCGGAAGGGTCTCCACCTTCTTCCTTGACGTTTAAACCAAGGATTTTGCGAGTCGTGCTGATGCGGACGATCTTGGCTCCCGGTTTCACTCCCTTCATGTCAGAGTCGATCTGCAGGCTGAACTGACCGCTTGAATTCGTCATGCCATAGGAAAAAGTGTCGTCCGTCGGATCGTCGAACGACACGACCGCACCTTCGAGTGGCGCGCCATCCAGGGTGATTGTCCCGGAGGCATTCACCAGGTTCAGGCCTTTGTAATTGGATTTCGGCTTTGTATCGCAACCCGCACAAAATGCGATCATGGCTACGAGCAGGGCGGACCTGCGAAGAATTCTTGTCATGTTGAAGGCCTTACCAAGAATGGGAATAAAGTACGACGAGAGCGCAGGGCCAAGTCCGTGAGAAACAGGGAGACCTTCGGTCGGGCATTTCGGCGGGGTCAGGAGACTCGCGCCGAACTCTTGTCAATTCAAATTCGGTAGGGCAGAATGATGGCAGAGATTCTAATCGTGATTCTTAATCGTTCTGCCCCCTCATGGTTCTGCCGATTGTCTGGCATTTAAGAGGAGACCTTCGGTCGGGTGCTTCGGCGGTGTCAGAGACCCGCGCCGAACTCTCGCAGAGTCTGGAATCAGCCTGCTAAAAATCACCGACGATCTCACCACCCTTGATCGTCGCCAGTGCCTGGTAGAGTTGCAGGTCCATGTTCTCAGAAAAGAATCGTACCGAGCCATCTCCCATGGCGAAGTGAGCTCCACCGACGTGGTAACTCCCGAATGACATTTCCATCAGGACTCCACTTATCGTGGGATTCAATCGGGAATTAATTCGAACGACGGTCGACCCCGCAGCTTCGCTGTATTCCGTGCCCGTCAATGCTCCTGGTTTCCAGTTGTCGATTTGTGGAGCAGAGCAGGTCCAGTAATCCATCCCCTGGCCGTCCTTTACGTAATCGATGTCGGTGTACGATTCTCCAACCATCAAGGTGTTCGATGTTCCGTCCAAGACATCGCGAATTGATGTGCTGCTGTCACCGTACATCATTCCATCGAGGGGATACTTTTCCAGGGAAGGATAAACTGCAGTGTTATATCCGGCAGGTCGGGTACTGCTGTCGTCGGACGATGCCAGTGAATCCGAAACGACGCGGTAACTGGCCGGAACTCTGCCGACGATGCCGTTGTAGTCCTCGCGAACTGGCTGTGCCATGCTGGGGCAACGGAAGATTTGCATCACCTGCTGGCAGGCCAGAATATTCGCCGGTTGGGCAGCACCGGGGTACGTCCACGTCAATGTATGATAGAGATTTGCCTGATCCGCGTGTGGAAGAATCATGGCACTCCAGAGTTCTTCATTGGAACCCCAGGCATAAGGAAACACGCGGGAAGAGTCGTGGTAGTTATGCAGTGCCAGGCCAATGTTCTTGAGGTTGTTCTTGCACTGTGTCCGGCGAGCCGCTTCACGAGCTTGCTGCACGGCTGGCAGTAGTAGAGCAATCAAAACTGCGATGATCGCGATGACGACCAACAGTTCAATGAGCGTGAATCCGCGAGCACGACGTCGGACGACGGCTGGACTTAGGATCTGGTCTGAAGACATGTTCGATACTCCTCTGGCGATGAAAAGAAAAACGAGGTCATTCTGACCGATGACCATCATCTGGAGTGCTGTTAACGGTTCATGAACGGGCGGCGAAAATTTGATGCACCGGAAAAATACATGTCAGTGATTGTTGATCGCGAATCACGATATAGTGCCGCACGATGGTTGATGCTTCACTCGGTCTCTTGCCGTTCATGCTGTCAGTTCTCCGGTAAGACAATACGAGCCATGCGTTGGCCACAAAGGGGGGATTGCGTACACCACGCGATCACGACGGCATCAATGAGATGGCAAGTCCGTGGTGACAATCGTCAGGACAGGATGTTGCCGTTGAAGTGCGGGGATTTAATCGTGGGGATGCGAAGGAACGGTGAACTGAATTCGAAGAACTGACGAGTTGTGGAAGTTCACAAGAGAATGAATTTCTGACGAGGTAATTTCACGCCAAACGCATTGACAGGAATGGCAGCAATCAATGGGCCGTTGAGCATTGCGAGCAGATTGTGTTGACGTACTTCGAACGATGTGTCGCCGCGATTCTTTGGCAAAAGCTGCAACGAATTGCGAGTGACGTTGAATCTGCACTGATCAGCCGCCACACTTCTATTCTTCGGTTTTCTCACAGTATGATTTGGCATTCGATGCCAAGCTGATGGCGGCGTTCGCATTCGCGGTGACGACTCGCGTCGGAGACGCAGCGCGGAGTTGCTTCAGGTATTCTGCGGTACTCGATTTTGTTTTCAGTCGTGGAGTGTTTTCAATGTCCGAACAACTGGTCCAGCAACTGTGTGACGAACTGACCAAGCTGGTCCTGATCGATCCGCATACGCACATCAATCCCCATTCAGCCGCGTCCAGGACGCTGGCCGACATCATGGGTTATCATTACTACACCGAACTTGCTCATTCCGCAGGAATGCCCAAAGAACGGATTGAAGAACCGGGACTCGATCCGAAGACGAAAGTTGGACGACTGGTCGAATCACTCGGACACCTCGACAACACGATCCAGGTGAGCTGGCTGGTCGAACTCTGTCGCAAGTTTTTTGGATTCAATGAAGAGCAGATCACGACTTCGAACTGGGAAGCCTTGTACGACCGGGCTGCCGCGAAGATGGCAGAACCGGATTGGGAAGACCAGTGCCTGAAGCAGTCGGGAATCGAACGCGTTTTCCTGACGAATGACTTCGACGATCCACTCGAAGGTTTCGACACGAATCGTTACATCCCCTGCCTGCGGACCGATGACCTCGTCTTCCATCTGGGAAAGCCGGAAGTTCGCGCTCGGCTAGCTAAGGCAACCGGAATGGAATGTGCCGGAGCGACCAGCTTGCGACGCGCGATTGGAAAGCTGTTCGAACATTTTTCGTCGCACGGGGTCCGGGCGTGTGCGATTTCTCTTCCGCCGTCTTTTTCACCCACGGCGGTTTCTGTCAATGAGGTTGATCCGGCGATCAAGCGACTGCTTCAGGGTGAAACCTTGTCGGCCGACGACGCGACACTTGTCAGCCGGTTCGTCTTCTGGACTTTGGCCGAGTACTGTGCCGAATTCCGGTTGCCGTTCGATTTGATGATCGGTGTCAACAGGCGAGTTTACCCGGAAGGGGTCTTCCAGGGACAGGATCTGTTCGACCAGCGAGTCTCGCTGATTCAATACCAGGCTCTGTTCAACGCGTTTCCGCAGGTCAAATTTCCGATTTCGGTGCTGGCTCAGATCAGCAATCACGAATTGGTCAGCTACAGTTGGATCTTCCCGAACGTCTACACGAATGCCCACTGGTGGTACTCGAATATCCCGGCGTACATCGAAATTGACACTCGAGCGAGATTGCAGGCGGTTCCGCAAAATAAGCAGATTGGGTACTATAGCGACATGTACAAGCTGGAATTTGCCTGGCCGAAGTTCAACATGTATCGGCAGTCGCTGGCTCGGGTTCTGGCACAGGACTTTGTGATTGCCCGAAAATGGAGTGAAAGCCGGGCGTTGGCACTCGGAAGGCAAGTCTTACGCGGAAATGTGGAAACCATTTTTGGCGTCTGACCAAATGGAATTCAGTGATTGATGCCGCCGACGGGGTGTGGTGTCCTTTCGCGATTCGCGTTTGGTTCATAGAATCTTCAGAAATACACGTGCGCTCCTTGATGAATTCAGGACATTGATAATGGCAAAGATCGTCTTGCTGCAGGAAGGTCAGGCGGTTCCGTTCGAAATGACGACCGGCGAAACCGTCATCGGACGGCACCCCGAATGTACATTTCAGATCAATTCGAACATGGTTTCGCGGAAACACGCGAAGATCGTCAAGAAAGGCGACCAGTTCGTCGTTGAAGATCTGCAGAGTGGGAACGGAACTTTCGTCAACGGAAAGAAGATCGATGGTCCGACTCCTCTAGTCCACGACGACCGAATCAAACTCGGGCCGATTCTGTTGCGTTTTGAGACTCCGGAAGGTGCTGCCGCTCCCAAGCCTGCCGCGCCGAAGCCTGCTCCGTTGCCTTCGGTCCCCGCACAGGCCGTTGAAACGAACTTCAACGTGGATGTCAGTGAAGGGGAAGAAGATACGTCCACAATCATGGGGACCGCCGAGCGTGGAACATCCGTGTTCGGTAAGCTCGAAGTCAATCCTGAGGCGAAGCTGAAAGGGGTCCTGGAAATCAGTCGAGCCCTCGCCGGTACTGCCGATCTGAATTCCCTGCTCCCCAAGATCCTGGACACGCTCTTCAACATTTTCCCGCATGCCGACCGCGGTTGCGTTTTGTTCAACGATCCCGCGCTGGGAAAGATGGTTCCCAAGGCGATGAAGCATCGCCGGGCTGGGGACGACGAAACCGTCAAATTGAGTCGCACGATCCTGAAAACAGTTCTCGAGCAGAAGACGGGCATCCTGTCGGCGGACGCTGCCAGTGATTCCCGATTCCAGGCCAGCGAATCGATTTCGAATTTGACGATCCGTTCAATGATGTGCGTCCCGATGCTCAGCCTGTCTGGCGACCCAATGGGGATCATCAACATCGACACGCAGAACGCATTCAACCAGTTCCGTGCCGAAGATCTCGATCTGCTGATGGCTGTCGCGGGTCAAGCGGCCATGTCGTACGAGCAGGCCAACCTGCTGGTGACTGCAATGGAAAAGCAGAAGCAGGACAAGGAAATGAATATCGCGATGGGGGTCCAGCGATCGCTGCTCCCGACGGAGATTCCCAAGCCCGATGGTTGGGAAATCTACGCATCGTATGACACGGCCCAGGCGGTTGGCGGCGACTACTACGACGTTTTCATGCTGGAAGACCAGAAGCGAGTCTGTCTGGCGTTTGGGGACGTCGCCGGAAAAGGTGTTCCAGCCTCGCTGGTGATGTCGCGAATCGCGACCGTTGTGACAAACGTCATGGCATTCGTCACCGATGTTCAGGAAGCGATCCAGCGGATCAATCACCAGATGTGTACTCGTGCCGTCGAAGGGCGGTTTGTGACGTTCGTGCTGCTCGTGCTTGACCTGGAAACAGGCGAGATGCATATCGCCAATGCTGGCCATATGCCGATCATGATTCGCAAGACCGACGGCAGCATCATCGAGTTTGGCGAAGAGGCGGTCGGAGTACCGATCGGTGTGATCGACGAATTCCCATACGATGTGCTGACTCGTACGATCGAAAAGGGTGAGACCTGTGTGATCTACACCGACGGCGTCAGCGAAGCCATGAATCACAACAGCGACTTGTACGGAGTGGATCGACTGCGGGAACTGATGGCGGCCAGTCAGGGTGGTCACGCGGACGAACTGGGAAAAACAATTCTGGCCGATGTCCGGAAGTTCGCCGATGGCCGACCGCAGAACGACGACATCACGATCATGGTGTTCGGGCGAAAATAGTCCGAACGAAATACCGGCTTGATGAGCCGCAACGCAGTTTTTGCCGCGTGTATTTGACCTTTCAAACGTCTGGCGGGATCAAGTATCTGAAGAGGGCAGGCCCCTCGACACAATTGCGACTGTCGCTGCTGCTGGTCGCTCGCCAGAACGAATGCGCAAATCACGATCATCAAAAGATGAAAGAATCGAAATTGAGTGACACTGGATATGATTGGCAACAGATTTTCGCGACGCGCGCCAGTCGCATTTGTGCGTCCGAGATTCGTGAGTTGCTCAAGATTCTTGATCAACCGGGGATGATTTCATTCGCCGGGGGGATCCCAGATCCTGCGCTGTTCCCGGTCGATGCGATTTCCGCAGCGTACGAGCGTCTTTTTCGTGATCCCGTGCGTGCCAGACAGGCTTTGCAGTATTCCATCAGCGAAGGGTATCTGCCCCTGCGGGAAAATATTGCCCGTTACATGGCGACTCTGGGAGTGAACTGTCACGCCGACAATATTCTGATCACGAATGGTTCGCAGCAGGGGCTCGATTTCATCGGCAAGATCTTTATTTCGCCGAAAGATTCTGTCCTGGTGGCGGCACCGACATACCTGGGGGCTCTGCAGGCATTTAATGCGTACGAATCGAGTTACGCGACGCTCGATATGAACGATCTTCGCGCCGACAAGTATCGTCAGGAAGGGGCCAGGGCCGGAGGGCGATTGAAGTTTGCGTACATCGTGTCGGACTTCGCCAACCCGTCCGGGCAGACTCTGACACGCCAATCGCGCGAATCGCTGCTGAAGTTGACGGACGAATTGGATATTCCGCTTGTTGAAGATGCTGCCTATTCGGAATTGCGGTACGACGGGGAACGAGTTCCGGCTATTCAGGCGATCGAAACCGCCGGACGTCCTATCGATCAATGTCGGACGATCTATTGCGGAACGTTTTCGAAGACCTACGCTCCGTCGTTGCGCATCGGCTGGATTTGTGCTTCGCGTCCTTTGATCAGCAAACTCGTCCTGGTCAAGCAAGGCTCGGACCTGATCAATTCCACGATCAATCAGATCGTGATGAACGAATTGTTGCAGGCCGGAATGCAGGAGCGGGTCAATGTGATCTGCCCGGTTTACCGCCAGCGCCGTGATCGCATGTTGCAGATGCTCAAAGCGAAAATGCCGCCGGGAGTGTCATGGACCACTCCCGAGGGAGGCATGTTCATCTGGGTGACTTTGCCAAAAGAACTGGACGGGGCTCAATTGTTGCAGACGGCGCTACGGGAGGCACGAGTTGCATTTGTGCCCGGTAGCTCGTTCTATGCGAACGAGAAGGTTCGGAACACCATGCGTCTGAGTTTCTCGCTGGCCACCGATGCCGAAATTGATGATGGCGTCACGCGACTGGCCAACATCATCGAAGCTGCTTCATTGAAGGGGAATTGAGGGCATCGCGTTCGGCGCGGGTCTTCTGCGTGAGTTCGGCGCGGGTCTCCCGACCCCGCCGAAACGGCCGACCGAAGGTCTCCTCTTTCTTCAATGCCAGGCACTTGGCAGAACGATGAGGGGCAGAACGATGAAGAATCATGAAGTTCATCGATCGTTACCGCCACGCCGATTTTGACGTGGTCCTAGGTCGTGACCGGCAGAGAACTTCGGTTCTGAATGTGAAAAATTCGCGAGTTCGGCGCGGGTCTCCTGACGTCTCCCGACCCCGCCGAAACGACCGACCGAAGGTCTCCTCTTTATTCAATGCCCGGCAGTTCGGAGAACGATGAAGATTCATGAGTTCATCGACCGTTTCCGCCCCGTCGGGCGCCCTCAATCATCACAGAAATTCCAATTTCTGGGACCCCATTCACCGTCACTCGCCAACTGTCGTTGCGACGCGTATCATGTCGCCGACGAATTGTGACTCAAAACTTGCAATAAAGGATCGATCTGTGGCAGCCAATCGACGTGCAGAAGTGGACAAGGCTTTGGCGGATGTGGATTTCGCGAAGAACACCTACCAGGTGGAATTCGACACGACGATGGGCAAGATCCTGCTCGACGTTTACCCCGATCTCGCTCCGGGACATGCGAAGAATCTGATTGGTCTGACAAAAATCGGATTTTACGATGGGATCATTTTCCATCGAGTCATTTCTGGATTCATGATTCAGGTCGGATGTCCTCAGGGAACCGGGACCGGCGGTCCAGGTTACACGATCAAGGCGGAATTTAATCGGACGCCTCACGAACCCGGTATTCTGTCGATGGCCCGTTCCAGTGACCCGAATTCAGCCGGTTCACAGTTTTTCATCTGCCTGGAACGAGTCCCTCATCTGGACAATCAATACACCGTCTTCGGAAAGACGGCCGACAAAGCCAGCCTGGATATCGTCCTGAAGATTGGTGCTGTCGAAACCAATCACAGCGATCGACCTCTCAAAGAAGTGAAGATCAATAAGGCGAGCGTCATCGTCACGCCAAAGTGATTTGGTTTTCGATTCAGCGGAACCAGTTAACCACCGAGGTAATCTCGGTGGAAACTGGTTCAACGTTTGCGACGTCTCAGTTATTGACTGGACCGGATGCCAACGAAATATCGAGCTACTGTCCAGTTGTGAAACCATCGACGGACGTCATCGGTGATCTCTGCTGCAGGCTGCCCCGTGGTTTGGAGCAGCGATTCCAGGGCTTCGGAAATGGTCTGGCGCGCGATCAGCGCGGACAGAACCTTGAATTCCGGTTCGCTCAAGCCTACGCGGCGTACGATGAAGTCGCGCCGCGTGATCGCCAGATGCATCATCTGAGCCTGCGGAGGGGCGGGCTGTCGTTCACATCGCACATCGGTCGCGTATTCGTGGACTGGAAAGTCAAACGTTGCCAGCCGCAGGCATGGGGCTGGAATCAGTTTCGAGTGCAGCCATGCTTCGACAGATAGACCTTGGATATCGTCGGCCGAAATGGCTGTGATTTGTTCAATCCCCGGGCCATCGAAGACTTCACTATAGATCCGTTCCAGGTGAGCCAGGTCAATCAGGAAGTCTGCCCAGTCAGGCTGCTCATCGTCCCTGGCAGGTCGTGATTTCGCGAGGTAGCCGGGAAAGTACTGCCCCAGCGCTGCGAGGGTGTAGCTTCCCGGGGGATGGGCTTCGAGGTACCCGTTGGCGAGTTCCACAAAAACCTCTTCACCAATGGCATGGACCAGCGCTGGATATTCACCGACCAGCACCTCCAGCAGCCTTGCACGATAGGCCTTGGCATAGACCTCGAGTCGTTCGATGCTCGATTGTGAGTTCGAGCGATCGATCACTTCGTCGACCTGATCTGCAGAGACTTTTACTTCGGACTGAGCCGCCGCCGATTCGATTCCCGCGGCGACGCCATCGGGATGCACGATCACGGCCTGCATCCAGCGCTGAATGACATCGAGTTGAGGTTGTTCGTTGTATGGCATCATTCGACCTCGGCAATCAATACAGATGCCGGGTGTGGAACGGTGACTGCGGAAGCGGTTTCCTGCCTGGCGGGATGAATCGGCCAGGGGACGCGTGGGTTGAGCGTGGCTGACATGTATTGACGAGCTTTCAGAACCTCCGCATGAACAACAGGAAATTCAGGGATCTTCGCGTCCCACTCCAGCAGCGTCGATGCCCCGCCCGTGTGCAGATGAGCGTGCCTGTAAAGTTCCCATACGGGATCGATCACATGTCCATCGTGTGTGTCGATCAGATGCGTACCCATGTTCGTGTGCCCGGCGAGATGGAACTGGACGACACGATGTGCGGGGATCTGGTCAATGTATTCGAACGGATCAAAGTCATGATTGACGCTCGAGACGTAGACATTGTTCACGTCGAGGAGCAACCCGCAATCGGCCTCGTCGGACATTCTCGCAACAAATTCCGCTTCCGACATCGTCGATGAGGTAAACGTGACGTAGCTGCTGGGGTTCTCCAGCACGATCCGGCGTTCCAGGATCTCTTGAACGGTCCGGATTCGGTTGACCACGTGACGCAGTGATTGCTCGTGGTATGGCAGGGGGAGCAAGTCATGCGAATTGCGCCCGGCAACACCGGTCCAGCAGACATGGTCAGAAACCCATTCCGCCTGGACGGAATCAGCGAGCGATTTCAGCCTGGCAAGATAATCCCGGTTGAGTGGATCAGTACTGCCGATCGAGAGCGAAACACCATGCATCACGATTCGATAACGTTCGGCTAATTGATCGAGTACTGAGCGGGGACGTCCCTGAGAATCCATGAAGTTCTCAGAAATGATCTCAAACCAGTCGACCGCAGGCTGGTACTGTAAGAGATGCGGAAAATGGACAGTACGCAGTCCCACTCCCAGTCCGAGATTCGGGTAGCCAAGTCGAGGGGCAGGCATTGCAATGGGACTCGGTAATGTTTGATGCATGAAACACTAGGTTCGTGACGTGCTGAAGATTCTACTGAATCCGCCGTGTCGCAACATGGAAAAGATGCCCCATAGTCGTGGTTCGCTCCGCGAACCAACGCCGCCGTTTGATATTCCACCTCACGTAACGCGTTGTGCCAGCAAGTCGTGGCTTCGTACCAAGTAAAAAGCCTGTCTACGAAATTACGTTGGTTCGCGGAGCGAACCACGACTATCTGATACCTCGCCATACGTCGAGTTGCGACGACTTCCACCGCGATCATGACTATACATCCCAAGTCAGCATGTCATCCGTCGCGGACTTTGGTAAAGTGACGTCAGCGTTCCAGTCAGGATGTCGTCGAAGGGATTGGAAGATGGATCATTTGCTTTCCGGGTTGCACCAGTTTCACACGCAGTTTGGTCGTGAGAAAGATTTTTACTCCAAGCTGGCTGGTGGACAGCATCCCAGTGTTTTGTTTATTGGCTGTTCCGATTCACGGGTCGATCCTTCGATCATTACCCAGTCGGGACTGGGCGAATTATTTGTGATGCGTAACGCAGGGAATATTGTTCCCTGCTATGGAGCCTCCAACGGTGGGGAACCGGCCACGATTGAATATGCCGTTTCAGCACTTGGCGTGACAGACATTGTCGTCTGCGGGCATTCGGGATGCGGGGCCATTCAGGCCATGCTCAATCCCGATTCGATGGAAAAACTTCCTCTCGTTCGCGGGTGGCTGAATCACGCCGAAGCGACGCGGCGGATTATTGTTGAAAACTATGCCAATCTGACCGGCGAAGCTCAATTGGCCGCGGCCGTCAGCGAACATGTGCTGGTTCAGATTGAGAATCTGCAGACACACCCTGCTGTGGCCGTCAAGCTGCAGCGTGGAGAAGTGACGCTGCATGCCTGGGTCTATCAGATGACTTCGGGCGAGGTCTGGGCTTATTCTTCTGATGATGGCAAATTCACAGCGCTCACTGATCTTCCGCCGGAAGAGGCAGGTCGGCGCAAGGTCGGCAACCCTCGGCAAGCGAAACGAAAATGACGGACCATCCCCTTCTGGGAAAGAAATTCGAGCGGGTTAAACGCGTGATCGAGCGTGAGTTCGGTGTTCCCGTGCCAGGTGACATTGTCCCCGCGGAGCAATGGACCAACACGGCGATCAAGAAGCTTCCCCCACCCGGGCCGCTCAACTTTGCCGAGTTCTTCGGCCGCACGGCACCTGTCATGCTGGATATCGGTTGCGGTAATGCACGTTCAACGCTGGCCTCGGCCGTCTGGCGACACGACGTTGATCACTTCGCGACAGATGTGCTGCCCGTCGTAATTCGTTACGCGACCCGACGTGCCAATCAACGTGGACTGAAGAACGTCCGGTTTGCCGTCATTGGTGGCCGTGAGTTGCTGGCGGACTATGTCGCTCCACATTCGGTCGCCGAAATTCACGTTTATCATCCGCAGCCTTTCTACGATGCTCGACTGGTTCACAAGCGATTGATCACTCCCGAGTTCATCGCGCTGGTTCACCGGTCGCTTGCCCCTGGCGGATTATTTGTCCTGCAGACGGACAATCCCGGCTACTGGAAATACATGCAGCAGATCGTTCCGTTGTTCTTCGAATTTACGGAACTGACAGGGAAATGGCCCGATTCGCCTCGCGGCCGGACTCGAAGAGAGATCATCGCTCTCAGGCAAGGATTACCCGTCTTTCGGGGAACAGGAAAGCCACGCGCCGACATTACTGCAGACGATGTGCTGAAGATCGCGGAATCGTTGCCGCCACCGACATTTGACGCCGATCGGAAGCTGAAGGAACTCGATAAGCTCGAGCATGGTTCCGACAGCGGAGATCGGCCCCAGCGACGAGGGAAGCGATGATAGCGATGTGAAACGTACGATCAGGAATGATCGGGAGCGGGTTCTGTTTTTGAGTCACTTCATTGATGAGCTACTTACCAAGGAAGAATGATGCGACGATTGCTTCTGGTGGTGACAGGTTTGCTGGGCTTTGGTGCGATTGTTTCCAATACGTTGGCGGCTCCGCCTGTGCCGGACAGTGTGGTCTGGGAGACGGGGATTGAGTACTCCAACCCGGCGGATGAGCATCTGCAACTGAATCTGGCTCGCCCGAAGGCGGGCAATGGTCCATTCCCTGCCGTGCTTTGCATTCACGGTGGTGGCTTTCGTGCAGGAAAACGGGACTCGTACGATGCCCTGTGCATCAAGCTGGCAGAACGAGGTTACGTCGCGGCGACAATCACGTATCGGCTGGCTCCGAAACACCAGTTTCCTGCCGCTGTTCATGACACCAAGGCGGCAGTCCGCTGGTTACGAGCGAACGCGACCAAGTATGACATCAATGGGGCGAAGATCGGTGTGACGGGTGGGTCTGCCGGAGGACATCTGGCTCAGTTCCTGGGAGTGACCGCCCATGTTCCGCGATTCGAAGGGACCGGCGGAAATGCCGATCAGTCGAGTTCCGTGACGTGCGTGGTCAATGTTTATGGGCCGAGTGATTTCACCAAATCGTACGGCAAGAGTGTTGATGCACACGAAGTTCTGCCTCTTTGGTTCGGGGGCAATCTGGAAACGAAACACGACCTGCATGTCCAGGCCAGTCCGTTGTATTGGGTCACGCCTGATGCCGCTCCAACGCTCTGCATTCATGGGACCGAAGACAAGTATGTCGCACACGAACAAGCGGTCTGGCTGGTCGACAAGCTGAAGGCTTCAACGGTAGAAGCCAGCCTGCTGACCCTTCAGGGAGCGGGGCATGGATTCAAGGGGGCCGATGCCGAGGCTGCAGAAAAGGCATTGTTTGAATATTTCGACAAGAAGCTGAAGTAACGTGAGTTCGGCGCGGGGCTCCCAAGGTTTCCCAAACCCGCCGAAACGGCCAACCGAAGAACCTCACGCCCGCTTCGCTCAAGACGCCAGGACGCAAAGTTTTCAAGCAATCCAGATATCGCTCTCCCCAATCTCTTCCACCTTTGCATCTTCGCGTCTTTGCGTGAGGCTCTCTTCCGCCAACACAGTTATTTTTAGCCCTGCCTAAGTCATCTTCGCGAAATTTCCGGGATCATCTAAACTGAGGGGAAGGAAGTAGCAGTACTCAGGCAGGAGATCCCGTGAAAACAAAGCCAGCGAGTTCGGCAAGGGACTGCCGAATGAGTTCGGCGCGTATCTCGCCCTTTGCCTTCCTCACTGTTGCGTCAATTTTCGCAACCTTGCTGTTTCTGCCGGCCTGCCGAGTCCCCGATCCCCCGGTCATCAAGAACAAAAGTGTCGGCCTGGTCTACGACACCGCCATGGAATCGCAGATCCGCAGCGGCAAAGCCCCCGCGATTGTTCAGACTGCCTACGAACGCTACATCGATACGCTGTCCGAACCGGTCGCCATCACGGCCTGGGATGAGACCACGTGTCGCTGGGAAGTCTTTATTGCAACCAATCGCGACCGTTTCGGTTCAACGGGCGAAGGTGACGAGAATCGAGCGTTAGACGCCGTCCGATACGGGCGTGCACAAGTCATTCTTCCCCGGCAGCGACGCGGCGAAGATCCCCGATTGACCGCACCAAAAAAGACTCTCGCAATTCCTTCGGTGGGGAAGCGATCCAAAGAGTCGGACATCACGAAGGTCGAATCCCATGCCTTGGACGAAGGACTGTTTCTCGACGGGATCAACGATCAATTGAAACGGTCCCGACAGCAGGATCTGCTGGTGTTCGTGCATGGATTCAATGTCAGTTTTGATGCGGCGGTTGCTCGTACCGCCCAGATCGCTCTCGACATCCCTTTCAACGGAGCCGTCGTCACGTACTGCTGGCCGAGTCAGGGGGGCGTTCTTAGTTACGATGACGATGAACCGATCAACAAGGCCTCGGTCGCTCCGTTTACCGAGTTCCTGACAACGCTACGAGCAGGGGTTCCGCCGGAAACGCGGATCAATATTCTTGTTCACAGCATGGGGAATCGAATTGTGATGGAATCTCTGGATCAACTTTCTCGAGAAGGGAAGTGGTCCCGATCATCTTCAAAACCAATTGCCAACGTTTGTCTTTGCGCACCCGACGTTGGCCATGCAGATTTCCAGAAGTGGGTACCGGGCGTGGTTTCGCAGGCAGAACGAGTCACGCTTTATGCCAGCAGTGGCGACGCGGCCTTGATTGCGTCGAAGGGAATGCATTCCGAACCCCGTGCAGGCGATGCCTGGTTCACCCTGACGGCCGATGGAATCGAAACCATCGACTGCAGTCGGATCGATTTTACGTTTATGGGCCACAGCTATTATGGCAGTAACACGGATGTCCTGTCAGATCTGTTCATGCTGCTGAAAGAAGACCTGCCCGCAGCAAAACGATCTCACCTCAGCCGCGTGAAGTCAGAGGCTGGCAATGTCTACGAGTTTTCAGCCTCGGCACCCATGATGTACTGGACTTGGCACTTTCATGATCAATAGCCAGATCAAAAGCAGATTGATTTTTTCTGAATTTCTTGAAATCATGTGGCGCACACATCAAATTTGACCTTTGTGTTGTTCTCGTTGACCCGTCTTTCTCAATCGTCTCGTCTCAATCGTCTCGTCTCAATCGTCTCGTCTCAATCGTCTCGTCTCATCTTGTCATTCTACAATCAGGAGTATGTGCCATGTATTCGAACGTACATCGTCGACGGCTTCTACACGATCAGCGAAAGGGGTTCTGGGGATTCACCCTGATTGAACTGCTGGTTGTCATTGCCATCATCGCGGTGCTGATCGCATTGCTGTTGCCCGCCGTGCAGCAGGCTCGCGAAGCAGCCCGGCGGACGCAGTGCAAGAACAATCTGAAACAGCTCGGTTTGGCAATCCACAACTATGCGGATGTCTACGGTCAGTTTCCGATCGCGCGTCAGGTCAAAGGGAGCGAACTGGTCGGGATGCTCCCCTATATGGATCAGGCACCGCTGTATAATCAGATCGATTTCAACGGTGGCGTCTTCAACCAGACGATCAATGGCAAGATCCTGGATGCATACGTGATTCCAGGGATCCAGTGTCCGAGCGAACCACAGAATGTGATGTCTCCTGGCGGCCGCGCCAGTTCGAACTATTCGTTTTCGATGGGGGCTCAGTGGGTCCAGGCAACAAACGGATGCAATCTGAACACGGTTGTGTCGGCGTATCCGGCACCCTTCGATCCTGATGGGGATCGCGAAGATCCCTTTCAGCGTGGAAACGTTCGATCTGAT
>Ga0194055_10001011_pt1 | contig 22990 bp, 28 predicted proteins | sample SepL449m_MetaG_FD_155482 | JGI IMG/M metagenome (GOLD analysis project Ga0194055, IMG submission 155482) | Anoxic zone freshwater microbial communities from boreal shield lake in IISD Experimental Lakes Area, Ontario, Canada - Sep2016-L442-9m | ecosystem: Environmental > Aquatic > Freshwater >... | reverse complement strand
GATAGGAGAAGTATGCAAATCCATCGCTCAGCCCTGGTCGCTGTGACTTTGGCGGCAGCTACCGCCCTGACACTGTCGTCCTGCTCGACAGAGACGAAGGAAAAGGCGGAGTCCACCGCCTCATCGGTCAAGAGCTCGGCATCGTCGGTGATGTCATCAGTCACGTCGTCGTCGGCAAGCGCGGCACCGGCAGCCCTGGTCGGCGCGGGATGCGCCGGCTACGCGGAGAAAGTGCCCACCGGACCGGGCTCGGTCGAGGGTCTGGCCAAGGACCCGGTCGCCACTGCCGCGGGCAACAGCCCGGTGCTGACCACGCTGGCGAGTGCACTGTCAGGCAAGCTGAACCCCGACGTCAACCTGGTCGAAACGCTCAACAACGGCGAGTTCACCGTGTTCGCTCCGACCGACGAGGCGTTCGCCAAGCTCGATCCGGCGACCATCGACAAGCTCAAGACCGACTCCAAGCTGCTGACGTCGATCTTGACCTATCACGTGGTATCCGGCCAGGCAGCTCCGTCTGCCGTCGTCGGGGATCACAAGACGGTCCAGGGTGAATCCGTGAAAGTCACGGGTTCCGGGGACTCGCTCAAGGTGAACGATGCAGGGGTGGTCTGCGGGGGCATCAAGACCGCTAACGCCACCCTGTATCTCATCGACACGGTGCTGACGCCGCCCGCGGCGCCGGCTACCACCCCCACGCCGTAGCGGAACGGCGGGGCGGACGCGGACCGCAGGTCCGCGTCCCCCCGTCGCCGAGTGGCGCTCCTCACTCAGCCCGACTCCCCGGTCGGCAATGAACCACCTAACGCATTCATCTTCGAAAGGATCAACAATGCAGAACACCACCAAGGCCGCGCCCGCCGCGGGCCTGGCAGCCGCCGCGTTGGGCTTTGCGCTCATCATGTCTCCGACCGCCGCTGCCGACCTGGCTGGTCCCGGCTGCGCCGCCTACGCCCAGCAGGTACCGACCGGTCCGGGCTCGGTGGGCGAGCTCGCCAAGGTGCCGGTCGCGACGGCCGCGGCGAACAGCCCGGTGCTGTCGACGCTGGCAGCGGCGCTGTCGGGCGGCCTCAACCCGCAGGTCAATCTGGTAAACACCCTCAACGGCGGCCAGTTCACCGTCTTCGCGCCTACCAACGACGCGTTCGCCAAGCTCGACGCGGCCACTATCGACAAGCTCAAGACCGACTCGGCCCTGCTGTCGTCGATCCTGACCTATCACGTGGTCTCCGGCCAGGCCGGTCCCGATCAGGTGGTCGGCACCCACAAGACCGTCAACGGCGCCGACGTCACCGTCAGCGGCATGGGCGACCACCTGATGGTCAATAACGCCAACGTGGTCTGCGGCGGAATCCCGACCACCAACGCCACGGTCTACCTGATCGATACGGTGCTGCTGCCTCCCGCCAACTAGGCCCCTATCACGCCTGGTTGAGGTGCCCCGCCGTGCGGCGGGGCGCAGCACCTCATCTGCCGGCCAGGGCGGCGCGCCACTCCTTCGCGCCCCCTGGCCGGCTTCTTTTGCCCGCCCCCTCGACAGCCTCCCCGGACCCGAAGGCACGATTGCGCTATGCCTGCCACGGTGCTCTGGTTCCGCCGCGACCTTCGCCTGCGTGACCTGCCGTCCCTGATCGACGCCGCCGCCGACGATTCCGATGTGCTGGCCTGCTTCGTCCTGGACCCACGGCTGGAAGCCGGCAGCGGCCCGCGCCGGTTGCAGTTTCTCGGCGACGCATTGCGAGAGATCCAGGACAGCCTCGACGGGCGGCTGCTCATCACCCGCGGTCGCCCAGAAGAGGCTCTTCCCAGCATCTGCTCGGCAGTCGGCGCGACGTCCGTGCACGTCTCGGCCGACTTCAGCCCGTTCGGGGTCCGCCGCGACGCCGCAGTCGCTGAACACCTTGGTGCACAAGGGGTTTCGCTAGTCGCGACCGGATCGCCGTATCTGGTCTCGCCAGGCCGGGTGACCAAGGACGACGGCACGCCCTACAAGGTGTTCACGCCGTTCTTCAAGCGCTGGCGCGACATCGGCTGGCGTGCGCCCGCGCAGTCCGGGCCGGCCGGGGTCTCGTGGATCGATCCCACCGGCGTGACGGGTCTCCCCGCACCCTGCGGTGCCCCGAATCCTGAAGTTCCCCTGGATCTTCCGGCTGGCGAGACGGCGGCGCGTCAACGCTGGAACGAATTCCTCGCCGACGGACTCCAGTCCTATGCGACCGATCGCGACCGCCCCGACAAGCCGGGCACCAGCAGAATGTCGGCACACCTGAAGTTCGGCACCGTCCACCCCCGCACTCTGGCGGCGGACCTCGACGTCAGCGACCCGGGTGCGGCGGCGTACCTGCGGGAGTTGGCGTTTCGCGACTTCTACGCCGCCGTCCTGCAGCAGTGGCCGGCCAGCGCGTGGCGGAACTTCAATGCCGCGTTCGACACTATCGAGGTCGACAGCGGAGCCGACGCCGAGGCGGCGTTCGAGGCGTGGAAGCAGGGTCGGACCGGCTTCCCGATCGTCGACGCCGGCATGCGTCAGCTGCTGGCGACGGGGTTCATGCATAACCGGGTCCGCATGATCGTGGCGTCGTTTGCGGTGAAGGATCTGCATCTGCCGTGGCAGTGGGGAGCGCGCTGGTTCATGGAGCAATTGGTCGACGCCGACGTCGCCAGCAACCAGCACGGCTGGCAGTGGTGCGCCGGCAGCGGAACCGACGCGGCGCCCTACTTCCGGGTGTTCAATCCCACCGCGCAGGGCGAGAAGTTCGACCCCTCCGGCGACTACGTCCGGCGGTGGGTGCCTGAACTGGACGGCCCGACGATCACAGGCGCCGACGTGCACCGGCTCAAGGCCGGCCGTCCCGCCGGCTATCCAGAGCCGATCGTCGACCATGCAGCCGAACGCAACGAGGCGCTGCGGCGCTACGGACAACTCGGCTGAAGCCGTCGGGATCGCAGGATCCGGAAGGACGAATGTGCCAGAATGACGGCAGTCACGACGTGGACAGGAGCCGACATGGTCAACACCGAGGTGGAGCGCTACTCGGAGGTCGATCCCGCCGAGGTCCCTTCGGCCGCGTGGGGCTGGAGCAAGCTGAGTCCCCGCACCTGGTACGGCGCGGGCATCGTCATCATCCTGTTCCTGCTGGGCATGCTTCACGGCAACCATGTCGGTCACGTCGAGGACATCTGGTTGATCGGAATGGCCGCGTTCATCGCCTTCTGGATCATCCGCGACATCGTCCTGCGCAAGCGCGGCATCCTGCGCTGACGCGTCCCTAGCCGCCTTCGGCGGCCAGCTGGCCGCACGCACGGGCTGATTCGCGTGCGCTCCAGCTACCCGCCTTCGGCGGCCAGCTGGCCGCACGCACGGGCTGATTCGCGTGCGCTCCAGCTACCCGCCTTCGGCGGCCAGCTGGCCGCACGCGGCCGCAATCTCTCGGCCGCGGGTGTCTCGCACCGTGCACGACACGCCCTTGGCCCGTACTCGGCGCACGAACTCACGCTCGACCGGCTTGGGACTGGCGTCCCACTTGCTGCCGGGTGTCGGGTTGAGCGGAATCAGATTCACGTGGGCCAGCGGTCCCAGCGACCGGTGCAACAGGCTACCCAAAAGGTCAGCCCGCCAGGGCTGGTCATTGATGTCGCGGATCAGCGCATACTCGATCGACACCCTCCTCCCGGTGACGTCGCCGTAGTAGCGGGCGGAATCAAGGACCTCGCCGACCTTCCACCGGTTGTTCACCGGTACGAGAGTGTCGCGAAGTTCGTCGTCGGGGGTGTGCAGCGACACCGCCAGAGTCACTCCGAGGTGTTCGTCGGCGAGCTTGCGAAGCGCCGGCGCCAGGCCGACCGTCGACACTGTCACCGATCGGGCCGAGATACCGAACCCGTCCGGAGGCGCGGCGGTGATACGCCGCACCGCGGCAACTACCCGGGCGTAGTTGGCCAGCGGCTCGCCCATGCCCATGAAGACGACATTGGACAGCCGCCCACTGAAGTCGTCGCGGCAAGCCACCGCCGCTGCCCGGACCTGTTCGACGATCTCTGCCGTGCTGAGGTTGCGGGTCAGGCCGCCCTGGCCGGTCGCGCAGAACGGGCAGGCCATTCCACAGCCGGCCTGCGAGGAGATGCAGACGGTGTTGCGATCCGGGTAGCGCATCAACACGGACTCGAACGTGGCCCCCCCGGGACCGCCAGGGTGCCCACGCCACAACGTTTTCCGGGTGTCACCGGCGTCGCACTGAACCTCGCGCACCACCGAGAGTAACGGCGGGAACAACGCAGTAGATACCGAGTCCCGAACTGCGGCGGGCAGATCGGTCATCTGCTGAGGATCAGCCTGCAGGCGACAGTAGTACTGGTTGGCCACCTGCTTCGCCCGGAAAGCCGGCAGACCTAATTCAGTGATGGCGGCGGCTTGCTCGCCCGCGTCGAGGTCGGCGAAGTGCCGCGGCGGCAAGCCGCGACGGGGCGCTTCGAAGACCAGGTCCTGCGTCACGTTCTCCAGTATCCGGGTCAGGCCAGCAGCGTCAGAACGATCCAGCCGACGACCGCCGACGGCAGCATAGCGTCGATGCGGTCCATCATCCCGCCGTGGCCCGGCAGCAGTGTGCCCATGTCCTTGATGCCCATATCGCGCTTGACCTGCGACTCGATCAGATCGCCAAGGACGCCTGTGATCACCAGCATCAACCCGAGCGGCACGCCGACCCAGGCCGGTTTGTGCAGGAGGAATATCACCGACAAGACAGCCGCGGTGATACCGAACAACAGCGAGCCGGCCAACCCCTCCCACGATTTCTTGGGGCTGATCGCGGGTGCCATCGGATGCTTGCCGAGCAGAACTCCAGCGGTGTAGCCGCCAGTATCGGCGAAGACCACGGTCACGATCACGGTGAAGACCCGTACGCCGCCGTTCTCCTGGAATATCAGCAGCGAGCTGAAACTGGCGAACAGCGGCACCCATGTTGCCAGTAGGACGGAGGCGGAGATATCACGCAGGTAGTTCACCGGCTGCTCATTCAGGCCCTGCCCGACGAGGCGCCAGACCATGGCGGTCACGACGGTGGCACCGAAGGCGCCCAGAGTGCCCGCGACGCCCCAGGGCCAGGCCAGCCAGATCATCGCCTGACCGCCGAGCATGAGCGGCAGAACGGGTATCACGTACCCGTGTTCGCGAAGCCGGCGAATGACCTCGTGGGTGGCCATCGCGATCGAAGCGCCAAGAAGTGCGAGCCATCCTTTCGGCGCGAACAACAGGAGGCCGATCGCCATGCCGCCGAGCCCAACCCCAACGGCGATGGCGGCGGGCAGGTTGCGTCCCGCTTTAGAGGTTTTCGCCGGGGCTCCGGAATCGGTGCCTGTCATCGTGGTCTGCCGAAGGTCCTAGACCTCCAGCAACTCGCCTTCTTTGTGCTTGACCAGGTCATCGATCTGCGCGACGTACTGGGCCGTGGACTTATCGAGTTCCTTCTCGGCCCGGCTCACCTCGTCCTCGCCGGCCTCGCCGTCCTTTTTGATGCGGTGCAGTTCTTCCATGGCCCGCCGGCGGATGTTTCGCACTGAAACCTTCGCGTCCTCGCCCTTGCCCTTGGCTTGTTTGACCAGGTCCCGGCGACGCTCCTCGGTCAGCTGCGGGATGGACACCCGGATGATGTTGCCGTCGTTGGTGGGATTGACGCCGAGATCGGAGTTTCGGATCGCTTCCTCGATCGGCCGCAGCTGAGAGGCCTCGTACGGCTTGATGACGACCATCCGGGCCTCCGGCACGTTGATGCTCGACATCTGCGTGATCGGGGTCGGGGTGCCGTAGTAGTCGATGACAATCCGGGAGAACATGCCCGGGTTGGCCCGGCCGGTCCGGATGGAGGACAGATCGTCGCGGGCGACCGCGACGGCTTTCTCCATCTTCTCTTCGGCGTCGAAGAGCGCTTCGTCGATCATTGGCCACTCCTCCTCATCGCTGCGCCCTTGGTCGTCGTCGGCGCGATCATGTAACTCCTGAAGTCATCCGAGTCAGGTGGTGACCAGAGTTCCGATCTTCTCACCGGCGACCGCCCGCGCAATATTGCCACTTGTCAGCAGGTTGAAGACCAGGATCGGCATTCCGTTGTCCATGCACAGGCTGAAGGCGGTCGCGTCCGCCACCCGCAGTTCCCGTTCGAGTACCTCCCGGTGGGTGATATCGGTGAGCATCTCCGCATCCGGGTTGTGCCGGGGATCGTCAGTGAAGACACCGTCAACGGCCTTGGCCATCAGGACGACTTCGGCGCCGATCTCCAGGGCGCGCTGGGCAGCGGTGGTATCGGTGGAGAAGTACGGCAGACCCATGCCGGCGCCGAAAATGACCACCCGGCCCTTTTCCAGATGCCGTCGGGCGCGCAGCGGAATGTAGGGCTCGGCGACCTGTCCCATGGTGATGGCCGTCTGCACCCGGGTCACGATTCCCTCTTTTTCCAGAAAGTCCTGCAGCGCAAGGCTGTTCATCACTGTTCCGAGCATGCCCATATAGTCCGAACGGGTGCGTTCCATGCCGCGTTGTTGCAGTTGCGCGCCGCGGAAGAAGTTTCCGCCGCCGATGACAACCGCGACCTGCACACCGCTGCGGACCACATCGGCAATTTCTCGCGCGACCTGGGCCACGACGTCGGGGTCGAGGCCCACCGAGCCGCCGCCGAACATCTCCCCGCCCAGCTTGAGCAGCACTCGCGCGTATTTCGGGCGCAGCTCGGGGCCATCACCGTTGGCGCTCGTCGGCTCGACCATCGGACTCCTCACTGTTCCTGCGCTGCACACGAAATCCGCTGCGGAAGCGCAATCCGCAACGGTCACCATCATCCTGCCTCAAACCATCCTCGGAGTGGAGCGGGCCCGAATTCCCCTGCGTTAATTCCAGTGCCCTATCCCAGATCGGGCTACACTGAATTTGGGGTAGGTTAGCCGAAATTAACCAAACCGAGAGGGCGTGGACACGATGGCTTTGCAAGCACGAGCAGAGGCAACCCGCCGTCGGATAATCGAGTCAGCTGTAGAACTGTTCTCCGAATTGGGTTACGGCGAAACAGGTTTGGCCGACGTCCTGCAACATGCAGGCGTCAGCAAAGGCGCGTTCTATTATCACTTCGACTCCAAAGAAGCCGTGGCGACGGCGATAATTGAGGAATTCGACAGCACTGCCGGTCGAATAGTGCAAGAGAAGCTCGGCACGGATACGCCAACGCTCGAAGGTCTCATCGCGATCACTTTCGCCGTCCAGGCACTCATGCGCGATGACAAGCTGACCCAGGTCGGCCACCGGCTGTGCCAAGCACTAGACCAGGTGAGCAGCGCCGGATCGCGGTTCTACCTCGGCTGGACGGACCGCTTCGTCGATTTGGTCAAGATGGTGATAGACACGGGCGTGCTGGTCGACGGCGTCGATCCCTTTGAGGTCGCCGAGTGCGTCTGGGTCGGCATCCTGGGCTGCAATCTGGTGTCAGCGGCAATCGGTGACGATCCCTACGCCCGGCTCGCGCGCTGCTGGCGGGTCCATGTGCGCTCGATCGTTTCCGAACATGCCGTGGCCGCGGCCTACCGGTCGATCGAGACGATCGCCGAGCGCTACCAAGCGGTTTCGGTCTAGTCCCGGCAGGCAGGAGCGCAGCGACTCTGGGATTAGCAGTCCTGAATCCGTGCGACCGGCCGCGCGGCCTCGAGTTCGTAGGCCAGTTCCAGCAGCCGCTTCTCATGTCCGATCGGAGCGCTGAACATCATCCCGACCGGCATCCCGTCGGCGGACTGCGCGAGCGGGAGCGATAGTGACGGTTCGCCAGTCGCGTTCTGCAACGGTGTGAAGGCAACCCACTCAATGAGCCGGTCGATCACCTGCTGATAGTCCGCGCTCGGGTCGAGATGGCCGATCCGTGGTGTGTCATCGGCGAGAGTCGGCGTCAGGAGCACGTCGTAATCGCTGTAGAAGCGGGCGGTCACCTTGCGCAGGCGGCTCAGCCGGGTGATTGCCAGCGGAAGGCGATGCAGATTTCGGGTCGCGTGCCGGTCGAGACCCAGGGTCAAGCTGTCCAGCCGAGTCCGATCGAAGCTCGGCCCGAACGTCCGGCGTCCGGTGCGCACCAGCGTCATCGCCAGCGATGCCCAGTAGAGCAGGAAGTCGTCGGCGAACGACTCGGGTACCGGATTGTTGTCGAGATAGGTGACACGGTGGCCCAGGCTCTCCAGGAGCGCCGCCGACTTAAGCGCGTGATCTCGCATCGTGGGGCTGCTGTCGCGGTTGACCGACCGGGTCACAACGGCAATGCGCAACCGCTCGTCCCCAGGCCCGCTGACCGCGCCGATCGGGTTGAGTGCGCGGTTGCGCCAGATCCGTTCGGCTTCCCGGTAGAACGCCGCAGTGTCGCGCACCGAACGAGTGAGCACTCCGTCGTTAACCAACCGAACCGGCATCTGCCTGGTCAACCGGTCCTGGGGAAGTCGTCCGCGCGACGGCTTGAGCCCCACCAGCCCGTTGCAGGCGGCCGGAATCCGGATCGATCCACCGCCGTCGTTGGCGTGCGCGATGGGCACCACTCCTGCGGCAACGAACGCGCCGGATCCCGACGACGACGCACCGGCGGTGTAATCGGTGTTCCAGGGGTTGCGGACCGCTCCGATACGGGGATGCTCGGCCGACGCACTGAAGCCGAACTCCGACAGTTGGGTCTTACCGAGCGGGACCAGCCCGGTCTTGAGGAAGAACCGGGCGAAGTCACCGTTACCGGACTGCGGTTGCGGCGCCCATGCGTCGGTGCCGTTCATCGTCGGCATGCCGTCGACGTCGACGTTGTCCTTGAAGAAGGTCGGCACGCCGTCGAAGTAGCCGCCCTGCTTGCGCGCCGCGCGCGCCCGAGCCTTGTCGAAGGCGTCGTGCGCCAGCCCGTTGAGGGCCGGATTCACCGCCGTGACACGCGCGATTGCCGCGTCAATCAGTTCGGCGGACGATACGGTGCCGCGGCGCATGGCATGGACCATCCCGACGGCGTCGAGGTCGCCGAGTGCATCGTCGCCGAAGGCGTGAACGTGCCGCATATCGCTGGCGCTGACGGGAAGCCCGTCAGGCCTGGCCGACCTCGAAGCGAACGAACCGGGTCACGGTGACGCCGGCATCGTCGAGCAGCGCCTTGACGCTCTTCTTGCTGTCGGCAACCGACGGCTGGTCGAGCAGCACGACGTCCTTGAAGAAGCCCGTCAACCGGCCCTCCACGATCTTGGGCAGCGCCGCTTCCGGCTTGCCCTCGTTCTTGGCGGTCTCCTCGGCGATCCGGCGCTCGTTGGCGATGACGTCCTCGGGCACCTCGTCGCGGGTCAGGTACTTGGCCTTCAGCGCGGCGATCTGCAGAGCGACCGAGTGGGCGGCGTCTTTATCGTCGCCGGTGAATTCCACCAGCACACCCACCGCAGGCGGCAGGTCGGCGGCACGCTTGTGCAGGTAGGTCTCGGTGTTGCCGTCGAAGTACTGCACGCGGCGCAGTTCGAGCTTCTCGCCGATCTTTGCCGACAGAGCCGCGATTGCCTCCTCGACGGTGTGATCACCGATCTTGGCTGCCTTGAGCGCGTCGACATCCGCGGCCTTGGCGGTGAGTGCAGCCCCCAGGATCTGGTCGGCGAGCAGCTGGAACTCTGCGTTTTTGGCGACGAAATCGGTCTCGGAGTTGAGTTCGATCAGGGCGCCGTTCTTGGCCGCGACCAGTCCCTCGGCCGTGGCGCGCTCGGCGCGCTTGCCGACGTCTTTGGCGCCCTTGATGCGAAGCGCCTCGACCGCCTTGTCGAAGTCGCCGTCGGCGTCGGCCAGCGCGTTCTTGCAGTCGAGCATGCCGGAGCCGGTGAGCTCCCGGAGACGCTTGACGTCAGCTGCGGTGTAGTTAGCCATATCAGCCTTCCGTGATGATGACGGCGGTGGTGGCGGACTCGTCGGAAACCGGTCCGGCCTCGGTCGGTGCGGCCTCGATGGCCGCGCTGGCCAGCAGCTCCTGCTCCCACTCGGCGAGGGGCTCCACGGCGCCTGAATCGGCGCCCTTGTCGCCGGCGACGCCGGAGCGCGCCTGCAGGCCCTCGGCCACGGCGGCGGCGATGACCTTGGTGAGCAGAGCGGCCGAGCGGATGGCGTCGTCGTTGCCCGGGATCGGGTAGTCCACCAGATCGGGATCACAGTTGGTGTCCAGGATCGCGATGATCGGGATGTTCAGCTTGCGAGCCTCCGCGACAGCGAGGTGCTCCTTGTTGGTGTCGACCACCCAGATCGCCGAGGGCACCTTGACCATGTCCCTGATGCCACCCAGGGACCGCTCCAATTTGTTCTTCTCGCGGGTCAGCATCAAGATTTCCTTCTTGGTGCGCCCCTCGAACCCACCGGTCTGCTCCATGTTCTCCAGCTCCTTCATCCGCTGAAGACGCTTGTGAACGGTGGAGAAGTTGGTGAGCATGCCACCCAGCCAGCGCTGGTTCACGTACGGCATGCCGACGCGAGTCGCTTCTTCGGCGATGGATTCCTGCGCCTGCTTCTTGGTGCCGACGAACATGACGGATCCGCCATGGGCCACGGTCTCTTTGACGAACTCGTAGGCCTTGTCGATGTAGGTCAGCGTCTGCTGCAGGTCGATGATGTAGATGCCGTTGCGGTCGGTGAAGATGAACCGCTTCATCTTGGGGTTCCAGCGTCGGGTCTGATGCCCGAAGTGGGTGCCGCTGTCGAGCAGCTGCTTCATAGTCACAACAGCCATGTCGGCCATTCCTTTATGTCGGTTTCTGCCCGGCTTCGGGTGAAGTCGGGCCCTGGCGTCTGCGCGCACACCGACCCGTCTGGGAATCTCCAGTCGGGACCAACCGGTGTACGCGGCGGGAGTCGCGTGGCGACCCTGCACACAAACGCGCGAAGTCAGCCCGCTTAAGCAGGCTGCGTGCTGGAGTTTACACACAGCGAGGGCTCGATCCCCAACCGGTGGCCGGCCGGAGACGGCGGCACCGCCGGGGGCGATGAACTGTAGGCATGCGTGTCACCGCGGTGCTGATCGGGTTGTTGGTTTTCGCGGCCGTCAGTCACGCCGACGACGTCCGGCTGCACTGGCCGCTGCGACCGGAACCTGCCACGGTGACGCGCCAGTTCGACGCACCGAAACCGGATTGGAGACGCGGCCACCGCGGAGTCGACCTCGCCGGAGTACCGGGTCAGCCGGTCTACGCCGCCGGGCCCGGGACGGTGGTGTTCGCGGGATCCCTGGCTGGCCGCGCCGTGGTGTCGGTGCAGCACGCGGGCGGGTTGCGCACCAGCTACGAGCCGGTCGATGCCGCCGTTCGTCCCGGCCAGTCCGTCGAAGCGGGCAGTCCGTTGGGCCGTCTGCTGCCCGCCCATCCCGGGTGTCCGGTCCCAGCATGTCTGCATTGGGGTGCGATGTGGGGCCCGGCCCAGCGAGCGGACTACGTCGACCCGCTCGGGCTGCTGGCTGCGACCCCCGTCCGGCTGAAACCGGTGGATCAGGCCCGCGGATGAGCCTGGTCGTGAACGGCCCGCAGTCGAGCGACCGTGACATGGGTGTAGAGCTGGGTCGTGGCCAGCGTGGAATGGCCGAGCAGTTCCTGGACCACCCGCAGATCCGCCCCTCCCTCGAGCAGGTGGGTGGCTGCGCTGTGCCGCAGGCCGTGCGGACCGATATCGGGCGCTCCGTCGACCGCAGCGACGGTCTGGTGGACCACAGTGCGGGCCTGCCTGGGATCGAGACGGCGGCCCCGCGGTCCGAGCAGCAACGCCGCACCGGAGTCGGGAACTACCAGGTGGGGACGGCCGTCCGTCAACCAGTCGGTGAGAGCCGCCAGCCCCGGGCGGCCGAATGGCACGGTGCGTTGCTTGTTGCCTTTCCCCAGGACACGCAGAAGCCGGCGGCTCCTATCAACGTCGTCGACGTCGAGCCCGCACAACTCGCTGACCCGGATCCCGGTGGCGTAGAGCAACTCGACGATGAGGCGGTCCCGCAGGGCGATGGGGTCGCGCTGCTCGGCACCCAGGTCGGCTGCGGCCATGGCCGCCAGTGCCTGGTCCTGCCGCAGTACCGACGGGAGAGAGCGGCGAGCCTTGGGAACCTGCAGCCGGGTGGCCGGATCGGTGGCGAGTATCCCGCGCCGCGTCGCCCAGGCGGTGAACGTTTTGACTGCCGAGGTGCGTCGGGCCAGCGTCGTACGGGCGGCGCCCGCGGTCGCCTGTGCGGCCAGCCAGGACCGCAGCAGCGGCAGGCTGAGTGCCTGCAGTCCAGCCCCCGGGGCACGTTCGTCGAGGAAGCCGAACAGCAGCCGCAGATCGGTCAGATAGGCGCGACGGGTGTGATCCGAGCGGCCCCGCTCCAAGGCGAGGTGCTCGGCATACTCCTCCAGGAGGGCGAGATACCGGTCTGACTCCTGCACTCCCCCACGGTGTCAGACGACGACCAGGTCGCCCGCGATGCGGCGGGGCGTGTCAGGCCCTGGTTTTGCGGCCGAACCATTTCCGCTTCGGCGCTGTGGCTTCGGCGTCATGTCCGTTGCACCACTGGCCGGCGGGGACGCCGCGCTTGACCGCGTCGACGTGGTTGCCGCATCCCGCCCAGGTGGTTTTCCCGCAGACGTTGCACGCGGTAGCACGGCACATGCAGATCCCCTCTCATCAATTCGGCTCATCATGCGGCGGAGGTTCGAGCCGACAGCCCATAATACCCCACAGGGTATATTCCGAACGCGCTCGCGTCGTTTAATGCCAACCCGACGGTGAAGTCGAAGAACGACTCGTCGCGGCGTCGACCAGCAAGGAGTCGTGATCAACGGCGCGCCAATCGCCACCTCCCTTCCTGCCGCTCGACCAGACCCGAAATCTCCAGTACAGCAAGCGGACCCAGGACGCCGGCCGCCGGCAAACCCGACGCGACGGCGATTTCGTCGGCGGTGCGCGCCCCGCGGCCCGGCAGCGCCTCGTAGACGAGCCGCTCGCTGTCGGTAAGTCCGTCGAGCGGGTCGGCGGGCCGGGTCAGCTCCTCGGCGAATTCGCCTGCCCGGCCGATGATTTCGCAGACTTCCTCAGCTCTGGTCACCAGTTCGGCACCGGACCGCAGGAGTGCATGGCAGCCGGTCGAGGCCGACGACGTCACCGGACCCGGGACCGCGCACACCACCCGCCCGAGCGCCCGGGCCCACGCGGCGGTGCTCGCGGCGCCGCTCCGGACGCCCGCTTCCACGACGACCGTGGCTCCCGACAGCGCCGCCACCAGCCGGTTGCGAGTCAGGAACCGATGCCGTGCCGGCCGCACTCCGGGCGGGTACTCGCTGACCAGCAGACCTCGCCCGGCGATCCGATGCAGCAGCCCCGAGTGTCCGGCTGGATAAAGGACATCCACTCCCCCGGCGAGCACCGCGACGGTGCAGCCCTCGGCGGCCAGCGCGGCGCGGTGGGCGGCACCGTCGATCCCGTACGCTCCGCCCGATACGACCACCACGTCCTGTTCGCACACACCGCCGGAAAGGTCCGCTGCGACGTGTTCGCCGTAGGCGGTGGCTGCCCGAGTTCCGACGATGGCCACAGCTCGCTCAGTGACCTCGTCGAGCCGTAACGGCCCGACGGCCCACAACGCCAGCGGCGCCCGGCCCTCGGGCTTGTCACGAACGGGCGCCCCGGCGAACGCCATGAAGGACAGGGCCGGCCACTCGTCGTCATCTGGAGTGACGAGCCGTCCGCCGCGTCTGCGAAGCAGATCCAGATCATCTGCGGTGCAATCGATCTCGTGTCGCGCCTCAGTACGCCGACGCACGGCCGGACTGACCTCGCCCCGGCGAACACGATCGGCGGCCTCGATGGGGCCGATGCCGGCGACCAAGTCGGCCACCTCCCCGCACGGCGCCTCGGTGACCCGGGAAAGGTAAGCCCAGGCCCGCAATCGCTGCTCGTCGCTCATGTCCGGACCTCAGCCTGCCGGAAGCTGAGTGCCGTCGTAACGTCATCCAGATTGGGTGCGGTCCGCCCGGCCAAGTCACCCAGCGTCCAGGCGACCCGCAACGACCTGTCGACTCCGCGGATGCTGATCAGACCCCGCTCCAGAGCGAACTTGAGCGGCGCCATCACCACCGCATCGAGCCGGAAGCGTCGGCGCAGCACGACGCCGGTGACTTCGGCGTTGGTCGTGAAACCATATGGGCACCAACGCTCGGCGGCGGCGGCACGGGCTTGGGCCACCCTGGCGCGGACCGCGGAGCTGCTCTCCGCCGGCTCGACGGCGAACGCGCCGGCGCGAACGGTGTGCAGCTGCACCCGCAGGTCCACCCGGTCGAGCAGCGGCCCGGACAGCTTGCCCAGATAGCGGCGCCGGTCCAGCGATGTGCAGATACAGTCCCGCGGATCGGTCCGGGCACAGGGGCACGGGTTGGCCGCGAGCACGAGCTGGAAGCGGGCCGGGTAGCGAGCTACGCCGTCGCGGCGGGCGAGCCGAACCTCTCCGTCCTCCAACGGGGTTCGCAACGATTCCAATGCGCTGAGCCGGATCTCGGCGCATTCGTCGAGGAAGAGCACGCCACGATGGGCCCGGCTGATGGCGCCGGGCCGCGCGAGGCCCGAGCCGCCGCCCACCAGTGCCGCAACGCTCGACGAGTGGTGCGGAGCGATGAACGGTGGCCGGGTGACCAGTGGCGTGCGGGGCGACAGCAGGCCCGCCACGGAGTGGATGGCCGTCACCTCCAGGGCCTCACTCTCGGTGAGGTCGGGCAGCAGACCTGGAAGTCGCTGCGCCAGCATGGTTTTCCCGACCCCGGGTGGACCGGTGAGCATCAGGTGGTGCGCGCCGGCTGCAGCGACTTCGACGGCGAAACGGGCCTGGCTCTGGCCGACGATGTCGGCCAGGTCAGCCACCGGAGCATCGTCAGGGACGGGATTGCCGACCCGCGCGTCAGCACCGTTGCCGCTGTCGAGCCACTGCTGCAGTTGACGCAGAGTGCGGACACCGTGCACTTCTATGCCGTCGACCAGGCTCGCCTCGGCAAGATTGCCGCTCGGCACGATGACCGCGGGCCAGCCTTGCTGCTTGGCGGCCAGCACCGCGGGCAGTACCCCGTTCACCGGCCGGACTCTGCCGTCCAGTGCCAATTCGCCTAGCAGCACTGTCTTTTCGAGGCGGTGCCAGGGCTTCTTCCGGCCCGCCGACATCACCGAGCAGGCCAGGGCGACGTCGTACAGCGAACCGGCCTTGGGCAGGGTCGCCGGGGAGAGCGCAACCGTGAGGCGAGACATCGGCCACGGGTTGCCCGCATTGGTGATCGCGGCGCGAACTCGGTCGCGGGACTCCTGAACGGCGGTGTCAGGGAGACCGATCAGCTGGAATCCCGGTAGCCCCGCGGTGACGTCTGCCTCGATCTCAACGATGATTCCGTCAAGTCCCCGGACGGCGACGGAGAATGCCCGGCCGAGCGCCATCAGCCGACCCCCCGCAGGTGCATCACCTCAGGCGTGCGGGCCCGCCCGATCCGCACCCCGATGACGTCGATACGCAGGTTCGGCCACCCGGCATCCTGCCCGGCCAGCCAGATACCGGCCAGGCGCCGCAGCCGACGGACCTTCTGCGGCGTCACCGCCTGCTCCAGACCGCCGAAGCCGTCGCCGGTTCGGGTCTTGACCTCGACGAAGACGACCGTGTCGGCGTCCGCCGTGATCAGGTCCAGTTCGCCGTACCGGCAGCGCCAGTTGCGTTGGACGATCCGCATTCCCAGGCTCTGCAAATGCTGGGCGGCAATCTGCTCACCAAGTGCGCCAAGTTCGCGTCGAGTCAACGTCGTCATACGGCGAGACTGACGGGGCCCACCGACCAACCGCGTCCGGCAGCCAGGCGACGCGCCGCGTTATCCCCAACGCGTCATGCGTGCCCAGCCCCTATTCGGGCAGCCGCAATTCGGGCTTCTCGACCTCTTCGATGTTGACGTCCTTGAAGGTGATCACCCGGACCTGCTTGACGAAGCGCGCTGGCCGGTACATGTCCCACACCCAGGCGTCGGCCAGTCGCAGCTCGAAATACACCTCGCCCTCGGTGTTACGCGGCACCAATTCCACACTGTTGGCCAGGTAGAACCGCCGTTCGGTCTCCACGACGTAGCTGAATTGACCGACGATGTCCTTGTACTCGCGGTAGAGCGAGAGTTCCATCTCGGTTTCGTACTTCTCGAGATCCTCAGCACTCATTGTTCAGCGGTCCCTTGTTGTCGTCATGTTGATTCCATCTTGTCTCACCGCTGGCCGCCATGCGCCGTCGGCGCGAATTCCGCGATCAGTTCACCGGTCCCCGACCGGGACACCCGGCGCACGTTGATGAAGGACTGCCGGTGCTCGCTGCACGGACCCAGTTCTGCCAGGGCGGCGCTGTGCGCGGGAGTGCTGTACCCCTTGTGCTCGGCGAAGCCGTAGCCAGGGTGCTCAGCGTCCATCACGACCATCAGCCGGTCACGGCTGACCTTGGCCAACACGCTGGCCGCCGCGATGCACGCCGCCGCCGCGTCACCGCCGATCACCGGCAGCGACGGCATCGGAAGACCTGGTACCCGGAAGCCGTCGGAAAGCACATAACCGGGGCGAACCGACAAACCGGCCACCGCGCGGCGCATCCCCTCGATGTTGGCTTGATGAAGACCCCGGCGATCCACTTCCGCGGCCGGGATGAACACCACGTGATAGGAGAGCGCATAACGGCGGATGACCGGAAAGAGCATCTCCCGGACCTTCTCGGTCAGCTTTTTCGAATCATTTAGGGCGGCAAGGCTTTCCAAACGATTTGGCCCGAGCACACAGGCGGCGACTACCAAGGGTCCGGCGCAGGCGCCGCGGCCCACCTCGTCGACGCCGGCAACCGGGCCCAGTCCGTTGCGGTAGAGCGCCGATTCGAGCGTGCGCAGCCCCGCTGCCTGCCGGATGACGGTGCGGGGCGGCCACGTCCTGACGCTCGTCTTTACCGGGGGCATGTCAGCCCTGCTGCGGGTCGACCGAGGACACACCACCCCAGCGCGCAGGCGGCCAGGCGATGAACCGGGCCTTGCCGATGACGTTGTCCACCGGGACCGTGCCGTTCACCGGGTCACCCGTGCACAAAATGCCCTTCTGGGCCTCGGCCGGCGCACTGGTGCAGTGCGCCCGGGAGTCCGCGGAATGCGTACGGTTGTCGCCCATCACCCACAACCGGCCCTCAGGCACCTTGACCGGTCCGAACTCATTGCCCAGACACGGATAGACGACCGGGTCGGCCATCATCGTGGCCGGATTGAGGTACTGCTCCGTGAGCCGCTTGCCATCCACCGTGAGGCCGGAATCGGCGCGGCACTGCACTGTTTGACCACCTGTGGCGACGACCCGCTTGACAAGGTCGTTCTCGTCTGGCGGGACGAATCCGATGAACGAGAGCGCGTTTTGCACCCACCGGACCGCCGTATTGCTGGACCGGATCGACTTGTAGCCCACGTTCCAGTTCGGCGGACCCTTGAACACGACCACGTCGCCGGCTTCGGGGTGGCCGAAGCGATACGTCACTTTGTCCACCATGATGCGGTCGCCAACGCAGCCCTTGCAGCCGTGCAGGGTGGGCTCCATCGATTCCGACGGAATGAGATAGGGGCGCGCCACGAAGGTCAGCATCACGTAGTAGAGCAGGACGGCAGTCCCGACCAGAATCGCGCCTTCACGGAAGGCGCCGCGCTTCTTGACGACCCGCTTCGTGCCGTCAGCCGCCACGATCTCCGACGGTGCTGCCTTCGCCGGGCTCTCGGCCTGTAGCGACCGCTCCCACGTCGGCTCAGCCGGTTCTGGGGTATCGGGCACCGGATCAGCGTAACCGTGCGTCGGCGCGAAGCCGCGCTTCGCCAAAGGCCATGTCGAAGCTCAGGGCCATGTCGAAGCTGAGGGCAAGGTCGTAGCTCAAGGCCACGTCGAAGCTCAGCGCTTCTCTTTGATCTTGGCCTTCTTGCCGCGGAGCTCACGCAGGTAGTAGAGCTTGGCCCGGCGCACATCGCCACGGGTCACGACCTCGATGTGGTCGATGTTCGGGGAGTGCACCGGGAAGGTGCGCTCCACTCCGACGCCGTAGCTTTCCTTCCGTACGGTGAAGGTCTCCCGAATGCCGCCGCCCGAGCGCCGCAAAACCACGCCCTTGAAGACCTGGATTCGGGACTTGTTGCCTTCGATGACCTTCACGTGGACGTTCACGGTGTCGCCGGGGCCGAAGACGGGAATGTCGTCGCGCAGCGACGCCTGGTCGACGAAATCGAGAGTGTTCATCGTGTGAACGTTCCTTGCGTTCGGGCTCCGAGCGGACCGTTTGAGCGCAAGCGCCAGACGTCGCCGAGCAATGGTCGGATGGTGTCGCAGCAGGCGGTTAGACCGGCCCGCGCGGGGCAACTGATCAAGTGTGCCAGATGAGCAACGAGGGACGAAATCGCACGACCCGCCGGGGCGAGCGGCTTCCGGCCGGCGGGGAATTACCCGGTGTAGAAACAAGACGGCTACTCTGGACCAATTAGGTCCTAACCGGGGCACGCGCCCTGCAACAGGTGTTGAGAAGAAGCATCCGCCGAGGAGAAAGACCATGCGACGTCAGACGTCGGTGCTGTTGGCCAGCACCGTCGCGGTCGGAGCTTTCGTGGTGATCGGCGCGGCCTCGACAGCTGGTTCATTGGCCCATCCCCCGGAACGTGTCGGCCTGGCATCGGCCGGTCCGCAGACCGCTCGGCAGGCCCAGCCGAACGCAGTGGCCGTCCCGGACGAATTCACCGAGATGGAGAAACGCGCCAAACGGGCCACCGCCGACGCACGGAAACGCGGCGCCGACATCAGCTTCACGTTGCTGGACCGCAAGACGGGCCGACTTCTGTCCACCGGCAACAAGGCGCCGTTCCCCCTGGCCTCGGTGGCCAAGCTGTTCATCGCCGACGATCTACTGATGCAGACGTCGCGAAGCAAGGCGGCGCTGCGCCCACAGGACCGCAAGGCCCTCGACGCCATGCTGCGGTCCTCCGACGATTTCCCGGCCGACGAGTTCTGGACGCGCGGCGGCGGCAACGCGATCATCAAACGGGTCGCCGACAGGTACAAGCTGGGCAAGACCACCGCTCCGTACAACGGCGACTGGTGGAACACCATGAGCACTACCGCGGACCTCGTCCGCTACTACGACATGCTGCTCGACGGCACCGGCGGGCTGCCGCAGGACCAGGTCGCCGTCATCATGTCCGACCTGGCCCAATCCACCCCGACCGGAGTCGACGGATACCCGCAGCGATTCGGTATCCCCGACGGCCTCGCGGGCGAAACCGTTGCGGTGAAACAGGGTTGGATGTGTTGCTGGGGCGTCGGAGACCAGGTGCACCTGTCGACCGGGGTCGTGGGCAAGGACCGCCGCTACGTGATCGCCGTGGCCTCAATGCAGGCCGTCGACGAAGCCGCCGCCCGCAACACCGTCACCCAGGCCCTCAGGACCGTATTCCCCGCCGGCCGAATCTGACCCAACGATGGCGACGCTGATCACCGGAGCCTCGGCCGGAATCGGAGCCGAGTTCGCCCACCAGTTCGCCGCCCGGCGCCTGCTCGGGTGCTGACCCGGCTGGTGCCCCGCCGTCTGCTCATCGGCATCACCGGCCGTGTCATGGGGGGCCGCTGACCTCGTTGCCGTCAAGCAGATCCGGACGACGTTCGCGCGTACGGCGTACCGACTGCTCACGACGCCACGCCGCGATCTTCGCGTGGTCGCCGGACAACAGCACCTCGGGCACCGACAGCTCTCGCCACAGCGGCGGGCGAGTGTAGCTGGGGCCCTCCAGAAGCCGGTCGCTGTGTGAATCGTCCTGATGGGACTGCGGATTGCCCAGCACGTTCGGCAATAGCCGTAGCACCGCCTCAGCCATCACCAACACCGCAGCCTCTCCCCCGGCAAGCACGTAGTCACCGATCGAGACCTCCTCGACCCGCATCCGGGTGGCGGCGTCGTCGGCGACTCGCTGGTCGATCCCCTCGTAGCGGCCGCAGGCGAACACCAGATGCGTTTCGCCGGTCCAGCGCTGCGCGTCGGCCTGCCCGAACAGCCGGCCCGCCGGGGTGGGAACGACGAGAAGCGTTTCAGCGGTGCAGATTTCGTCGAGCGCCTCGCCCCACACAGGCGCCTTCATCACCATTCCGGGACCCCCACCGTAGGGCGCGTCGTCGACCGAGCGGTGCACGTCGTGCGTCCAGCGGCGCAGATCGTGGACTCCGAACTCGACGATGCCCGAATCGATCGCCTTGCCGGGCAAGGACTGCCGGATCGGCTGCAGGTAGTCGGGGAAAATCGTGATGACGTCGATCCGCATCAGGACGATTCCAGGTCCAGCAGGCCCTCCGGCGGGTCGATCTCGACGACACCGGAATCGAGAGATACCGATGTCACGATCTCGCTGACGAACGGGATCAGAATCTCGGCGCCGGATTCGGTTCGCACCGAGAGCAATTCAGCACCGGGAGTGTGCAGCACCTCACCGACCGTGCCGATCGGCACGCCGCCGGTGGTGCGCACCGTGAGGCCTTCGAGTTGGTGGTCGTAGAACTCGTCGGGATCGTCAATCGGCGGCAGTTCGGCCGAGTCGACGACGAACAGAGCGCCGCGCAGCCCATCGGCCGCGTCACGATCGGCCACCCCGTCCAACCGGACAAGCAGCCGGCCACCGTGCGGCCGGACGGAGGCGAGCACCACCTCGCGGTCGATCCCGGTCCGGGAGTTCTTCAGCCGCAACCGGGTACCGACGGTGAAGCGATCGTCAGGGTCGTCGGTACGGATGTCGACAACAAGTTCACCGGTGACGCCGTGCGCCTTGGCGATCCGCCCGACGACAAGTTCCATAGCCGATTCTCTCCCCGAGTCGCTGCGCTCCTGCCCGCCGGAAGCGCTACTGGTCGGTGTCCACCACGTCGACACGAATGCCGCGTCCACCGATTCCGGCGACCAGGGTGCGCAGTGCGGTGGCGGTCCGGCCGCCGCGGCCGATCACCTTACCCAGATCGTCGGGGTGAACGTGCACTTCAACGGTGCGGCCGCGCCGGCTGGTCACCATGTCGACGCGAACGTCATCGGGGTTGTCGACGATACCGCGCACCAGGTGCTCGACGGCGTCGACGACGGCCGAACTCATTCTGCGGCCGGCTCAGCGGCCTCTGCCGCGGCCTCAACGGCCTCGTCAGCAGCCGGCTCGGCCTCGACCACGACGACCGTTTCAGCAGCCGGCTCGGCCTCGACCACGACGACCGTTTCGGCGGCCGGCTCGGCCTCGACCACCGCCACGGTGGTATCACCGGCGTCCGCAGGGGCCTCGTCGGACTTCTTGACGGGCGCCTTCTTCTTCTTCAGCTGAACGGCCTCGCCGGCCGGTCCACCGTCGGCGTTCGCCAGCGCGGCGTTGAACAAGTCCAGCTTGCTGGGCTTGGGCTCTTTGACCTTCAGCGTGCCCTCGGCACCGGGAAGACCCTTGAACTTCTGCCAGTCACCGGTGATCTTCAGCAGCTTGAGCACCGGCTCGGTCGGCTGGGCGCCGACCGACAGCCAGTACTGAGCCCGCTCGGAGTTGACCTCGATGAGGCTCGGCTCTTCCTTGGGGTGGTAGCGCCCGATGACCTCGATGGATCGCCCGTCACGACGGTTCCGCGCGTCGGCGACGGCGATGCGGTACTGGGGATTGCGGATCTTGCCAAGCCGGGTGAGCTTGATCTTGACAGCCATGAACTACTCCTCGATCTCACGCTGCAATTCAGCGATCACCGGCGGGATGCCGGAATCCGGTTTTGCCTCGCGTGGCCAGCGCCCGATTGTGCCAGATGCGCGGTCGTCGGCGGTAATCGTCCAAGCGCCTCTAGAGCATGCGGTCCATGCATTTGGTCTCCACCCGCCGGGTCATCCGCCAGCCCTCGGGAGTGCGGACGAACTCGTCGTCGTACCACAGCGCGCAGAACAGGATCTGGCCGTCACCGGCCAGTTTCATGGGGTTGAAACACGCGGTGCGCCCGGTCGCCGTGTCGCCGGCCAATCGGATGTCGAAGTTGCCCACCAGGTGGTAGTACGCCGGGAAATGCGGCAGCACCTCGGCGAGCCAGCCCTTCACTGCCGGGTAGTCGCCGTCGATGCCGCCCATCGCGCGGTAGTCGATGTAGGCGTCGGGGGTGAAGATCCGGTCGAGGTCGTCGAATCGCCGCTGGTCGATGGCGCTCGCATAGTCCACCAGCAGTTGCTGGATCTCCAACCGGTCCGAGATTTCCGTCAACGCAAGCATCGGCCCATTGAACACCGGGTTAGGCTCATGCCCCATGGGTAGGCTCGCAGCCGCTTGCGCGGCGTCTCTCACGCTGTTCGCGTCCACCCTCGCCGGCGGCGCCATGGTCCCGGCATCAGCCGATCCGAGCGTTCAGCCGGCGGGTTCGATGCCTGTCCCCGACGGCCCGGCGCCGGCCTGGATCATCGCCGACCTCGATAGCGGCGAAGTGCTGGCCGGCCGCGATATGTACGCGGCCCACCCGCCGGCCAGCACGATCAAGACGTTGCTCGCGCTCACCGCACTCGACGAACTGAACCTCGACGCCACCACCGTCGCCAACCAGGCCGACACCTATGTGGAGTGCAACTGCGCGGGCGTCAAACCGGGCCGCAGCTACTCCGCCCGACAACTGCTCGACGCCACACTGCTGGTCTCCGGCAACGACGCCGCGAACGCCCTGGCCGACATGCTCGGCGGATACGACGTCGCGGTCGACAAGATGAACGCCAAGGCAGCGGCGATCGGCGCCACCGACACCCACGCCACCTCCCCGTCGGGACTGGACGGCCCGGGCGGTTCGGGCTGGACCACGCCACACGACCTGGCCGCAATCTTTCGCGCCGCGATGGCCAATCCCACGTTCGCCCTGATCACCGCGCAGCCGACAGCGATGTTCCCCACCGATTCCGGTGAGAAACCGCTGATCAACCAGGACGAA
>Ga0194055_10001009_pt1 | contig 23010 bp, 9 predicted proteins | sample SepL449m_MetaG_FD_155482 | JGI IMG/M metagenome (GOLD analysis project Ga0194055, IMG submission 155482) | Anoxic zone freshwater microbial communities from boreal shield lake in IISD Experimental Lakes Area, Ontario, Canada - Sep2016-L442-9m | ecosystem: Environmental > Aquatic > Freshwater >... | reverse complement strand
GGGTTTGTCGTGTTAAACACGGGGCCCTGCAGCCGTATGGATTCAGGAGATATATGATGAAGCCTTCATGGATGCGGAAGCTAGCAAAGTCGTTGTTTGGTTCTTCTAATAAGAATAAATTAAAGCGTTCTTATAGTCCAAATATTGAGCAACTTGAAAGCCGGGTTAATCCCTCTACACTTCTTACTCAACAGGGGGGAAATCAACTTTTCGCGCAAGGAATCCCAGGTACCGTATCTGATCTAACAATTTCTTATACCGGTGGTATTCTAACGTTAAGTGATACCAAAGGATTGCAGACCCCGCTCGGAGTTGTATTTGGTGTTCAAATAGGAAATAATAATAGTGTTATTATAGATTTAAGTTCTACAGCTGCAAGTGGGTTTAATTATTTGAAGATCGATTTAGGTGATCTTAACGATACTCTTACAATTAATCAAGCATTAGACTTTACCGCTAATCCTAATAATAATAACGTAAGATTATTTTTTGATGGGGGTAATGGGGCCGGTGAAACTAACACTCTGAATTATGATAATAATGCAGGGGTCATTTCTTCTAATAATAATCAATTTGATATCTTGAATTTTGATACATTTAATAATATTTCTACTGCCCCGCCTGTGCCTGCTGTCATACAGTCGTTTGGAAGTAGTTTAAATATTAATAATAGCGGACCTATTACATTAACTGGTGGCAATGGTGGCTCAACCACTTTCCAAGCATCTACCTTAATCTCAATTCAAAATCAAATGATTCTAACTGCTGATCTTACAATTCAAAATGTACAACCAACTGATGTTATCCCGATTACAGCAACCACAACTACAGGTATATCGTTTACAGGCACTAATTCTTTAGCTATACGAACAGCAGGAGATATTGACATTAGAGGAAGTATTTCTATTACTTCCCCTGCACTATTTGGAGGTGCAAATTTTACAGTAAATAATGCTACTAATTTTACAGCTCGTGCTAATGTATCTGCTGATATTATTTCAATGAATAGCACCATGCAAAATATAAATTCCGTGTTTTCTTTTAATCGTAATGTCTCCACAACTAATCGCATTTTCGGTAGTTTTGATAGTTTCACCATTGTTAATCTTGGCCAAGATAATGTTTCAGGGGCAAAGTTTTTTATTAATCGTGATGCCATACCAAATCCCTTTAATCCAACTTCATTTGGTTTAACCTTAAATGTCGCTGGTCATTTTAAAGCAAATAGTGCTAATGGCTTTTATGAATTAACCATTGCTGGAAAAACTGCAATTGTTAATAATGATATTATCATTACTAATAAGGGGATTTTAACTTTAGGCACGGTTAGTAATCCTGCTGATAATCCTGCAAAAATTACCTCAACTTCTGGGAATTTTGATGCCTCAGGAAATATTGATGCCGCTAATAATATTAAATTTCTTACTAATCTTTATATGAATATCACCACCGCAGGGTTTATTAACATCCCCGGTGATATAGCAGTTAAAGCTGGTGTTGCAGTACAAACTTTTACCGTACAAGCACAAAATGGTAACATTACATTGCCTGGTATTATCACCCTTGAAACCAACACCACTGGTGGGTCTGATCTTACACTTTGGGCAGGAACTGGTGTGAATACTGATAACGGCATTATCACTTTGCAATCGGTGGTCGGGGGTGATCGCACCTTAATCATTAATGATTGTAAAGGTTTAACTGCAAGCAGTAATATTAACGTTAAAGTTCTTACCCTTCAGGCAACTGGTGGTGATGCCAATAATGGCGCAGGCCAATATGTTTTTTCTGGTAATATCGGTATTACTACCAAACCAACACTTATGACTTCATCGGTTGGGAAATATGGCGTTCAAATGCTAGGGACCAACAATATTTTTGGCCCCGATAAATGTATTTATAATAATACCGGTACGATTATTTTAGGAAATAGTTTAAAAGATGATTTCTATTTTACGGGAGGTGCTGATTTTAATACGGGTACTACTGTTTCTGGTATTGGTTTTTCGAGTAATCCCACAGGAAAAATAAGTATTTTTGGAACATTAGCACCAGGAAATTTACAAGGAACTTCAGGCGTTGGTATTCTTACTTTTAATGGCCCTCTTACTATTCAAGATACGCAACCAACATTAAGGCCTAATGGAACATCATTTTTTTATCCAGATTTGTTAGGAAATATACCAGGTACAAGTCTGGACCAAGTGGTTGTTAATCAAGGGTTAACACTTGTTAGCGCTCCTATTCTTTACCCGGTTATAAGAAGCAGTACTTTATCACCCGGTACAAAGTTTAGAATTGTTACTAATAATTATCCTTTAGCAATTTCAGGGAAATTCTCAGGATTGACTACTTTGCCTAATTCCTATTCGATTCTTAATCAAGGAGATACTTTTTATTCCGCAGGGGGAAAATTTGTAATTGATTACCTTGCAGGTGATGGGAATGATGTTGATATCACGTTTTTAGAATATTCTGTTGGGAATCTTGTTTTTGTTGATTCAAACAATGTTTTAAATGTCCTTGGTGACAATAATGTAAGTGATGTGACTGCAGAAATAAAGCAAGTTGGTACTGTTGCTACTTTAAGTATCAGCGATCCTTTTGGTCTTTCGGGCTTCGCTTATGGTTCTAAGGTTATTAATAATAATATCGATATAGTAATCAGTGATTCAAATGTGGTTGGTGCTGGGCAATTAACAGGATTTCAGGTTCAACAGAACGGTGGTAGCGATACTTTAAATTTAATAAACTTAAATTTTCAAACTGTTAATAACCCAAATATAACCAGTGTTTACTTTTCTTTTAATGGTGGGCCAACAAATACTCCTAATGTTGATGTTGATACACTTAATATTGTAGGTACTAATCAAAATATACAAGTTTCAAACATTGGAACTTCATCTGTTATTGTTGATGGTTATACTTTTTTACACAGTGAATCATCACCAGGTGTTCCCTCTATCGGCTTATTGAAATCATTTAATCAAAATACGGGATCTTTAACTATCAAAGGCAATATCAACTATGATATTGGAAATATTACTCTTGCTAGTACGGGTTCAGGCGAAATACTATTGGTTGGCAATGCTTTTTTAGGCAATGGTGTTTCATTAACCTTAGGGGATGGTTCTAATTCCAGCATTAATACTAAAGGTTTAAACGGTACTTTAGGTGGACTTTCTAGTTCAATTGGATTTAATGTTTCGGGAAATATTTTTGTTGATGGTTCTATTGGAAATGATATTGATCGTATGACGATTACTAATTCAGGAGTTTCACTTTTTAGCCAGTTAGTTGACGCTAAATTTATTACAATAACAAATAATACCGGAGGCATTACTTTTAAAGGAAATGTTGGTTCTGTTTCAACTCCGATTATTTCCATTGGGACTGTTAATGCGGGTTCAAATATTACTTTTGAAGAAAATTTATTTGCAGTTTCTATCACTGGTGGTGCAGGGGGTTATGGGATTAAATTCCTTGGTTCTAATACTACCATAACGCAGTTCACCAACCTTTCAAATACTGGTGGGATAGTATTAGGCGATTCCTTAGATACGTTAACATTTCTTGGCGGTTTAGATATTGGTTCTGCTTCACCTGTTTCTATAAGCGGCACAGTTCAATCTGCATCAAGTCCAATTAATATTCTAACGAGTGGTTCGTTAAGCATCAATTTAACTAGTGATTCAGTTATTAAAACTACTTTTGGTAGTACAGCATCCTCTGGGCCAATTACATTAGGTAATGTATTTACTAATGGTTTTACTCTCACCTTAGATGCTGGCCAGCAAGTTGGCTCTACGATTAAAATTGCTCAATTGCGCGGTAAGAATGGTTCGTTGATTATTGTTAATTCTTCAGGGGCGACCATTTCCCAAGTTGGCATGTTGAGTTTCAACACTAATTCGAACGAGATCTTTGGTACTATTACTATTGCGAACTCTATTAATGAAATTCTTTTTAATGGGCCTGTGTTACTTAATAAGTTTATTACTTCTAATAATAATTATGATGTTAAATTTGCAGGTAGTACTGCAACAACCGTCACTAATGATCAACGCATTTTTATTATAATGGATACAAGTCCTACGGTCTTTTTAAATCGCGGTGCTGTTACTTTTGGTGTTAATGGTTCTGCAACTGCTTCAAAGACGAATCCTCCAAGTGCATTGCCTTTTGATTTTGTAATATTTAATGGTGGTGTTGATACATCTCTTATTGGCGGGGCGACTAATATTGGTTCAAGATTATATACAAATAATACTAATATTGTTTTTGATAAGGTTAATTTAACAATTGATTCGTTTTTAAATACTTATTTAAGTTCTAATGCATTGTCAGTGTCATATCTGAATCCTGGTTTTGATCCTTTGTTAGTTATTAACAGTGTAACTGGAAGTGGTGTAGCACTTCAAAATAATATATTGGCATTATTTGGGTATGTTTCAGGATTAGGTCAAAATATTTTCCCTTCTTCTACCGGTTCGATATTTTTAGGCGATGTTGAAAATAATGCCCATAGTTTTCAGTTAAATGCTGGTGGAAGTGGTTCCCCTCAACCTCTTGTTACTGGGAATATATCATTTCGTTCTTATACAGGGTTAAACAGGGAATCTCTCAGTGTTTATTCCGCTAATGATGTAACATTCTTTGGTAATGTTTCAGGTTACAATATGTTATTTGGCGTTATTGCTAATGGAGCAAACTCTCAGATTATTACAGTTACTGGGACTGTTGGTGTTCAGGGTAATCTTACGGTTACTAATAATTTTCAGGTTTCTAAAGATGTTAATAATGTCTCGATTACCGGTAATATTAATACTATATCTGCTACAAATAATATTAGTAATATGGGTTTCGTTCAGCTTGGTAATAACCAAAATGATATTTTTAATGTTAGTGTTAATTTTAATTTAAATGGCCCCTCAGAGCGTAGAATTGCTGGTATATTTAATGTTAGTAATGCTAAAACTCTTGATTTTGGTCCTGGTATTACCTCGCTTGTCGCTAATACTGTGGTTACTACCAATAGCCAGATTGGTACCACGATTGGCCAGATCAATAATAATGCTTTTTCTCTTACTATTAATGGTAAGACACAAATTCAACATTATGTTGCTGATAATCAAATTGCCCCTTATCCTTCTTCGACAAATCCGCCTAGCTATATACCGGTCAATAGCATCTTAGGTGCAGGAACAGGCGGTGGTAATGTTATTTTCAATGGCGAAGTTATCCTTCAGCTTAACAATTTTGCTACTGGCAACGTAGTTAATATACCCACGACAACTAATCTTCGTAAGCAGGGCACCGGTTCAGTATTCCTTACCACCGATAGTTCTGCAAATACTATTGGCCTTGTAACTACCATCGAGAATGGCAATTTCTTCTTCGAAAATGCCAAGATCAATGCTGCTACCGTTACCAATGTGGCAGGTAATGGTTTATTAGGAGGCACCAAAGGAACCCTCGGCGCGGTTAATGTCCTTCCCAACGGCCAACTTTCTCCTGGCGATTTATCTACATCTGTTGGCCTGCTTAATCTTCAAGGCAATCTAAGTATTCAAAGCACTTATAAGGTTGATATTCGTTCCATTGCATTCAGTCTTTTTGATCAGGTTAATGTTATTGGTACTGTTACCTTGGCTAAGAATAATGTTAATGGTATCTTGGATGTAGCTTTTACCCCTGATGCAAATGTTGCTATCGGTAATGCTTTTGGAATCATTTCAAACGATGGCACTGATGCAGTTACAGGAAACTTTGTAACTGTTGGTGGAAAATCTCTTACTCAAAATTCCACATTTACAGTTAACATGCCTGATGGCGTAAATGTTGCTACTTTCCAAATCAGCTACACGGGTAATATTGCAGCTAATGGCACCGCCTCTCTTACTGGCGGGAATGATGTGGTGATTCAAATCACTAATATTCAATCTATCAGCTCAACCTTGGCTGCTAAATCTCAAAACCCTAATAAGTTATTTGCTGTTTCTACTGATTCAGGCGGTGGCCCTGTTGTCAAAATTAGCTTTGCTGATGGTTCAGGCTTCTCCTTCTTTGCTTACGATACCAGCTTTACTGGTGGTGTTCGAACTGCAATCGGCGATGTCAACGGCGATGGCAATCCTGACCTTATCACCGCGGCAGGCCCTGGTGGTGGCCCTCATGTTATTATCTGGACCATTACGGCTGGCGTCCCTTACGCGACTGTTCAATCAGGTTTCTTTGCCTTCGAACCCGGCTTCACCGGTGGTATCACGCTTGCTACAGGTAATATCAACGGCGATGTTTCCGCTTCTAACCAGGCCTTGGATGACATCATCGTTGGCGCTGGCGCTGGCGGTGGCCCTCGTGTTAAAGCTTTCGCTGGTAATGCAAATTTTGCAGCAATCAATAACCAAAGCCAACTTGTTGATTTCTTCGCTTATGCACCTGAGTTTAATCTTGGTGTAAATGTTGCTGCAGGTGATCGCACCGGCGATGGCAATGATGAAATCATCACGGGTGCTGCTCAGGGTGGTGGCCCTCATGTTCAAGTTTGGCAGATCTTAAACGGCACTGCCAATTCTATCCAAAGCTTCTTCGCCTTCGATCCTTCTTACCTATGCGGCGTCTTTGTTGGTTCAGGTGATCTCGATGGCGATAGCCTTGCGGATATCTATACGGGTACAGGTTCAGGCCCTATTGGTTCAGTTGCAATCTACTTTGGCAATGGGGCTATCTCTAGGCTCGAACCTTTTGGCTCTGGCTTTACTGGTGGTGTGCGTGTTGGTGCGGCTCTTGGTGCACTTAACAGTAATACCAATACCTATCCTCCATACCTACTTGCTGCAGCAGGCCCTGGTGGTGGCCCACAAGTTTCTCTCTTCGATTCCAACCTTAATATAGTGGATGCATTCTTTGCCTTCCAAGAGAACTTCACAGGCGGTGTTTTGGCTTCGACCACGGTTAATACTTAATTAACTCTTTGTTTTTCCTAAAGAGCCTGTTTTATACAGGCTCTTTTTTATTTCTAATTTCTACAACTATCACTTCTTTTTGTACTATTTTTTCCCCCCAGCTTAACTCTTTTTTTTACAATTTTTTTCAAAATTACTAAAGTTTTAGCAAACCTTGTTTGACTTGATTCTTAATTATCTTATTTGTCACGCAGGTGTTTTATTTCCAAGGATTTGATCTTGGAGTTTCGTATGCTCAATTTAAAGAAACAGGTTTGCGCCAGTATATTTGGGATTTTTATTATTCTTTCCTTCTTGAACGCAATTACTTTTGCTCAAGAAGAAAAAGAAACGCTTAATCAAAGGTTGGATCGTCTTGAAAAACAAAATGAAGAGCTTTCTAAGGTTCTCAAAGAGCGTTTAAGCTCTACGCCATCGGCTTCTTCTAAGGAAGATGCTGATAACTTGTTGCTAAAAAATCCAGCGGAAATCCCAGTTAAGAATGTGCTTGCCCTTCCCGCTATGGGAGTTGATGCGGTTCCTGGTACCAGTAAAAATCCTATTCCCATGAAGATATCTTTCAAAAATGGATTTTGGGCAGAGTCCGAAGATAAAAACTTTACCTTTAATTTCGGCCCCATGATGCAATTTGATAACGGCTGGTATTCTACTCCTTCAAACATTAATTCCACTTTGGATAATCCCCTAACCGATGGTTCTGCATTGCGTAGATTGCGTTTGAATACTACTGGTACTGTGCTTCAACAATTTGAATACCGAATGGAAGTGGATTTTTCCGGCGCAACCGATTTCCGTACAACCACTGCTGATCCTCAGGCTCCTTTGTTTTTAACGGACAACTGGATTGCAATGAAAGATATACCTTTTTTTGGCACAGTTCGAGTCGGCCATCAAAAAGAGTTTTTGACTTTTGCCAATGGAACCTCGGACCGTTATTATCCTTTTATGGAAAGGCCTCTTATCTTTGACGCTTTTGAAGATGGCAATCAGTTTAATAATGGGGTAACTCTCAGTAATTCCTATTTTGATAAGAAGCTTCATATTTGGACGGGGTTATTTCGAACCGGTACAAGAACAGGTGCTTTTGGTGTTGGTGGCGGTAGAACAGCCTTTGATCAACGCATCACCTATTTCCCAATTCTAAATCTTGAAGAACAACAATGGTGGGTTTTACAAGCTCATGGTACCGAGCGCGATTTACCTTTAGTTTCCACATCTGATGGCCAGACCCAATTCTTTAAAGCGCCACAAGTCCAATTTTTTAACAGGCCTTTGGTTCGTACTGGTAGCGGTTTTCAAGTGCCCCGTATTATTAGTACTCCTACTCTTTTTAGCCAAGATGGCGAGACAGCATTTGGTTTAGGCACACAAGCTGCCTACGGCCGGTGGACTTTTGGTACAGAATATGTCGCTACACAAATTTATAACGCTTACCTTAATACTGTGCCTGGCTATGTCAGTTCTAACGGAAGAGCTGCCCAAAGTATTGGCAATCAATATTACGATGGTTTTTATGTCCAAGGTCTTTGTTTTCTTACACCCGGCGATCATCGAAGTGTTAATCCAGATAACCCCGGTTTTACTCGCATTAGTCCAGTTCGCCCATTCCAATGGCGTCGGTCTGATGATGGCGCAGTAACTCGTGGCCTAGGCGCTTGGGAGGTTAAGTTTCGTTACGATTACTCTAATATGGAAAATCTTTTTTTTACTCAGGCATTTATTCCTACTAAAACATCCGGTGGTAATTATCAAGCTTATACTTTTGGTATAAATTGGTATGCAAATACCAACATGTCTGTGATGGCTGATTATAATTATAATTATCGAGACGCTGGAAAGTCTGCTGGCTCTGGCAGTTTCAGTAGCTTTGGTATGCGAACCCAATTCGAGTTTTAAGAAAGCAAAATATAAATTCGTTGCGTGTGATTGAAACCCTTAAGCTTTTTGTTTAAGGGTTTTTTGTTTAATGCTTGCTTGCATTACTGATATTACTTTGCCTGTTCCTTATTAACATATTTTAAACAAGGCTATTGCGCTTTTATTCTGTAACTTGGTGCACTTAAATCAATACCATTGCTTATCTTTCGTACTTACTTACTGTAGCAGGACATGATGGTTGCTTTCAGGGTTCTCTCTTTGATTTAAACCTTAAAATTGTTGATGCTTTCTTTGCCTTCCAAGATGACTTCATAGGCGGTGTTTTGGCTTCAACCACGGTTAATACTTAATTAACTCTTTGTTTTTCCTAAAGAGCCTGTTTTATGCAGGCTCTTTTTTTATTTGTAACTTCTACAATTATCACATCTCTTTGCATGATTTTCTTTCCCAGCTTAACTCCCTTTTTTACAATTTTTGTCAATATTACTAAAGTTTAAGCAAACTTGGTTTGACTTGATTCTTAATTATCTTATCTGACACCCATGTATTTTATTCCCAAGGATTGGATCCTGGAGTTTCGCGTGTTCAATTTAATGAAACAGTTTTGCGTGAGTATATTTACGATTTTTATTGTTCTTTCTTTCTTGAATGCAATTACTTTTGCGCAGGAAGAAAAAGAAACTCTTAATCAAAGGCTGGATCGTCTTGAAAAACAAAATGAAGAGCTTTCTAAGGCTCTCAAAGAGCGTTTAAGTTCTACGCCATCTGCTTCTTCTAAGGAAGATGTTGATAACTTGTTGCTTAAAAATCCAGCAGAAACCCCAGTTAAGAATGTGCTTGCCCTTCCCGCTATGGGAGTTGAGGCAGTTCCTGGTTCCAATAAAAATCCGATTCCAATGAAGTTCTCTTTCAAAAATGGCTTTTGGGCGGAGTCCGAAGATAAAAACTTTACTTTTAATTTTGGCCCAAGTATGCAATTTGATAATGGCTGGTATTCTGTTCCCGAAAACGTTAACTCTTCTATGGATAATCCTCTTACTGACGGTTCCGACTTGCGTAGATTGCGTTTGAATGCCACTGGTACTGTTTACAAGCAATTTGAATACCGGCTAGAAGTGGATTTTTCGGGTGCAACCGACTTCCGAACAACAACTGCTGATCCTCAGGCTCCTTTGTTTTTAACGGATAACTGGATTGGTATGAAAGAGATACCTTTTTTTGGCACACTTCGTATAGGCCATCAAAAAGAATTTCTTACTTTTTCGAATGGAACTTCAGATCGCTATGGTCCTTTTATGGAACGCCCACTTGTATTTGACGCTTTTGAAGATGGTAATCAATTTAATAACGGCGCAACGCTTAGTAAGTCCTATTTAGATAAAAAACTTCAAATTTGGACGGGGTTATTTCGAACCGGTACACGAACAGGGGCTTTTGGTGTTGGTGGTGGTAGAACAGCTTTCGATCAACGCATTAGCTATTTCCCAATTCTAAATCTTGAAGAACAACAATGGTGGGTTTTACAGGCTCATGGTACCGAGCGTAGTTTACCCATAGTTTCTACAACTGATGGCAAGACTCAATTCTTTAAAGCGCCACAAGTTCAAATTTTTAACAGGCCCTTGGTTCGTACCGGTAGCGGTTTTCAAGTGCCCCGTATTATTAGTACTCCGACTCTTTTTAGTCAGGATGGTGAAACAGCTTTTAGCTTAGGTACCCAAGCCGCATACGGTCGTTGGACTTTTGGTACAGAATATGTCGCTGCTCAAATTTATAACGCTTATCTTAATACTATACCTGGTTATGTTAGTTCTAATGGTAGAGATGCCCAAAGTATTGGTAACCAATATTACGATGGTTTTTATGTCCAAGGTCTTTGTTTTCTTACACCCGGCGATCACCGTAGTGTTAATCCAGAAAGCCCTGGTTATACTCGCATTAGTCCAGTTCGCCCATTCCAATGGCGTCGGTCTGATGATGGCGCAGTGACCCGCGGTCCGGGCGCTTGGGAACTTAAGTTTCGATATGATTACACTAATATAGAGAATCCTTTTTTTACCCAAGCAGTAATACCAACCAGGTTCTCTGGTGGTAATTATCAAGCCTATACTTTTGGCATTAATTGGTTCACTAATGCCAACATGTCTATTATGGGCGATTATGTTTACAACTATCGAGATGCTGGAAAATCTGCTGGCTCTGGTGGCTTCAGTAGCTTTGGTATGCGAACCCAATTTGAATTCTAATATATGAAAGAAGGTGGTTTTAAGGTGATTCCATGGTGAAAGTAAGAGCTGGCCCCAAGGCTTGGTTGATTGCTTCTACGCTTTTCCTCAACATGAATATCGTTGGATATTCAAATGCGGAAGACCCGGCAGAAGCGCGTGATCCACCCCCAAAAATTCCTTTAAAAGAAGAATTGGGTGGTTTGACCATTGATGATCGCATCAAGCGCCTTGAATTGCGTAATGAGGAACTTCGTGCAGTTCTTCGTGCAGACTTGCCTATTTATAAGAATGCTGATGCCAACAAAACCGATGGCGTTGCCGTTGAAGGTAAGCCTTTGAATATTCGGCAAAAACTTTTCCCAGAAAAAGCGCTCGACCCTGAATCTTATTCTCTTAAGGCTTATTGGAATAATGGTTTCGAACTTCGTTCTGATGATAAAGCTTTCACGCTTAATATTGGTGGTCGTATCGATTTCGATAATTCGTGGTATCAGCTTCCTTCCGCAATGCAGCCTACGCTTACCAATCCATTACTGGATGGTTCTGAACTGCGGAGGGCGAGATTTCGTGCAGGCGGTAATATTTACACGCAATTTGAATACGCATTTGAAGTTGATTTGTCTTCGGGTTCAGATTTCTTTACTTTGGAACCCAACCCTGAGCAGCCACTTTATCTAACGGATGCCTGGGTTGGTATTAATGATGTTCCTATTTTTGGATCTATTAAAATTGGCCATCAGCGCGAACTCCTTACCTTTACCAACTCTATGAATGGTAACTTTTTGCAATTTATGGAACGCCCTTATATCTTTGATGCATTCAATAACTTTTTCCAATTCAGTACCGGGATTTCTGCAACTCGTAATATGTTTGATGATCATCTTCAAGCTTGGCTTGGATTATTTCGTACGGGAACCCGGACCGGAGCTTTTGGGGTCGGTAATGGCGATGCAGCTTTCAGTGCCCGATTAAATTGGCAGCCAGTTTTACTGCCCGATGAACAGTTCTGGGTTACTCTTGGCTCTGCAGGAAGTATCCGCACCATTCCGCAAGATCCAGGTTATATGTATTATTTTGCAAGGCCTCTTACCCGTGCTGGTTCTGCTTATCAGGTGCCTTACCTTATCAATACGCCCGAGCTCCTTTCCGATGATTTGGTTAATTATCTTAACTTCAATTTGCATTCTGCTTATGGACCTTTTTCTTTTGGTGGAGAATATCTCGCATCTTACATGACCAATGTTGTTAATAACGGGTCGCCTCTTCCGAATGCTCAAAATACCAATACCCCTAGCCCGGTTGGTAACCTTACCTTTGATGGTTTTTATCTCGAGACACTTTATTTTCTTACCCGTAATGATCACCGACCCATTGATCTTAAAACCATGGCGTATGATCGCGTTATCCCGCAAACCCCATTTATTTGCAGGGATAAATCCGACCCTAATATGCCCAATGGTTGGGGTGCATGGGAAGTTGGCTTGCGCTTTGATTACCTTAGCCTTGATAGTAATCAAGTTCAGGCCGGTACGCTTAATTCAATCACTACTGGGTTGAATTGGTATTGGAACCCCAACATGAGAATCATGGGTAATTACATTTACACATTTAGAGATTGGAATGAACCGAACGCAACAGGCAACATCCAAGCTTTTGGTATCCGTGCCCATGTCGATTTTTAATCAACGGTGATTATTTATCCCTCTTTTTCTCTTGCATTAAAACTTTCTTTTTTATCTGATACACTTTAGTAATTGAATTTTTACTTTTAACAAAGGCTTTCTTTGGCGTCGTTATTTTCTCAAGATGGATTGTTACGAAAAGCGGTGCGTTACATCAGGCGCATTTATCGCAGGCGTTACGCTTCCCAACTTAATCTTGACGATATTTTGCACTGGCCCAAAATTGATGAATCGTTGAATAAATCCAATATCAAAGATTGGCTTTTCCGCATTGCAACTTCAATCCCTGCTGAACGGCCTAGTAATACGTTTGAATTATCCATGAAGGGTGTGATTACCTTTTATGAAAACCGGCCTGAAGTTCGTGCTATGTTTCCTATAGGAGTTACCCTTTCTGGCATGAAGGCATATATTGCCTACATGGTTTATCATTTGAAACCTGAGGATGGGCTTTCGCTATTTGATATCTATAGCTTTTTTAGAACGGTGGAGAGTTTCCCATCCTTGACCACCACAGTTGTGTACCTTAATCATCCGCAGTATCAAAAATTATTTCCCAATGCTCTTGAGGATGAAGAGCATTGGCTTGAGTTTTTGCAATACCTTAAAAAAACATTCAGGATTAAGGCAGACTGGATCAACGAACTTTCGTTAGACAATAAACTTCAAAAGCTTATTAACCCCGGTGTTAATGTTATAGGGCATTTTTGTTATCCTTCCGGCTTGCAGGTTGCAGCAACATTGGTTGTTGATTCTTTTGAAAAAGCAGGCTATCAGGTATTGCGAAGAAGCATTCCTGCGACCTCAAGTGATAGCCCTAGGGGTAAATTATTGCGTTCTTTACTGCGATACAAAAACACCATCATTGTTATGGCCCCTGAACCTTACTTTGCAGATTGTTTTAATCGCGCAGGAGTTTATTCTTCCTTAGAAAAGCGTACGTTTGCGATTTGGTATTGGGAACTCGAAGAGGCTCCTGCGCATTGGGCAGGGTTAACCCAAGGTGTGCAAGAGCTCTGGGCCCCGACTACGCATATTCAAAAGGCCCTAGCCAAGGTTGTATCAGTCCCTGTAATTCCGATGTTGCCTGCGATTACCTTGCCATCTTTTACCCCGCTTTCCAGAAAAGAACTTGGATTAAACGAAGATGAGTTTATCTTTGTGTTTGTGTTTGATCTTGCAAGCATCATGGAGCGAAAAAATCCCCTCGGTTTGATTCGTGCTTTTAAGCTTGCGTTTGTTTCAATGCCAAAAATTAAACTGGTGTTGAAGGTTTCACGAGCTAAGAATTATCCCGAAGAGATTAAGTTATTGCACCAAGCAATCGATGGCGCAAATATCTATCTCGATATAAGTGATATGGCCCGTCAGAAAGTTACTGCGCTTATGAATTCTTGTGATTGTTATGTTTCGCTGCATCGTGCAGAAGGGCTTGGTTTAACAATTGCGGAAGCGATGCTTTTAGCTAAACCCGTCATCGCAACAGCGTATTCAGGCAATCTTGATTTCATGGACGCTGATACTTCTTTGTTGGTGAAGTATAATCTAGTCGAGCTTGATCAAGATTATCTGCCTTATCAAAAAGGCTGGCATTGGGCTGACCCCGATGTTAACGATGCTGCGGAAAAAATGCGCTGGGTCTATGAAAACCCTGCAGCAGCCAAACTTTTAGGTGAGGCAGCAAGGATTAAATTGAATGATCTTTTATCGCCTAAGCAGGCAGGTGAGAGAATGATAGCAAGATTAGATTCTTTTCAATAACCTAGGCAGCGATCTTCTTTTCAGGTTTCGACTGCGATAATATTTTTTCTAACTCTTCGCGCACCACTTCAGGGCTGAAATGTTCTCTTGCATAAGCCAAGGCCTTATATTGCCTTTGTTCCCATACTTCTTTATTGGAATACAATTGAACCACTTCATTGATAAAGGTCTCGAAATTTTCAGCGATTGCAACAACTGAGCTATCTTCGATGCCAAATCCCCGGCCTGCTGCAATGCTTGCAACACTAGGCACGCCTTGCGCCATCGCTTCTGCCAATTTAAGGGGGATCCCCGCGCCAAAACGCAGTGGGCAGATCACTACTCTTGCTTGATCATAAAGCGGTTGTAAATCTTCCACTCTTCCCAATAATTGTGCTGTTTTGCCTGCAGCTGCAATAATTCTTTTGCAGGGGTTGGCTCCTACTATGATCATTTTGCAATCAGGCAGTTGGGCGCTTATCTCTGGCCATGATTCTTTTAAAAATAGTTCCAGTGCATCCACATTAGGTGCGTGGGCATCGGTTAAGCCGCCAACGAATAAGAGGTTTTTTCTTGATTCATACCCCGGTGCGTTTTCATTCGCTTCCATCGGATGGCCATAGATCGCAACTCGTTTTCCTTGCAAACCTTCGAGTACGATTTTTCTATCTGCTTCACTCACCACCAGCACGGTATCGGCTTGTTTCATAATTGCAAACTCTCGATTTTTCAAGTCTGCAAGGTGATCTGGTGCGATGGATATTCCCTCGATTAGGGCACGATCTAATTCCCTTTGAAAAATGATGGCTTCCGTATCGTAGATAAGATGCGCTTTAGGAAAATGTTTGCGCATGCGCCAAAGCATCGGCTCTGCATGGTGCGGTTTGCAAACCATGATCGTATCGTAAAAGCCTTGCCTTTCTTCTAAGAGGGCTTGAAGATCAAAGTGGCCATGAAAAATTTCTATGCCGTGAAGCTGTAATTCTTTTACGGTAGCGCCATGGGTTGCGGTATCGGTTAGCGGAATGTAGGTAACTTTATGACCTAAGCTTGCGAGGTCGAGAAGTATTTTTTTGGTTCGGGGCATACCAGCGCCTCTGCTTGGATCAGGAACATAATCATCCATTACAAGAATGTTACGGCCTATCTTTTTATCCCGTGCATGGAGTGCTGATTCTTCTTCTTGAAGAAGCGATAGTTCGTGTTCGAATTTTTTCTTGAAGATGGGGGCGTTGGTTTGGCACAATTTGAATGCGCGCCCGGATAAGTTTCCATTCTCTCGATGTAGTACTGCAGCGTGTGGTTGAACCAAAACTTTATATTCAAGCCTTTTGATGCTCATGCAGAGATCAACGTCTTCAAAGTATGCGGGGTTATAGCGTTCATCAAAACCATTTAAAGTTTGGAACAAATCCGCTCTTACCATCAATGCAGCACCCGAGCAGAAATCAACTTCCCGAACATGATTGAATTCGCATGCGTTGGGATTGGCATTACTTCTGCCATAGCCCCAGGTTGAACCATCTTTACGAACTAGGCAACCCGATTCCTGCAGTCTGCCATCCATATGAATTAGTTTTGCGCCGACTGCGCCAACATCATTTCTAGATTCCATTAATTGTGAAAGTTCATCACACCAACCCGGAAGTACCGAGGTATCGTGGTTAAGAAAAAGCAGGTATTTGCCATGAGCGTGTTTGCTTGCAGCGTTGTTACCGCGGATGAAATCTAAGTTTTCAGTATTACGAAGGACGATAGCGTTTTCGATGCGGTCCAATAATTCATTAGTAAGATCATTAGATGCGTTATCTGCGATGATGATTTCGTAAGAATCATGTGTGTGGTTTACAACGCTTTGCAGGCACTCTAAAAGGAGTGCAGCTTTGTTGTAGGTAAGAACTATGATGCTGACGAGTGGTTTTCGGGCAATCTTAAATGAAATACATGAATCTTTGTGATTAAGGAATGCATCAAGTTTATGATTGAAATAAACATCGAGGATATCGCCTTGATCAGTATTTGCATGCGTGTTTTTTGGTGCTTTGGGCAACGGGGTAGTGCGTGCGATGAACCATCTACGCAGGTTTCGCCAAGCTGGTTTGATGGGTTGAAGAAATTCAAGTTGCTTCAAGTGCGAATAGTATTTTTTAACGAGACTCTTCATGCAGCGCCCTTCGTTTGTAATTGTTCAGAAGGGGCCCATGGCATGGTTACTAAACGGGAGAGGATTTCTGCTGGGCATTCTGCGCCTGATTTTGGAAGATGGGTGAATCCCTCATTTTCCAAGTAGGGGCTGTAATAGGGATCCCCTGATTTGATGAATGATTCGTAGCGATCCATAAATCTTTTTGTATCTGCGGGGTGGGTGCGATCTGCAAGCCTTGATTGTGATTCCAAATGAAATAACACGCTGTAAGGGGTTTGCAATATCTTGTAGCCTTTGTCTTTTAACCTTAGGCAGAAATCTGTGTCATTGAATCCAATCGCAAATGATTCATCAAACCCATTTACTGCTTCATACGCAGAACATGGCACAATCATGCAAGCTGCAGTAACTGCGGAGTAATCTCTTACAGCAAACAAGCTGCCGTTGGTTCCCATGGTGCCATGGGTGTGGAATTTATGTGCATGATCTGCAGGGCCTGCGAGGCCAAAGATAACGCCTGAATGTTGGATGGAATGATCGGGGTAAAGTAAGGTTGCGCCCACTGCGCCAACATCTGGGCGTTGTGCAAGAGATGCTAGATGTTCGAGCCAGCCTGGATGGGATGCTACGGTATCGTTGTTAAGAAGAAGAAAATGCGTGTGTTTCCCTTTGGGTACCGATCTTGCACCTAGGTTCATCATTGCTGCAAAGTTAAAGGGGCCAGTGTAAGGTGCAATGGTGCAGGATTTTGATTCTTTTTGCAATAGTTCGCGTGTAGCAACATCATCTGATTCGTGATCAATAATAATGATATCCATGAGTTCTGCTGGAACGGTTTTGCGCAAGCTATCAAGGCAGCCCTGTAAAAGATCACTGCGGTTTTTAGTCGGGATTAAAATAGCAACTTTGGTTTTTGGATTCAGTGGGTGATCAATGCGGAAGAAGTTATGGTGCAATGCAGAAGGGCTTACATTTGCGTTGATGTCTAACCTTTTCAGGTGTCTTTCCAGCGCCCCCATGGTGGACTTGGTTATTTCAAAAAGATTGGTGGAATGGCTTGTGCTACTTTGGTGCAATCTCCAACGATATAAAACATCTGGTATATGAGCAATGGTGTTTGCTTTTTCAATTAGCCTTAGAAACATATCAACATCGTGAGAGACTTTTAGCGAGGTATTTAAACCTCCCGTTGCTTTTGCTAGGCTGGTGCGTGCGCAAATGGGGTGTACCACATACGGATGGCTTAAATAATAATCATGGGAAAATGCAGGGCAGGTTTTAATCTGGTGAACATGGTTTAAATCTTCGCTGGTGAGCGCTTCATCTGCATAAAGTAAGTCCGCATCGGTTTCAATAATAGCATTTGCGAAACGGTGCAGTGCGTGTGGTTCGAGATAATCATCATGATCCATGAATAAAACATGGGTTCCTGATGCTAGGTTTAGTGCAGAGTTGGTGGCTGCGCTTACCCCTTGGTTTTGGTCAAGGATAATGGCATGAATGCGCTTATCTGTTTGTTCTATATTTTTAAGAACAAATGGAACTTGCAAATTGCTTGAGTGATCATCGATGCACCAGAGTTCCCAATCCTGATAGGTTTGCGATTTCACCGAATCGATGGCTTGTTGCAACCATTGGGGATTGGTGTTGTACACAGGCATGAGGATTGAGAATTTTGGTTTGTTGACAGGCCATTGGGTGTTACGAAATTTTTCGAGTAATTCTTTTTTGGGAAGGTAGTGATTGAGCCAGGCTGACCAGGGGCCTGTGGGCCCAAAGAGTGCTTTTCCAAAAGAAGAATAGCGCAGTATCCGAAAGACGGATCTCCCAAGTCGGTATCCATTCTGGCAACGGTCAAAAATAAAATTCTTAAATGAAACGGAATGACTCATTGTTGTTTATTTGGTTAAAGAAATTTCATACCATATTTAGTGATTTTAGTTCCCAGTTTTCCCAGATGAATATTTCTTGGAAAGTAAGGGAATGTGTTTTGGATAAATTCTTCTGGATTGATTCCATACGGTGTTGAGCATTAGGGATAACGTCTTCATGAAATTGAACTTGAATGTTTTTAATCTGGTTTATTTTTCCAGTGGCAATGAGATGTTCGAGAAGTTCGTATTCCCCTCCTTCGATGTTTATTTTGATCAAATCAACAATTCTTCCAGGGAGGGCTGAATCTAACCAATCTGATGCGTCTTGTAGAGAAATAGAAATTTCTTCCCCTTTATTGATCGCTCGATGACTGAAAATGGACGAACCTTCTTGGGCAAGGAATAATTTTTCTGTACGAGTAGATTTTGCTAATCCAAATCGGTGAAGGTGTAGTTTAGGATTACCATAAATGGTTTTGGAAATTCGATCGCAAAGGTCAGGAATAACTTCAAAGATATGGCAATGTGCACCATATTTTTGATTCATATTAATGGCGAAATCGCCATAAAAACCACCTAAATCTATTACCAATGAGTCTTCATTAAGTTTAGGGTAATTGGTTCGTAATTTTCCATCGTTATCCGCATCCTGCCATTTTTTTACGCGTTTTTCATGGTTTGCTAGATCAAATTTTTGGTTAGGAAAACTCGTAGGAACTTTCATGATGCCAATCTTTATCAACACTTTTTTAATTATGCGTTTTATTCTGTGCAAAGTAAACTCCCCAAAGTAATGGTAGGAATACACCTTTTATTTATTTAAAAATCTACCTTAATATCATTTTAATTAGCTTATTTCTACAATTTATGCAAGGTGAACCCTTCAAGATTTATATTCTAGTACTGATAAAAAAAGTTTTAACCTTGTCATGTTAGAAAGACTGGCAAAAGATTATCTTATATTTCTCTGATTTAAAGTTGTTCAATTGAGGGCAAATACAAAGAATGCTTCCTTGGCATATATCGCAGGGGACAAATGTGATTTGGTTTATGAGATTTGTACAGAATTTATAATATCGAAGAATATCATCCTAATCTGAATAAAGTTAAGAATGGGCAGGGTTGCTAATGAATAAAGCGAATTCATTTTGTCCAAGCATGGAAAGCTTTTTGGTAAAAAAGTAATTCTTTAATAATCGAATGAACAGATTAACTGTCAAATAAGGTTCTGATAGATGCAATTTGACTATACCAAACTAATTCTGAGGTTCCTTTTCCAAACCAAGCAACTGCGTAAATTCTAATTGGTATTGTCAGAAACGCCAGTTTTAATTTAGATAATGTAAAATGAAAGGTTAAAATAATATATGGTATTTAGTTCACTCACATTCTTGTTTTTCTTCCTTCCATTTGTGCTCATTGGATATTATTTCCTTCCGCATAAAGTAAGAAATTTATTCTTATTGGTTTTGAGTTTGATTTTTTTTACTTGGGGAGAGAAACAGTTTGTTTTATTATTTATTTTTTTAATAGGCTTAAATTTTATTTTGGGTAAATTAATTGAGCAGACTAATTTACAACATCGTAGAAAATTGTTTTATTTTTTAGGAATTGTTTCAAATATAGGATTTCTCCTTTATTATAAATACGCAATGTTCTTACTTTCAATATTGTGTGGCGTATCTTTAATATCTATAGACATTCCTAATATTCATTTACCAATAGGTATTTCGTTTTTTACATTTGAAGCAATTTCCTATCTGACTGATGTTTATAAAAAAAAGGTTCTTCCTCAAGAAAATGTTGTAAATTTTGCTTTATTTATGACGCTTTTTCCTCATCTTATTGCGGGACCTGTAATTCGTTACAGTGATCTAGAGATTCAGTTGACAAAAAGAAAGGAGTCTTTTTTAATTTTCTCTGAAGGGGTTGTAAGGTTTTCTTTGGGTCTTGGTAAAAAGATGATTATTGCAAATCCTCTTGGCGAGGCAGCAGATGTAGTTTTTAACACCTCTTTTATTGAAAGACCAACGGAGGTTGCTTGGCTCGGTCTTTTTTGTTACATGTTTCAGATTTATTTTGATTTTTCTGGATATTCAGACATGGCAGTTGGTTTGGGAAAAATGTTTGGATTTACTTTAATTGAAAATTTTAATTACCCTTATATAGCTGATAGTATTACAGATTTTTGGAGACGTTGGCATATATCGCTTTCCATGTGGTTTCGTGATTATGTTTACATTCCGTTGGGTGGAAGCAGATGTGGACCAATAAAAAATGTTAGAAATTTATTGATTGTTTTTTTGCTTTGCGGTGTTTGGCATGGCGCTAATTGGAATTTCTTATTCTGGGGTTTTTGGAATGGTTTTTTTATTGTTTCAGAAAAACTTTTGGGCCCTTGGTATGCATTAATTCCTCGAGTTATTAAACATTTTTATGTTTTACTTGTCTTGCTTATTGGTTGGTTGTTTTTTCGGGCAGAAAATTTCTCTATCGCATTTAATTTTTTATCTAATCTAATTTGCCTTGACTCGGGTTTAAATGAAGTTCTTTGTTTTCGTGTTTTCAATCGCGAAATTTTTTTTACTTTAGTTATTGCTTTATTGGGTTGTACGCCTTTGCCAAAATTTATTGTGATTTGGTTTTTCCAGGTACGATTTAAAAACATTTACTATGATTTGATTTATCACTTTTTTTTAAACATAGTTAAATTTGGTTTTATTTTCGTTTTATTGGTTTATTCGACGTCTTTAATTACGGGCGGCACGTTTAATCCGTTCATCTATTTTAGATTCTAAAGTGGAGAGCCTGATGAAATATTTTTTTGATGTTATAATCTCCTTTGGTTTTATATTTTTTGTGGTTTTATTTGGTGTCATAAGTATTGGGAATCGATATGATTTTTCGTTGAGTGATGGTAGGAATACTCAATCTTGGCCAACATTCCTTTTAAAATCAAGTGCTTTAAAAGCTTTTCCAAAAAAATTTGATTCTGCTTTTTCGGATCATTTTTTTTTAAGGGATTATTTTATTTTTTTGTCGCGTGGTCTTAAATATTATTTTTTTAATTTAAGCGATAATAAAAGTGTTATTTTAGGCGATCAGAATTGGTTGTTTCTCAACGATGAAGAATTTATGGGTTCTAAATTCCCCATTGATCCTGAACTTCATGCTGAAAAGTGGGCAAACGCAATTGAAGCAAGATATCAGTGGTCTTTATCCCATGGTATCAATTATTATTTTGTTTTGGCTCCTAATAAAAATACTATTTACCCAAATTATCTTCCTTCTATTTTTAGGTATAAAGATATAAGGCCTTCTGATTTGCTAGTTTCTAAACTTATCAAAAGAGGTGTTCCTGCACTTGATCTCAAAGTTTCGTTAACTGAATTAGGTAAGAGGGAACAAATTTATCTTAATACAGATACTCATTGGAATTATCTCGGTTCTTATTATGGAGCATTTGCGCTTGTAGATTACATTTCTGTTAAGTTCAAAGGTTTTCCTTCTTTGGTTAGTTATGACCGAAATTGGTCTGATTATAGCAAAGGTGGTGATCTTGCAAGGATTCTTGGTATTTCTTGGTTTTTTAAAGAAACTCAACAAATAAGTATGGTTAAGAAATTTGGAAAATATATGGTTTCCCAAACATCTGATTTAATTCCAGACATTTATTTTCTTAACGGAACTAATTCTATCCATAGGATGGTAGGGTCAAATAGTACTGGTATTAACGGTGTTGTGTTTTGTGATTCTTTTTGTAGGTCTTGGGAATTATTTTTGAGCGATGTTTTTGATAATACTTTTTTTTATACCACTTTGTTTTTTGATGAAAAATTTTTGTTAAAAACTAAACCACAATTCGTTATTCAAGGCATTCTTGAACGAAATATTGATTTTATGCCAGCTCCTGATGCTAGTCTTTTGTTTACCCCCAAAAATAACAATTAATATTAAGGTTTTTTTTGACTTATTTTTTGAAAGACTGGTAGATAATTTCAGTATGTTTTTCTGATTTAAGCTTGTTTAATTTACAGTGTATATTAAGAATGCATCCTTGGCATGTTTCGGAGTAACCAATTTGACTTGGGATTTTTGCGAAATGTGACCCTACCTATGAAATTGGTACAATATTTATAAAGTCTAAGAAAATTATTGTGGTTTTAAACAGGTTGGTAATGAATAAATTTTAATGTAAAGCGAATTGATTTTGGCCATGTATTGATAACTTTTGGTCGAAAAGTATTTCTTTTGTAATGGGATAAACAGGTTAACAGCCAAATAGGGTTCTGATAGAACCAATTTGAATATACCTAACTATTTAGGTTTGCTTTCCCCGTCATATATATTCACAAGTTTTACTTATCTCGCCAATCCGTGCAAGGCTAACACTTCGCCTATGATGATTTGGTAAATCAGTTAAAATAGGCTTGACGAAATTCCCTATTATCTCTTACTTATGAAGTATTGTTCGTTACAATATTATTCTGAACA
>Ga0194055_10001008_pt1 | contig 23021 bp, 19 predicted proteins | sample SepL449m_MetaG_FD_155482 | JGI IMG/M metagenome (GOLD analysis project Ga0194055, IMG submission 155482) | Anoxic zone freshwater microbial communities from boreal shield lake in IISD Experimental Lakes Area, Ontario, Canada - Sep2016-L442-9m | ecosystem: Environmental > Aquatic > Freshwater >... | reverse complement strand
TGCTGGAACTGTGTTTTCCTGGAACGGGTCAGACGACGTGACCGGAACTTCCTCCGGGGTAGCTTCTACAGTTGCTGGTGGCGCTGGTTCCGTGGCAAACGGGTCGTTCGATTCTGAAGGAGCGGAAGGTTCGCCTTCGGTAGCACGGGCCTGACGGACGAATGGCTTAATCGCGCCCGGAAGAACTTTGGACGCGGCGGATTTGACCGTCCCCGTTTTGGCCTTCAAAACTTCGGCTTCGAGGGCATCCAAGTCGTCAGGAAGCCGGGCCGGTTTGCTGCTGTCGACAGTTTCGGTCTTGGAATCTTCGAATTCCGCGCGAAAGTCCAAGCCAGGGCCTGATGGCGTTTTCTCGGTGTTATCGTCGGCCGGTGGCGCGAGCTTTTTGGGGGCGGGTTCCTTGTCGTTTGCCGACAGGTTCACGGCGTCCAGTGACTTCGCATCAAACGGATCTGCATCAGGAGGTTCGGTGGCCGTCACCGCTTCCTCAGGTGCCGCAGCACTTAATGGATCAGCACCGAGCGGGTCCGTACCCAGTACCTCGGTATCGGCAGGATCACTCGCGGTGATTGCCGTTTTATCCATTCCCTGTTGAGCCTGGTAAACCGCGACCAAGCCCACGCCGATGACTCCCGTCATCGCCGCCAGTTTCCATAATCCGCTAATTAGCATGGGAATCCCTTCCCCGACGGCCCCCAACGAACGATCAAGTCACCGCACGGCAACTTTCTTTCCACCGACAATCGCCCGACTATCGGAACAGCCTCGTGCCATTTTCCGATGCAAATACCAGTGGAGAATAAGGTCTCTACCAGAAATCCCGGAATTCGAAAAGAGAATCTTGCAAGAATCGGCAGCGACTGCCGGTTCGTCCCAGGGAAATCGCGGTTGACGAGAAGCCGAGAAATGGGTGCCGCGGTTGTTTGTGTGGCAAATAAGCGATGGGGTACCAAGGGTGCCACGATCTTGGAGTCTTCGACAAGGTCGTGCTGGATTTGTTTTCCAGCATATTTCGCACCCGATCTCCTCGCTGTCTGCAGCAGTTTGTTGACCTTGAATTTCCACTCAACAGGCCAGACGAGCAGGCAGATTTTCCGGCATCACAACATCTGCCTGACCTGAATATCGTTGATCTCCAAGCTCGATCGAAGACACGGCCTTGTCGAGACCTCCAAGACCGTGGCACCTATTTCCCATGACCATCGTTTGTAAAAAATTGCATCGCAACGCCATAATTCAGAATGTGTTGCAGCCATGGCTTTTGATAACGATGTCGATGGTCACTCTCGTTTGTCTGCGGCAGCAACCACGATTCCGCAACCTCCGACCCTAAAGAGCAGCTCATGTCTGGTATATCGTACAATCGATTGGCGACATTCCTTCTGCTGGCCGGATTTGGCGGACCGTTGATGGCCGAGGATTACATCCCGAAGCCCGGTCAATTTCCACCGGCTGGCACAGGAACATACCTGGCCGGTGAACTGGTGCTGATCGACACCGTCAATCGGCGAGGCAGCATCCGCCTGGATGGCAACGAGCCGCATGACCGTTATCACAGCGGTGCTTTGCATCATTTTGCGATGCTTCCCTACGGGCTGATTTCCTACAACGGTGCCCCGGCTGAACTGCGTGACATTCCGATTGGAACTCACGTTCATGGCTACTTCTATGTCCCTCCCGTTGGTGAAGAGGCCACGATTCCGACGCTTCCCAAGGATATGGAGCGGTACCAGGTCAAGCAGAACCATGCTGTTTCGCTGGAAGACGATTTCAGTTTTTACCAGCGCCGCGGACAAAACTGGAAAGTGGTCTCGATCGATATCCGCAAAGGCAAGATCAGCGTCAGTCCTACGGGGCAAATGGCTAAAGATGGAATCAATATGCCATACACGTTTGATATCGACGACCTCACCAAGGTCTGGAAAGGTCGAACGCTGGTTGATCTGACGGAAATCGCGCCCGATCAGGTTGCCCAATTCAATCTCGGCTGGTCTCCCGGCTGGCGTGACAGGGAATTCAATGTTGCGGAAGTCTGGCTGGATGAGGCGAGCCGGACATCTGCGACAGATCTGCAGCTTCGACGGCACGTGAAGTATCAGAAGCAACGCTGGATGCCGGGCTGGATCGATTCCGTCGAAGACAACGATTTCGGCGGGGGAACGGTGACCATCACATTGTTTGGCGGGATGGACCCTTCGCTTTATGCTGAATTGAAAGCGACGCAGGACAAAGGCTACGGAGTGGCAGTCGCTGAAAAGTCGTTGCGGACGTGGTTTCACCGCAGTGACAAAAAGATCGGTCAAGTCCTGGAATGGAAGGAGACCGAAAACCCGCTCCCCGGAAGCAGCGGTATTCAAGTCCGTATGAAGTTTGCCGAACTCCTGGACGGCTATCGCCCGGGGCGAATCGTGCGGGTGAAATGTCACGATTGGCTGTTCGTCACGATGCCATCCGAAGAACGAATCAAGACCATCGAAGAACAAAAGAGATCGACGATTTTCAGTCTGCCGTAATGCCATCGTCGAATACCAAATGACAAATTACGCCATCAGCCGGAACGCGCTAGCGTCCGGTTCGATCTGAATGGAGAGCGAACTCAAAGAGAAAGGCAAACCGGACGCTAGCGCGTTCCGGCTGATGGATTTTCCAAAATTCGACGGTTACGAACGCAAACCGAAACCGGAATCATTTTGAAAGGACCCAATGATCAGATTACTCACTCCGATACTTGTCGTACTGCTGGCAACGATCGCTGGTGCTGAAGAAACAGAGTCCCTGATCGCACCGGGGGCCAAGGTTCAGAAACTGGCCGGTGACATGAAGTTCACGGAAGGCCCGACCTGGATTCCCTCCAAAAAGACGCTCGTCTTCTCTGATATCCCCAACAGCAAGTTGATGCAGTGGCGCGAAGGAGACGGGCTGTCCGTATTTCGGCAGAGCGAACAGTCGAACGGAAATATCCTCGATCTGGAAGGTCGATTGATTTCGTGCCAGCATGCGGCAAGAAACCTCGTGCGGACGGAAGCAGATGGGACAATCAAGGTGCTGGCCGACAAGTATGACGGGAAGCGGTTCAATTCCCCCAACGATGTCGCTGTAAAGTCTGATGGAACGCTCTGGTTCACCGACCCGCCCTGGGGGCTGACAGGGCCTGCAGAACTGCCCGGACACTGGGTCTTCAAGCTCGATCCTGCAACGGGCAAGGTTGAGCCTGTCGTCAAGGATCTGGCGATGCCCAACGGTATCAACTTTTCCCCGGATGAAAGCCGTGTCTACATTGCAGATACCGGTGGACATACCAGGCATCCCGATCCGGCATTCCACAAACTCTCGGCCGGGGTTCATTGCTATGAGGTGAGCAAGGATGGCACGCTCGGCAAGAAGCTTTTCATGATCAATGAGGGAAGCGACGGAATGACAGTCGACGTGAAAGGAAATCTTTACACGACGCATGGCGGTGTCAATGTTTACAACGCGGATGGCAAACTGCTGGAAAAGATCGGCGTTCCCGAAGGTCCCGCCAATGTGACATTTGGAGGTGACGATTACAAAACTCTGTTCACCACGGCGAGGACGTCGTTGTACAGTATTCGCATGAAGAATGCCGGAGCGAAGCCTGTTGGAGCGAAGTGGTGACGGCCATGAAATTAACAGACGCTGCAATTGTCATGATGATGTGTGAATCTCCCCGCGTTTGTGGAAGGACGAGGATAGCCGGGCTGATGCTGGTGCTTCTCTTGTCTGCTACATCCAACCTATTGGCCGCCGATGTGCCCGCTGTTCCCATCGATCCATCAACGCAATCGTTCTTTCAAACATATTGCCTGCGCTGTCATAACGCTCAAAAGCAGGAAGGACAATTTCGCCTCGACACGCTGTCGCGGGATTTCGCCGATCAGGCGATCGCTCAAAGATGGGGTGAGGTCGTCTTTCGGATGAATTCTGGCGAAATGCCACCAAAGAAGGAACTACAGCCAAAACCCGATGAACTTGGCAAAGCGGTCGAATGGCTAGCGACCCGATTGAAAGAAGGTGAAGCGGCACGGATGGCTCGACGAGGGCCGGTGGCTCACTACCGGCTGAGTCGTGAAGAATATGGCCATACGATCTACGATCTGCTGGGCGTTTACTTCGATGTCAATCTTCCGGGAGCCTTTAACGAAGACCCGCGCTGGCATGGATTCGATCGGATCGGTTCGCTGCTGTCACTGTCGCCATCACATGTGGATCGCTATTTTCGCGCGGCGGAAACGGTGTTATCGCGGGCATTCCCCGATCAGCCTCCTGCCGTCCAGAAGAGTCGGCGTGATGCCAATGTCGGCCAGGAAAAGTGGTTACAGGAACAAGGGCTTGCCGGGCCTGTTCGTTGGGCGATCTGGCCGGGGCATGGTCAGCATGTCGTCAATGCCCCGGTGCCGGGGTTGTACCGAATTCGAATTCAGCTCAGTGCCTTGCCGTCATTCAAGGGACGACTGCCCCATCTGGCCTTGTGGCATCATCAATTGAAGCGCTCGGTCGTCGGTGTCGATGTTGACGCGGCTGAGGACAAGCCGACAGTCATTGAGCTTGAAGCCTTTTTGCCCGAAGGAAACTTCAATGTCATGAATGAATCCCCCGGGATGCTCGCTGACGGTCAGACTCCCAACGTGAACCAGTTTCCATTTGTGAATACGCAAGTCAGCCGACCGAATCGGCCAACCGCTTACCGCCTCTTCAATGATGAGGGGCGATTGATCTTCCCGCTATTGATTGTCGATTGGGTGGAGACGGAAGGGCCGATTTTGTTGGAAAGCGACCGCAAGAAGCGTGAAGGGTTGATGCCGGTTAAAGACGGGGATCTGGCGGAATCTCGTAAGTGTCTGAAACGATTCGCCTCACGAGCCTGGCGACGCCCTGCGACGGATGCTGAACTGGATCGCTGCGTCAAAATCATCGAAAGCGAAGTCGCGGCAGGTGAAAAGCCCCGTTCGGCGTATCTGGCCGCCATGGTCGCTGTGCTGACCTCCAAGAGCTTCTATTATCTTGAAGAAGGCTCACCGGTGCAGCGTCGTGCCGAAGTGACCGATTGGGAGCTCGCGTCGCGACTCTCGTATTTCCTCTGGAGTTCGATGCCCGACGATGAACTCATCAGTCTGGCGCAACAGGGACGACTGTATCACCCCGAGATCCTGCGATCTCAAGTGTTGCGGATGATGGTCGATCCGAAGATTAATCGCTTGACCCAGTCGTTCCCACGTCAGTGGTTACAACTGCACCGGGTTGGTGCGTTTGCTCCCGACGCCAGTCTGTATCCCGACTACGACAAATGGCTGGAACAGAGCATGGTTCTCGAAACAACGGGCTACTTCAACGAGGTCTTTTCGAAGAACTTGTCACTGCGAGAATTCCTGAACTCAGACTGGACCGTGCTGAATCAGCGACTGGCGATGCATTACGGACTGCCTCTGCCCGCCGCGACCGGAATTCAGCGTGTGGTCCTGAAGCCAGAAGATCATCGCGGCGGTTTATTGACACAGGCCTCTGTTCTGTCGCTGACATCCGATGGGACGCGGCATCGCCCGGTCCATCGCGGTGTCTGGGTTTCGGAAGCCGTTTTTGGGCGTACTCCGCCCCCGCCACCACCCAATGTTGAACCTTTGGCACCGACACCCGGTAATCAGGCGAAGGCAACGATTCGGATGCAGCTCGACGCCCATGCCACTCACGCGACCTGTGCGTCGTGCCATCAGAAGATTGATCCGCTGGGATTTGCCTTTGATAACTATGACGCGATCGGTCGTTGGCGAACAACCGAACAGGTGACTGGTGGTAAAGGTGATGATCCTGTGGTCAACGCGAGCGGTTCGTTGCCGGATGGCCGCCGCTACAATGGATCGGACGATTTCACGAAACTGCTGGTGCAGGATATCGACCGATTTGCTGAGGCTTTCGTGGAACAACTCGCCACATATTCCTTGCGGCGAGTGATGACGATCGACGAGTCGGCGCAGATAAAATCGATCGCAAAGGCGTCTTCGCAGAATGACTACAGACTTCGCTCGGTGATCGAGAACCTTGTTCTTTCGGACTTGTTTCGGAAGCGTTAGGGCTTGATCGTGCTCATTTGATTCCAGGGGCCTGATCGTGATTTTTAAGCGACAATTCCACAGTGTCCTGCTGATCGTTTCATTGACAGTTTCGTACACATGGGGACAAGAACCTGCAATCAAGGGGACGGTTCCATTGATCAGTCCTTCGAAAGGGCAGATTCCCAATGACACGGGAAGCGATGGGCAGTCAAAACTGACCATTGAGAAATCGGCAGAACTGGGGCCGAACAATGCGTTGAAAGTTGTGTTTGCGCCGGGTGACAGCTTTGGCGACAGATCGGCCCGCGTTAAAAACTGGAAACCTTATGCGCGACTTCGGTTCGATGTGATGAATCCTGCCAGCGACACGGTCAGCCTGGAATTCAACCTCAATCACAAGCGGACCTACAACTATCAGACGCGGACCGTTTACCCGATCAAGCTGAAGCCGGGTCGCAATGCCGTCAATATCGATCTGGTGTCGCTGGTGAACGTGAACGGAACGAGTCCCGATCTGGCCAATGTCATCAAGTGGTACTTCAATTGCGAAGACGGAAAAACGCCGACTCTTTTTTTCAGCGATATCCTGCTGGAAAGTGACGAAACGGCGGAACCTGATTCTGCGGCAGGAACACGTCGTGCTGTTACCGGCGGGCGATTTCGAGTCCAGGGGAAAATTGGCGATGCCAAAGTCGACCTGACGGTGGAACCGATCGATGGACCGCCCGTTGCTGCGGCAAAACGAGTGACAGTGGCAGGAGATTCCGCTCGAGTGGCGCGGATTCATGCTGCAAAAATGCCAAAAATTGACAAAGTGGTTCCCTTCGATACCCCGGACGCAGATGCGATTCTTTCGGCCATGGAAATCTATCCCCCGGACAACCCGTGGAACCTGATCGTTTCCGACTGGCCCCTGCATCCCAGTTCCAAGGCGTTTGTCGCGAGTATCGGTGAAGCGAAAGTGTTGCGAGCCAATCGAGACATGTGTTTTGTTATCGTTCCTCCGAACCAGCCCAGGGTGGATGTCAAACTGGTCGGTTATCCCGGTGAATCGGATCGCGGGCCATTCCCCGTCCCTGATTCATTGCCGATCGAAGGCTGGCCGGAATGGCCAGCGAAAGACGGCAAGAAGCTGACGCTGGCTGAAGTTCAGCGGCGCCCTCCTGAGTACGACGGTGATCGACACGCGATTATTGTCGATCCGATGGCCGGAAAGTTGTATGAGTTCTTTGTGATGGGAAAGACCGCCAATGGCTGGGCCGCAGACCAGTCTTCGGTCTTCGACTTGAAGAGCAACCGACTGCGACCCGACGGATGGACTTCTGCCGATCTTCCCCGCAGTCATCCGGTTTGATGAACTCCAACGTGGAGAGATTGAGCATGCGATGCGGTTCACCATTCGACGCAGTCGCAAAGCCTATGTTTATCCCGCGACCCACCATGCCGGGCACGGCACCGACGAGTCGCTCCCTCGCATGGGTGAACGATTCCGACTGCGGAAGGGCTTTGATATCACCGGCTTCTCGCCAACCGCCCAGACCATTTTGAAGGGGCTGAAGAAATACGGCATGTTCGTCGCCGACAACGGTCTGGAGTGGTCTCTTTCGATGGCACCCGATTCGCGAATCCCCGATATCCACGACGAACTTCGCAAGGTGAAGGGAGCGGACTTTGAAGCGGTGGAAGCTCCACCAGGCTATCAGCCCGCTGAATGACTTCTCGCCCAGTCACGTTCAGACGATGATCTGGTAACTCGTGTGTACGAGTGATAAGCTGACTGTTCGGTCAGGTCATTTAGAATCGATCATGATGGAAACGCGATGGCAGACGTTTTGAAACTCTGGTTGGGGCGGCACGGTGAAGCAATGGATCCGGACACCGCTCGTTCGGATTTCGAACGGACGTTGACGAGTTCTGGTCGTAGGCAGGTGAGTGAACTGGCGCGATGGCTGCTCGGACGCGAGTCCGCCCCTGAACTCGTTCTACATAGCCCGCTGGTACGTGCGAGACAGACGGCCGAAGCGATTGCCGAAGCAATTGGCGGCAGTGTTGTCCTGATGGAAGAATCGGTCCTGTCGCCTGGGTTTTCCACGGCGTCATTGATCAATCGACTTCAGAACGCCGGGGTGTCAAAAGTCGTCTGTATCGGTCATCAACCCGATATCGGACGCTGCCTGACAGATCTCACAGGGACCCGTGCCTACGTAATTCCGGGAACGCTGGCGGGCATTGAGTTCCAAGGGGCTCCTGCCATTGGCAGCGGTGCCCTGCGCTGGTTAGCGGATCCATTCTGGTTTGGGGGTTAGTTCGATCATGGCACTTCCGAATCGCCGCGACATCCTTTCCTGGTCCACTCATGGTCTGACGTTGTCAGCCGTGCTCCACTTGTTGCAACGCGATGGTGGTGCGAAGGCCGCAGTGACACCGGGTGAGTCGGCAGATCCGCCGCCTCATCTTCCTGCGAAATGCCGCCGTGTGATCCATCTGTACATGTGTGGGGGAATGAGTCATCTCGATTCGTTCGACTATAAACCCATCCTGGAAAAGTACCACGGCAAACCACTCCCTTCGACAGAACAGCCTGAGACTTTTTTCGGGAAGATCGGTCTGCTGCGAAAGAACGATTGGGAGTTCAAACGTCGGGGGGAAAGTGGCCTGTGGGTTTCAGACCTGTTCCCGCATCTGGCCGAAGTTGCCGACGAACTGACCGTGATCAACTCGATGATTGCGGACTCTGCCAATCACACCCCCGCGACATTTCAGGCGAATACCGGCTTTCGCCTGAATGGCTTCCCGGTCCTTGGGTCCTGGTTGTCGTATGGGATGGGTTGCGAGACAGACGATCTACCTGCATACGTAGTCCTGCCAGATCCGCGAGGTTTCCCGGCCGGGGGAACAATCAACTGGACGAACGGGTTCCTGCCGGCACGTCATCAGGGGGTCGCCTTCCGGACGAAGGGGCAGCCGATTGAAGACCTGTTTCCACAGTTTGGAGACCGACCGGGTGGCGATGATGAATCAGAAGCAGATGTCCGCAGATTTGTTGCCGAGGTCAATCGTCGGCATCTGGAAACGCGACCGGAAAGCGATTTGACTGCAAGGATCAAAAGTTACGAACTGGCGGCGAAGATGCAGTTGTCGATCCCGCGCGTGACCGATCTTGCGGGTGAGACGGCAGCGACCCAGGCAGCTTATGGTCTGAATCGCGAAGAGACATCGGACTTTGGACGGAGTTGTCTGCTGGCACGGCGACTGCTCGAACAGGGAGTTCGATTTGTCCAGTTGTTCTCGGGTGGTTCATTTGGCTCCCCGCGCATCAACTGGGATGGCCACGAGAACATGAAAGAGAACCACGCGCAGGAGGCATTGCGAGTTGATCAACCCGTTGCCGCACTGCTGCGAGACCTGCGGCAGCGTGGAATGCTCGATGACACGCTGGTCCTATTCACGACCGAGTTTGGACGTACCCCGTTTACGCAGTCAGAAGCGAACACGGTTGGCGGTGGTCGTGATCACAACATGTATGGATTCAGTGTCTGGATGGCAGGTGGGGGACTCAAGCACGGAACCAGCTATGGCGCGACAGACGATGTCGGCTGGAAGTCCGTTGATCGTCCAGTCTACTGGCATGATTTCCATGCCACGGTTCTACACCTGCTCGGTATCGATCACACGCGACTGTCCTACTATCACAACGGGATTTCACGTCGGCTGACCAACGTTCATGGCGAGGTGATTCGCGACCTGCTGACGTGATCGAAGATTGCTATGCAGCGCGACGTTGTGACGTGGTTGCTTCCGTCGCTGCCGGTCGTTTTCGCTTGCGACTGGCATGGTTGAGCATGTCCAGAAACCACGGTGCAAGCCACTTGGCCCATGCCAGAAAATGAGCCAGTGGGCCAATCAACTTCATTCGCTTGTTTCGGAGAATGCATTGAATTGCGGCCTTGGCGACGGCATCCACAGAACAGCACAACCAGCCAGGGGGTTCCGGGACGGACTTGTCACTCTTGGCTGACGCACATTTCTTGTAGAGGTTTGTCTGAACTGGCCCTGGACAAAGCGCCGAGACACCAAGGCCCCGGCGACCGTACTCCGCACGAATTGCCTCGGTGTAACCGATGAGGCCGAACTTGCTGGTGTGGTAAGCGGCAAACCGACCTCCTGCGACGAGGCCGCTGATGCTGCAGACGTTGAGAATGTGAGCGTCGGGTTGCTCCAGCAACATCGGCAACAGTTCGCGTGTGATCTGGATGGGGGCGAGCAGGTTGATACCCATCAGCCAGTCCCACTGGGCCGCTGTCATCGAATGTGTCGGTCCGTAATAAGCGACTCCTGCATTATTCACAAGAATGTCGATTTGCGGCCATCGCTGACGCAGGTCATTCAGGACGCGAGTGATCTCTGCTGGCTGACTCAGGTCACACTTTGCCGCGAGGGCTGTGATACCGAGTGACTGCAGTTCTGCGACGACATTAGTCAGCCCCGCTTCGTCGACATCAAGCAGGTAAAGGTCTGCACCTTCGCGAGCCAGCGCCAGGGCGATCCCACGTCCAATTCCTGAGGCGGCGCCTGTTACCAACGCCTTTTTACCGCGAATCGATTTCATCACCAGATACCCTCGGCCAACCGGCTCGTTCATCCAAACATCAAAATCAGCGTGAGTTCGCCAGGCGGATAATCGCCTTCTTGACGAAGTCTTCGAGTTGGTTCCACGATGCTACAAGCTTGGCCAATTCCGGATCGCTGGTCACCGGCGGTGTGTTATTGGCGGGGGGATTGTTGTTCACCGGTGGGTTTGTCACCGGTGGTTTTGGTCCGGGTGGCGGTTCCATTCCGTGTGGATACGGAATCGGCCCCTCTGGACCATGGACTGCGTTCGAGTATTGCAACTGGACGGGGACGTAACCCGTGCCATTGGCGAGTGGAACTTCAACGAATACCGCACTCAGGTCGCGTGCTTCTGCGATCGGGTAGTCGCCGATTTCGTTTCCGCTGTCTGAGGTCCATCCGAGCCAGCGGGAGGGATCGGGGCCAAGGCCTGCCACCGCATCCCCCACATCGGGGTCTGTACGAGCTTCCTGCAATTCGTGATAGAATGTTCCAACGACGTTCTTCCAGTTCTGGTCAAAGACCGGGATTCCGTTGCTGCCACCGTTCGGAAGCCGTTCGGAATAGACCCCGACAGCATAGTAGACCGTGGCTCCATTGATGTGGACTGAACCGTGGTATCCCCCGAGACCCCCGGTCGAATCCTCGGCTTCCTCATGGGGAATTGCCTTGTTGGAAACCGGGGCTTGTGCGGCACCGGCACTGGGATCACCCAGGACTGTTCCGCGAGGCAACATGAAGTTGATGACTGTATTCGGCAGGTCCATCCCTTTGAACGCGCCACTGGAATAGAGACCGCTGACTTGTCGTTCGAGTTCAGGCTTGGCGACGAATTGTGGTTTCCAGCCCGACAGAAAGAACGAACCCTTGAATGTGTTTCCCAGCGGCTGATTGTTGAAGTACTGCCGAATGACGTTGTTCAAATGCTCATCGATCATCGCACTTGCCAGAGCTTTGTCGATATTCCGCCAGTCCTGTTGATCCCAGGCGGCTTGTCCTCCAACATAAATGTTGACCCAGGTCAGATCGCGAATCGTGCGCCCTCCCCGGAATCTCAGGTCTTCCTGAGGCGACGGCGGCAGTCCGTTCGCCAGTGCCTCGATATTGGGTGCCGAAGTCGCGGCACTCATCGTGAGCTTGCGGGGTTTTGCACCGCCTGTTCGAGGCGCCTGTGCATAGCGATTGATCATCGGCATCGAACGGCCGTCAATCATCTGGTCGTTCGATGCTAAAAGAGCCAGTGGGCGAACGCCACCATTCTGCGCCTGAGCCGTTGCGTATGGCGGAAGTGTCGCGAAGGGGAGGACTTGCATCGAGGCTGTTCCGGGGCCCGCGGGTTGAATCGCGATCGGCGGACCACCTCCAGGGGCGCCAGTTCGAGCTGGCGGGACCGTACGATACGAGGTTCCCGGACCGGTCGGGCCGCTGTTACAGCCGACAACCAGCATTGCCAGAACAATGCATCCTGTCCGTAAATTCAACGTCCATGTCATAGCGAAATCCCTGCGCAGCCTTGCGCGTCAGATAGCGGTTGCCAACCATGGCAACGGCAGATTCTGCCGGTAAATATCAGAACGAGAAAATTGTGACTAGACCGGGTTGGGAATAGCGAGTCACCACGAAATCGGATATTTCTGATCCTCGTCAGGCTTCGCAGGGCGCGGTTTCAACCGTATCCTGTCGGTCTGCGGAGTGGGTGTTTGGGCTCAAACAGTAACACGGCTAAGAATTCGGGATGTCCATCAGTCGCTGGGCACTAGACCACGATTAAAACCGGACGCAAGCGAGTTCCGGCTCATACTGATACATGAACATTTTTTCGCGAGTTGAAACCAGGCGGGTGACAGATCCGCCGGGTTGGAGGAGTTTCTGATATGCCGGTCCGGGGGATTCGCGGTGCCACGAGTGTCGAGGCTGACGTGCCTGATCAGATTCTGGCTGCGACGCGCGAACTGTTGCAGGAACTTCTGAAAGTCAATGGGATTACGGAGTTCGACGAAATCGTATCCGCAATCTTCACGACGTCACCAGACTTGACCTCCACGTTCCCCGCCGAAGCCGCTCGTGGGCTGGGAATGAAGCAGGTTCCACTCTTGTGTGCCTCGGAAATCGCCGTTCCGACAGCTTCGGTCGCTCGCTGTATCCGTGTGCTCTTGCACGTGAATACCGACAAGAAGCAGGCGGAAATCGTCCATGTCTATCTGCGCGATGCAAAGCGCCTGCGCCCTGACATGGTCAGTGCCCAGTAAGCGGATATTGCTTATCGCCCCGCTTTTTTTGCGGGGCGGAAGCGTAGCAAAGCCGTACCTGGATTCAGGCACTCATGCGGATTCGGTCGGCAACCGGGCCGAGAATGTTGCGAATGAGACTCCGCAGACTCGACAGGTCTGTACGCCGAACCTGGTGAAATTGTTCGCTCCAAGGTGATTGGTCTGCGACGATGTTGACCAGTGTGATCACGGGGCAGCCGACTTCGCCAATTCGTTGACGCAGCCATTCGCCCTGCTGATCTTGCTGCTCAATCAGTGCAGATCCGCAGATCAGCAGGTCCCAGCGATCTTCATGTGCAATCGCCTTGGCTTCGTCGATATTCGCGACGACATGCGGGGCATATCCATCCGATTCGATCGCCGATGTCAGGAGCATTCGGAAGAAGGGCGAATCATCAATAATGAAGACAAGCGGAGGACGATTACCGAAGTCCTCTCGTTCTTTCGAAGCGGAGATCAACCGCAAATCACGTTCGTTCTCGTCGATTTCCGAATACCATTCCGATGGATCCTCCTGGGAAGGAATCGGCTGCTGGGACGAGAAGTCGTTTTCAGCGGTCTGAATCGTGGTTGAGTTAACTTGCCCCAGGATATTTGATGGCGGCACCATGGCACTCGTCGCGTTTCGCTCGCCATTTGGGATCAATAGCGTCAGCGGAGCGAGTTGATCGCGGAGAGTTGTCCCGAGATGATGAATGCGGCTGAGTGTCGAAACGTACGGAAACTGCCCTTCCTTGATGACCCGGTTCAGCAGCGATTGACTGGCATCGACCAGTTGCTCACTGATCGCAAATGTGGCATTGCGATCATGATCGTCGGGCGATTTTGGAGAATCGGTTCGGCCGAAGTGAGGTCGTGGCGGTTGTGATTGTGTCTCGTCATCCGCATAAGCGACAAGGCCACAACGCTCACGCAATTCTTCGACGATTTCAACGGGTTCGTTCGTTGTGACGTGTGTATTCGATTCCAGTTCCAGCAGCATCTCGGCCAGGATGCCGATGATCTGCGAGGCCTTGTCTGCCAAGTCTCGATCAAACTGAATCGATTTTACCGCCAAACCATTCAGGATAAACGCGATCGAAAAGGCCATTCGTGCCGGTTTACCGTGCCCCAGTCGTCGCAGATCGTAGGCTAACTGGTCCAGATCCCGACCGGTGGAGCCGACCGATTCGGGGGTAAACGTTGTTTCCTGACCCGGTGCCAGCAGCCGCCAGGCTCGGCGCGAGGATTCCCAGCCAAGTTTGAGAACCGAAAACAGGTCGTCACGGAAATTCATTCCAATCCCTCGGTGAATATCTTCAACCTGTTGACTTAAAATGGTTTGCGATCCGTTTTGGGTCGCCGGTCCGGGCGGGTACGTAATGCCGCCGCATCTTGACACAATATGATCGTCGCAAAGTGATCTTGCGGTTCATTCTCGATGAACAGTTTCCGTTCGCAGCGGCGGAATGCGGAGAGTTGCTACGGAGATCCGAATGTTTGGCATTCCGACTGTTCCTTGTCTGTTTTGACCGTGCGAGATATAATCTGCCACGTCACCGGCTGAAGTCTTGTGCTTGGCACGACTTGTGAAGATGTGCCGCGTCGGCCATCGACGCTCGGTCCGGAAGACGATCCTCAAGGCCCAGTGGAAGCTGGCGGAAGCCTGATTCTCGTCACCTGTTTACGAGTAACTTCTGTCTTCAACTGCGGGCAAAATACGTTCAGGAGAAGCATTGTGGCGGTGAAGGTCGCGATTAACGGGTTTGGCCGCATTGGGCGGCTGGTGTTCCGGGCAATGGTCGAGCAGAACCTGGTCGGTAACGAAGTTGAAGTTGTCGCAGTTGGCGATATCGTTCCCGCAGACAACCTCGCCTATTTGCTGAAGTACGATACAACACAAGGCCGCTTTGCTGGCGAAGTCGGTTCCAAGAAATCCAGCCCGGACAAGGCCGAAGACGATGTCCTCATCGTCAATGGTCGCGATATTCACGTTGTCAGCGCCAAGTCCCCTGCAGAACTCCCCTGGAAGCAGTTTGGCGTCGATATCGTCATCGAATCAACCGGCCTGTTCACCGAAGCCGAAAAGGCCAAGGGCCATATCGTTGCTGGTGCCAAGAAGGTCATTATCTCCGCCCCTGCCAAGGGCGAAGACATCACCATCGTGATGGGCGTCAACAGCGACAAATACGATGCCTCCAAGCATCACATCATTTCCAATGCTTCGTGCACGACAAACTGCCTGGCACCCGTCGTTCACGTTCTGCTGAAGGAATTCGGCATCGACGAAGGTCTGATGACCACCGTTCATGCTTATACCGCGACCCAGAAGACGGTCGACGGCCCCAGCAAGAAGGATTGGAAGGGTGGACGTGCTGCCGCTCAGAATATCATCCCCAGCGCCACCGGTGCTGCGAAGGCTGTTGCTCTGGTCTGCCCCGAAGTGAAGGGCAAGCTGACCGGGATGGCCTTCCGCGTTCCAACCCCAACGGTTTCGGTCGTCGACCTGACCGTCAAAACCGTCAAGGAAACCAGCTACGCCGAAATCGCTGCCGCTATGAAAAAGGCCAGCGAAACGTATCTGAAGGGGATCCTCGAATACACCGAAGACGAAGTCGTCAGCAGCGACTTCATTCACAGCAAGTCTTCGTCGATATTCGACAAAGGCAGCGGTATCGAACTGAACAGCAAGTTCTTCAAGCTGATCAGCTGGTACGACAATGAATGGGGCTACAGCAATCGCGTCGGCGATCTCGTGAAACTCGTGATCTCGAAGGGTATCTGACAGAATCTAGCCTGCAGAAAACAGCCCGGACTGCCACCAAGGCATCCGGGTTTTTTTGTTGGCGTTGGGCGAATGGTTTGCTGTTGGACGCCGATTTGCCGGGAGGGTTGATGAACTGACTACAGCACTTCCGATATCCTGAAGGCGTGAATCCGAACGCCGTTCAAGTCCGTGACGATTGAAATCTTAAAGCGATAATCGTCATGAATGGAAACATCGAACTCGGTTGAGTCGTGACTCTCAATCTCTTTGAGATTCTGCTTTGGAGTGATGCTCCTCATGATTCGGATGGTGTCTTCCGATGTCAGGCGTGGAGCCTCCAGCCGGACGAGCTCGCCTGTCGATATTTTCACGGTCGGTGGCTGGCCCACATTGACGATGACTTCGCTGCAATTGGATTCGGTCGCCAACCGAAGTATTTTTTGCATCGAAAAATCGAACATGCGAACGCTCCATTCCTAATCGAGACCAATTCTTCCGTCAGATCAGGTCCTTACGAAAGTTCACCAGATTCGCCATCAAATCCCGCGGATTCCTGCGTAAAAGGTTGCCGGGGCGAGGTTGGTTTCGTTAGTCTCGTGCTGTCGCCCGAAGTGGCGATTGTAGTTCTCCCACAATTGATCCGCTAGAACTTTCCTTCGCACCAGTTGTGACGTGAGTCCCGATTTCTTTGACTGAGACCTTATGAGCCGCATTGAACTGATTGCTACTGCTGCGTTTGGAATTGAATCGATTGTTGCCCGCGAACTGGCGGATCTGGGGTACCACGAACAGCGAGTCGAAGATGGTCGCGTCACTTTCTGGGGTGATGAACTGGCGATCTGTCGCTGCAATCTCTGGCTCCGGTCCGCAGATCGTCTGCTGGTGAAAGTTGGCGGATTTCCCGCCCACGACTTCGAAGCCTTGTTTCAGCAGGTGATGGCCTTGCCTTGGGCGCAATGGTTGACTGCCGATGCGAAGTTTCCCGTCAGCGGCAAATCAGTCCGATCAAAACTGCATAATGAGCCGAGTATCCAGGGGGTCACCAAAAAGGCGATCGTCGAGAGTCTGAAGAAAACGTACCAGCGCCACTGGTTCAACGAAGACGGTCCTGAATTCCCGATCGAAGTGGCGATTTTGAAGGACTGGGTGACGCTGAGTATCGATACGTCGGGAGCCGGGCTGCACAAACGCGGATATCGGCCGGAATCAGGTGCCGCGCCGCTCCGCGAAACGACGGCTGCGGCGCTGGTGCTGCTCAGCTATTGGAACAGGGACCGCCCGTTCCTCGATCCGTTTTGTGGCTCGGGAACAATTCCGATTGAAGCCGCGATGATTGCACGTGATAAGGCTCCTGGAGCGAACCGTGGATTCCAGTGTGAACAGTGGCCGCACATCACACGCGACCATTGGAAGCAGGCTCGCGACGAAGTTCGTGATCGCCTGGGTGCTAAGCCAAAGTTCGCACTACAGGCGAGTGATGTCGATGGCCGCGTCCTGAAAATTGCCGGTAAGAACGCGATGGAAGCGGGAGTTGGTGGAGACATCGAATTCAAGCAGATGGATGTGCTGGAACTGAAAACGACTCGCGAATACGGCTGCGTGATTACCAATCCTCCGTATGGCGTCCGACTGGAAGATGATGAATCAGCCGGCGCGATCTACGATGATATGGCCGATGCCTTCGAGCCGCTGAAGACATGGTCCATCTATGTGTTGACGTCGCACCCGGGTTTTGAACGATTTTTCCGCCGCAAAGCCGATCGACGCAGGAAGTTGTACAACGGCCGGTTGGAATGTCATTACTTCCAGTACATCGGTCCGCGGCCGCCGGGGGAGATCAGTGATGATCAACCCCACGATGATCAGCCCCACGAGGGCGACGCTGGTGCCGATGTCTGAATGTACGGCATTGCGGATCATCCGCACTGCCACGGAAACGCGAATCGTTCGGAATGTGTCGGACATCGGAAGACATGTCCGCGGCCCCCATCCGCGAAGTCATAGGGGATGTTGTCGCGATAACTGATCGTGAACAGTGGCGACTGAAGTTTCAGTTGGCAGTCAGGACAGTCGGGGTATTCGGGATTGACCTGAACCCATGATGGCCAGCCACCGAGTTTGTCACCCGTCACGCATCGGTCCAGCTTTCGGAATTCGTCATAGTCGACTTCACTGGCGATTCCCAGGGATTCATTCACGACTTTCAGCCGCAGCGTTTTCTGACCTGGAATGACTTCGTGTTTCACTCCCAGCAAGGGAAACTCTGTAATGCAGGGGAAGTCTGGAACTTCTTTCCAGCCGGTGATCCGCTTGGCCGGAAATGGGTCCGGGTGATCGTCATTAAATTTGGGGACCGTCGGCTTACGCCTGCTCGCATCGGGCTGGACAGTTCGGAGCAGGAAGCAATCCGAATAGGAATCGCCGCTTGTTTGCCATTCTTCATCATTCGTGCAGTAGAAGAACTGAAACAATCCCGTTCCGTGTTGTTTCCCAATTTCCGCTGGCAGTTCGTCGAAATGGAATTGAACCAAGAGATGCATGGGATGACTGCATTGTCCACAAGCGGGCCACTCTTCATCTGCACCCAGCCACGGAACACCGCCGAATTTGGCCGCCGCTGCCGGTCCATCCCCTTTTTTCACAATTGGCTTCCAGGCGGTGCGGGTGTGTCCCTCCAGATACTCACGCGTCTGCGCGAGGAACTCCGTAGAGCTGACTGGAAGATGTCCGGAGGGAGCTGTTTTCGACTTCTTCTTCACCATCGGCAGGCCCTTTTGTCGAATGGATTGCATCGGAAACACCAAATGAGTCTGCCGAGCGCCTTGCCTTCCAGCAAGTAATCTCTAGCCGAATTTGTAGCCACGGTTGGATGATTGAGCGGCCGATTTCCACGGTTTCGCCACGCCGTCGGCCCTCTCCTGTTGCAGAAAGAGGGCCGAAACGCCATAGTCTGGGGTTTGTAGGGGTGCGGGGAAAATCCGTACCCGTCCTGTTTCGTTCTTGCTGCTTTACTGAGTGTCCATGGCCAATCAACCTCCGCGTTCGGGATCGAAGGATAAGGATGACGATTCCTGGGGCAAACTTGCCTCGGATTTGTTCGGCATCCAGTTTGGTGGGGCTCCCGACGATGATGACTTTGATCTGACAGATGACGAACCTGTCACTGCTCCAGCGTCTGTCCCGAGTGGCCTGGCGGCTGTTGAGCCTGTGGCGGCTGCGCCTGTCGAAGAAGAAGAGCCCAATTTGTCGTTCGATGAGCCGGATCTCTCGTTCCCGGAAGAGGATGAGATTCCTGCCCCGAAGCCAAAGCGTGCTCCTAAACCCGAAAAAGTGGAATCCAAACCGACGCCAGAAGTTGCTGCGGCACAGGATGACGAAGGCGACGAACCAGCGCCTGCTCGCGCTGACAAACGTGACGACAACGAAAAAGATATTTGGGACCTGCTGGAAAGCTGGAACTGGGACGAACCAAACCGTGAGTCGTCTCGCGCTCGTTCCGACGAATCGCAGCCGACCAGTTCGCGATCAAGCGATGGCCGTTCAGGTGGTCGCCGCGATGATCGTGGCCCACGTCGCGAACGATCACGTGATCGGAATGAATCCCGCGAAGAGCGACCTGCTCGTCAGCCCGAACCGGAAGCTGCTGCTCCAGCGGCCGAAGAGCCACGATCGAGTCGGCCGCCTCGCCGTGAAGATCGGCCACGACGGTCTGATTCGGAACGTGCACCGCGGGCCGAACGTCCCGCACAGGAACGTCCTGCTCCCGAACCACGCCCAGCTCAGGAATCGCGTCCTGCCGCGGAATCTACGGGAGATCGTCCACCTCGACGTGATCGTGGTGAACGCAAGGAACGTGGTGAACGGAACGAGCGCCGACCTGCTCGTACCCCCGAACGCACTCCCGATGAATTTGCGTCCGGAATCGATGAAGCTCCTGCACCACGTCCAAAGCAGCCGGAACGAAGCCGACCGCCACGTCGGGCTCCGGAACCCGTTCGAGCACCTGTCGAATCCGATGAATTTGCCGGTGATCTGTTTGTAGAACCGGAAGTCGATGAAGCGGACGAAGGCTCAGAATCAGGCGACGCAACTGAATCCACGGGAACCGATGAACGCCCCCGACGTCGTCGACGACGTCGGCGTGGCCGGTCGCGACGCGAAGATGGCGTCCGCGAAACCAGTGATCAGGAAGAATCCGTCGAAGGCGAGTCACTCGACACGCCTGCTGATTCGGACGATGGGTTTGGCGAATCAGAATCGAGTGAAGCATCTGACGAATCCTCTTCGGACGAAGTGGATGGGGAACGCGAAGCTCGCCGTCCTCGCCGCCGCCGCCGCCGAGTGCGCCGACGCCCGGATGAACCCGTGACACTGGCCGAAGTTGCTCCAGAAGAGAGTGACGACGTTGAAGTTCCGGTGGAAGCCTCGTTCTCGGAAGAAGCGTTCGAAGACGAAGACGAAGACGAGGAAGAAGCTCCGGTTCCGGTCAGTTACGAAGGGATTCCATCTTGGGAAGAAGCCATTTCGTATCTGCAGCGACGACCGCGTGATTCGCGCCAGCGTGGCGAAAATCCCTCGCGGGGCCGTGGTCCGCACCGACGGTGATCTCATCAAAGTGATCTCATCAAAGTGATCTCATCAGGGTGATCTGATAACGGTGATGTCATGACGGGCAGTACGGCGGCTCAAAAAACATGCCGACTGGTAACTCTCGGTTGCAAGGTCAACCAGTACGAGACTCAGCTCGTACTGGAGACCTTGGAACGGAACGGCTTTCGTGAAGCTGTCGAGGACGAACCAGCCGACTTGTGTGTGGTCAACACCTGTACTGTCACGAACAACGGCGATTCCCGTTCGCGCCAGGTCATTCGGCAACTCGCCAGGCAGAATCCAGGGACTCGCACACTGGTGATGGGGTGTTACGCCACTCGGGATCCTCAGGCGGTCAGTACCCTTCCCTCTGTCTTCGAGGTCGTCACCAACAAACGCGAATTGCCGGACATTCTTGCTCGGCACGGCATTCACGATATGCCAGCCGGAATCAGCCGGTTTGAAGGGCGTAAGCGAGCCTACGTCAAGGTCCAGGATGGGTGCATCCTCAAGTGTACCTATTGCATTATCCCCCAAGTACGACCGGGGCTACGCAGTCGATCGCCCGACGACATCGAGGACGAGGTTCGCCGTCTGATTGATAACGGCCATCAGGAAATCATCCTGACAGGGATTCACGTCGGACATTTCGGTGTGGATACCACGCGAGGCCGTACGGGGCTGCCACCGTTTCGCCTGTGGAGTCTGTTTCGCCGACTGGACAAGATCCCCGGTAATTGGCGAATGCGATTGTCGAGCATCGAAGCTAATGAAATCGATGCGGACTTCATCTCAGCGGCCGCAGACAGTGAACATCTCTGTCCGCAGTTCCACCCTGCCCTGCAAAGTGGATCGAACACGGTCTTGCAGCGGATGCGTCGTCGATACACCATCGAAAGATTTCTGGAAACGATCGAGCAGATGCGCAGTCGGTTGGTGAATCCAGCTTTTACGACGGACGTGATCGTCGGCTTCCCCGGTGAAACGGATGCGGAGTTTGAAGAAACGCTCGAAGCGTGTCGGCAGGCCCGATTCATGAAGATCCACATCTTTCCGTACAGTGTGCGACGAGGGACACCTGCGGCGAGTTTTCCGGATCAGGTTCACGGGACCGTTCGTGAAACTCGAATGCAGATCCTCGAACGACTGGAGCGCGAGCTGGCTCGGGAGTATTATATCAGTCTGGTAGGGACTGCACTCGAAGTGATGGTCGAGGGGACACTCGAACATCGCCCCGGTTGGGTCCAGGGGACAGATCGTCGGTATGTGCCGGTCGAAATTCCCGGCGAGTCCGTCGATGTCGGGCGAATGATTCGAGGGCGCGGAGTACGAGCCGTCGATCACTGTCTGGAAGCGGAACGGGAGGCGATGACGAAATGACTTCGCTCAGTGAATTCAAACCGGCATTCATGACCGTCGAAGAGCGTGGTCCGATCGTTGTTGCTCACATCTCGCGTCAAAACCTTTCGGAAGAAGAGAACATCGAAGAGTTAGGACAAGAGTTCACACGGTTGGTGGAGCACTTCGGCTGTCGACTGCTGGCCGTGAATCTTCAACTCGTCAACCTTGTCACGAGCGCGGCACTCGGCAAACTGATTTCGCTGCATCGCAATCTGCATCGCCGCGATGGTCGTCTGGTCATCTGTGGTGTGCATGGAATGGTCGAAGACGTGCTGCAGACAGCCCGGCTGACCGACTACTTTACGATGGCCAAGACCGACGACGATGCGGTGACTCTTCTGAAAAATGCTGTTGTCTGACGCAATCTCGCGTAACGGGAAGGGCTGGTCGTGGGACTGCTGGCGGCTATTGAAGGAATCGATGGATCGGGAAAAGGGACTCAGGCCGCTCGATTGGTCGAATCCTTACGAACCGCTGGTGTTCGCTGCGAACTTTTTAGTTTTCCCCGGTACAAACAGACGCAATTCGGGGCGAAGATTGGCGACTTCCTGAACGGACGTTTCGGAAGTCTCGATCAAGTCAGCCCTTTCCTGGTCTCACTCCTGTTCGCCGGGGATCGGTTTGAATCGAAGCGATTGCTGCTGAAAGCAATTCGGGAAAACGACATTGTTATCTGCGATCGGTACGTTGCTTCGAACATCGCACATCAGGCGGCCAAGGTGACGGGCGCGGAACGTCAGGAACTGATCGACTGGGTCATTCACGTCGAGCATCAACTGTACGAACTGCCGCACGCCGATCGTACAATCTTCCTGGACCTGCCGGTTTCGAAGGCGACGGAGTTGATTGCGATGAAAGCTCAGCGAAGTTACACCGAACAGGCTGCGGATCTCCAGGAAGCGGATACGGGTTACCTGCAGAAGGTTCACGACGTCTATGCTCAGTTGTCAACGATTGAGGCTGGCTGGGTTCGAATCGACTGTCTGCATGGTGACGACATTAAGCCTGTGGACGTGATCGCCGAGTCCGTTCTGAGTGTCATCAACAAAGATCTGCAGGGAGCGGCCGGGTGAGTGATTTCGAGGAATTGGTGCGGTCTCGCAAAGCATGGATTGCCGAAGTCTTGCAGCCTTGGTGTCGCACGGCGTCGCTGTTGGCTCTCAAGCAGGCGGAACTCGAATGGCCCGACATCGCGGGCAAGGTCGCTCCCGAAAAGACACTTTGGCCATGGGCATGGTCGCGGTTTCCCGAACTGGTCCATGAGACGTTGGGAATCGAAGAAACACTGGAAGTCGAAGTGACGCTGAAGTCCGGTCAAAAGGTGCGAGGCTACCC